>Ga0137394_10004569_pt1 | contig 10517 bp, 9 predicted proteins | sample czobulk116metaG_FD_108278 | JGI IMG/M metagenome (GOLD analysis project Ga0137394, IMG submission 108278) | Vadose zone soil microbial communities from Angelo Coast Range Reserve, California, USA - czobulk1.16 metaG | ecosystem: Environmental > Terrestrial > Soil > Vadose zone | place: USA... | reverse complement strand
GAGTATGCGGGGCGTATCCTGCGGCAGACGAGGGATATTACACACGTGGTCGCAGAGTTTCTGAAATACGCGCGGCCGCTGGAGATTCCGGATGAAATCGTGACGCTGCAGACGGTCGTAGAGCGCGTGGCGGCGGAGGTGGGAGAAGCGCTTCCACAGGTGAAGATCCGTTTCGAAGGGACCTTCGGCGAGGTGGAGGGAGATGAGGGGTTGCTAAGGCAGGCTCTCCTGAACCTGGCGCGGAATGCAGCGGAAGCTTGTGCGTCGGCCGAACACGGGGGAAAAGTGTTAGTGCGCGGGGAGGTGGCGCGCGGAGATGAGACTGGTTCGCAGCAGGTCACAGTGTTTGATAACGGGCCAGGGATAGGGACAACCGCGATGCCTAAACTGTTCCGGCCATTTTTTACAACGAAGGCGAATGGAACGGGGCTGGGACTGGCGGTGGTGCAGAAGATCATCGTGCAGCATGGAGGGCAGGTGCAGGCGCGGAATCGCGCCGAAGGCGGGGCCGCATTTATTGTTACGTTACCGCTGCCGCGGAGGGTGCCGGAAGCAGTAGAATCAAGGAAGGGCGGCATCTAATTCTGAAGCTTGAAGCTGCGGTGAACGGCATGCAAGTGACTCGTGACTGGTGACTGACATGGGTCCCGAGAAAGCAGGACTAAAATGGCCATGAAAGTTTGGATGAAGATCTCGATAGTTGTTCCGGTGCTGTGCGTGGCGGGATTGCCTGCGTACGCGCAATCGCAGAGTTCCTGGCAACAATCGGGCAGCGATCCGGTGGCGGATGCAGCGCGCAAGGCACGTGAGGACAAGAAAAACGCCGCGAAGCCTAAGAAAGTTTACACGGACGATGATGTCAAGCCCGCGGCAGCGGCGGCAGCAACGCCTGCTACTGCGGCCCCAAGCGATGCCAGTGGAGCTGCGGCGACAGGCGCCGCGGGGCCGCAGAAGACAGATGACGGTGGAGCGAATGAAGACCCCAACAGCGAGAAGGCTTGGCGAAAACGGTTCAAGGAACAGCGCGACAAGCTAGCAAAGGCCGAAACCGAGCTGGACATATTGCAACGCGAGGCGCAGAAAGCGCAGCTGGAGTATTACCCGGATCCACAGAAGGCGTTGACCGAACAGAACACGCGCAAAGACGTCAACGAGAAAATGGCGAAAATCGCGGCGAAGAAGCAGGAGATTGCGCAGCTCAAGCAGGGGCTCGAAGACCTGGAAGTCGAACTGAGAAAATCGGGCGGTGACCCAGGGTGGGCGCGGTAGTCAAAATAAGGTTGTGAGTTGTAAGTTTTTTTTAATAAACCCTTCAATTCCAGAACTTAGAACGGGACGGAAGTGCTGGCCCCTGCCTGGCGGGCAGACGAGGCAATGCGTCCGCTTGATCGTGCGGATCCGCTGCTTCCCTTCTCTGCACACTTGTCTCTTCTAGTTCCCTGACCACGGCGAGATTCATGGTAGAAACGAGAGAGATGGAACCTCTCCTCCTTGTCGAAGATAAGAATGAGCTGCGCGCGATGCTGCGGAAAGCATTGGAGCGCGCGGGTTATGAAGTGGACGAAGCGCCGGATGGCGCCGCCGCCATCCAAAAGGTGCGCGCAAGGAGATACCTGCTGGTCATTACCGATTTAAAGATGCCCGGAGCTTCCGGTCTGGACGTGCTACGCGAAACGAAACAGGCGGATGCGACGATACCGGTGATCCTGCTGACGGCCTTCGGGTCCGTGGAGGAAGCCGTGGCAGCGATGAAGGACGGTGCTTACGACTTTCTGCAAAAGCCGGTGGACCTGGACCATTTGAAATTGCTGGTGCAACGCGCGGCGCAACAACAGGAGCTGCTGCGGGAGAATTTGCTGCTGCGCGAGGAATATGCGACGCGCTACGGATTCCCGCGGATCGTGGGGGAAGATGCATCCATCCGCGAAGTGAGCCAGCAGATTCAGAAGGTGGCGGCGACGGATTCCACTTGCTTGTTGCTCGGGGAGAGCGGGACAGGAAAAGAGTTGTTTGCACTGGCCATCCATCATCTTTCGCCGCGGCGGGAGAAACCATTTGTCGCCTTGAACTGCGCGGCGATTCCGGAAGGGCTCGTGGAGAATGAACTGTTCGGCCACGAACGCGGGGCGTTCACGGGGGCGGGAGCGCGCAAAGTCGGCAAAATGGATATGGCGCACCGGGGAACGCTGTTTTTGGATGAAATTGGCGAATTGCCGCTGGCGATTCAGGCGAAGTTGCTGCGGGTGCTGGAGGAACGAAGATTCGAACGGGTGGGCGGGACACAGTCGATCGCAGTGGACGTTCGAATCGTGGTGGCGACCAACCGGGATTTGCAGAAACTGACGCAAGAGAAGATGTTCCGCGATGATTTGTATTTTCGGATTTCGGCGGTGCCGATGACGATTCCGCCGCTGCGCGAGCGCGGGAACGACGTGCTGCTGCTGGCGGAGCACTTTCTGGAACAATTCAAAAGGGAGTTCGGAAAGCCGGGACTTGAACTCTCGCCGGAGGCCAAGGAGCGTTTGCTGCATTACCGGTGGCCGGGGAATGTGCGCGAATTGCAGAACACCCTGGAGCGCGCGGTGATTCTCGCGGATGGGCTGGGCATCCCCGCAGATGGGCTGCAATTGCCGACGACGAAGCCGGACGCGGACAAGCTGCCTGCGGGAATGCTGCGGGAGGATTTCAAGTGGGAGGGTTCGCTCGAAGAGGTCCGGGAACGAGCGGCGAGCCAGGTGGAAAAGGTTCTGCTGGAAAGCACGATGCGCGATTGCAAGTGGAACAAGACGCGGGCGGCGGAAAAGCTGGGGATTTCTCCGAAGACGCTGCTAGGGAAGCTACGGGGAGCGGGGTTGGAGGAGTAAGGCAGGAAAGGCCAAGCGCAAAGCCCCGCCTCTAGAAATCACTTCGCGCGAACGGCGGTGTGGAGAGCAACGGTGCCGAGCGTCCAGGTGCGATAGTCGACGGATTGATAGCCGACGGCGGCGATGAGTGACGCAAGTTCGGGTGGGCGGAAGAAGCGGGCAACGGATTTGGGCAGGTAGGAATAGGCGGCGAAGTCCCCGGAAATGATGCCGCCGATTTTCGGCAGAACTTTGCAGAAGTACCAGCGATAGAGATCCCCCAACAATCCATCGGGTGGTTCGGTGAATTCGAGGATGGCGATGGTGCCGCCGGGTTTCAGGACACGCTGAATCTCGCGTAAGCCTCCTTCGTAATTGGAGAGGTTTCGAAAGCCAAAGGCGGTGGCCACCAGGTCGAACGAGGCTTCGGCGAAGGGCAAACTCATGGCGTCAGCCTCAAAGAAAGGCAGCGCAATGGCTGCGTACCCGGAAGCGTCCTCGGCCAGCGCGGCACTTTTCTCTTTTGCGCGAACGAGCATAGTGTGAGCGAAATCCGCGCCCACGATGTGCGCTTTTCCGGAACGGGCGAGGGAGAAGGCGAGATCTCCCGTGCCGCAGCAGAGGTCGAGAACGAGCGCGTCGGTGCGGCTGAGAATGGGGCGGAGGTGTCTTGCTGCGCGCGCGCGCCAAAGCCGATCGAGCTGCAGCGAGAGGAGATGATTCAACAGGTCGTAACGCGGAGCAATGCGGGAGAACATCTCGCGCACTTTCGTGGAGGCGTCCGTTTCGTTGACGGCACCTTCGGGACGAGTTCCCTTCACCGGTGCGACAAGTTCAGGCATTGGGACTTCCCGAAAGACGGCTGCTGGCTTCCATGAGATGCGGCGTGAAATGAAGAACGCGCTCGACGATGCCCGAGGAAATGGAGTCGTAGGAGCGCGCTTCACCGATACGCGGGGAGAGGACGAACCGCACCACGCCGCCGCGCGCTTTTTTGTCAGAGCGCATGGCTTTGACCAAAGTTGCCGCGGCGACGCGAGGCCAGGCCGGCAGGGGTCCGAGGCGGCGGATCAGAGCGACAATACGGGATACGTCATCGGCACACGTCAATCCAAGCTCATGGCCGAGGAACGACGCGGCGATCATGCCCCAAGCCACAGCTTCCCCATGCCGGTAGCGGCGGTAGTGCGTGACGCTTTCAAGAGCGTGCGCGAAGGTATGGCCGAGATTCAGAATTTCGCGGAGGCCGGATTCGCGTTCGTCGCCGCTGACGACACGCGCTTTGATCTGGATGTTCTGCGGGATGAGCCGGCCGAGGGCCGCGCGATCACGACGCAGGATATTTTCCAAGTCTTTCTCAAGCATCGCGAACATGGCTGCGTCTGCAATGACGGCGTGCTTGATGACTTCGGCGAAGCCGCCGCGAAATTCGCGGTCTGGGAGGGTGTGCAGCAATTCTGTGTCGGTGAGCACCAGGCGCGGCGCGTAGAATGCACCGACGAGATTTTTCCCTTCGGGGAGATTCACGCCGGTTTTGCCGCCGATCGAACTGTCCACCTGCGCGACGACAGTCGTCGGCACGTGTACCAGAGTGACGCCGCGGAGAAGGGATGCCGCGACGAAGCCGGCAACGTCGCCGACGACTCCGCCTCCTACCGCAACAATCACGGATTTGCGGTCCACGCCGGACTTCACCAGAGACCTGGAAAGTAACTCCACGGTATGCAGATTCTTCGCGGATTCGGCGTCGTTCATCAGATGAACTGCGTTGCCTCCGGACAAGCGCAAGCCTCCATGGACCGAATCGCCGACTGCATGCCAGACTTTGGGAGATGAAACCACGTGAACGCTCGAAAAGCGGCCGAGCTTGGCGATTTCGCGAGATGCGTGACGAAGGGCGCCCGTACCTGCGACGACGGAGTAGTTTCCGGCCGAGGACTTCACAGGAATGCGTTTGATTTTCATTTCGCGGGCATTTTCAATGTAACACACGAGTTTGGACGATTCCTACGCGTGCCGAGTTTGGCGAGTGGTTTTTTGCGCGGAGAGGCAAAGTGCCAGGAGCATGCTGGCGCTGCGAGCGCGGGCGGTAGGCGACTACTTGGATTGGAGCTGCTTCACCGATTCGAGAAAGACGTGGCCGACGATGGCCAGCGTCCGCGGGCTGATTTTGTCGAGAGAATCCTGCGATGTGTGCCAGTAACCGTTGTTTACGAAGTCTCCGATGACATCCACCGCGGGAACACCGCGCTTCAGGAAGGAATCATGGTCGTCTTCGGCGGACGTAATGTCATTCAGAAAAAAGGCCGTGTAGCCCAGCTTGGCCGCGGTGTTCCAAACGAGATCGACCAATGCCGGCGTGGAACTGGATTCGCGCAGGAATTGGGCTTTGCGGCCGCCGACGATATCGGCAAGGAGAAAGGCCCGCACCTTTTTGATATCGCCGCTCGTAGATAGACGCGCGGCCATTTGGCGGCTGCCGTAGCGGCCGTCGGTGTCGCTCCAGTGCTTCATGGCTTCTTCACCGTCGAAGAAGGCGATCCAAACAGCATACTTGCCACGCTGGGGGCAAAGCAGGCGAGCGAGCTCCAACATGAGGGCGGTGGAGGAGCCGGCATCGTCAGCGCCGACGAAGTTTTCCATCAACAAAGTGTCGTAGTGGGTGCCGAGCAGGATTACACCGGGCTTTTCGCCGGGAATCTTCACCAGGATATTTTTCATCCGGAGACGGCCCACCGGAGTGTCCGCGGAGAAGTCGTCCGTTTCGACATTGCAGCCGTAACTTTTCAATTCCGATAGCAGATATTCCTGCAAGTGAGCAAGGCCCGGGGAGCCGGAAGGGCGCGGACCGAAGTTGACTTGCTTGGCGACGTGAGCAAAGGCGCGTTTGCCATCGAAGCCGCCAGTTTTTTCCGGCGGAGGCGCATCCTCGGCGGCTTGCGGCGGCGCGGCGGCTGCAGTGCTCATGAAAGGCGGCTGCGTAGCGTTGGGGGAATCCTTACCGCTGGCTTTGCAGCCGGTCAAGACGGCGGGAATCAGGCAAGCTATCGTTGCGATCCGGAAGATGCTTTTCGAAAGCAACTCCATCTAGCGGGCCTCCGCGGGAGTAGCCAGCCGCTTTTCGCGACGTCGCACCACGAGCCAGGACACTCCGACACCGAGGAAGTACAAACCCACCAGTACCGCCATGAAGACCAGCATAGTCATGGCATCCGGTGTGGGGGTGAGAATGGCTGCGAGGATGGCGATGACCAGAATGGCATACCGGAAATTGTCCAGCAAGAACTTGGGCGTGACAATCCCAAAAAGCGATAGAACGAAAATGAGTACCGGCAATTCGAACACGAGCCCAAGACCCAGGAGCACCAAGAGAATCAAATCGAAATACTCGTTGATGCTGATGAGGGGCACGACCGGACCCTGGAAACTGATCAAGAAGTGCAATACATAGGGCATGGAGATGAAATACCCGAAGGCGATTCCCGCGAGAAACAGGAAAACCGTCGAGAACAGAAAGCCAGTGATAGCTTTACGCTCGTGCCTATAGAGCGCGGGGGCGACAAAGAGCCAAATCTGGTAAAGAATCCATGGAGAGGCAATGACTAGCCCGAGGTAAACGCTCAACGTGATCAGCAAGTTCAAGTACCCGGCTGGATGGGTGTACACCAGTTTTGGATCGAGGTGAGCATCACTGAGTGCCTTGAGCATGGGTCTGGTGATCCATGTGACAAAATAAGGAGCCGCAAACCAGCCAATGCCCGCGCCAATGCCGATGGAGATGAGCGAATTGATGATGCGCTTGCGCAGCTCGGTGAGGTGCTCGAAAAAGGTCATGGCGCCCGCGGGCTCATCGTCCGGGATCGTACTTTGCGGAGTGGGTGTGAGTTCGGTCACGGGATCAGGCGGATTGCCGGGTATCGTGGGACGGGTCATGCGAATCGGCTACTGAGGCGGTCTCGGTATCAGCGCCTGAGGGTGCCTCTGAGGAGTGCGCTACGGATTCCGCCACCGGCGAAATGACTGGCGATTCCGTAACCGCGGGCTCCGAGACGTTGGGAGCTGCGGGCTGGGTCTGCTCGGTCGCCGCCGCGGAGGCAGCGGCAGCCTCGGCAGCCTTCCTACGCTCCGCCTGAAGGGTCTGGCGCTCCATTTCGCGCATCTCTTCCTCAAAAGCGCCTTTAAAGTCCGCGGAGGCCTTGCGGAATTCCGCCATGAGCTTCCCGAGGCCGCGGGCGAGCTCGGGGAGCTTCTGTGGCCCAAAGACGACCAGGATCACGATAAATACCACGATCATGTGCGGGATGCTTAACATTGTGCGTAGGCACCGTCTAAGGAGCCTAAGGGCATCATAGAAAGCGCATCAGTCGCTGTCAAACCGGACTTTACGGTGTGCTATAATTTTGTATCGAGTTGTCTCGCGAGGTAAAGGATGAACTCAGAGCGTCGCGGACTTGTAATCGTGTTGAGCGTGCTGCTGCTGTCAGCCGTGCTGGGGGGCATTTATGGGCCCAACGTCATTGCGACGACGGCCTCGGCCGATGACTATCAAACGGCCGTCCGGGAATTCACCCGGGTTCTGGACGTGGTCCAGAACAACTACGCCGACAACGTGGATGTGGACAAGGCCGTGTATCAGGGCGCTATTCCGGGCATGCTGCGCATGCTCGATCCGCATTCGAGTTTCTTTGATGCCAAGCAGTTCACACTATTGCGCGAGGACCAGCGCGGGAAGTATTACGGCGTGGGGATGATTGTTGCGCCGCGTGAAAATCACACGGTGGTGATGGCGCCGTACGTGGGCGCACCGGCCTACAACGCTGGGATCCGGCCGGGGGACGTGATCCTGAAGGTGGATGACAAGTCCACGGATGGCTTGAGCACCAGCGAAGTGGCGGACATGCTGAAGGGCCCGAAGGGCACCGTAGTCAAGATTGTCGTCTCGCGCGAAGGGTACCCAGAACAGCTTACCTTTACAGTTACGCGCGATGAAATTCCCCGCCATTCGGTGGACATTGCCTTCCTGCTGAAGCCGGGGATCGGATACATCAGGCTTTCCGGCTTTAACGAAACGACAGACCGCGAAATTGCCGAATCGCTAAAGCAGCTGAATGCACCTTCGCTGGATGGATTGATTCTGGACATGCGCGGGAATCCCGGCGGGTTGCTGAATGAGGCGGTGGCCGTAGGCGACATGTTCCTGGACAAGAACCAATTGATCGTGTCGCACCATGGACGGACTTCGCCGGAACGGCGGTACACCGCGATTCGCGGGAACCAGGGCGTCACCGTTCCTCTGGTAATCCTGGTGAACAACAATTCAGCTTCAGCAACGGAAATTGTGGCTGGCGCAGTGCAGGACCATGACCGCGGGTTGATCGTGGGCGAAACGACATTTGGCAAGGGGCTGGTGCAGACAGTGACCCCGTTGAGCGAGAACACCGGGCTGGCACTGACCACGGCGCGTTACTACACCCCGAGCGGCCGACTGATTCAGCGCGATTACAAATCGGTTTCGCTCTATGAGTATCACTACGAGCGGAAAGTACCGGATCATCCGACGGAAGTAAAGCTCACTGATAGCGGCCGGCAAGTTACCGGCGGAGGCGGCATCTCTCCGGACATCACTGTTCCGGCACCGAAGCTGACGAAGTTCGAACAATTGCTGTATCGCAGCGACGTGTTCTACCCGGCCGAAACGGGCGTGGGTGGGTTCACGCGCTACTATCTGGGCACAAAACCCGCCATCAGCAAGGATTTTGAGGCCGACGACAACGTGATGCGCGTATTCCGCGAATACCTGAGCAAGCACAGCGTGCGGTACACGGAACCGGAGATGGCGGAAACCGGCGATTGGATCAAGCGGAAGATCAAACAGGAAGTGTTTATGTCCAGCTTCGGGCAGCCGGAAGGATTCAAAGTGCTGCTCGAATCGGATCCGCAGGTTCAGAAAGCGATAGACGCGATTCCTCAGGCGCGGGCGTTGTATCAAACCGCGAAGAGAATCACGGCGCAGCGGACAGGTGGCGCGGGCAGCCAGCCGTAAAGACTGTGCGGCTCCAGTTGTAGCGTTTGGGGCGCCCCGACCCGGTCGGGGCGCCCCAATATGTTTACGGCCGAGAGAAGCCGTATTGGCAAGGTGTGCGGCGTTTGCTAAAATTCAATTGCTGCTCGTGGGCGAGTAGCTCAGCTGGGAGAGCGCCTCGTTCGCAACGAGGAGGTCGCCGGTTCGATCCCGGTCTCGTCCACCAATCTTTTCAGCGGTTTGCAAAGCTGACTTCTCTTCCTTGCCCTCTATTGTGACGGGGTTTGTGACAGAACACCCCTGAAACTCCGCCGAGATGCCGTGTGTGGGAACCGAACTTGAGAGCACGTCCAATGCGCGGCGCTTGGCTCCCAGCCGGACCAGGAAGCTGGAGATGGTTGAACCAGGACAAGAAGCGTCGCGGCCTAGCACGCACGCATCAGCTCACCGCAAAGAAATCCATCGCTTGAAGCAGCTTTTGGCGCAAAGGGAAGCAAAACATACTGCATCGAGGCCGGAGAATATGTCCGCGTCGAGCGAGTGAACGCGAAGGGAAATGTGCTGACTGTCGGAAAGCAGAACGGTGAGCACGTCAGCTACCACCCACGCCGCCTGCAAGGAGTGACGCTGCATCGAGAGACGGAACGCGCGTTCTCAGAAGGCGACCGCGTGCAATTTACTGCGCCGCGGGCAACACATTGCAAACCGCGAGTTAGTTAGGGACCATCGAGAAGATCGGCGTGACCGGCAACCTGCAATTGCGCCTGGACTCAGGCCGTTCCGTTTCGTTCAACGCCAAGGAGAATCCGCATCTTGACTACGGCTATGCCGTAACGAGCCACAGCAGCCAAGGGCAAACCGCCGACCGTGTGCTCATCCACGTAGACACCGAGCGGGCAGGAGAAAGACTCGTCAATCGGCGCTTGGCATACGTCGCGGTATCGCGTGGCCGCTACGATGCGCAGCTCTACACCAACGACAAGACCCACCTTGCCGAGACTCTGAGCCGCGAGGTCTCGCATCAATCTGCAGTGGAACCGACACGCGCAGCAGGGCCAGCGCTCGCACAAAAGACCGAGACGCCCTCTACTCTGATTCAGGAGAGACAGCGAACAATCGAACGAGATCTCAGCCCTAGCCGGTAGGCACGCTACTCGCTCCCACGGTCTTATGTTGGAATTCCATTTACCAGTACGACGGGGTTCGCTGTCAGCGTAGGGAGCGAGACGAAAGCATCTGCGGGATATGGAAGATCCTACCGCATGGATGTCAACAGAAACGGCACCCGTTTGGTGTGGGCTGTGTGCCAGACGTAAATTCCAGGCCAGCTAGATCCGGACGTATCAGAATTGCTCGAAATTCCGCCGACAGCGGCTTGATCCCCAAACCTCTTCATGTAGCCAGGAAGCGGGCCCACTCGCCCAAGCGTGGGCTAGGCTAGGGAGAATCCTTCCGCGCTGTCACGGCTGGACCAGACCGTGCCGGATGGCGTACCGGACCAGACTGGCAATTTCATGGATGTCCAGTTTCTGCATCAGACGCGACCGGTGCGACTCTGCCGTCTTCACGCTGATTCCCAGAAGTGAGGCAGCGTCCTTGGTTGATTTCCCTTCGCCGACAAGTTGAAGCACTTGGCGTTCCCGCGACGTGAG
>Ga0137394_10004566_pt1 | contig 10518 bp, 10 predicted proteins | sample czobulk116metaG_FD_108278 | JGI IMG/M metagenome (GOLD analysis project Ga0137394, IMG submission 108278) | Vadose zone soil microbial communities from Angelo Coast Range Reserve, California, USA - czobulk1.16 metaG | ecosystem: Environmental > Terrestrial > Soil > Vadose zone | place: USA... | reverse complement strand
CTGCAGGGCCAGCGACTGACCGAGCGCTTGCGAGTGACACGGCGGATGATACTGGTGTAACCCCTAGCCCAGGTCAAGTTTTATCGGATTGGGACCGGGCTTCTCTGCAAGCTTAATTGGCGTTCTTGCTGCGCAGCTTGCGGAGATAGCTGAAGATACTCTCACAAACGACCTGAATGTCACGGATGAAGACGCCGCAGGGCCAGAGGAAGGTAATGGCACGGCAGGGGAGGATGACATGGAGGTTGTTGACGTCCCGCGGCAGGGGACAGAGGTGCAATAGGGCTCCAAGGTCTAACTGAATGCGATCCAGTCTTGCCGTATTCGTGTTGAGGTTTTGACATTGAGCGCAAACCTAGGATATTACCATTTCAGAGTGTTCCCACGTTGGACGTTATATGCCCGCTGCCCCTTGGCTAAAGCTAAACTGGACATGCGCAGCGAGGTTGCCGCCGACGTCGCGGCCTGTTAAAAAACCACCCGAGGTCATTTTGGTGATCATCTGGAGGCGACGAGGTATGGCCAGTAGAAGCAGGGATGATGAAGCGATTGCTCCGCGATCAGAGTCCATTTGACTGACCTGTTTGCCTGGCTGGCTGGGGCCGGGAAAAGCCGCGGACGGCGAGCCTGAACCTGAAGCGGAGAGAGAAAGCGGGCCGCTCGGTGTTCCTTGACCTTTTTCAGTTTTCAGATATATTTGACACCGTGAACGCGTTTAGGCACGGTACGCAGACATCCGAAATCGAAAGACTCAATGTCTTTCCAACTCTCACGCCCTTGTCTTTCGTTTCTCTGCACCGTAAAAAGTCCTGTTCCCCCTTTCTCTCATCCGCTCTCCATCCATCCATCCCAGACAGCCGCCTCCCTTGGCAGCTGCCGCGTTTTGAGGTCTACCCTACCGTCACCGTCATAGGATCTAATCCAGTCCGGAGCGCCGCTGCCTGCGCTCTGGGGAACAGCTTCACTTGACTTTGAATCTCTTTTTGGGGGTGGAGGCGCTCGCGCCAGGTTTTCCCTACCCATGGGACGACTGCTGCCAACGCTCGACCTCTTTTTCTCCGCCTTGCACTCCGTGGCCGTGTGCGTACTTTCCCCCATGATTCCCGGAGTTATGATGGCTTCGTGCTTACCGAAGAGTAAATTGCTTTCGTTCGTGGTGTTACAGTGGGCGTTACAGCATCGTCGGTGAGTTTCTCGCGTTTCCCTTCTTCCTGCCAAGCGCGTTTGAGTGACTGATTGATCTACGATGCTTTTTTGTTTTAAGCTGCCTGTACGTCGTCGCCTATCAGTCCGTGGGACCGTAACTGATTATCACCTTGTTTTCAATCTTGGTCGGCCAGATACCATTCTTTTCTATGATTGGATCACTTCGTGCGCCGATCCCTTACTACTTTTGGTCTCGTGAATTGATTTGCTCACTTTCTGATCTTTTGGTGTTTAGGCTCGATAACGAGGTAGCACTCGTAAGCACCATTGGCCCCTTTCAACTGTGAGCTATCTCTAATAATACCCGCTTTTAGATATACCCCGCCCCGTGGAACGCCGTGAAGATCGCATATCTGTTCTGTCGTTACTACCCGCTGGCCATCTCGCCATTCCACATCTGGGGCTTCATCGGGGATCACGATGGGGAGGTTTGTAACGTGTACTACCACGCACTCTATGCTTGTCTGATGCCCGCGGTATGCTCGTTCACACTTCGTGCATGATATCCTCTTAGTCTTGTTTACAGATGCTGTCGGCTCAATGTAAGCAACGCCCCACCCACCATTACGCTCCATGGCCTTTGTATTCACTCCTGGATCTCCAGTCATTCTCATGTTACGTTCCTATGCATTCACCGGAAGAAGAAGACTCGTCCTCGCCGCTCTTTCTATCTCATTCTTTAGTCTCGTCAGCTATGTTGTGTGGGTGATGAGCAAGCAATTGAGTTGTTCGTCCCTGGGCTCGTATTACTTGATCTTTACTAACTCTCGATCGGAAACCAGTGACTGCTTTGTTTATCATCAGAGAACGATCTGGCTGCTTCGCCACCTCGAATCAACCTGGCTTCCATGGCGCTGTTGAGGCGATCGGCGCTTATCAACTAGGGGTGCGTGCGAGGCTCTAAACTTGTATCTGATTACTGATGTCGAACTGCGACAGCTTATATCGGTAGGCCATCATCCGCGTACGCGGATTTGCGATCCTGATAGCCGGTTTTAGGTGCTGACAGCGTTCTTTGATTGTCTGAATGTGTTCCTGGTGGTCCGGGTAAGCTTGTTCGCCTCTTCCCGTCCGAGAGCAAAAACAGATAGTTCTTCCCCCCCATAGCATTGCATTGTACAACGCAGCACCTTGGGACCCTTGGGCCAGAGCTTCCTGAAGCAAGGTACGCGTGATCCGTTCGCCCACCACCGCATCACGAACGAAACGCTAAGTCCGTTTCGTCATTTAGGAGTGTTCGTCTACGTCATGATGACGGGGTTGAATGCATTGACAATCGGAACATACTTCTCGTGAGGCGTTTTCAGAAGTTTCTCTGGCCCGCGACTGACACCGTCCCTCCACAGCTCACATCTGCTGACCCAAGGCCTAGGTTCTTGGTTCGCTTACATCCTACCCTCCGCCCTGGTAATGGTTTTTTCCCGTCGTCTCAGCGATTGAACCCTTGTGCTGATATCGCTCACTTCTTCAGTCATGTCGGCTGTAAGTCTTTCATGTATTTGCATGTCTCTGTTGCTGAGCGGAAGATCTTCTCAGGGTGATCTTGCTTCGTCGGAAGGCATGTCCGACAGAGACAGAATTGCATGTTCAATATTCCCACATGATCAATGAAGCGCTCGAGATGATCGCCGTGGAACCACGACCCGGTGACTCAGCGGCGAGCATTATCCCATCCATCCAAACTGATGATACCCAGGTCAGCCCTGAAGTGCTTGGGCTGGCCTCCTTGGTACCGTAGAGGGCGGCCGTCAAACATGATGATCCGTCTGTGGGCGGTCATCCTGTACAGTGCTTTGTACGTCCCAAAATCTTCAGGAGTCGCAACTTTCCGTTTCCATCGGAAGAGGATGAAGGTGCGAAAGACATGTGTTTCGGAAAAAGAAAAAGTCATACTGACATTACAGAAAGGGATGTGCAGAAAGTCACCGAGATGGATGAGGAAACAATGTAAACGCTTCATGAATGTAATCCCAAGCAAAGTCCGAATACTGGGAAACAAACCTCGCCCCGCTACATTCGTGGACTCAATTGATCTTGAGTAGCTCGACTTCGAAGCATAGAGTGGCGTTTGGTGGGATGACAGGTGGGAAACCGCGAGCCCCATATCCCTGCAGATACTTCAAATCGCTGGATGTATCCTCAGTGTAAAGTTACGTACAAAGTCTGGCGTCACAGTAATCAGAGCCTTCTCACCCTTGGAAAGTTGGGGAACCGCTAATGTGAAGCGACTCGACTTGAGTACGACAAAGGAAAGAAGGAAGAAGTTTTGCATACCTTCGTCCCAACCCTTGATCACTTGGCCGACGCCGATCTTAGTAACGAAGGGGGAGTTCCTGACCAATGTATGGTAAGTACGAGGACAGGGATCGAGGGCACGTACTGCAAACACTTACCGATCTCGGCTAGAATCAAACTTCTTTCCGTCGACGAGGGTTCCTACATAATGAATTGTGACGGTGTCTGACCGACAGAGGTTGAGAATAGAAGAGGATGGACGAGAGAGGAGACATCGTACCACCACGCTTGGGGAAGGTCGTGCCATCTCCAGGGGAAAGCTTTTCGATTGTAACGCCCTGGGGGTGGAGATAAAGTGGGGGGTAGGGGCGTCAGGAAGAGCTTACCATGGCGAGAAGACAGCGGCGGATGAGGACTGTGGATGACGATGGAGAGAGGAAGAGAGTTTATATAGGAAGCAGGGGGGCGGGGCGTGGTGGCTGCAGAATGAGATCTCGATTGCATTTCCTGAAATCGAGCAAGAACGCGGTTTAATTGAGTTTTGGTTGGAACTTGTCTTATCGATTGTCGATGCCGTGCGGTGGGCCCCGTCTCCCTGCTCCCCCCCGATCCCTCTGAGGGTCCCTTTGCGTATACCTCGTATACGTATCGATTAAATATATATATATATACTCCGACGAATCATGACTCAGTTGTCTCTCTCCCTCTGTGTCGCCCCGATAGACATGCGATCTCAAATAGAGATAAGGTGATAGCGATAGCAACGGCCGGGACAAACGACATTACGGCTGAGAGGGGAGGAGTCTGTGTACGCACAGTAAAGTAGAAAAGTAACTCGAATGATAATTGATAAAAACGAAGCGATCGGCAGAAGTGAAAATGTTTAACAGCTGACTTCGGGCACATCCTTCGTGAGGGGTAGGGCGCGGGCGGTTTTCTTTTTGCCTAAAGTTCACTAGCACTGGAACCGCTGCCCTGGCTCCGAATTCTCCGACGCTTTAGAACTGGGGTGGGGTAGGGCGTGTGTGTGAGTGTGTGAGTGTTGTCAGGCTTGAGGGAGGTGAGCGAGGGTGCGCAGAATATCCCATATTCGGACCGCCGTTCCCGAAAACGCATAACTACTATCCAACAGCCCGGCCAATCATCGAAACAGAAACAGACTCAGAAGTCATCATCACCTCTCGTGCCCATCTGTTCACATGGAGCCCTCCGCGATCCCGTACACGTTTTAAAGAAAAAGTAGGCTTGCAAGGCATCGAAATTAATGTTCGACTGAATCCGATTAACAGTCAAAAGCTTACAGACACTAGCTACTTGTCCGCCGCCCATTTGAGCTACTAGTCAGTGATCCGTCACACGGCTTCTAGCATTTCATTAAGACACGCCTGGGGAGGAAGGAGATCGAAGAAGGATCGTGAAACTGGGTGGAGGGCGTCTACTGGACGGATGCTCACCGGGGCGCTCGTGACACCCCGCATACACGTGGCTTCTCGCCTCCACGGCCTCTCACCCATTGCAGGTGACAACCAAGCGGGCCCTGCCTGCCACACTCGCAACCAAACTGTGGCGGTCCTGTCCTCGCACGATAACTACGCTCAACCATGGAACCTTCCATTGCACGGTCGCGGCCCTGGAACTGACTGATCACACGTTGGCACGTTGGTGACATGCGCCTCTCTGCCCCCCCCCTAGTTCTGTCGACGGTCTAGGCGTACGTGGCTCGAGTTTTATCTTTGACAACCGACACAACACAAGTTTCAGGTCTTTTTTTTTGTTCTTTTTCTCTCGAGAAACGCGCTATCGAGGGAGCGCCGGCGCGCAATGGTATCGGTCTTGCGGCCTCACGAACGTTTGGGCCATTTTCTTCATTTTTATCGCGTTGAAACACCACACACCATCCTTTCTCTCGATCGACATAAACTCACCATTCTTGCGCCGTTTCTTTAGAGATGATAAAGATTGGCCATAATTGTCCCGTCTTAAGCGCATCCCTATTCCCCTTGGCTTCCAAACGTTCGCTGGGACAGCCCCTCGGTTTCTGTCCAAATGATGGGTCTCCATGAATCATTTCGAGATAACAGAGGGCGGTGGGAGAAGAAGATATGGTATCAGAGTTTACGATCAGGGTCCGAACGAGAGATCGTCCCTGCAGACGGGCCATAAATCCATTTCTTCGTTTCTCTCCATCACTTCTCCATCCCGGTAATATCGCTAACCCACAGATGAATTCTCTCAATCAGAGCAACGTCAGGATCCACAGGGATCACGGCACAGGGATCACAACACAGAGTCTTCTCGTTCACGGGTTCACGGGTTGCCCGCTTACCCGACCCGAATCCTTGCACCTGATCACCCATTCATATCTTTGACTACTTGCAGGTGATCCGGACAAATCCGAAGACATGTGCGAGACACCGCCTGCAAACGCCAGCTCCCTTACTCCCCTAAGCCTTGTGACCAATATCGATTGACGGCTCGTGCTTCTCGGAATATATTTTCACCATCGCAGAAGAATGCCGCAAAGTGGTGTGGCTGGCGTCCGAAGTTGTGTTCAGCTATCATCCGGCGCCAACGGGTCTCCGAGTGAGGCAGCAACTTGGACCAACACGAACCGAAAGATAGGGCTTCTAGATGAGCCCGATAAGTCCACCCCTATCTCAAGGCCAGATTACGAACCCCCCTCCCCCTCTCGCTCTCGGGAGCCCGCAGCTTTTTCTCAGCCATCCCGTCTAGGTGATGACGATACGATCCTACGGCCTTCATATAAAGAAAGTCAAGCCAACCCAAGTCATCTGTGAGGTTGTGTGACGCTCGTGGCTGGCACTTTTTGCTCGATCTCATACGTGATTTTTCAGTTTCAGGTTCTACCTTATCGCAGGCCCTTGCGCGCATGCTTGCTTGAGACTGGGTGAGGAGGTTTTAGGAAGCCTCCCCGGTGGCGGCATCACGCTCGAGAGTCGCGATTTCACGCCCTGCTGCCTGACGATAGATGCCCTGATTCACATCGTTTTCGATCAACTGACCCTGCGTGTTTGTGGTTCCCTTACACCCATTGATCTATCTTCGCCCAGCACTCTACGGATCAGCCTCACGAGCTACTTTTGCGGACTCGATGATGCGACACATCTCCCAATGGTCTTGATCCCGGCGGCTCATGCGATCGTCCACTCGAGAGGTGTATCTCCGCGCGATTTTCTCATACCCTGTATCACGCGCATGCCCTTTCGAGATCGCGAAATGATGAGCGGGTGACAATCGCAACTCTTGCTGAACTGCCTGTGGCATCTCACTTTCCTCGCAAAAAACCCTCCGCAAGGATACTGGTTGTGGCTCATGCGGCACGTTTTCATGCCGTAGATAATTTATCGGTCATTGGATGACCTCGATGGCGAGGAAGTGCTTTCGATATGCAGGATGGACAGCCCAGATTGGTTGCGCCCTCATCGTCGCCTCTAACTATCAGCGCGCATTTTGGGACCGGCGCTCTAAGCTATCTCACGGCCCTCAGTAGCGTGCGCTCTCATGATAAGATCCACCTCGGACATGTCCGTCATGCCGCGCGACACATGTGGGTCATGCCGGAACGTTCTTCGTGGTGGTTTCTCAACCCCCGTTACACCCAGTTCTTTAACATCGATGGGGGTAACATCAGGGCGTTTTACATGAAATAACGTTGTGGTCCCTGCCCAGGGTCCCTTCCCCATTTTGAGTTGATAAGCGTTCATACAGTTGTAACCTGCCAGATTGGAGAATTATTACGACACGCCTGCGCATATGAATTGACCCGTACAAGCGCTGCCTGCGGGGATCGCGAGAAACAGACAACCAGGGTACAGTACGGTAACGAACCCAAATGTTGCCGAGAGGGACTTTACGCCGAAGCGCAGGCGCAAGGCCTATTCCGCGATCACTGCGGAAATTTACGCAGGCAAGTGGCGGATTGTAACACTTGAATAAGCTTGAGCGCTGAGCAACGGAAAACGCAAGCGAGCGAGTATATCGACACCGCATCACGGCGGTGTATTGCTCCTTGTCCGATAACTTTGCGGGGGGAGGACGGGTCTCTGGCCTCTTCCTGCGCTGATGCTTAGGATGCGCCGAGCAAGCGGAGACATCTGACCAAGCCCAACCTCCGGCCCGTAAAGATCATGCATCATGCAATCAAGGATTCGAGGCTTCTGTGAAGACCCCCCCCCAAACAAAGGGGGGAAGAGAAGTACGTGGGGGGGGTAAAAGAAGTCCGAAGTTACAGGGATATAACGATGTCGGGATCTCCACGTAAAAAAACACGAGTCTCGATGAGATCGGAGTCGGACTTGCGAGTTTTTTGGCTCTGGGTCGGGTACCCCGAGCGGTTACAGTAGTACTTACAGTAACAGTAAGTGGCGGCGCCTGCTTGCCCCCGATGCAAGCCATGGCCATCACAATCACAGCACAGCACAGCAAAGCGGCGCGACGAGCGGTAATAATTCGCCTTGGGCCGCTCGACGAAGCCGTCGCCGCAGGCGTGTTATCTATCTCCACGGCCACGATAGGCCACGCATCTCAAAACTTCGGTCAGAAGATCTGACGATTACGGTCGGTTCGTTCTGCACCGCAGTACTAGTACTGTTGACCCGCTTTTTGGCGGCACAACCTCCATCGACGTTCACGATTTGAAGAAGAAGAAAAAGCAGAAGAAAAGAAAAGCAAAAAAATGGAGAGAGAATTCGAAAAAATAAAAAGACTGGGGCAGGGACGCATAAGCGTGGGAGTTTAGAAATTGCGTTTGCGCTTGCGATCCCGTCACTGGTCTAAATCTGAGGGCCCCCTGCCCAAATTTGACAACTTTCTCGCCGAGATCTGCGCGTTGCTTTTGTTTGCCTTTGACGTCAATGGCGGATGCGGAATGGGTGGAGTCGGTTCGGTGCAAGTTGGAAGTAAACTTGCAGCCCTGGGCACAATTCCTTTGTTTTTTTTTTCTTTGTGCCTCATCGATCCCCCTCTCGACCCCTGGATGGGAAGCGAGGTTTGGTGCTGGTGGATGTGGGGCGGCCGTGAAGGGCGGGTCGACTCTGGGGTGCACTCGACGATTTCACGCTCACACCCCCCGTATGGCGGGGAGAGGCAAAAAAGTCTAGGCTGTGGTGGCCTTTAGATGAAATGATAGCGTGTCCAGGGAGATAATCTAATCAGAGAAAGCAGAGGCGGAATTTCAAACCGTGGCAACTGACTGATCCGAACTGGGGTCCCGTCCGATGGGGAATACAGTCGTACCCCTTCTACATCGCAAGGTTTTTTCTCTCTCGAACGTCGAAAGGATCGAAGGGGAGGCCTGCGAGATTAAACACTAGCATGCATGGCGTCTCAGATTCACGCCGCGCAAGCGACCGATACACCGCCGCCCTTCCATCCGTGTTCGACACAGACAGAAATAAGACTCGTGGGGGCGACGGCCTTTTACTGTACCCATTAAATTGGGGGAGAGCGCCCAACAGTGCCACCGCCCTCCCCAACCTAGGCCTTCCCCAAACCCCGCGTCCGTGTTTCCATTCTTTTTTTTTTTTTTCCCTTTTTTCTAAATTTGCCGGTGGGGGCCCAGAACGCAGCTCCGGACCAGTACTAGGGTTGGGGTAGGGGCGCTTACTGTACCGCCCCCTCCGCCCCCCCTCCCCCTCGAGATGAGAGCGAGGCACGCATCAGTGATGCGTCTGTCTGGCCATGGAGAGATCGAGGCGAGCGGAGCAACGTAAAACCAACCCGTCGGTCCTCGCGCGCTTAGATCCCCCTTGTTTCTTTTTTCTTTTGACCGGCCCACGCCTCTGACGTCGCGAGGGCGAGGCATCGACAAAACCACACCACTCCACCCCATCCCCGCGCCCCTTCCGGCGTGTGCATGTTCTGGGCCCTCGAGCTTGAGACTGATGATGAATTGACGTATCGCCGCCCCTGGCACGCACACAATGGCTTTGGCCTTGGCCTTTCGGACCTACCTCTCTTTTCTAATTATGCCACACACCCCTAGAATTGGACGAACCGAGGAACACTGCGTGCAATACAATACAGTACGTACTGTATGGGTGCGAAGTTTGCGATCGGTTCCATTTCATTCTCGCGAACGAAACCGAAAGAGGGAGGGCCACGGGGCTCGGAACAATTGAACAGCGACCTCAATCCAATAAAAGGAAAGTACAAGAAAAAATAACGGAAAGGATCGACGAATAATAATAATAATAGGGAGGGCCAAAGCGACAACTTCGATCTGCCTAGAAACGAGCACGCGCGCACGCAGCGTGCACAAGTGCGGTGCTCGTCATATCCAGCCTAGGGCGGGTTGGACAGCGCATTGTGGATTATTTTTGCTCTCTCACTTTACCCGAAATGAAACGAAAAGGATCGAGAAGGGGCCGTCAATCGACCGAATCGACCAACCATCATCATCATCCCTCATGTTCGCCAAGCGAACCCCGATGATGGACCGACCGACATGGGCCGATTATGGGCCCTCGCAGTCCGTCCATAGGTAGAATATAAATAGGTAATTTGCGATCGAGTTGAGAGTCTCGACCAGGGCCCTTTCCGGGAGAAACGGTGCGGCCCACCCAAGGCGGTACGGTGCGGTGGGGGCGCGAGCAAGAAGCACAAGCCACACATCAGGGACACCAAAAAAAAACGTTTTGGGTGTGTGGCTAGAGGGTCGAGACCCTCTCAATACAATACACCCTCTACATACACCTTGACACACCCCACCCTCGTTCTGTCCACCAACCAACCACGGACAGTTCTAGCCTCCTCGTCTTCGTAAAAAAAAAAGGGAAATTTCAATACTCGGCCGAGTTGAGACGACAAGGCGGTTAGGTTAACTTTGCCACCTCGCATGAGTCGCATCAACACATCAACAACACCTTCCCCTCAGAAATACCGTACCCCCGCCCGTGCCCGACGCCGGGCGTACGTACAATACAGTAGGAGTTGCGATCACCGGTGCGGCGCCGCGCTCCCTGCACATGCACGAGATTTTACGCGAGTTGCGAGTTGTAACATATGACTACAGTCAGTGAACTTGAGTATATCTCCATGCGTCATCGCATTTCCAGG
>Ga0137394_10004565_pt1 | contig 10518 bp, 6 predicted proteins | sample czobulk116metaG_FD_108278 | JGI IMG/M metagenome (GOLD analysis project Ga0137394, IMG submission 108278) | Vadose zone soil microbial communities from Angelo Coast Range Reserve, California, USA - czobulk1.16 metaG | ecosystem: Environmental > Terrestrial > Soil > Vadose zone | place: USA... | reverse complement strand
TCACCCGCACCGGACGCTTCTGCCTGTCCGCGTAGACGAGGTGGCCGTGCTTCCGGCCGAACTCGTACAGGCCGCGAGTCACCTCGACGTCCCTTCGGCAGTACTCCTCGATCAGATCGAGACGTCCCTCCTTGTACCAGCGCAGACTCTGCAGACCATCGGCGCTCTTTGCGAGGCCGAGCGTCGCCTCGGCGAGGTGCCCCAGGCTCAGCCTGAAGCCGAGACGGCCGTGGATCTCCTCGAGCATGTCGAGCGTCGCCACGCGGGAGAAGTCCGCGTCGGAATACGCGCGAAGAACCTCGTAGTCGAAGCGCTTGATGTTGAACCCGACGACCAGGTCGGCCGACAGCAGATGCACGGCCAGCCGGTCCACGTCTTTCTCGAAGTACGTCCTGTATTCTTCCCGGGCGGCGTCGAAGACGACGGCGAGCGCGAGCCGCATCTCCCGGATCCGATCCCATCCCCCCACCTCCTCGGCGCTGCGCTGCGTCTCCACGTCGAGAAACAGGGCCTTCCGGGGCCCGGAGGAGCCATGCCCGATCTCTCCGTGAAGGGGCCGCGCCGGTCTCGTGGATTCCCCCTGCCCTCCGCCGGGAGGGCTCGCGAGAGGCGCGATCGCGGCGGGACGGAGTGGCCGTGCCCGCTCCGGCTTCAGGAGCTCCGAGAGGAGTTCGGCGGCGCCCGGCTTGTCGAGAGGATGATTTCCGCTGCCGCACTTGGGCGAGTGGATGCACGATGGGCAGCCATCTTCGCACGGGCATTCCCTGATGAGGTGCGCCGTTCGCGAGAGCAGATCTCCGGTCACTTCGAAGCCGCGCCGCGCAAGCCCGATCCCTCCGGGGTAGCCGTCGTAGATGAACACGGCCGGGCCGTTCACCTGCGGGTGATGCGCGTAGGAGATGCCGCCGATGTCGCCGCGATCGCAGATTGCAAGGAGCGGGAAGAGAGATATCGCCGCGTGCTCGGCTGCATGAAGGCTTCCCATGAAGTGCCGGCCGCGAGCCGCCCACTCCTCCCCGAGCTCATGGGGAATCTCGATCCAGAGGCCGATCGTCTCGTAAACCAGCGGCGGAAGATCCAGAGGATGGCTCGATGTCCGCTGCTGATCGCTGATCCGGCGTCGGATGTATTCCTTGAGCTCCTGGGTGACCTTTATCTCGCCGAGGCGCACGACGTACCCGCGCTCGATGCGCTCATCGAGGACGTTGAGGATCTCGGTTTCCTTCTCGGAAAGCACCTGTGTGTAGTACTGCACCTCGCAGCGGCGCGCCTCGACCCGGAGATTGACCCGGTCGAGGCGCACTATCTCGTACTGCTGGCCCTGGTGAAGGTAGATCGCGCCGTCATGACACTCGACGAAGGCGCGTACGCCGTCGACGGAACCGATGGTCCGCCCCGCCGGCTCCTCGATGATGGTGTAGCCGCCGCCCCCCGATCGCAGGTTGACGTCGCGTGACGGGTTGCGCCTCAGCGAGTACCACGCCGCCATCCGATCGTCGGCGACGAGAGCGCCGGAGCGGGTGAGCTCGTGAACGAGCCCGTACGTCTTCTCCGGGTAGTGCGCGCGATCGGCGGGAGTGATCGGGATCTCGGCCGCCGCGCACACGAGGTGCTGGCCGGCGATGATGGAGTTCTCGGGATCCGCAGCGGCGGCCTCGAACCGGCGATCGAAGAACTCCGCCGGGTTTCTCATGAAGTACTGGTCGAGCGCGTCCGCAAGCGCCACGACGACGACGAGTGACTCCCGATCCGATCGCCCGACCCTTCCAATCCTCTGCCACGACGAGGTGACGCTGCCCGGATATCCGACGAGGACGCAGACATCGAGGCCGCCGACGTCGATGCCGTGCTCGAGCGCGCTCGTCGTCACCACGCCGAGGAGCCTGCCGTCTCCGAGCTTTCTCTCGATCTCCCGTCTCTCCTCCGGCAGGTATCCCGCTCTGTAGGCGCTGACGCTCTGCGCCAGGTGCGGGTGCGACTGCGCCAGCCACGAGTGGATGAGCTCGGTTATCTTCCGGGCCTTGGTGAAGGCGATCGATCGCCACCCCTCCCCCATCGCTTCGGCAAGAACCTGCGTGGCCATCGTGTACGGGCTCCCTCGAGACGCGTTCACGAAGAGGAAATGCCGGCCGGCGCGGGGCGCGCCTGTCCTCTCCACCGCGTGGAACCGGCCGCCGAGCAGGCACGACGCGAACTCACCCGCATTCCCGATGGTGGCCGAGCAGGCGACGTATCTTGGATCGGCGCCGTAGTGGCGACAGAGCCGGCGCAGGCGCGAGACGACGTGGTGCAGGTGGGAGCCGAAGACCCCACGGTAGACGTGAAGCTCGTCGACGACGATGAGCCGGAGCTGCGAGAGGAACGACCGCCACTCCTGGTGATAGGGGAGGATCCCGAGGTGGAGCATCTCGGGGTTCGTGATGAGCATCGAGGGGGGCGCCGCGCGGATCTTCCGCCGGGATTCCTGAGGAGTGTCGCCGTCGTAGACCGCGACCGAAGGCGCGGGAACCACCGTGCTGGCCGACGCCAGGCTTGCGAAGGCGCGGGCCTGATCCTGCGCGAGCGCCTTGTAGGGAAAAAGGCAGAGGGTCTTCGCGTCGGCATCGCCTGCCAGGATCTCCAGCGCCGGCGCCATGTAGATGAGGCTCTTGCCGGATGCGGTCGGTGTGACGGCGACGACATTCGCTCCGCCCCGGAGCAGCTCTATCGCCTCCACCTGATGGCTGTAGAGCCCCTCCACGCCCCAGGCGAGGAGCGCGCGGTTGACAGACTCGGGAAACGGACGACTCAGGGACGCGCGCGTGGCGGAAGCGCCTTCGACGAAGCGGCGGTACGCGACCGACTCCCGCAGAAGGTCGGAGGAAGCAAGCCTCTCCGTGAAGCGCCGGATCGACTCAGCGCTGCGGCGCGGGCGGGTAGTCATAGAAGCCGCGTCCCGACTTCCTGCCGAGGAGCCCGGCATCCACCATGCGTCTCAGGAGCGGGCAAGGCCGGTAGCGCGGATCACCGAACCCCCCGTGGAGCACCTCCATGATGTGGAGGCAGACGTCGAGCCCGATGAAGTCGGCGAGCTCGAGCGGGCCCATCGGGTGGCGCATTCCCAGTTTCATAATCGAGTCGATCGCGTCGCGCGTGGCGACCCCTTCCATCAACGCCGTCACGGCCTCGTTGATCATGGGCATCAGGACCCGGTTGGAGATGAAGCCCGGGAAATCGGACGCCTCGACCGGCTGTTTCCCCATCATCACGGCGAGGGAGTTCGTCGCGGCGACCGTCGCGTCGCTGGTGAGCTGGCCACGTATGACTTCGACCAGCTCCATGACGGGAACCGGGTTCATGAAATGCATGCCGATGACCGACTCCGGCCGCTTCGTGGCCGACGCGATGCGCGTGATGGAGATGGAGGAGGTGTTCGTGGCGAGGATCGATCCGGGCGGGCAGATCCTGTCGAGGCGGCTGAAGAGATCGCGCTTGACCTCGAGCCGCTCCACGATCGCTTCGACGGCGATCGCCGCCTCGCTGAGAGCGGCGAGATCGATCGAAGTCCGGATTCGCTGGAGCGCACCATCACGATCAGCCGCCGCCATCTTTCCCTTGTCCACCGCGCGCTGCATCTCGGAGCCGATCGTCTCCGTCGCCTTCCGGAGCAGCGCTTCCTCGAGATCCACGAGAACGACGCGGAATCCCGACCGTGCGGCCACGTGGGCGATCCCGTGCCCCATCGTTCCGGATCCGATGACCCCGACGATCGCGTTTGCCTGCATGCGCGTCCTTTCCTTCCGGCGTCCGGACAGGTGAGGTCTCGACTAGACCTCGACAATGATGCCCGCGGACTCGCCCCAGCCTCCGGTGGCGAGGGCGAGGCCCTTTCCTCCTCCGCCACGCATCAATAGATGTAGGAGGGTGACGACGAGGCGGGCCCCGTCGGCGCCCGAAGCGTGGCCCAGGACGGCCCCTCCGCCGCCCACGTTCACGATCTTCCGGGAATCCCCTGTGATCGCCGCCGCCAGCGTGACAGCCTCGCGATCCGGAAGATCCGCTTCGATATACCTGAATCCCGTGATTTCGGACTTTGCCGCTGACGGGGGCGCCGAGCGCACTCGGGCCGCCGGCCTCAACCCGCGGGCCCGCGTCCACTCCTCCGACGCGAGGACGAGAGCGGCGGCGCCGTCCGCGAGGATCGGCGCGAGGTGCGAACCGAAGGCCTCCGGGTTTTCTTCCAGCTCCCGCCGAGCGTCGTCGCGTTCGACGCGCGCGGGCGAACCCCGCCGGGCTTCCTTGATCTCAACTGCCACGATCTCCGATGAGTTCGAGCCGGGAAGGCCGTGGGTTCGAAAAGCGGTTAAATCATCTTCGGCGCCGACGGCCGCCGCGACCGGACCATCGTGACGCGCCGCGTCGAGCAGCGATCCGCCCCCGAGTCGAAGGCCGCGCCTCAGGCCGAGCGCGAGGTGCGGGGTCGAAGAGGCGCTCTCGAATCCCCCAACCAGCGTCACACGGGCCTGCCCGGAGAGTATCGACTCGATGGCGGTAACTCCCGCGAACAGACTCGACGCGCACCCCGCGCGCACCGTGAACGCGGGAATCGAAGGCGCGAGCCCCGCGTGCTTCGCTGCAGCGGCCGCCGGGTTGCCACGCAGCGCGTGCGCGGAGACGTTGCCGAGGATGATCCGGTCGATCTCGTCCGGGCGGATTCCAGCCCGCTCTACCGCCGCGGCGGCGGCCCACCCTCCGAGCGATGCAGGCGGAGCCTCCGCGAGGGAGCCGAGGAGCCTCCCGTAGGCTGTCCGGACCGCGCTGAGGATGACGACCCCTGACACGAAGCCTCCGGATGGAGAGCGGGCGCGGCACGAATCCGCGGAAGGCGCGACTATATCACAGCGTTTCCGAGCGAGGTTCTGCACCTGTCGGCATAAGCGGCTTCTGATGCGGGGTCTCGCCCGGGGTGAAAGTTGCCTCTGGCGTCCCGTGGATGTAATATTTCAACTCGAATGCAGTCAGGCGGCCCGGTCCACCTCGCCGATGGCCCTCACCCGATCAGGGGGACTTGATGAAGATTAGCGGCTGGAAGATGCTTCCTCTGAACGCCGAGAGGAAGTCTCGCGCCACCGATCCGATTAAGGTGAGCTCGATCGTCGCCTACAAGAACGATCAGCGCATCGTGCTCCACCGCGTCGAGAAGATTAACAGCGACGGCTCCCGCGAAGTCTTCATCATCAAGGCCAGCCCGAAGATCCTGGCCACGGACAACTGACGTCGGGCAGTTCACCCGAGCAACGCGGGCGCCGGAATTCAGCTACACTGGCGCCTTTCCCAACATCTAACGTGACTTCAGGAGGCCGGCCCGCCGACGACACGTGGCGCGCGACCCCGAAGGCCGTGTCGGCGCAGTGGCTGTCGGGTGGGATGGTGAAGATCAAAAATCAGGCGAGTGCAGTGGCGGTGGTGGCGTTGATGACCGCGTGCCTCGGCGCCTGCCGTGGCGATCGATCGCCCTCGACGGGCCCGTCGGCCGGAAGCTCCGGAGCCGATTCGAGCCCTGCCCCCACCTTCGAGCCTGTTCCCGCGTCTGACATACCCAGGATCGCGACGAGCGAGGCGACGCCGTCCCCGGAGCCCCGATCGGACGCGGCTCACGCGACCTTCACCGTCGCGGTCGAGGACGTGCTCGAGATCAGCGTCTACGGGGATCCCGATTTGACCCGTCTCATCCCCGTCCGTCCCGACGGCAAGATCTCCTACACCTTCGTCGGCGACGTCGAAGCCGCCGGTAGGACGATCGAGGAGATTCGACTCGATCTCAAGCAGAAGCTCTCGGGGTATCTCCGGGCCCCCGAAGTCACCGTCATCGCCCGTGAGTTCGGCCGGCAGAAGGTCTACGTCGGTGGAGAGGTGAAGTCACCCGGAGTCTTCTTCCTGACCTCGCGCGAGAACACCCTCGCCGATGTCTTCTTCAAGGCGGGTCTCACCACCGAGAGGGCCGACCTCTCGAAGGCGATGCTCATCCGACGCGGTCGGCTGCTCGATGTCGACTTCGCGCGGATGATCAAGGGAGACATCAGCCTCAATGTTCCTCTGGAGAACAACGACCTCGTCTACGTCCCCGAGGCGGCGGAGCGATATGTCTACGTCCTCGGCGAGGTGCGGACTCAGGGTGCGGTCGAGACGACAGTCCCGATCAGCGTCCTGAACGCGCTGGCCCGCTCCGGAGGTGTGAACCAGGGCACCTCCAAGTCGAAGGAGATCGCGATCGTTCGAGGCGGCGTGAAAGAGCCGAAGGTTGCGATCGTCAACTTCAGGCGGCTGATCGAAGGGGACATGTCACAGAACATCATGGTCCAGCCCGGGGACATCGTCTACGTCCCCACGACGGTCCTGGGCAGGTACAACATCTTCATCGAGCAACTCCTGCGCACGCTGACTTTCCTCTTCCAGGGTCGCGTCATCCAGCAGGGATTCTAGGGGCCCTCCCCGCGGAGCTGGGCCGGAGTCGAGAGATCAACACGCCACTCTATTCGCTCGGGATCAACTACTACGAGCACGACTCCGCCGTCGCGCTGGCCTGCGACGGCAGAATCATCTTCGCGATCGCCGAGGAGCGGCTGAGCCGTCTGAAGAAGGACGACTCCTTCCCCCACCGCTCGATCCAGGCGGCCCTCGACTTCGCGCACATCGATTATCGCGAGATCGCTCAGGTCTGCTTCGGCTGGCAGAGACCCGCCGTCGCGTTCGTGCACGACCTGAAGTGCTTCGTCACCGGGCGCATTCCCGCCTCGTCGAGCTTCGTCATCAACAGCACGCGGCGCGCCGCGCGGGAGATCCGGCAGAGGGGGGGGGCGGGGCTGCTGGAGACGCAGTTCGGCGTGCACCCGCGACCGATCAGGTACGTGGACCATCACTACTCCCACGCCCTGAGCGCGTTCATCACGTCGGGCTTCAAGGATGCCGCCGTCCTCATCGTCGACGGGCGCGGAGCCTGGGAGGCGACGACGATGTGGCGGGCGTCCGGATCCGACTGCGCCCTCGTCGGGAGCCATCCCTATCCCGACTCCCTCGGACATTTCTACGCCGCCTTCACGAAGTTTCTCGGGTTTCGGCCGTTCAGCGATGAGTGGAAGGTGATGGGTCTCGCCCCGTATGGGAAACCCGGTGTGAATCTGAGCCGGTTCATTTCCCTCAACGGGAACAAGTACCGCGTCGCCTCGCGGCCGCTGCTCGGCAGCCGCTTCGGCGACGTTCGCGCCATCGAGGCCGAGTTCGGCGCGTCGCGCAAGCCCGAGAGCGAGCTCACCGATCGCGAAAAGGACATCGCTTGGGCCGTTCAGGACCGCTGCGAGGAGGCGATGCTCCTTCTCGCGCGCGGTCTCGTCCAGCGCACCGGATTCAGGAATCTGTGCCTGGCCGGCGGTGTCGCGATGAACTCGAAAGCCAACGGGAAGATCCTCGCCTCAGGGCTGATCGACGACATCTTCATCCAGCCGGCGGCCACCGACGACGGCACCGCCATCGGCGCGGCTCTGGCCGGCCATCGAATGGCGGGAGGTGGCCCGGTCGGTTACCGCATGGAAGATGCCTACCTGGGTCCCGAATACGGCGAGGGAGAGATCGAATCCTTCCTACGCACATGCAAGATCGCGTTCAGCCGGCCCGCCGAGATCGCGCGCGAGGCGGCGACGATGCTGGCGGCCGGGAAGATCGTGGGATGGTTCCAGGGAAGGATGGAGTTCGGTCCCCGCGCGCTCGGCAACCGCTCAATCCTCGCCGACCCGCGCGACCCGGCGATGAAGGACCGCGTGAACGCCGTCGTGAAGTTCAGGGAAGGGTGGAGACCCTTTGCCCCGTCCGCGCTCGCGGAGCGGGCCGAGGAGTACTTCATCGGCTGCAAGGACTCGCCGTTCATGATTCTGACCTTCCCCGTCCGGGAGGACAAGAAGAAGATCATCCCCGCCGTGACCCACGCCGACGGCAGCGCGCGCGTGCAGACGGTCAAGAAAGAGATCAATCCGCTCTATCATTCCCTCATCTCGCACTTCGACAGGCTGACGGGGGTGCCGGTCGTCATGAACACCTCCTTCAATCTTCGAGAGGAGCCGATCGTCTGCGCTCCGAGGGACGCGGTTCGCACGTTCTACTCCTCGGGCCTCGACGCCCTCTGCCTCGGTCCCTTCCTGATCGTCAAATGACCCCCCAGGGGCGCAGGACCCAGCCTTGAGAGCCCTGGTCATCGCTTCGGCCGTCTACGCCCTCGAAGGCGGAATCGAGAGATTCAATCGCCGTCTCGTACGCAGCCTCGACGAGGTCCGGCAGGGGGGCGGGCTCGATGAGGTCCGGGTCCTCGGCCTCTGGGACACTCCCGAGGCGGGCGCCGCCGCTCCGGAGGGGGTCGGCTTCGTCGCCGCCTCTTCGAAGCGGTCACGGTTCATCCGGAGATTCGTCTCGCTCCTGCTCCAGCATCGTCCGGGTGTGATCATTTACGGCCACGTGAGGTTCGCCCCGCTCGTCGTGCTGGGACGCCTCGTCAGGCCGGGATCGCAGCACCTTCTCGTCGTCCATGGCGTCGAGGTCTGGGACGCGCCGCGGCCGCTGCACGGCTGGATTGTCCGAAACTTCGTCGATCGGATCGTCGCGGTCAGCCTCTACAGCGCTAAGCGCATGAGCGCGAGCTATGGTGTGCCTGAGAACCGCTTCCGCATTCTGCCCAACGCGATGGATCCGGCGCCCGAGAGATCTGCCGAGCCGGGGACGGCGGGCGCGAATGTGGAAGGCCGGTGGCGCCTGATGATCGTGTCGCGCCTGAGCCTGATCGACGTGTACAAGAACGTGGATAAAGTGATCCTGGCCCTCCCCCAGATCGCGGCGAGCTTCCCGGACACCCACTGCCACATTGTGGGGGACGGCCCGTGGAGGGGCGCGCTCGAGAGACTCGCGCGCGAAAACGGAGTCGCCGACGCGGTCCACTTCCACGGGCAGGTCGCGGAGCGGGTGAAGGAGGCCCTCCTCGAGGCGAGCCACATCTTCGTTCTTCCTTCGACGGGGGAGGGTTTCGGGATCGTCTTTCTCGAGGCATGGCGGCATCGTGTTCCCGTGATAACGAGCAACGAGGGAGCGGCGAGTGAAGTCGTCCGCCACGGTATCGAGGGGTTGTGCGTCGAGCCGACCGCCGAGCAGATCGCCGAGGCGGTCATCTCGCTCCTTGGTGACCCCCGCCGAAGGCAGGAGATGGGCGAGCGAGGGCACAGGCGCCTGCTTGAGAATTACTCCCACGAGCGGTTCGGCGAGACTCTCTCAAGTATTCTTACCGAGGTGGCGCGATGTGCGGCATAGCGGGTATCGTCGCTCCCGTGCGCGCGGCGGATGACCAGGCGATTCGCCGGATGGTCGCAGCGATGCACCACAGAGGGCCGGACGACTCCGGCTGGGAGAAGATCTCCGCGGGGGACGCCGACTGCCGGCTCGGAAACACGCGGCTCTCGATCATCGATCTCTCTTCGGCGGGACACATGCCGATGTCCGAGATCGGGTCGGGGAACTGGATCACTTACAACGGCGAGATCTACAACTTCCCGGCCCTGCGCGCGGAGCTCGAGAGGGCCGGCGAGTCCTTCGTCTCGCGCACCGACACCGAGGTGATCCTGAAACTCTACCGGCGCGAGGGAGCGCGCTGCGTGGATCGCCTGCGCGGTATGTTCGCCTTCGCGATCTGGGACGCCGCGAAGCGCGAGCTGTTCATCGCGCGCGATCGGGCCGGAAAGAAGCCTCTCTACTATTGCCGCCCTCGTCCCGGCACATTCCTGTTCGCTTCCGAGGTTCGAACGATCCTCGCGGCGGGCCTGGTCGAGCGGAGCCTCGAGTCCCGATCCCTCGATTTCTTCCTCGCGAACGGGTTCGTCGTAGCGCCCCTCACTCTCGTTCGCGGAGTATTGAGCCTCCTTCCCGGCCAGTTCATGCGCGTCGACGCGGAGGGGCGCGTTCTCGAGTGCGCGACCTACTGGCGCCCCCCTCGTCCCGCCGGGAACCACGGCGCCGTGGAGCCAGACGCCCTGGACGATCTCCGTCACGAGTTCCGGGAATCGGTCAGACTCAGACTAATCAGCGACGTGCCGCTCGGAGTCTTTCTTTCGGGGGGGATGGACTCTTCGGCGGTCCTCGGCGCGCTGGGGCGGGACTGCGGAGACATCCGGACCTTCTCCATCGCGTTTCCCGAGAGGGATTACGATGAGTCCGTCCACTCCCGGCGCGTCGCCGCGTTCTGGAAGACGACGCACACCGAGATGGTGATCGGGCGCAGCGAGTTCTTCCGATGGCTTCCCGGCGCGCTCGCCGCGATGGATCAACCGACCTTCGATGGCGTGAACACCTATCTCGTCTCCAGGGCGGCGCGCGAGGCGGGGCTGAAAGTGGCCATCTCGGGGATCGGCGCCGACGAGTTGTTCGGCGGTTATCCGTTCTTCAGAGGAGTCCCGTCCCTGCACTCGATTGCGCGGGCCGCGTCCCCGCTCGCGGGCCTCATCCGGCGCG
>Ga0137394_10004563_pt1 | contig 10521 bp, 12 predicted proteins | sample czobulk116metaG_FD_108278 | JGI IMG/M metagenome (GOLD analysis project Ga0137394, IMG submission 108278) | Vadose zone soil microbial communities from Angelo Coast Range Reserve, California, USA - czobulk1.16 metaG | ecosystem: Environmental > Terrestrial > Soil > Vadose zone | place: USA... | reverse complement strand
GTGACGAAATAGCCGTCCAGGTGGGCTTCTTCGGCAACCAGCACTTCGGCGGGATCGATCCGGCGCAGCTCGTTCGCCAACGCCTGGGGCGCGATCTCGGCCACGCGCAATGTGCCGCTTGCGAGCGAGAGCCACGCCAGGCCAACGCTGCTTTTGTCTCTACATAGAGACAAAAGAATATTTTCCGATTTGTCTTCGAGGAGCGCCGGGTCGGTAAGCGTTCCAGGCGTGACGATCCGGGTGACCTGCCGGTCGACCGGGCCCTTGGCCGTCGCCGGGTCGCCGATCTGCTCGGCGATCGCGACCGACTGCCCCAGCTTCACCAGCTTGGCGAGGTAGCTCTCCACCGAATGCACCGGCACGCCGGCCATCTTCACCGGCTCTCCGGCCGACTGGCCGCGCTGCGTCAGCGTCAGGTCGAGCAGGCGCGAGCCCTTCTCGGCGTCGTCGTAGAACAGCTCGTAGAAATCGCCCATCCGGTAGAACACCAGGATGTCGGGATGGTCCGCCTTGATGCGCAGCCACTGCTGCATCATCGGGGTGTGGTCTGAAGCCTTGTTCATCAAGGTCGTATTGGTCTTGGGGTGTTCGCGAGGCCGGTCACGGATTCTAGTCGTTGCCCCCCGCCATTTCGAGCCAGTCGAGCTCCTCTTCCAGCCGATGAAAGGCATCGTCGCCGATTTCCTCGCTCGAACGCATGGCGAGAACGGCTTGCCGTGCCGCCCGAAGCGCGCCGCGGCGCATTTCGCCGTGCGAGGCACGCCAGGCGGCGCCCGGGCCGTCCGAGCGCTCGTTCGTCAACAGGGCCTTGAATTCCTTGCGCAGCAGCTCTGCGACCGGCGATTGCTCGCGTGCGAGACTCTCCAGCGCCGCGCGCAGAGCGCGCTCACGTGCCGCGGCCACCTCGGCCCCGACCGGATCGTTGTCGTGCAGATGCAGCGCGCGCATAAGCGGCTTCAGCGTCAGGCCCTGGATCACCAGCGTGGCGACCACCACCGAGAACGCGGTCAGCACGATGAGGTCGCGGTAAGGGAAGCCCTCCGGCAGCGCCAGCGCGGCTGCAAGAGTGACGATGCCTCGCATCCCGGCCCATGAGATCACCAATCCGCTGCCGACGCTCGGCCGCAGCATCGGCCGCGGCGGATGAAACCCACGCTGCCGATCGCGCCACCTGACCGCGGCATTGAAGGACATGTGCCACGCGAAGCGCACGACGATGACGGTCACGACCACCGCGCCCGCCACGGCGAAGTAGGGAGCGCGCTGCGCGGGTTCCAGGGCTTCCAGGATCGGCCGGAGCTGCAGGCCGATGAAAATGAACGCCAGGATATTGAGCGCGAAGATCACCGTGTCCCACACCGCGTACGTTGGTATCCGCACGCGCGCCGGCATCAGCTCGGGTGCCTTGCGGGCGAGCGCCACGGCATAGCACACGGTCGTCAGCACTCCCGAGAGCCCGATGTGCTCGGCCAGCAACCACACAGCAAAGGTGCTGACGAACTGCAGGATGATCGCGGTCGGAACGTGCCGCACACCCGCCAGGACTCGCAGAGTGACCCAACCGAGCGCCGGCCCCACGACCAGGCTGCCCGCCACGGCGATGAGAAAGGTCGGCGCGACTGCGCCGAGCGAGAAGCCGCCGCCCGCGACAGCGCCGACCGCGAGGCGGTAGATCAGCAGCGCGCTCGCGTCGTTGAGCAGGCTTTCGCCTTCGAGAATGGTGAGGAGCCGTTGCGGCGGGCGCAGCGGGCGCAGCACCGCCGTCGCCGCCACCGCGTCCGGCGGCGCCACGATCGCGCCGAGGACGATCGCCGCCGCCCAGGGCATTGACGGTATGAGCGCATGCGCTACGAACGCCACAGCCGCGGTCGTGAGCCCGACCGCGAAGACGACCAGGCCGGTGACGGGAGCCCAGTTGTCCCGCAGGTCCCTGAGCGAAGTGTCGTAGGCCGCATCGAGCAGCACCGGCGCCACGAAGAGCGCAAGCGCGAGCTCCGGCGGGACGCTGAAGGAAGGCGCGCCGGGGAGGAAGGCAAGCAGCGCGCCGCCCAGCGCGAGGAACACCGGATACGGCGCTCCGACGCGGCGCGCAAGGGCTGCCAGGACGACGGCAGCAAAGAAGAGAAGGAGAAGCTGTTCCAGTCGCTCGAAAGACTACCCGTTTCGTGCCTGTGTCGAACGTAATCGACGCGCAATGACGCCGACATGCATGGGCGGTGAACTGCCAGCATGGGTACATCAAAGAGCGTGCTGTGAGGGCGGTCGAGACCGGGACGTCTCAGTCCGAAGGCGACCGGATGATCCTCGACTTGCTCGGCCATCTCGCGGCGCTCTTCGCGCGGTTGCCGGCCCTGGTCGGCTTTTCGGTGCTCGAGCGCGCGTCGTTGACGGCCCACCGCGAGGCCGCATCGCTGGATGCCGAGCTGAGCGTCTCCGATGTGTCGGTCCACACCTGGCCTGGCGCCGAACCTGCGGCGCTCGGGCAGGAGATCGTCGCGGCGCTGCGCGAGCTGCTCGAGGAGCATCCGTCGGCGCGTGCCCTGCTGCGCGGATACACGTTCGCGCGCACCTTCCACTGACGCGCCGGACGATTGAAAGCGCGCGGTCGCAGCCATGTCGCAGCCAGGGACCAAAGCGCGCAAGCACATCAAGCGGGCGCTTGCGGCGTTCCTTGCTCCCGCCCTGACCCTGTTGCCGCCCGTGCTCTGGGAGACGGCGCGCGCCGGCGAGAGTGACAGCGACACCCACGTCTCACTGACCCTCGACAACGATATCTTCGCTGGCTACGACCAGCACTACACCAACGGCATTCAGCTCGCTTTTTCGCCCCGCCGGGAGGCGCTGCCCGAAGCGATTCGATCGCTGCCGCCGTTTCGCTGGAGCGCCGAGCCGCGCTACACGTTCGCGATCGGCCAGCGCATCTACACCCCAAACGACAAGAGCCTCAAGGTGCCCGACCCGCTCGACCGGCCCTACGGCGGCTGGCTCTACGCGCTCGTCGACGTCCGCACCAAGACGGGCCCCGTGGTGGACTCGGTCCAGGCGAGCATTGGCGTTATCGGTCCCGCGTCATTCGCGGAGCAGACGCAAAACGGCTACCACCGCCTGAGCGGCTCGCAGCACGCGGAAGGCTGGGATACGCAGCTCGACAACCGGCTAGCCTTGCTGCTCGGATACGAGCGCATGTGGCCGAAGCTGATGACGGGCAAGCTCGGCGGCCTGGACCTCGACTTCACGCCCAGGGCGGGCGCGACGGTCGGCAACGTGTACACCTACGCCAATGCCGGCGGCGTGGTGCGGCTCGGGAAGAACCTCCCGGACGATTTTGCGGTGACCAACATCTCCCTCGGCCCGCCGCGCGATGGCTATCGTCCGAGCCAGGGCGCCCCCTTCGGCTGGTACGCGTGGGCCGGCACCGACGCGCGCCTCGTCGGCTGGAACGCATTTCTCGAGAGCAACACCAGCGAGGGTCCGGGCATCAAGCACAAGCCCTACGGCCTCGACCTGCAGCTCGGTGCCGCGGTCGTCTGGGGCAAGACGCGCCTCGGCTTCACCTTCGTCAGGCGCAGCAAGGAATTCGAAAGCCAGGCGAAGCCCGACGATTTCGGGCAGCTCAGCGTTTCGTTCGCCCTGTGAGACTGCTCGGCGTTACCGGTGTAATGCGAACGGCATGCGTCGGTAAGGCGCCCGCGCAAGATTGGAAGCTCACGACATACGGAGAGCGCTCATGAACAGATCGATCCACGCCGCCGTCTTTGCCGCCCTCTGCAGCGCCTGCGCGCTGGCAGGCGCCGCAGACCTGTCGAAGGCCCTCATGCTGGTTGCGAAGCCCGAGCTGCGCGACGACGTGTACGGGCAATCGGTCATCGTCGTGACGCCCGTCGGCGGCGACGCGCATGTCGGCTTCATCGTCAACCGGTCGACCAATACTTCCCTGGGCTCCCTGTTCCCGGATGACGGCCCGTCGCAAAAGGTCGCCGATCCGGTCTATCTGGGCGGGCCGATGGGCGCGCAGGCGATCTTCGCCTTGGTGAACGGCCCGCAACCGCGCGGCGGCAAGTCGCTGCAAGTCGTGCCGGGCCTCTTCGCCGCGTTCGATTCCGCGTCGATCGACGAAATCATCCGCTCGAATTCCGCGCATGCGAAGTTCCTCGCCGGCCTGGTCGTGTGGCGCCCTGGCGAGCTCGACACCGAGATCGACAAAGGCGCCTGGTACGTGCTCGAGCCGGATGCGGGCCTCGCGATGCGCAAGCCCGAGGGGTTATGGGAGGAGCTCGCGCACCGCCTGCTGGTCAGGGACAAGGCCATATGAGGAAGCTCGTCGCCCTCGCGCTCTGCTTGGCGGCCAGCTCGGCGCTGGCGGAATACGACCCGCTCCAGGTGCCCGAACCCGTGATGGAGCCGCCCCCGGCAAGCACATCGCTGCCCGACCTTGGCAGCAGCGGAAGTTCGGGCTGGTTTCGCGAGGAACCGCCGCGCGAGCTACCGGATACGCAGTTTCCCCTCGTCTTCGATCGGGGTACGCTCCCCGCCGAGCCCGGGTCGCCATGGTATTGGGAAGAGCAGCCGCTCTACATTCCGCCCGCACGATGAAGTGAAGCGGGAACGTCAGGTGCGCGGAAATACGGCATCCACGGAAACGCCGTTCGCGAGCCGACACGTGCCCTGGCCGCCGCCCGCCATGCCCTCGGCTGGGTCGGTGAGATAGATCCGGCAGCGCAGGCGCTGCCCATCCGCGGTCCGGAGGTTCGCCATGAGCCGGCCCGAATAGACGGTCGCAAAGGCGGGTTGAAGGTCCCAGTCGCTCCAGCGGTACGGCCAACCCCTCCACATCGGTTCGAGGTCGTTACTGCGCGCCTCGCTCGTTATCTGTACGTAAGGACCGTAGAAGGTCCGCCCGTCGGCGAGCGAGACCGACAAGGTGCCGGTCGCGCCGCCGTCCGTGCTCTTCCATGAGAAGCGCGCGGGTGCGCTGCTGGGCGATTCCGCGCCGTCCCCTGCGCCCGTCGTGGTGCATGCGCCGAGGGCAATACCGGTGCACAGCAGGAGGAAGGCGGCGGAGATGCGGGAGCGGGAAAGCTTCATCGATCTTCCTGTCAGCGTCACGGACCGTATGCTGCGAGCGGCTTCCTTCGCCGCTATAACCCGTCGGTTACTGCTGTAACACGGCGGAAATGCGCTGCTCATCCGCAGGCGCAACGCTCGGTTCGTATGATCAAGCGCTGGCTCGTCGGTCTTGGAGCGTCCGTGATCCTGGCGGCGGCCCCGCCGCTCCTGGCGCAGGAGCGGCCCAGCGCGACATTCGAGCTCTCCACCGGCGACTTCGACGCCGGCTCTGGCTTTGCATGGACCGGCGGCACGCTTTATTTCCGCGGCGTCCGTTATCCCTTCCGGGTCTTCGGGCTCATCGCCACGGGGATCGATGCCGAGGTCCAGGCACGAGGTGCGGTGTACAACCTCGATACGCCGGAGGATTTCGACGGCTTCTACGCCGAAGCCGATCTCCTGCCGGGCGCGGCCACCGGCGACCTGGAGAACGACCGCGGCGTCGTCATTCGACTCGATCCGCTGTCAACGCCCGAGCAATTGAGCTCGCTTCTCGGCATGCAGATTTCCCTCGAGCGGCGCCCCTGACGATGTGTCCAATGCTTCAAGGCATCCCATGACCGATCCTGCCGCTCCGCCATCCCGCAACGATTCCGAGGACGGTACGCCGGAAATACGTGCTAATTTGTCGCCTGGCCCGGCTGCCATGAGTTCCGCCACGCAACCACACATCCTGGTCGTGGACGACGATCCGGCGATGCGCAAGCTGATCGGCGACTATCTCACCGAGAACGAGCTGCGCGTGACTGCGGCCGTCAACGGCGCCGCGATGCAGCAGGCGCTCGCGCAGCACACGATCGATCTCGTGGTGCTCGACCTGCGCCTCGCCGCCGAGGACGGCATGCAGCTCGCGCGCGACCTGCGCACCGAGTCGGCGATCCCGATCATCATGGTCACCGGCAAGCAGGAAGAGGCCGACCGGGTCATGGGCCTCGAGCTCGGCGCGGACGACTACATCCTGAAGCCCTTCAGCCCGCGCGAGCTTCTCGCGCGGATCCGCGCCGTGCTGCGGCGCTACCAGACCGCGCAGGCGCTCCTGCCGCCGCGCGACGACAGCCGCCGCGCCTACCGCTTCCAAGGCTGGGAGCTCAACATGCGCAGCCGCCGCCTCATGGATCCCGGCGGCCAGCGCGTCGAGCTCACCAACGGGGAATTCAACCTGCTGCAGGCCTTTTGCACCGCGCCGTTCCGCGTGCTCGCGCGCGAACAGCTCCTCGATCTGTCGCGCCTGCATGGCGCCGACGAGGTCTACGACCGCTCCATCGACGTTCAGATCCTGAGGCTTCGGCGCAAGATCGAGCCGAACCCCGCGCGGCCGCAATACATCAAGACCGAGCGCGGCGCCGGCTACGTCTTCAGCGTGCCGGTGGAAGTCCTGTACTGAGGCCGCAGGGCCGACGCTCGCGGAATGTCCGATCTCAAGGCCTTCATCGCAGGCTTCCTCTCGACGCTGGTGTTCCATCAAGGACTGCTGGCGCTCCTCCACGGCACAGGCCTGACGTCGCGCGCGGCATTCGCTGCGGCGCCCACTTGGCCGCTGCACCTGCCGGCGTTCGTCTCGCTCGCCTTTTGGGGCGGGGTATGGGCGCTCGCGCTTGCGCGCCTCGTGCGCCGCTTTCCGCGGGGTGCCTACTGGGCCGCCTGGGTCGTCCTTGGGGCGCTGCTGCCGAGCGTTGTCGCGTGGCTTGTCGTGTTCCCGCTCAAAGGCGTACCACCCCCGAATACCGAAGTGGTGAAGCTGAGCCTGCTGTTGAACGGCGCCTGGGGCCTGGGCGCCGCCCTGATGCTGCGCGCCGCCCGGTACTGAAATGCCGGTTATGACGTCTGAAGTCCGGAGGGTTTCCAGGGCAAAAGGAGACTGCGCCGTTTGCGGTACTCGATTCTCGGTTTGCGGACCTGCTTGAGCGGTTCGGGTTGAGCCTGCGATAGAACGGCCTTCGGCTCCGGGCGCTTGGAGGGCTCGGACTTCGCCGTGCGATGCGAGTGCTCTGCGTCTGGCTGCGCGCCGGGGTCGGACAGGGGCAGCAGGTTATGGGCAAAGAGATAGCCTGCTGCGTTTGCTGCTGCACTCATGTGCTTCTCCTCACTCCGCAGACTTTCGACCGCGGCGATGACACTCCCGTTTCGCAAGCTCGGGGTTGCGTTTCAACCGACACCGAGCTCTGCGCGCTTCCCTTGGACGTCTCGGCCATTACTTAGTGCTCGCGGCCGCGGCTTTCATCGGGCCGGGCCCGGCGAGCTGGTCGCGGATGGGGAGACTGCGGATGCGCTTGCCGGTGGCGGCGAAGATCGCGTTGGCGAGCGCCGGCGCGATCGGTGGCACCCCGGGCTCGCCGACGCCGCCGAGCGGCGCCTCGAAATTGGAATCGATGAGATGCACCCGGATGTCGCGTGGTGCGACATCGATGCGAGCTACCTGGTAATCGTGGAAATTGCTCTGCAGGGCGCGACCGGCCTTGAAGCCGATCTCGGAGAGGAGCGCATTGCCTGCGCCCATCACGCAGGCACCTTCGGCCTGCGCGCGCACCCGCTCGGGATTGACATGCGCCCCGCTATCGATGGCGATATCGATGGTCGGAATCGCGATGTCGCCCTTCTCGTTCACCGCGACCTGCACCACGGCGGCGACATAAGTGACGAAGCTGTAGTGCGCGGCAATGCCCAGGCCCTGTCCTGCGGGAAGCTGGCGGCCCCAGCCGGCCTGCAGTGCGGCGCTCTCGATCACGCGGCGCAGCCTGCCGGTATCGAAGGAATAGAGGTCGGGTGACTCTGTGTAGTTCCAGGTGTCGCTCATCGTGCGCGGATCGATGCGGCGGGCCGGGCCGAGGAGCTCGAGGAGATAGTCCTTCGGATCGCGTCCCGCCGCGGCAGCGAGCTCGGCGACGAACGACTGGATGGCGAAGGCGTGCGGGATGTTGGACACCGAGCGGTACCAGCCGATGCGCACATGCGCTTCCACCGCCGGGTTCTCGATGCGCAGGTTCGGAATCGCGAACGGGACGTTGGCGAGCCCCATGCCGCGCTCGGCCGGCGATTCGTGCGTCACATTCGGGCCGAACGTCGAGCTAATGCTCGGCGCGACGCTGCGATGCAGCCATGCCACCGGCTTGCCGGCTTCATCGAGACCGGCCTCCAGCCGCTCGACGGAGACGGTGTGGTAGTACCCGTGCTGGATATCGTCCTCGCGCGTCCAGGTTACTTTCACGGGCGCGCCGTTCATCGCCTGCGAAAGCAGCGCAGCCTCCACGACGTAGTCCGGCTTCGACTTGCGTCCGAAGCCGCCGCCGAGCAGCGCGACGTTGACCGTGACCTTTTCGAACGGCAGCTTGAGGTGGTCGGCGACGCGCTGGCGCGTGACCTGCGGCGCCTGCACCGAGGTCCAGACCTCGCAGCGGCCGTCGGCGATGCGCGCTGTAGCGGCCATCGGCTCCATCGGCGCCTGCGCCATGTGCGGGATGTAGTACTCCGCTTCGACGCGCTTGGCCGCACCCTTCATCGCGCCCTCGACGTCGCCCTGGTTTCGCACCAGCTCGCCCGGCGCGCGTGCGGCCTGCTCCATCGCCGCGCGGTAGGCATTCGAGTCGTACGAAGCATTCGGTCCATCGTTCCAGGTGATCTTCAGAGCCTTGCGGCCCTGGATCGCGGCCCAGGTGTTGTGCGCGATCACGGCGACGCCGCCGAGCGGATGGAACTCGGAGGGCGGCGGCGTGCCGGGGATCTGGACGACCTTCACGACGCCGGGCACCTTCAGCGCGGCCTGCGCGTCGTAGGAGGCGACCTTCCCGCCGTAAACCGGCGGGCGCGCGACCACGGCGTACAGCATCCCGTCGAGCACGGTATCGATGCCGTAGGCCGCGCGTCCGGTGACGATGTCGTGCCCGTCGACGAGCTTCACCTCCCCCTTGCCGATGTAGCGGAACTGCTGCGGGGTTTTCAGGCGCAGCGACTCGCGCGAGGGGACGGTGAGGCGCGACGCCGCCTCGGCGAGCGCGCCATAGCCGATGCGTCGGTTCGTGGCGCGGTGCACGACTTCATGATTGACGGCCTGGACCTCGCTGACCGGCACGCCCCAGCTTGCCGCGGCGGCCTGCTCGAGCATCTGCCGCGCAGCCGCGCCGCAGCGGCGCATCGGCATGTAGAAGTGGCGCATGCTGCGCGAGCCGTCGGTATCCTGGTTGCCGAAACGCGCCTCGTCGGCGGTGGCCTGCCGCACGCGTACCCGGTTCCAGTCGGCTTCCATCTCGTCGGCGACCACCATCGGCAGGCTGGTGCGCACGCCCTGACCCATTTCCTGGCGATGGCACACGATCGTGACGGTGCCGTCGGGCGCGATGCTGACGAAGACGAGCGGGTCGTCCACCCAGCCATGCGGCATGGAATCGGCGCCATACTTCTGTGCGGCGGCGGGCGGCGTGCGCTTTCCGCAACCTACGACGAGGACCAGCCCGGCGGCGCCCATCGCGCCCAGGAAGGCGCGGCGGCTGATGTTCTCGATGATCATGACACCCCCGCGACGCGCTTGATCGCCGCGCGGATGCGCGTGTAGGTGCCGCAGCGGCAGATGTTGCCGCTCATCGCCTGGTCGATGTCGGCGTCCCGCGGCTTGGGGGTCTGCTTGAGGAGCGCGGCCGCCGACATGATCTGTCCGGGCTGGCAGTAGCCGCAGTGCGGCACGCCGAGCTCGACCCACGCCGCCTGCACCTGCTTGCCAAGCGGATCGTCGGCCATCGCCTCGATCGTGGTGATCTTCTTGCCGGCGACGCTCGACACCTGGGTGATGCACGCCCGCACAGCCTGTCCGTCGACATGCACCGTGCACGCGCCGCACAGCGCCATGCCGCAGCCGAACTTGGTTCCCGTCATGTGCAGGATGTCGCGCAGCACCCAGAGCAGCGGCGTATCGGGCTGCGCGTCGAAGGTGTGCAACTGGTCGTTCACTTCAAGCTGCATCGCATTCTCCTAGGTTCGTCACATGAGATTCGCGCGGCGGCCTGACACGCCCGTTTCAGGACGGTTTCAGGCGTAATTCGGAATCCGCGCCGGTGCTCCGTTAGCGTCCGAGGCTGTAGCGCCCCGGGCCGAAGGCGAACACCATGAGAAAGCCGCCGGCAATCGAGACGTTCTTCCAGAAGTTGATGAAGTCGCCCATGCGCGCCGCGGCGTCGACTTCGGTCCAGTACGGGTGGAACAGGAACCCCGCGACCACGGTGAAGATCGCGAGGATCAGTGCCACCGGCCGCGCCTTCCACCCGCTGAGCAGCAGGAGTCCGCCGCCAAGCTCGACCACGATCGCAATCACAGCGCCGAGCTCGGGCAACGGTAATCCCTTGCTGGCGATGTATGAGGCGGTGCCGGCGAAGCCGCCGATCTTGCCGAATCCGGACAGCAGAAAGAGCGCGACGAGCAGCACGCGCG
>Ga0137394_10004562_pt1 | contig 10522 bp, 8 predicted proteins | sample czobulk116metaG_FD_108278 | JGI IMG/M metagenome (GOLD analysis project Ga0137394, IMG submission 108278) | Vadose zone soil microbial communities from Angelo Coast Range Reserve, California, USA - czobulk1.16 metaG | ecosystem: Environmental > Terrestrial > Soil > Vadose zone | place: USA... | reverse complement strand
GCCTTCTTCTTCGAGGCTTGAACCCGACTTTCATGAAGTGGCAGAGGGGCTTATGACGAGGCATTCGGCGCGATGATGACGCGAAGCGACCAGTGGAAGTTCTACCTCACGGTGGTCTTCGTGCTGGCGTCGGTTTGGACCCTTTGGCCCACCTTCCAGTTCTATTCCCTTCCGCCGAAGACCAGGCAGGAAGTTCTCCAGGCGCGGCCCGACCTCGCCACCAACGAAGCCGAGCGGATCAAATTGGAGAAGTACGTCAAGCTCCGCGAGAAGGCGATCAAGCTCGGCCTGGACCTCCAGGGAGGGATGTATCTCCTGCTCGAGGTCGACACCTCCAAGCTCGGCCCCGCGGAAGCCAAGAACGCCGTGGATCAGGTGAGGCAGATCATCAATAACCGGATCGACCAGTTCGGGGTCGCCGAGCCTTCGATCCAGAAGCAGGGCGAAAACCGGATCTTGATCCAGCTTCCCGGATTGCTCGATCGGGAGCGCGCCAAGAGCCTGATCGGGCAAACCGCCCTTCTCGAATTCAAGCTGGTCAAGACCGAGGAGGAAGGGAAGGCGTTCTACGACCGCGTGGACCAATATTTCGCCCGCAAGCTGCACGGCGGGGCTCCTCCGGACAGCGCCGCCCCCGATTCCACCGTCCATCCGTTTACTTCGAAGCTTCTTGCCTCGTCCCACTCCGAGGCGACCGTCCTCCGCGAGAACGTTCCGATCGTGGATCAGATGATCCAGCAGCTCAAAGCCGATTCCTCGTTCGTCAGCGACGCGCAATTTTCGTGGGACGCCCACGAATCCGAGATTTCGGGGCGCACGACGCGGACCCTCTACGTGGTCGGGAAGGAAGCGCTCATGAAAGGGTCCGAGGTGGCGAGCGCCCAGATGCGCCTTGACCTGGACCAGGCGCGACCCGGAGCACCCGGCGTCTCGTTCAACCTGACGAGCCGCGGCGGCGCCCTCTTCGGCGACATCACCGGGTCCAACGTGGGTCGCAGGCTCGCGATCGTGCTCGACGGAAGGATCCAGTCCGCGCCCAATATCCAGGAGAAGATCCCGCGCGGGCAGGGCTCGATCACGGGCAGCTTTACGGAGGAGGAGGCGCAGAATCTCGCGATCGTGCTCCGCTCGGGCGCGCTCCCCGCTCCGGTCAGCATCGTCGAGGAGCGCACGGTGGGTCCCTCGCTCGGGCAGGATTCGATCGAGAAGGGCATCCGCGCCGCCGGCGTCGGAGCCGCCCTTGTCGTGCTGTTCATGCTCGTCTATTACCGCATTTCGGGCATGGTCGCCGTGGTCGCCCTGTTCCTCAACATCCTGGGTCTTCTGGCCTGTATGGCCGGCTTCCACGGGACCCTCACGCTTCCGGGCATCGCGGGGATCGTTCTCACCATCGGCATGGCCGTCGACACGAACGTGCTCATTTTCGAGCGCATCCGGGAGGAGCTCCGGAACAAGAGGACCGTGCTTGCCGCCATCGAGACGGGCTACGCGCGGGCCTACCGCACGATCATCGACGCGCACGTGACGACGCTGCTGAGCTCCTTCGCCTTGATGTGGTTCGGGACGGGACCCATCCGAGGTTTCGCGATTACGCTTTCGATCGGACTCATCATCAACCTCATCACGGCGGTCGGGATCTCGAAGATGATCTTCGACGCGTGGTCGGTCCGCCGGAAGCTGTCCTCCATCAGCATCTAGGAGAGTCGATGCTTCAAATTCTCCACGGGGTCAACATCAACTGGATGGCGAGGCGGCACATCGCCTTCATCGTGTCTGGAGTCTGTGTGGCGATCACGATCGCCTCGCTCATCCTGCACGGCGGCCCCAGGTACGGAGTCGATTTCACCGGCGGGTCGCTCATCGAGATTCTGGTGACGCCCCCGGTTCACGTGGACGCTGTGCGGTCGGCGGTCGATCGCGCCGGTTTGGCGGGGAGCGAGATCCAGGAGCTTTCCCGTCCCGGCCAGTTTCTGATCCGCGCCGAAATGAAGGCGGGGCATGCGAGTCCCTCCGACGCGATCGCGAATGCCGTACGGGCCGGAAACGCGGGCCGAAAGGTGGAAGTGCTTCGCGTCGAATCGGTCGGACCTCGGGTCGGGAACGAGCTGCGAGGGGCCGCCATCAAGGCCATCTTCTTCGCGCTGGGCCTCATCCTGATTTACGTCGGGATCCGCTACGACTGGCGCTATTCCGTCGGCGCGGTCGCCGCCCTGTTCCACGACGTCTTTATCACGCTGGGGGCGCTCAGTATCACGAACAAGGAAATCACGCTGACCGTGGTCGCCGCACTCCTGACCATCGCGGGCTACTCCATCAACGACACCATCGTCGTATTCGACCGGATCCGCGAAAGATCCAAGACGCTTCGCCGGGAGCCGCCCGAGAAGGTGATGAACGTGGCCATCAACGAGACCCTGAGCCGCACCGTGATCACCTCCTTCACGGTGTTCCTCACGGTCGTGGCGCTGTTCACCCTCGGTGGTGAGGTCATCCACGACTTTTCATTCGCGATGCTTGTCGGTGTCGTGTTCGGCACATACTCATCGGTTTACGTCGCAAGCGGACTCGCGCTCGAAGTCCAGCTCTGGCTCGAGCGCGCGGGGGGCGGCGGCGCGAAGAAGTAGTTCCGGCGCTCGCCGTCATCCGGAGCGGAGCCATCCTGTGAAAGCGCTTACGTTCCTGCTGCTCCTTGCCGGTCTAGCCTCTTCCGCCTTGGCCGCGGGTACGTCCGAGACTCCACCCCCCACGGCTGCGGATCCCCGGTCCGAGCTCGGACCCCTTACCGCGGTCCGGCTGTTCGCGGACGTGGAGGATGCGTGGGCCGCGTCGGACGCCGAGCGTCTCGCGTCGCTGGTCGATACGACGGCCGTCCGGATCGCGGTCAAGCCTGGTGCTCCGCTCACCTCGGCGCTCACCCGCGTCGCCGCCGCGTTTCTGTTGCAGGACCAGCTGAGGCTCGTGCGCACTTTAAGTTTTCAAATGACGCGGTTCCAATTGGAGCCGAAGAGGCGGCTCTGTCGCGGCACCGCGACCTGGACCGGCGATTGGGGAGGGCGGCAGGGGAAGCGCGCCGTCCGGGTCGCCCTAGTCGCCAGGGCTTCGAACAACCGCTGGTTTCTGACCGAAATCCGCGCGGAAGATTGATCCGATAACGTGTCCGCACCCGCTCCGTCCGCCTCGCAAGCCGACGTCCTCTACACGGCGGATCTTCACGGAAGCCGCACGCTTTACAGCGAAGCGCTGGCTCTCGCGCGCAAGCTCGGCGTCCGCACGTTGATTCTCGGCGGTGACTTGGCACCCCACGCGACGGTCCCCGAGCAACGGCTGTTTTTCACGGAGTTCCTGATCCCGCTGCTGCGCGAGTACCGGGGGGAAGCCGGCTCGGCGGATCTCTTCTTCATCATGGGGAACGACGACTGGCGCGCCAACCTTCCCGTGCTGCTCCGGGCGGGGATCGATCGCTTCCATCACATCCATAGGACGGTGCGGCGGCTCGACGCCGAGACGTGGATCGCGGGGCTCGGCTCGGTGAGCCTGACCCCGTTCGCGCTCAAAGATTGGGAGCGATGGGAGGAAGGGCTCAACGGTCCCATTCGCATGGACGGGTTCCGGAGCGAAGAGGACGGATCGGTTCACCCGTTCGATTTTCGCGGGCGCGAATGGGAGGAATGGATCGGGGAGGATCTCGAGGCGATTGGGCGCGAGCTGGGTCCCGAGAAGAAGCCCCTCGTCTGCGTGTTCCACGGCCCGCCTTTCGGGACCGCCCTCGATCTGATTCACGGGGAAGTCCACGTGGGCTCCCGCGAGGTCCGCAAGTTTCTGGAGACCCACCGCCCTTTGATTTCCCTCCATGGGCACATCCACGAGTCGCCGGCGGTTTCCGGCAAGTTCGCCGATCGCCTGGGTCCCACGATCTGTGTAAATCCGGGTCAGCGGATGGGAAGCACGCTCCACGCGGTCTGGTTCCGATTCGAGGATTTGGCGGGGTCCTTGACCCACACCCTCCTCGGACCGGCAAAACTCGACGCTCCCGCTACTTAACGCCGCTCGAGATCCCCGCGGCACGGAACCCCAGCGCGTTCCGCCGGTACTCTTACATAACAGCTCGATGAAGGACGGCGTGCGCCGCCATCTGATATAATAAAGTGACTTAGAGCCCCAGATCTGAGGCCTCGTGACCGGGTTTTCCTCGCGACTCCAAATGCCCCGTTCGGCCATGACGGCGTGCCTTGTCATAGGCATGGCATGTGCTTTGCCTGATCACGCGCCGTCCGCCGCCCCCCGGGAGTTCGAGCTGAACGGCGGCTTCACGATCGCTAGGCTCAAGTACACGGGCGGCGGTGATTGGTACTCCGATGAGAGCTCGCTTCGAAATCTTCTCCGCGCGCTCAGGGAACGCGGGGATGTCCGCGTGAGCCAGGAAGAGGAAGGCGTCGTGACCCCGACCGACCCGGAGATTTGGAACTACCCCATGCTCTTCATGACCGGCCACGGCAACATTAAGATGAGCGAGGAGGAAGCCCGCGCGCTCAGGGGCTACCTCGACGCCGGCGGGTTTCTCTGGGCGGATGACAATTTTGGCATGGACAAATCCTTCCGCGAGCTTGTGAAGCGGCTCTACCCCGAGACGCCGCTCGCCGAGCTTCCCTTCAGCCACGCGATCTTTCGGTACCCGAACTCCTTTCCCGCGGGTGCGCCCAAGATCCACGAGCACGACGGCGGCCCGGCGCGGGTGTACGCGGTAATCAAGGGCGGACGCGTCCTGGTCCTCTACACCTTCGACTGCGACATCGGAAACGGAATCGAAGATGCCGGAGTCCACGACGATCCCGCCGAGAAGCGGATGGCCGCGATGCGCTTCGCCATCAACATCGCGACCTATACGGTGACGCATTGAGGCCCACGCGATGAATCCCGCCTACGAAGCCCTGCTTCGAGAGCTCCGGCGTGCGCGCCGGTTCCTCATTTGGCGATCCGTCGAGCGGACCGGCTTCCTCGCGACGCTCGGTCTCATGGCTCTCGCCGGACTGGCGCTCCTGGCCGCGCTCCTCTTGCCGCTGCATCGCTCGGAGTACGTAGCGCTCAGGGCGGGGCTCCTGCTCGGAGCCTCGGCCGCACTGGTGTTCGCGCTCATCCGCGTGCTTCGCTCGCGCGCGGGGCTTTCCGAAGCCGCGCTGGAGGCGAGCCGTTTGATCGATCAGCGCGAGGACGCGCTCCTGACCGCGTTCGAGCTGGGCCGGGGGCCGGCCACGTCTTCCGCCCTCGAGACCGGTTACTCCGACGCGCTCACCCAGCATGCGGTCCGGGCCGCCGCCGAGCAGGCTGCCTCGCTCCCACTCGGCCGGCTGCGCGGCTGGCGCGGCCGCTCGACCTCCCTCAAGCGCCTCGGGATCGTGTTGGCTGTCCTGGCCGTGGTCGCGGCGGTCGGTGGATCGCGGACCATCACGAGCGTGAAGCGCATCGCGGATCCCGAAACAGCCCCTCTGGCCCCGATTCAAATCAGGGTCGAGCCCGGGTCCGAAGAAGTGGAGGGCGGCGCCTCGGTTCCCGTACGGGTCTACGTGGCGGGGACCGATCGGAAGCCGCGGCTCTTGTCGAAGGAGCGGTCGGGCGGAGGCGGCGCGTGGCGCGAAACGGCGCTCGAGCCTGCGACCGACGAGGCGCGGCCGCGCTCCGGAGAGCGCGCGTACGCAACAGTGATCGCCAATTTGAAAGAGGACCTCGCCTATCAGGTCCGTGCTTCCGATCAGGTCAGCCCGGTGTATCTCATCTCGGTGCGGGACCTGCCGCGGGCATCCGGCTTTCGCATTCGATACGACTATCCCGCGTACTGCGGGATCCCATCCGAGGCGACCAACGCCATCACGGGGGATCTCGCCGCCCCGCGCGGGACGACCGCCCGCGTCGAAGTGCTCCTCAATCGATCGGTGGATACCGCGTCCATCGAGTACGAGAGCGGCGCCGGAAGGCTCCGCGGAGACTTAGGCGAGCGGCTCGCCCGGTTCACCGTTCCGGTTCGCTCGGACGCGAAATACCGCATCCGCCTGATCGATCCGAGGGGACGCAAGGTCGATCTCGGCCCCTACGACATCAAGTCCATCCCGGACCGGCCGCCGACCGTCACCATTCTCTCGCCCGGCCCGGTCGAGGACGTGACGCGCGATCTGACCGCGACCATCCTGGCGGGCGCCACCGACGACTACGGCGTCAGGAAGGTTCTCCTCCGGTACCGCGTGCGCGAAGAGCCCCAGCGCGTCGAGATGCTTCACCAGGAGAAAGACGGCGTGCGGGAGCTGGCCGTCCGTTACACGTGGTCTCTCGCGCCGATGAGCCTCCTTCCCGGCGAGGAGATCGAGTACGAAGTCGGCGCCCAGGATGGGAATCAGATCGACGGGCCCCAGACCGCGTGGTCGGAAACGCGGACGCTTCGCTTCCCCTCCGCGGCGGAGATCCTCGCCGACGTCGAACGCCAGCAGGATTCATCCGTCGCCACCCTGGAAGACGCGATCCGGAACGCGCAGGGGCTGAAGGAGAAGTCGGAGGAGCTGGCGCGCGACATGGGGCGCACCCGCGAGCTGCCCTGGGAAAAGGGGCAGGACATCCAGAAGATGCTCGAGGGCCAGCAGACGATGCGCGAGCAGATCGACAAGGTCGCGGAGAAGCTCTCGCAGGACGCCGACAAGCTGGCACAGTCTCGCGCGCTCAACGCCGAGCTGGTCCAGAAGCTGACCGAGCTCCATCAGCTCCTGAACCAGCTCCGCGATCAGTCGATCCTTCGCGCCATGCAGCGCGTCCAGGAGGCGCTCCACAAGATGTCGCCTCAAGATCTCGAGCGCGCGATGCAGAACATGAAGCTCACGCAAGAGGACGTGATCCGGAACCTGGAACGCACGATCGACCTCCTGAAGCAGCTCAAGATGGAAGAGAAGCTCGAAGCGGTCGCCGAGCGGGCCTCGGAGTTGGCGAGGAAGCAGCTGGCGCTCAACGATTCCCTCGCCCGCGCCCGTCAGCCGGAGGAGATGAAGGCTCTCGCGAAGGGCGAAAAGGAGATCGAGAAGCTGAGCAAGGAGCAGCGCGCCGCGCTCGATTCGCTCACCTCCGAGCTCAAGCAGATGGACCGCGAGTCGGGCCAACAATCGCAGGAGCAGCGCGACAAGCTTCAGGGCATGGCGCCGCTTTTCGAGAAGTCGATCGCCTCCCTGCAGGAGGCGATGAAGCAGGACGCGAAGGAAAGCACGCAGGACCTGGAACATCAGCTCGAGGAGATGCGGAACGCGATCGGCAAGATGAAGGAGGATTTCGTACTCCGGAAAAAGAACGACGTCGGTCGGAAGATGGATGCCTCGATCCAAGATCTGCTCGAGATCGCGGATGCGCAGGAGGATCTCCTGGACGACGAGAAGAGCAATTCGGGGCAGCGCGCATCGACCCAGCAGGGGCTCGAGGAAACCACCGAGAGCGCCGCCAACCGCATCTCGGACCTGTCCAAGATGACGCTGTTCATCACGCCGGACGTGATGCAGGCGGTCGGCCGCGCTCTGGCGAATCAGAAAGGCGCCGTCGGCCGGTATTCGATGGAAGACATGATCGGGGGACTCGTCGCGAGCAAGGAGGCGACCATCGCGTTGAACCAGGCGGCGGCGGCGCTCCTGAAGGGGAGAGACGCGATGGCGGCGGCCAAGTCCTCCACGGGTTTCCAGGAAGCGATGCAGATGCTCCAGGGTCTGGCGGGCGATCAACAGCAGCTGAACAGCGAGTCGCTCTCGATGATGCCGGGGGCGCAGGGACAGAGCGGACAGGAAGGGAGGCTTTCGCCGGACCAGGCCGGCGCGCTGGAGCGGATGGCGGCCGAGCAGGAAGCGATCCGGCGCGGGCTTGAGGAAGCCATGGGGAAGCTCGGTCAAGGCGGGGGCACGTTGGGGCGGCTCGGCGAGACGGGTGAGGATATGAAGAAGGTCGTTCAGGATTTGCGCGGCGGCAGGCTCGATCAGCAGACTGTCGAACGCCAGCAGCGCATCTTGAGCCGCCTCCTCGACGCGCCCAGGAGCGTCGAGAAGCGGGACTACTCCAGGCGGCGTACGTCGCGTCCGGGCGTGGACGTCGTGCGTTCCTCTCCCGGGGCGCTCTCCGCCGAGCTTCTGAAGGCGCGCCCGTCGCTGGCCGCGCTTCTGGCGCGGGGTGGCCGCGATCCGGTTTCGCCACGATATCGAGCGGTCGTGGACCAATACTTCCAGGCCATCCTAGAAGGGAAGGCGCGTTGAGGAACCCCGCCAGCGCGCGGTCCCAAGCGGCCGCGTTCGCGTTCGCGATGCTGCCCGCTCTAGCTTGGGGCGCCGTCCCGGCGCCGACCAAGTCGGCCGGTCCCCCCACGCCGGTCTCCCGACCCTCCGCTGAGCGCCAGCCGGCCCACGGGAAAGGCGCCTACCACACCCTTCTCGGAAATCTCTCGATCAACGCGCCGCAAGACACGCTCGGGGGCGCCGAATACGAAGCGGCCCGGAGCCTCTTTGAGGCGGGGCTCTTCGATTCCGCCGCGGCCGAGTTCGGGCGATTCGCGGCGCGCTTTCCGCGCAATCTGTTTCTGAACGATGCGCTCGAGCACGTTCTCCTCATCCGCGAGAACCGGGAGCCCGGGGACGAGGCGCTCCGGCTCTACGCGCACGCGGTAGCGCTTCGCGGCGCGGGGCTTCCCGATTCGGCAGCCTCGGTCGCGGAGACCGGGCTCGCGCGCTTTCCAACGGCGCGCATCCGTTACCACTGGCAGTACCTTTTGGCCGAGATCGCGAGGGAGCGCGGCGATCACGGAACCGCGATCCGATACGCGCTGGTCATCGCGGACTCGACATCGAAGAGCCGGCTCGCGCCCTACGCGCTCAAGCTCGCAGGGGACGAATCGATCGCCATGGGTGAGGATCCGGCGAAGGCGCTTCGTCTCTACCAAGCGCTCCTGGAGCGGTACCCCGCGTCACCGCTCGCGCCCCCCGTGCGCGCGCAGGTGCTTGAGCTCCGGAAGAAACTCCAGCTGTGAGCCGCTCATTGAAGCCCCTCATCGCGGCGTGCGGTCTCGTGCTCGCGCTCTCGGGCGGGGCCCCGGCTCGGGCCGAGCTGCTCGTGCCGATGGACCAGACCCAGACCGACCATCTCCGCGCCTATGGGCTCACCTACTGGACGCTTCAGCAGGGATTCCACGGCGAGTGGCTTCTCAATTACCGGGGCGGGTCCTTCCTGCTCCCCGACAACGCGCGCATCTCGAGTGAGGCCGCGGTTCGCGGCGTGCTGACCGAATCGGTGAGCGGCGCGCAGGTGGCGAGCATCCGCGCCGAGATCGCCGACAACAACATGGAGTCGGTGAAGCTGGAGACCGCCCCACGCATCGCGGTCTACGTTCCGCCGACGGCGCCGCCGTGGGACGACGCGGTCCAGCTTGCCCTCGAGTATGCCCAGATCCCGTACACCAAGCTCTGGGACGCCGAGGTGCTCCAGGGGAGGCTCTCGGAGTACGACTGGCTCCACTTGCACCACGAGGATTTCACCGGCCAATACGGGAAGTTCTACGCGGCATTTGCCGGGACCGAATGGTACCGGCGCCAGGTCGCGGAAAACGAGGCGATGGCGCGCAAGCTGGGATACGCCAAAGTCTCGGAGCTCAAGAAGGCGGTGGCGCGCGCGATCAAATCCTACGTCGCCGCGGGCGGATTCCTATTCGCGATGTGCTCCGCGACCGACACCTTCGATATCGCTCTGGCCGCGGAAGGGGTCGACATCGTGGGCCCCGAGTACGACCACGATCCACCCGACCCGAACGCGCAACAGAAGCTCGATTACTCGCGATGCGTCGCGTTTCAAAACTTCGAGCTTGAGCCGAGCCCGCTCGTCTACGAGTTCTCCAACATCGATACCAGCGCGAAGGACATGCTCCGCGGACAGCGGAATGATTATTTCACCCTGTTCGACTTCTCAGCGAAGCAGGATCCGGTCCCGAGCATGCTGGTGCAGGACCACACGGCGAACGTCCCCGGCTTCATGGGCCAGACGACCGGGTTCGAGAAGAAGCTTCTGAAGCCGGGCATCACCGTGCTGGCGGAGGTCCCGGGCGCGGATGAAGCAAAATACATCCACGGGCATTTCGGAAAAGGGACCTTCACCTTTTACGGTGGCCACGACCCGGAGGATTACCAGCACGCCGTCGGAGACCCGGCGACCGACCTTTCTCTCCACAAGAGCTCTCCCGGATACCGGCTCATCCTGAACAACGTCCTGTTCCCGGCGGCCGAGAAGAAGGAAAAGAAAACGTAACCTTGAGCCGGCTGGTCACGCCGGATACACTGCTGCCCCTATGATCACGATGGCAGACGCGATCCGCCCCGCGTTCGCCCGGCGCGACACGCCGGCGAAGGCCGCTCCGGTCGCGTACGAAGTGCTTCTCCTTCTGGCCGGGAGCGCGCTGATCGCCGTTTCCGCGTGGGTCGCCGTTCCCCTCCCGTTCTCGCCCGTTCCCGTGACCGGCCAGACCTTCGCGGTC
>Ga0137394_10004561_pt1 | contig 10523 bp, 4 predicted proteins | sample czobulk116metaG_FD_108278 | JGI IMG/M metagenome (GOLD analysis project Ga0137394, IMG submission 108278) | Vadose zone soil microbial communities from Angelo Coast Range Reserve, California, USA - czobulk1.16 metaG | ecosystem: Environmental > Terrestrial > Soil > Vadose zone | place: USA... | reverse complement strand
GAATGGCCGACGATGCCGATGCGGTCCGGACGAACATCTGGTCGTCGCGCCAGCACTGTGTGCGCGTTGGCTGCCGCATAAGCCAAGGCGGAGAGCGGTTGCACCCTGACCGGTTTGCCGACTGGCCCCAAATACGGCTCCTTGCGATTCTCAACTGGATTCTCCGCGTCGATGCGCGCGTTCGGTTTTCCAACGGAGAGCGCGACAAACCCGCGTTTGGCAAGTTGCCAGGCGTAGTCCCTGAACGGCTCGCCCAAACCAGCCCCAGTCGGGGCATCGTAGTAAGCTACCAGAACTGCAGGGCGCCGTTGTCCTGCAGGAATGTCATCGGGCACGAGAAGCAGCCCATCGACCATTTCACCGCCCAGGGCAATTTCAACGCGAAGCTGCTGCTGCGTGATATTTTCCCGACGTGTCTCCTTCACTAATTCTACGCGGGGCGTTTCGATCAGCGCCGGCCACGGCCCCATAATTTTGTGCCAGGTGGAAAGAATCTCCTCACGCCGCCGCGGCCAATCGGCGCGATGCACCGCCGACCCATCGGAAAACAGCAGCGGTGATCGGTAATACCCAAACTCCGCTCGATAGTTCCCTGGCGGCGCAAAGAATTCAGCCAGATCCACTGGCGGCTTGACCTCCAGCGGTGTGGCCGGCCCGGCGACCGTGATTCCGAAAGCAACCGCAAGGAGCCGTTTCATCATTTTCATAATCTCTCTCACAATTTTTCTCCCTTCGCTGTGACCTCTGCGCCTCTTGTGGTGGTTTTTTGCTTCTTGATTCGCCGCTTCCCATCTCAAATGTCGAGCGTATATTGTTGAGCTTTGACTTCGGCCATTTGCGACCTAGCTTTTGCGTCGAATTCACGACCCTTGGCGAGCGTTTATTCTTTAGACAGAATCGCTTGCGACACAAGGCGCAAAGGGCTGGAAAGGTCAGTTATGCTAAAAGTCAGTGGAAATGGCTCAATTACAACATGCGATGGCATCACGCGTCGTGATTTCCTTCAGGTCGGCGCACTGGGGGCTATTGGCCTGACGCTTTCCAAATACGCGGCGCTCGAAGCCATGGGCGCGGTGGCCAAGGGCAGCGACGAGAAAGCCGCCATCATGATTTTCAACCTGGGCGCTCCCAGCCAACTCGATACCTGGGACATGAAACCGGAAGCGCCCCGCGAGATTCGGGGCCCGTTCAAACCGATCAAAACCAAGAGTCCTGACATCCAGATTTCAGAAATCTTCCCGCTCCATGCGAAGATCGCCGACAAATTCTCTCTGGTTCGTAGCTGCTATCACACGGCCGCCGCTGTCCACGACACAGGCCATCAGATGATGCAGACCGGCCGTCTCTTTACGGGCGGGGTGAACACTCCTCATGCGGGCTGTGCTCTGGAATATCTCAAGGGCCGCAGGACCGAACTCCCTGCGCACGTCATTCTGCCCGAACCGATGGGCCCCACTGGAGGAAACATGCCACACGGGCAGGACGCCGGGTTTCTCGGCAAAGCCTACGATCCGTTCGTACTCAATGCCGATCCTTCCAAGAAAGATTTCAAAGTACCCGATCTGCTCCCGCCGAGTGAAATCGGCGACCTGCGTCTCCAACGACGCCGCGACTTGCGCCAAATTGTTGACGACAAAGTGAAGACATTCGAAGCGACCGAAAGCGCGAAGCTCATGGATGCCAATTTCGCCTCCGCCTACCGGCTCATGACCAGCGCGAAGGCTCGCGACGCCTTCGACCTTACCAAGGAGCCGCAGAAAGTCCGGGAGCGCTATGGCATGACGCGCTTTGGCCAATCATGCCTCCTGGCAAGGCGGCTCGTCGAAGCTGGCGTGCGGTTCGTCACCCTCAACACCTTTATCACCGTGTTCGACGAAATTACCTGGGACATTCACGGCTCGAAGCCGTTCACCTCCATCGAAGGGATGCGCGACATCGTCGCGCCCATGTATGACCAGGGTTACAGCGCGCTCATCGAGGACCTCGCGCAACGCGGCATGCTCGACAACACCTTGGTTTGTAATCTCGCGGAGTTCGGACGCACGCCCAAGATCAACCCGGCCGGTGGCCGCGATCATTGGCCCCAATGCTGGACCGTCTATTTCGCGGGAGGCGGAATCAAGGGCGGTCGAGTTGTTGGCAAGAGCGACGATATCGGGGCTTATCCTGTTGAGCGGCCAGTCAAGCCCTCTGAAATCGTGGCCACCATCTATCATTCGCTCGGATTGGATTTGACCACCGAATTGCCCGGTCCGAGCGGCCGGCCTTTCCCAATCGTAGACTTCGGCACTCAGCCGATTCGTGAGTTACTGTAGCCGTGAAGTGTTTCCTCTTTCTTGCAGGCTTGTTCTTCGCTGGTTCGCTTCCGGCCGATGAATCTCTTTTCCTTCTCCCATCGAAATTCACGCTGCAAGGCCCCTTCGCCCGACAACAGTTGCTCGTTGAGATTGCCATTGACAGCCAGTTGACTGGTCAACTGACCAACAATGTCGTGCTGACTTCGAGCGACCCCAAAGTTGTGAAGATCGAGGGCACGACCGTCATTCCCCTCACCAACGGAACTGCCACAGTTACGGCTAAATCAGGCGAGCGGATGGCGACCGCGCAAGTCACGGTCGTCGGGACCGATCATCCGTTCGAATGGAGCTTTCGCAACCATGTCCAGCCGGTGCTGGCAAAAATGGGTTGCAGTTCGGGCGCTTGTCACGGGGCCGCCGCCGGCCAGAATGGCTTCAAACTCTCGCTTCGCGGCTACGACGACGAAGGCGATTTCCTGGCCCTGACGCGGCACGCGCTCGGGCGCCGCATTATCCCCAGTGATCCTGGCCGCAGTCTTCTCTTGCTCAAACCGACTGGGGCTGTCCCGCATAAGGGAGGAACGAGATTCGAGACCAACTCGGCCGAATATCGGGTGCTCTCCGAGTGGATTGCCGCAGGCACTCCAGCGCCCAAAAAGGAAGACCCGCGGATCGAGCGGCTTGAACTTTTGCCGCAACAGGCCGTGCTGAAGCCTGGCATGCTTCAGCAACTCAACGTGCGTGCACATTTTACTGACGGTCACGCCGAAGATGTCACCCGCTGGACAAAGTACACCTCTGCAAATGAGTCCGTGGCACAAATCGGCGAGCAGGGCAATGTCACCGTTTCCGGCTTCGGCGAAGGCGCGATCACCGCCTGGTATTTAAGCCGCATCGCGATTGCCACTATCACCGTCCCTTACACCAACAACGTGTCGCCCGACCTCTTCGCAAAGGCGCCTCGCCGCAACTTCATCGATGAACTCGTTCTCGAGAAGTTGCAAAGTCTGAAATTGCCGCCCTCCGGCCGCTGTTCGGACTCTGAATTCATTCGCCGCGCTTTCCTGGATACGATTGGCATTCTGCCCACACCGCGCGAGGTCCGTGAGTTTCTGCAAAGCAAAGCAGACGATAAGCGAGATCAGTTGATCGAGTCGTTGCTTAAGCGTCCTGAGTTCGTCGATTATTGGACGTACAAATGGTCCGATCTCTTGCTTGTCCAAAGCAAACGCCTCAAGCCCGCCGCCATGTGGGCGTATTATGATTGGATCCGCAACAACGTGGCCGCCAATGCCCCTTGGGACCAAATGGTGCGCCAGCTCATCGTCGCCCAGGGCAGCACTCTCGAAAACGGCGCTGCCAACTTCTTCGTCCTCCACGAAGACCCCAAGCTGATGGCTGAGACTACCTCGCAAGCTTTTCTCGGCATGTCCATTCAGTGTGCCAAGTGTCACAACCATCCGATGGAAAAGTGGACTAACGACGAGTATTTCGGTTTCGCCAACCTCTTCGCTCGCGTCCGCACCAAAAGCGGCACTGCCGATGGCGACAACGTCATCTTTGCCAGCGCCAGTGGCGATCTAGTCCAGCCGCTGACCGGCAAACCGCAACCTCCTCGCCCACTCGAAAGCAAACCGCTTCCGATCGACTCCTCGGAAGATCGCCGCAACGAATTGGCCCTGTGGCTCACCTCCCGCGAAAATAGCTATTTCTCCCGCTCGATCGTGAATCGTGTTTGGGCAAATTTTTGCGGTGTCGGCTTGGTCGAAAAGGTCGATGACATGCGCGTCACCAACCCGGCCAGCAATGAAAAGCTTCTGGCTGCGACCGCGCGCCATTTGGCTGACCAGAAATACGATCTCAAGGCGCTCATGCGCTCGATCCTGCAATCGGAAACCTACCAGCGCAGCAGCGTCCCCCTCCCGGGCAATTCCGCCGACAACCGTTTTTACTCCCGCTACTTCCCGCGTCGCATGATGGCTGAAGTGCTCCTTGATGCCATGTCTCAGGTCACAGGCGCCGCCACTCGCTTCAAAGGGTATCCGGAGAGTTGGCGGACTGTTCAGCTCCCCGACTCGAATGTTGACTCCTATTTCCTGCGCTCTTTCGGCCGGCCAGAACGGAATACTACCTGCGAATGCGAACGCACCTCCGAGCCCAGCGTGAGCCAGGTGCTCCATATTTCCAACGGCGATACACTCAACCAAAAGCTCGCCGCCAAAGGCAACCGCATCGAGAAATTACTCGCCGGCAAAACGCCGCTCGATCAACTCATCGAGGAAGCTTACTTGAGCGCGCTTGCTCGTTATCCCTCCGATACGGAAAAGGAGAAATTCCTTGCCGTCCTCGACGACAAAAACGAGAAGAACCGTCGCGCTTTGGTCGAGGACATGTACTGGGCGCTGCTCAGCAGCAAAGAATTCGTCTTCAACCACTGAGCCCATGCGCCCTGGCTTAATGCAAAGACGCAAAGACGCGAAGGCCCATAAATCCTTTGCGTCTTTCCGCTTCTGCGCCCTTGCGTTAAAACTCCTGGCCACCGTCGTGCCGTTCACCTCGATCCCGGCCTTCGCCGCCACAAACTTCACCGCTGTGGCCGCGATCTTCGACAAACACTGCCTCGACTGCCACGGCGCCGAAGACCCCGAAGGCAAGTTGGTCCTCGAGAGCTTCGACACACTCATGAAGGGCGGCGAAAGCGGCAAAGTGATCGTCCCTGGCAAGAGCGCAGAAAGCCTCCTCACCAAATTGATCGAAGGCACTCTTGAGAAGGAGGGCAAAAAGAAGATCATGCCTCCCGGCAAACGCAAAAAGCTCACTGCCGAAGAAATCGCCGCTATCAAAGATTGGATCGATTCTGGCGCTCTCCCTGGGGCTGACACTGTTCCCAAGGAATTGGTCATTCCTAAAATCATTCCCAAAGTCACGCCGCGCAAACCGGTCACGGCCATCGCCTCCGCGCCGACGCAAAAGCTCATCGCGATTGCTCGCGATGATGCCGTTGAACTTCAATCGTTCGAATCACGCACCACTCTTCGGACCTTCAAGGGCCACCGCGGCGTCGTGAATGCGATCGTCTTTTCCACTGATGGCAAACATCTCTTCGCCGCCGCAGGAATTGCCGGCCTTTTCGGCGAGGTTCGCCAATGGAATGCCGCCGATGGCGCGCTCGTGCGTAGCTTTGAGGGCCACAAAGACGCCCTCTACGCGCTTGCCCTTTCTCCAGACGGCAAACTTCTGGCCACCGGCAGCTACGACCAGAAGATCAAGCTTTGGAATATCGAGACCGGCGCCGAAACGAAAACTCTGTCCGGCCACAACGGCGCAGTCTTTGCCCTGGCTTTTCGGCCTGATGGCAAGATCCTCGCCAGCGCCAGCGCCGACCGTACCGTTAAACTTTGGGATGTCGCTTCGGGCGAACGCCGCGATACTCTCGGTCAGTCTCTCAAAGAGCTTTATACGGTTGTCTTCAGCCCCGACGGAAAACGCCTCGTCGCCGGCGGCGTGGACAATCGTATTCGCGTCTGGGAAATCAGCGAAAAAGCGGCGGAAACCACCAATCCATTGCTTTATGCGCGGTTCGCCCATGAAGGCGCGATCCTGAAACTCGTTTACTCCAACGACGGCAAGTCTTTGCTTTCTTCGGCCTCGGATCGCACCGTCAAACTCTGGGACGCCGCTGACGTGAAAGAGAAATTGCTCATCGACAAACAACCGGACTGGCCTCCTGCTCTCGCCTTCGCGTCCGATAACGCCATCGCCGTAGGCCGGCTCGACGGCAGCACCGAATTCTACGACACCACTTCCGGCAAAGTCTTGCCGCTGCCCAAACCGGAACTCGCCCTGGCCGAACCCCGCGGCCTGCAGCGCGGAATCACCACGAAGATCAAGCTGGTCGGCAGCAATCTCCTGGGCTTGACCCAACTCAAGCTTCACAACCCGAAGCTTAAGGGCGAGATCGTGCACGATACGAACAGCAGCATGGCGAGTGCGTGGGTTAATGTGACCCCCGCTGACGATCTTGCCCCCGGCCCGTATGAACTTTCCGTTGCCTCCAAGGGCGGCGAGAGCAGCAAACTCAAACTTTACGTCGATGACCTGCCGCAGTTATCCGAGGGCCACATAAAAGAGCCTTCGGTCCTGGTTACGAATTTGCCTATGAGTTATTGGGGCGCTATCGATCCCGTTGGCGACGTTGACGAGGTCCAATTCGACGCTGCCGCAAACCAAACCCTCGTCTTCGATCTAAATGCTAAATCACTTGGCTCGAAGGTGAATGCGGTGCTGACCCTCACCGATTTGCAAGGAAAGGTCCTCGCCAGCAACAATGACTTCGATGGCAGCGATCCGTTCCTGGCTTACACCTTCCCGGCCGCTGGACGTTATAGTATTCGGGTTAATGATCTTATACTCACCGCCTCTAAAGATCATTTCTACCGGCTTTCTATCGGCGCCATGCCTTACGTGACCGGCTGTTACCCGCTCAGCGTGCCGGCCAATACTGAAACCGAAGTCGAGTTGGTCGGATACAACTTGCCTTCAGCGCACAAGGTCAAGGTAAAGGCCGGCAAGTCGGGCGAGATCGAGGCGCCGATCGATCGCGACCACTTCCGCGCTCGGAAATCTTTCAAACTCATGGTGGGCGACGGTCCGGAACTGGTCGAAAAGGAGCCCAACGATCTGCCAACTCAGGCAACTTCCATTCCGGCGCCTTCAGCCGTTAACGGCCGGCTCTCGTCAACCAACCAAATGCCCGACAGCGATCTCTTTCGCTTTGAAGCCAAAGCCGGTCAGACCTGGGTGATTGAAACTACCGCCGCCGGCCGCGGCTCACCCGCCGATACGAAGATTGAAGTTTTGCATCCGGACGGCAAACCGGTCGAGCGCCTGCAATTGCAAGCCGTCCGCAACTCTGCCGTGACATTCCGCGGCATCGATTCAACCAGCAGCGACTGCCGCGTCGAAAACTGGGAGGAGATGGAACTAAACGAGTACGTATACCTTCAGGGTGAGGTGGCAAAAATCTTTCGCATGCCCCAGGGTCCCGATTCTGGCTTCCTATTCTACTCATCGGCCGGCAAGCGCCGCGCCTATTTCGATACCAGCGCTACCGCCCACGCCCTTGATGAATCGTGCTACATCGTTGATCCGCATCCTCCCGGCGCAACTCTGGTCGCCAACGGCCTCCCGGTTTTCCATCTCTATTATGCCAACGACGACGACGGCGAGCGCAAGATAGGCTCCGATTCCAGATTGTTCTTCACCGCACCGAAAGATGGATCGTATTTGGTCCGTGTGACAGACACCCGCGGTTACGGCGGAGATCGATTCACCTATCGGCTGGCAGTGCGTGAAGCCAAACCTGATTTTAACGTCTCGCTCAGTCCCGCCAATCCCACCATCAACTCCGGCAGTGGACAAAGCTTTTCAGTCAACGCCGACCGCGTGGATGGTTTTGACGGCGAAATCACCGTCGAGTTTGCAGGGTTGCCGCCGGGCTTCTCCGTTTCGACCCCGCTGGTTATTCAATCGGGCCACTCGGAAGCCAAGGGAACATTGAATGCCGCCGTTGATGCGCCGAAGCCTGGAACCAATGCGGCGCATTGCAAAGTCACCGCCATCGCTTCGGTGAATGGAAAGATGGTGACGAAGGACGTCAACAATTTCGGCGACATCAAACTGGGCGATAAACCAAAACTCTTCGTCTCCCTCGAACCATCCGATCTGCATCTCGTGACCACCGCCGTCACAAACACCAAGAGCTCGCCGAGCGCGAGTGCCATCGCTTCGAATGCAAGCGGGAGCGCCGTGAATGGTAACGTCAGCGGAACGAATGCCGCCGCGACGATGGCCAATTCCAGCTCCACCGCACGCGCCACGAACACCGTTTCGTCCTGGAGCACCAAGTTGCTCGAACTGACGATTGCTCCCGGCCAAACGATCCCGGCGTGGTTAAAGATAAAACGCAACGGCCACGACGACCTGGTGACCTTCACGGTCGAAAACCTGCCTCACGGCGTGATCGTCGATAACATCGGCCTCAATGGCGTTCTCATTCCCAAAGGCGAAAACGAGCGTGAAGTCTTCCTCACGGCCGCGAAGTGGGTTCCCGAAACCGACCGTCTCTGTTTCGCCATCGAAAACCAGGCTGGCAAACAAACCTCCCTCCCCGTCCTCCTCCATGTCCGCAAACCCGGCTCCAAAATCGCCGCCAAGTAACTCCCTTGTAACCTTCAACGGAAGAGCTAAACTCCCAGCGGACCGTGATATGAAATGCCCGGCATGTGGAAACAATCTGAGCCAACTCGTTGCGGCTAGCGTAGTCCTGGATCCTTGCAACGGCGGCTGCGGCGGCATCTGGTTTGATGCATTCGAATTGCAGAAAGTCGAGGCTGCCCAGGAAGTTACAGGCGACGTCGAGATCAAGATCCCGCGCGATCCCTCCGTCCAAGTCGACCAGAAAGCGCGCCGCCACTGCCCCAAATGCCCTGACGTCATTTTGATGCGCCATTTCTACAGCAAAAAGCGGCAGGTCGTGGTCGACGAATGCCCAAGCTGCGGCGGGTTCTGGCTCGACGCCGGCGAGCTCGAAAACATCCGCAGCGAACGGGAATCCCTCGAAGCGGAGGAAACTTCCAAAGCCTTGGTCACACGCATGGACGTCAAGTATACGCCCCATGCCAGGCTCAGGTAGGCGGTGGGCTATAGCTGAATAAAGCCCAATCGCGGCAGTCGGAATATTGGGTGGGTGGCTGATTGACACAGACACACGCGTTCGTGAGACTGCTCCCCTGATTTTTAGATGATGAAGCCTCAGGTTTTAATTACGTTCGTGGCGGGTGCAGCTTTCTGCTTCGGGGCAGTCAGCCGAGCCGCCGATAAAGTCGATTTCGCCCTGGATATCAAGCCCATCCTCGAATCGACCTGCTTAAGCTGCCATGGGTCGGAAAAGCCCAAAGGCGATTTGCGGCTCGACACTAAAGCGGGTGCGATCAAAGGCGGGAGGAAAGGCACGGTCCTGGTGAACGGCAAACCAGACGAAAGCCCCCTTTACAAGAGCACTATTTTGCCTGCAGGCGACGATGATATCATGCCGCCGAAGGGAAGCCCGCTGGCAAAATCACAAACCGAGTTGCTCCGGCGCTGGATTGCCGAAGGCGCCACATGGCCCGCCGCCATCACTCTTAAGCAGACGCGGCGCATTGAGTTTGCAAAGGACATCCAGCCGCTGCTCGAATTCAACTGCGTCGCCTGCCATCGGGAGGGACACGTCCAGGGCGGACTGCGTTTGGATAAGGCATCCGAGGCTTTCAAAGGCGGGGAGAGCGGGCCAGCGATTGTGCCACACAGACCGAGAACCAGCCCCCTCTATACATCAACGACCGTTTCGCCAGAGGACGAAAAGCTCATGCCGCCGAAGTCGAAAGGCGGTCCTTTGCCGAAGGAAGAAACGGATCTCCTTTTGAGTTGGATTGAGCAGGGGTCGGTCTGGCCGGAAGACATCTTACTCACTCCGAAAAAGAAAGAGGAAACACTCGCGGGCAACGAGCCGATGACGGTGGCGGAAATCCACAAACTGATTCTCGCAAAGCTGGAAGCCAAATCTGAACGCGAGATGAAGCCTTATACCAATACTATCCCCGGCAGCCAGGTCTCCTACGGAATGGTACCCATTCCTTCCGGCGAATATATTATGGGCAGCCCAGTGAGCGAGCCCAATCGCCAGGCGGACGAAGGACCGCAGCACAAAGTTAAAATATCGCCGTTCTGGATGGGGCGTTGCGAAGTCACCTGGAATGAATTCGAGCTGTTCATGTTCCCGGACGAAGAACGTAAATTCAAAGACACGATTGCCACTGATCCGTACATTGACAAAATCTCCGATGCCGTCTCACGCCCGACCAAACCGTATGTGGAAATGAGTTTTGGCATGGGCAAGGACGGTTATCCCGCCATCAGCATGACGCAGCATGCCGCCAATAAATATTGCCAATGGCTCAGCGCGAAGACCGGTCATTTTTACCGCCTTCCGACTGAAGCCGAATGGGAATACGCCTGCCGCGCTGGGACCACCACAGCCTATTCCTTCGGCAATGATCCCTCGGTTATTGGGGATTACGCCTGGTATAATAAGAACAGCAAATACAAATACCAGAAGGTTGGCCGCAAAGCACCGAACCCGTGGGGTCTTTATGACATGCACGGCAACGTCGCCGAATGGTGCCT
>Ga0137394_10004559_pt1 | contig 10524 bp, 6 predicted proteins | sample czobulk116metaG_FD_108278 | JGI IMG/M metagenome (GOLD analysis project Ga0137394, IMG submission 108278) | Vadose zone soil microbial communities from Angelo Coast Range Reserve, California, USA - czobulk1.16 metaG | ecosystem: Environmental > Terrestrial > Soil > Vadose zone | place: USA... | reverse complement strand
CACGTATAACCTGCGTAACGTTGCCAGGTCATTCGGGAGCCGCATGAAGTTCGGCACATCGTAGTCGTTGGTGTTGAAGTTGAGAAGAACGAGATCGGGCGCGTACTCGAGGCACCTCTGCACGAACGTTTCGGCCTCCATCGCCGTGTTGTAGCCTGGCACCGCGAAGTTGATGACCTCGAATTTCTGCGCACCGAATTTCCCGTTAAGGCGCCGCTCCAGCACCTTCAAGCCGCTGTCCTCGAATGGCACGCCCCACCCAAACAGCGACGAATCACCGACTCCAACGATCCGAAATGTACCGGGTTCTTTGCGCGGGCTGTACTCGTAATCGTGAAGCCCCCGAGAGTTGATGAGGACCGACTGGCCCATGAATCGTCCACGAACGTTCGGCCTCAGTTCGTATACGATGCCCGCGTGCCGGCTCGGCTGAACAATGTCGCCGAGACTCAGACCGTGAAGCGAGGACTGCGCCTGAGCACGAGAACTCTGCAGCTGCACCTTCAGGGGCCGCCGATCGTCGTGGAGGTAGTGCGCGAGCCGAATGATCCCCTCCACGACGAGTAACGTCGCGATGGTCGCTGCAAGCGCCAGCGTCAGGCGCAGCGCGAATCGGCGCAGGTCGGCGTTGGCGGCGTCGCGCGCGCTTTTCCCAATCCGTGCGGCAATCACCAACGCGAGTGCGAACCAGCACAGCAGCCATAGCGACGAGACGCGGCGGGTCAGAAACACCATCACGGCAAGTGGTTTGCGGACGAACAACTGCTGCGTCGGGAGCGCCGATTCGTCTTTGTCGCCCGGCGGCGTCCAGGACGCATAAAACTCGTAGGTGCCAGCCGCCTGCATGAAGCGCAGGCGAATCCGGCGCAGTCCCGGGGTCATCGCTATGGTGGCGGTCTGTCTAGTTGGCCGATGAATACCGCCGTTGTCGACGACGACGTGGCCATCAATCTCGATGGTCGAGCCATCGTCGGTCCGCGTCGAGAAAGTGTACTGGCCATCGCGATCGATCCGAAGCCAACCGCTCCATTCGACGCTGAAGTCCTGCTGCGGCAACGACGAATCCGCGGTCACGAAGTCGAGATTGATCTGTCGCTCGACGCGCACAATAGCCGGCTCGTTGCTCCACTGCGGGTTGGTGTAGAACGCCGCCGTCGTCCCCCGCTGCGGCCAAACCCACAGGATTGGCACGAGGAAGATCGGCACGAGGAGAATACGTGTCATGAACCGCATGTTCGCGCTCAGGCCAGGCGTCAGGTCGGCGGCAAAGGAATCGTTCTTGTACGCGCTGAACCTGCTTCATGTCAAGGTCGGGGGGTGCACTTTGTCGGTTGACAAATCGTTCGAACTCCGCGCGAGTGGCGCAACGAAGTGCTAAAGCGAGAGTCGGCTTTGAATGGCTCTGTCGAGCTATTTCTGCAGCGCCGCCGTCCAGTTCAGGATGACCGTATGGGCGATGGCGTGTCCTGCCCCGTTGGGGGTAGAAGCCGCTGCGCGTCACGCGCAGGCAGCGACAGAGAATGCTGACCGTAAGCCTACAATTCACCGGCACGATTCAAGGGCTCGTCCGGGATGCGACGGCCGCCGTCATTCCCGGTGCCGACGTTACGGTTATCAACGTCGGCACCAATGAAGTCCGCCACGTCACGACGGACCGCGACGGCGCGTATGTCGCGCCGCAGTTGAAGCCTGGCATCTATCGCGTCGTCGTGGAGCAAGCGGGCTTCAGGACGACGACTGTCGACGACATCAAAATCGACGTGCAGCAGATTCGGGCCGTCGACGTCCGGCTGGAGATCGGAGGAACGGCCGAGACCGTCTCCGTGTCCGCGACCGTGGCGCCGATCGAGACCGTCAGCTCGACGATCAGTCAGACGATTGAAAACAAGCGCGTCCTCGATCTGCCGCTCAACGGGCGGAATCCGTTCTCGCTCGCAACGCTGAGCCCTGAAGAAGTGGTTCGACACGTCGGCGTTTTCCATCACGCCCGCGTTCACCTGGGGCAATACGCCACGTGTGATGCCCGACCTGCGGGCCGACGGGATCAAGAACTTCGATTTGTCGCTCTTCAAGAGCAACTTCTTCAACCAGGGCAAGTTCAACGCACAGTTCCGGGCGGAGTTCTTCAACGCCTTCAACCGCGTGCAGTTCAACCCGCCGGGAACGCGCGTCGACTCCAGCAACTTCGGCGTCGTCAGCGGCCAAATGAACAGCCCGCGCCAGATTCAGCTGTCGCTGAAGCTGATCTTCTGAGAAGAGAGGCGGGTCGATCGGACGATGACAAGCGTCGGCGTCTCGAGCATCATGACCAAAGGCCCATGACAGGCGTCCCTTTCACCAATTCGCGAGGTTGATTCAGGTGATTGCGGATCTCCATGTCCGGGTCGATCCCCAGCGCGAAATACACCGTCGCCAGCAGGTCCGCAGGATGAACCGGCTTCTCTTTCGGCGAAGAAGCCGTCGCGTCGGATTCTCCATATTGCGATCCGCGCGCGATGCCCGCTCCCGCCACGACCGCGCTGTAGCAATACGGCCAGTGGTCGCGGCCGTCGGGAGAGTTGGAATTGCCCGACGTCGAGACGCCCAACCTCGGACTCCGGCCGAATTCGCCCACTGCGACGACGAGCGTCTCCTTCAACACTCCGCGCTGGTCCAGGTCTTCGAGCAGCGCCGACAGGCCGCGGTCCAGCTTCGGACAATGCAGATTCTTCAAGGGCCGGAAGTTCGCCGCGTGCGTGTCCCAGGCGGTGGTCTCCGGATCGCCGTTCGCAACGGAAGGCCAGTTCACCTGCACGAACTTCGTCCCCGCCTCGATCAAGCGGCGCGCCATGAGCAGGCTCTGCCCAAACGTGTGCAGACCGTACCGCTCGCGCATTTTCGGCGATTCTTTCTCCAGATCCATGGCGTCGCGCGTCTTGCCCGACAGCACCAGGTCGTAGGCCTTGCTGTAGTATTCGTCCACGGCGTAGTCGTTCAACGCTTTCTGCAGCTCCGGCATCGAACCGTTGACGCCTTTGAGCAGCTCGAAGCGATCCTTCAGGCGCTCCGGCGGGATCTCCTTGCGCAGCGACAGATCCTCCAGCTTTACCGGTTTGGCCGGGTCCTGATACATGCGGTACGGATCGTAGGCCTTGCCCAAAAATCCCGCACTGCCGCCCTTGCCGATGATTCCGGATTCCTGCAGCGGGCGCGGCAGTTCGACGAAGGGCAGCACCGGATCGGTCGGCGGCTTCAGCTTCGATACTTGACTCCCGGCGGTTGGAAAATCGGCAGGCGATGGCGGCTCGAGCTGGCCCGAGGGCGACACCTTGTCGGGCGCGTAGCCGGTCAGCATCTGGTAGATCGCCGCGGTGTGGTTGAACAGGCCGTTCGGCGTATAGCTCATCGAACGAATCAACGTGGCCTTGTCCAGATGCTCCGCCATCATCGGCATGTGCTCGGCGATCCACGTGCCCGGGATCTTGGTCTTGATCGGCTTGAACTCCCCGCGGATGTTGGACGGCGCATCGGGCTTCGGATCCCAGATATCGATGTGCGACGGCCCGCCCTGCAGGAAGATCATCACCACGTTCTTGGCCGACTCCCAGCCGCGCGCGCCGGCGTATTTGCTTGCCGCGGCCGCGGCGTGTGCCTCGTCGCGCCAGAAGAAGAAGTGCGGAAGACTCAGGCCCATCATGGCGATGGAGCCGATGCGCAACAGCTCGCGACGCGTGGGTCCCTCGCAGTTGCAACCGCGGTGGCCGGGAAGATTCAGCATGATCTCCGCCCTCAATAGATGTAGAGAAACGCTTTGCTGTTGAGCAACGCCCAGAGAAGATCCTGGGCGCGGCTTCCCTTGGTGCCATTCGAAAGGTACGTCACGCCGCGCAGTTGTTCCTCCCGGGTCGGAAGACGACCGAGCGCCGCAAGATAGAGCTCGTCGACGATCGCCTCGTCGCCTTTGCCGCTCAGCACGAGCGCGGCGACGCGTCCCTTCGGATCCGCGACGGCATCGGAAATCGTTTTTCCGTTCACCAGGTTCAGCGCCTGCGGGAGGCTGAAATCGGAGCGCCGCTCGCATTCGCAGGAAGACTCGCGCGGCGGACGTCCAAACACATCCAGAAAGCCCTCTTTGCCGATGTGTGGATCAACGAGCTGCGAAGCGGCTGTGTCCTCGGGTACGTCGGGGAAGTGCGCCCTGGCGCCCGTCGCGGAGGAAACGGCGTCCATGAGTTCCTCCGCGGCAAGACGCCGTGGAACGGCATGAGAAAAGTTGTCGCGGTCGGTGGCGTTCCACTCGTTGGTCACGATGGATGCCTGATACGCCCGGGAACCGACGATGGTGCGCATCAGATGGCGCAAATCGAAATCGTGCGCCAGGAAATCCTTCGTGAGTGCGTCCAACAGGGCCGGATTCGACGGTGGATTGGACGCGCGAATGTCGTCCACGGGATCGATGATGCCCTTGCCCAGGAAATAACTCCACATCCGGTTGGCGATCGCTTCGGCAAAGAACGGATTGTCCCTGGAGGTGAGCCATTCCGCCAGGGCGTCGCGCCGCTCGGGGCCGTCGGGAACAGGCGCGTCCCCAGACGCGAGCATGAACTCCGGCTTCATGACGCGTCCGTCCTTGGGATGCTTCATCTCGTAATCGGAGCGCTGATCGAACACAATCTCCTCGCCCACTTCGTATCCGGCGCGGATTCCCACCGCCGAGAAAAACGCCGACATCTGGTAGTACTGATTCTGGGTCCAGCGCTCGAACGGATGATCATGGCACTGCGCGCACACCATGCGGACGCCCAGAAACACCTGCGTGGTCTTCTCCATCGCCGGCTTGGCCTCGCGCGTGACGCGGAAATAGTTTGCCGCCGGATTGTCGTACGAACTGCCTCGCGCCGTCAGCAACTCGCGCACCAGCCTGTCATAGGGGCGGTTCGACGCGATCGCATCACGTATCCACTGCTGGAATTCGTACGCGCCCTTCTCGCCGAGATACTTACGGCTGGATTGCAGCAGATCGCCCCATTTCACCGTCCAGTGATCCACGTACTCGGGACTGGCGATGAGCTTGTCGATCATCTTCGTGCGTTTCACGCGCGCCGGCGTGGGATCGTCGAGGTAGGCACGGACACTCTCCGGTGAAGGCAGGCGTCCGGTGAGATCGAGCGACAGCCGGCGGAGCAACGTCACATCGTCGGTCGGGGGCGACGGTTGCAGCTTCAGCCGTTGGAGTTTTACGTCTACCAGACGGTCGACGTAGTTGTGCTGGGGAAGCGGCTTCCACACGAAGCCCGGCTTTGGATTCAACACCGTTACTGGAATCGCGCCAAACCTGCCCTGATATCGGACCAGCAGCGTGGCTTCTCCGACGCGTTCGCCGTGGATGACGGCTCTGTCGGGCTCGACCGATGCCACATCGGGCACGTTCGATTCAATCGTTGTTTCGCGCGTCACATCGCGCGTCTGACCGTCCTGGTAGCGGACCACAACCGCGAGCGACGCTGTCTCGCCCGGCTTGGTCATGAAAATTTCCTTGGGTTCGGCACGGAGCTCCACTACGGTCTCTTGCGCCGGATCGCCGAACGGGACGCCCTGCGCGATCCAGTTGTAGATCGTTTTGTAATAGTCGGAATCCTTCGCGAACCGCAGGCCGCCGCCGTGCGCGACCTCCTGCGACGGTTTGGCCAGCATCAGGCTCCTGGCGGGATCGGCGCGGTTGAAGCGGCGGCCCGCCAAGTCGTACAGCAGCGATTGGTAATCGAGCTGCGGATCGTATCCGCGCAGGGAGAGCTTGAAGCCGTTCTTTCCCTTGGCCGCGCCATGACACGTGCCGGCCGTGCAGCCGGCTTTGTTGAGAATCGGCGCAACGTCGCGCAGAAACGTCACGCGCGGCGCGGTGACATCTGCGACACGCGGCGCGGCCGCCAGAGCAAGAGCGCCAGCGGCAAGACTAAGGACGTGAACGAGTTTCAGCATTGCCGGCTCCGACCTCGTCGACTTGTACCGTAATCGGACGTGACACGATATCTTCCTGTTCGCCGCCGAGGTTCAGCCTTCCCGTAATGAACATGTCGTACTTGGATGGCCGCGTGAGCTTGGTCGTGGTCATCACAAACGTACCCGTGGAAGCGTCCTTCGCGTCCACCTGCATGTCGATCACTCGCACGTCGGCCGATCCCACCATTTCGGCGCTGACGGTCTTGGGCAGAAGCTGCGTCGCATCTCGCAGAATCCATTTCCAGCGAAACTTGATCTGGTCGCCCTCTTCCATTCGCGTGCGATCGAGCATGGTCACCTCGAGCTTCGCGGCGCGCGGTTTCGTTGGCGCTGTCACCAACTCGAGTCCCATCCATGGCGCGGTGAGGGCGCGTTGCCGGTCGACCGCACCTTGCTCACTCGCACCGGCAACGTTCACGATCATGCCAGGCCCCTCGGCCTTGCGCACGATCTGCGAACCATCGGGCAGCTTGGCCACGCCTTCGACAGTCAACTCCAGTGATTCAAACGTCTCGCCCGCTGCCGCCGTGAGAATCAACACGCCGCGGCTGTTGCGATTCTGCGGCGTTTCCTTGACAGGCAGCCCGGCCACAACGTAGCCGCCTTCCACTCGCAGTCCTTTGGGCGCATTCGCGACACGCAACTGGATTTCGTCCTCAAAACCCTGCCGTTGCACGGTCACCGGAACCGCCACCGAACCTTCGGCGGGCACGTTCACGAAAGGCGGATTCAGAATCACCCGAAAGTCCTGCGCCACTGGCTGGACATTGAGCCGGTACGCGTGGCCTGGGCCGCCGCGCCGCGCCAAATCCTCGACCGTGACGGTGACCTGATCCACACCCGCCGGCGCTTGCAGCCGTAACATCGGATCGCCCGCCGTGCGGCTCTGATTCACGTTATAGAGATCTTCGGCCAGCGGCTCGTCGCCCGATCGTCCCATGACGTTGCCATGCTCGTCGCGCACCGTGATAACCGCCATGAGCTTCGACGTTCCCAACTCTCGAGCCTGAATGCGAAATGTCATGGCCCGCGTCGGCGGCACGCGAAGCGTGTAACGATCCACTTGGCCCGCTTCGGCCAGGCGCGCATTGATTGTCACAGGTACGCCGATCGCTGCATCATCCGCTGGCGCGTTGACCTCTGGATCATCTCCCACGGCGAACGGCACCGGAAGGGCGGGACTGCCGGGCAGGTTCACAAAGACCTGGCGCACGTTCGCGCCGGCGTTCCGCAAGTCCACCGTGATTTTCTGGGCACCGAGCGAGGTCTCGACGACCTCTCCACGCCTTCCGCCCAACGGAAATACTTCGCGCGGATAGGAATAGGAGCCAACCTTCAAACGATAAAAATTGACCGTCTGCGTGGAAAAGCGAGAATCTCGCACGACGACGTAATAATCACCCTCTTTCGGAAAGGCGACTTCGACTCGGGCGTCCAGCCCGAGCAACGGCGCGTCTTCACTGCGCGCGATCAGCCTGCCATTGGCATCGAGAATCTCGAGCAGCGGATCGATCGCCGACCCGCAACGCCGCGCTTCCACTTCGATCACTCGCTTTTCACCGGCCTTGGCGCGCAGGCGGAACATGTCCCGTTCGGGCCCGCGCAATGTGGCATTCAGCGTGAACGGCGGCGGAGGCAGCAGCTGCGCCGTCTCCATGGTGTCGTTGGTATTGGGGAGCGCGCCGGGCCGTGATTCGTCTTCGGCGAGCTCAGGAAACGCGCCGACCGCGAAAAGCTGGACATTCGAAATGCCCTCGCCCGTGACGACCCGGATCGCGTAGACGCCGGCCGCAAGATCCCCGGTCGGCTCGACCAAGAACGTCGCGGAGCGACCCTCGCCCTGCATCGGGCCGCCCGGTGTCGGCGTGGGCTGATCGGGAGTCAGCAGCGTGAAAGAAGCCGGCATCGTCGAGCGAATCATCGCACCTTCACCCAGATTCCTGCCGATGAGCGTAAGAGTGAAGGGCTTGCCCTTCTGCGCGCCGCGCGGCTGCAGGTCGGTGATCACCGGCTGGGCGAAGAGCAACGTTGAGACCATCAACGCCGAGACAATCCCGAGCAACACCCGCCACCTCATGGCGCACCTCCGTCCAATGGTACTGGCACGAAGCTCTTTTCCAACGCGCAGTCCTTCGCACTATACAGCCGGACCCGACCGTCGAATCCACCAGTCGCCAAGTGCGCGCTATCTAGTGAAAAAGCGACGGCATAGATGCCTGCAGCGTGTCCTGTGCAGGAGGCGAGCGGCGCTCCGCTTGCGGAATCGTAGATATTGACGCTCGCACCTGCGCCGGCGACGGCCACGCGCGTACCATCGGGCGACCAGTCGAGCGCGAAGATCGCGCCGTCTTGAGCGGCGAGCTGGCGGACCAGCGTGGCGTCTTCGCCGACTTTCATGTTGCGGGGACGATCCATTCTGTAAATGTAGGGAATGCGATCCTCGCCGCCAATCACGATCTCGTCCGCCCTCGGATGCCGCGCCACCGCTGCCAGCTCGCCGTGCATCTGGTTGACGTTCTCCAGGAACTGTCCGGCGCTGGCGTCGATCAGCTTCGCGGCCCGGTCGCGTCCAACCGAGACGAGCCGTTTGGAATCGATGCCGAAGGTCGTCCCCAGCACCCAATTCTCGTGCGTGCTGATCCTGTACAGTTCCTTGCCGGTGGCGGTCTCAAACGCGCGCACGGTGTTGTCCGCGCAACCGACCGCGACCTTGGACGCGTCCGGCGAGAGCGATGCGCCGAACACGGTATCGTTCGTGGCTTCCGCGGCCCGCAGCAGCTTGCCCTCGCGCGGCTCCCAGAATTGGATCTCGCCGAAGCGAGCAGGCGTTCCGCCGCCGGCGATCATCAGGGTGCCGTCGGCCGAAAACGCGATGGACAGGATGCGATCGGCTTTGCCCGGCAGGCGTTTCACCAAACCGCTCCCGTCGGCGCGATGCAGCAGGATTTCGCGATTGCCGCTCACCGCGAGCGTCTGTCCATCTGGCGAGAAGCGCAACGCGGTGATCACGGGAGGCTGATGGTAGACGCCGGGCTCACCCGACGCCGTGTCGGACGGCGAATCGTCCCCGGCGCCGGACTTGATCCACTCGCGAATGGTCGAGACATCATTCGCGTCGAGCGGCGGCTGGCCAAACGGCATGGACGGCTCCTGCGCCGCGGTGATGAACTGGATTACGAGGCTGTGTTCGGGCGAACCGGGAACGAACGCAGGTCCGCGTTTGCCACCGGCCTGGAACCGGGCATACGTCGTGAGATCGAGTTCCGACTGTTTTGAAGCCGGCTGATGGCAACTGGTGCAGTTCCTGTCGAGGATCGGCCGGACATCGCGCAGGTAACTGGGACCCTCGGTACCCACGAGCGGGATGGTCATCAGGCAGGTGACGAGCGAGATGAAGCGCATAGGTCCATCCTAGCGAGAACGTGCGGGGCCCGGTCTATGAAAAATCATTCAACACCCACATGCGCGGCGCTCCCCGCTTCGGCCGGTAGCCCTACGACCCCGGTTGAAAGTCGGCTTCGAAAATCGGTTCCAGGATGAGTTTGAGCGCACCCTGGGCCACCCGGTCACGGATGGACGGAATCGAGAACTGCCGCATCTTGCCGCCCTCTTTCGGTATTTCCACCTTCCGGCAACCGTTGGGGTCGATAGCGCCGCTGCACCAGTTCTTTCCCGAGCAGGTCGAGAAGGGATTCCACACCCACCGCTTCGATGGTCTCGAACTGTCGCTCCACGGGCGTTACCCCGCTTCGTGGCTACTCCGAGCCGCCACCGTCTCGTCTAACAGTGGCTGACAGAGTTCGAATCCCAGCCTCTCCGCCAACTTCCCTCGCTCGCGCTCGGTCGTCGGCGGCTCGGGCGGGAATCTAGGGGCCTTGCTCATTTTTACCCGCTCGCGGGAAACGACACCATGGCACTTGACGCCGCCGCGGCGTTGAGCGCGCCGGCCTGAACGCCGTCGTCGTCGTGGCCTTCGACGGCAGCCCGGACGCGATTGCCTCCGTCAAAACGGGAGCGTTGAAGGCCACGGTGCTGCAGCCTGCGGCGCTCATGGCGCGCACCGCGGATCAGGCGCACCGGTACATCACCAGTGGATCGACCGGCCCGCCGGAAAAACAGGCGATTGATTGTGAGCTGATCACGCCGAAGAACGCCCACGACTTTCGGCGTGTTCGCTCGTAAATGAATGACGGGGCGATGGCGAAACCGACTCTGGCGATCATCATCGGCAATCGGGACTTCTTCCCGGATCGGCTCGTCACGGCGGCGCGCCGGGATCTGCTCGCGCTCCCCCAGCCTGGATTTCGAGCCGGTCATCCTCGAATGCCTCCGCGTCGGCGGCGATTCTAGTGGACGCGTTCAACGAGTACCCGGGGTGGAGCGTGGTCCCACCATCAGGGTCGACGGGTTTGAAAGTACGTTTACATTGGCGTGTAGCGCCAATCGGCGCGCATGGCTTCGGAACCGGTTCCACGCGCCGGGACGCGTCGCAGTCCACGGTCCCGAGCGGCTCCTGTTCCTCTCCTGTTCCCTCTCCTGTTCCCT
>Ga0137394_10004558_pt1 | contig 10526 bp, 8 predicted proteins | sample czobulk116metaG_FD_108278 | JGI IMG/M metagenome (GOLD analysis project Ga0137394, IMG submission 108278) | Vadose zone soil microbial communities from Angelo Coast Range Reserve, California, USA - czobulk1.16 metaG | ecosystem: Environmental > Terrestrial > Soil > Vadose zone | place: USA... | reverse complement strand
GTCGAAGTGCATATCGACACCGCTTTGATATTGCGTCGAGGTATTCTTGAAATTGTAGGTGAAGCCGAGCACGCCGGAGAATTCGTGGCCGGTCTGCGGATTGAAATAGGTATAGCCGCCGCCGCCGTCGATCGCGCCGTGTCCGATGCCCAGATTTGACAGGCGCGTGGACTGGTAAGCGCCCACCGGGATGTCGCCGGTGACATAGGTCATGTAGTTGTGGACGCCGGCGTTCCAGCGCAATGCGAATTGCGGTATCAGATCCCCAAAGCCCCATGTCGTGTCGCTGATGGTGTCGGACCGCGCGAAGGGAACGTTGTTGCCGAACGGGCCCGTGAGCACGCCTGACAAGGTCCCCGCCAGGCTGGTGCCGACGACGCCATAGGCTGCCACGAGAGACGCCGACGCCTGGCCGCCAAGAACCGGCGTCTCGAATACATAGGACGGGATCACAAAGCCAAGATTGCCGGTGGCGTTGACACTCAAATTCAGATTTGCGTTGACTGTAAGGTTGGCGGGAACCCTGCCGAGCGTGAATTCGCGCGCACGGGCGACGTCGGCGCCGGCCGATACGGAGGTATGGTAGTAGATCGTCGCCAGCGACCAACCCGGCTGCTGCGGCGTGGCCGCGAGGCTGCCGAAGAATCCCGGGACCCAGAAGCTGACGCCGCCTTCATCGGCGCGGGAAATTTCAGGAGCGAGCGCGAAGGTCGCGACCGCTACCGCGCAGCCAACTCGCCGGACTTTCGATTCAATGGATGCCATTGCAAAACTCCACGCGGTATCTCAATGCCGACAACTGAAACAGGCCGCGAGGCCCTTAAAATTAAGGTGCGCAAGACAAATCGATCGCGCCACTTTAGATAGTAGGCCACATGCCGCGCCTAAAATCCGTGACACATCGGTAACAGCCGAAGTATTTGAACATCACAAGCGCGAAGCCGTTTGCGGTCAAAGCGCCGACGTTGCGCCTTGCAGGTTCGGTGCAGAAATACCTTATGTCAGCGACGCTTCCACAATTCCTTGAATCGAATCGGCCGACAAACGCTGCGCGCTTGCCGATGCAATTTGTCGCAGCGCGTTCAGCCGATTGGCCGGAATCCGTGAGGTTTACGAGCAATTTAAGGTTGACTGCAGAAAGCCGGAGGGACAGCTTACCGGAGGGCTGTCTAAATGGGGAGAGATGCTGACCGATACCCTCGCTGCGCACATCAATGACGCGGCGGGCAAACATGGAAGGGCCTGGAAATGCAATCGACAATGATGACCTCCGTTCGTCAAATTAGCTGCGCATCAAAGACTTTCAACAGCATGGCCTGCGCGGCCGTCATTGGTTTGGCTGGCTTCGCGATGACGGCTTCGCCGGCGTCGGCCCTCGTTGGAGGAGCCGGTAGCTCGCTCCAGCAACAGCTCAAGCAAGATGGTCCAGTGACAGAAGTTTACGTGCGGCGCGGAGGCTCCGTGCACCGGACCACGGTTGTCGGCCCGCGCGGTAACGCGGCGAGCCGGACGGTGGTGCGTCGCGGCGCGGTCGTGGGTCCGGGTGTGCGTCCCGGTGGCTGGGTACGGCCGGCGCATTATCACTGGCGTCCGGGCGGTGCGATCGCCGCAGGCGCTGCGCTGGGATTTGTCGCCGCGGTCTCGGCGGTAGCCTGGGCGGGCTCGCCGCCGGCACCCGGTTACTGCTGGTACTACACCGATCCAAGCCGCACGCAGGGATTCTGGGACGCCTGCCCGTAAGCGCGTACGTCCGGAGTTGCGTCATGACGTTGCAGCGGGCCGATATCGAGCGGAACGATCGGCCATCGGATGAGTGCCGGACCGGCGACATGGTCCGGATTCCCGGCGGTACGTTCCGCATGGGCTCCAACGATCATTATCCCGAGGAAGCGCCGGTCCACCGGGTGACGGTGGACGGCTTCTGGATCGACCGCACGCCGGTGACCAACCGGCAGTTCAAGGCCTTCGTCAAAGCCACCGGTCACAGCACCTTCGCCGAGATTCCACCGGACCCGAAAGACTATCCCGGCGCATTGCCCCACATGCTCTATGTGGGATCGCTGGTGTTCACGCCGCCGGCGCAGGTTGTGGGCTTGCGGGACTGGAGCCAGTGGTGGTCGTTCATGAAGGGCGCCGACTGGCGCCATCCCTACGGGCCGAACAGCAACATCAACGCATTGGACGATCATCCGGTCGTGCATGTCTGCTGCGCGGATGCGCTGGCCTATGCACGGTGGGCGGGCAAGGATTTGCCGACTGAAGCCGAGTGGGAATTCGCCGCGCGCGGCGGTCTCGATGGCGCCGAGTTCGCGTGGGGCGATGAATTCACGCCCGGCGGCGTGCACCTGGCCAACACCTGGCAGGGTGAATTTCCGCGGCAGAATTTGAACGTGGATGGCTACGAACGGACCTCGCCAGTGACGGCGTTTCCGCCGAACGGCTACGGCGTCTGCGACATGATCGGCAATGTCTGGGAATGGACCGCCGATTGGTACACGCAAAAACACGATGCCGATGCGCCGAAGGCGTGCTGCATTCCCGAAAATCCGCGCGGCGGGCGCGAAGAAGCCAGCTTCGACCCGCGCCAGCCAAATATCAAAATCCCGCGCAAGGTGATCAAGGGCGGCTCGCATCTCTGCGCGCCGAATTATTGCCGCCGCTATCGGCCGGCGGCGCGTCATGCGGAAGCGGTCGATACTTCAACAAGCCATCTCGGATTTCGCTGCGTCGTGAGGAGCCCGGCCGCGGAATAATTTTCAGTCTTCATAGTGAAGCAGGAGAGTAGAATGCCGGGAGACACTAAAGTCAAAGAGAACGCAAAACAGCCCGACAATAACGTACTAAGCCGCCGCAACATTTTGCTCGCAGGGACTTCTATCGCAGCGGCGACCGCGATCAATGCCGTCGATCGTACTCAAGTCGCACAAGCCCAGCAACCACAGCAGCCTCCGGCCCCCTCGGGGCGCAAACCGAATATCCTCGTTATTTGGGGTGACGACATTGGCCTCGCGAATATCAGCGCTTATTCGCATGGCCTGATGGGTTACCAGACGCCGAACATCGACCGCATCGGCCGCGAGGGCATGATGTTGATGGACTATTATGCCGAGCAAAGCTGCACGGCCGGCCGGTCGAGCTTCATCACGGGCCAGGCGACGCTACGTACCGGCCTCTCCAAGGTCGGCATACCCGGCGTCAAGGTCGGGCTGCAGGCGCGAGACGCGACCATCGCGGAGCTGCTCAAGCCGCAGGGCTACGCCACCGGGCAGTTCGGCAAGAACCATTTTGGCGATCGCAATGAGTTTCTTCCCACCGCGCACGGCTTCGACGAATTCTTCGGCAATCTATATCACCTCAATGCCGAGGAAGAGCCGGAGAACTTCAACTATCCAAAAGACCCCGCGTTCCGCGCGAACTTCGGCCCGCGCGGCGTCATGAAGTGCAAGGCCACCGACCGCGACGATTCCACGGAAGATCCGCGTTTCGGCCGCGTTGGCAAGCAAACCATCGAGGACACCGGTCCCCTGACTAAAAAGCGGATGGAAACGATCGATGACGAGACTTCCGCTGCAGCGATGAATTTCATCGATCGCCAGAGTAAGGCTAACAAGCCGTTCTTCTGCTGGTTCAACGGGACACGCATGCACCTTCGAACCCATGTGCGTGCGGATCATCGCGACCAGCCCGGACTGACGGCGCGCACCGAATACGCCGACGGCATGATCGAGCACGACAATCATGTCGGTCTGCTGCTCAAGAAGCTCGACGACCTCGGTATCGCCAATGACACCATCGTAATCTACGGGACCGACAACGGCCCGCACATGAATTCATGGCCGGATGGAGCCATGACCTGGTTCCGCAGCGAGAAGAACACCAATTGGGAGGGCGCGTTCCGCGTGCCGTGCATGATCCGATGGCCGGGCCGCATCAAGCCGGGTCAGGTCTCGCACGAAATCATCAGCGGTCTCGACTGGTGCCCGACCTTGCTTGCCGCGGCGGGAGATCCCGATGTCAAGCAGAAGCTCCTCACGGGCTATCAAGCGGCCGGCAAGACCTTCAAGGTCCATCTCGACGGCTACAACCAGTTGCCTTACCTGACCGGGCAACAGGATAAATCGGCGCGTCCCTACTTCGTCTATTTCAACGATGATGCCGATCTTGTCGCCTTCCGATTCGCAAACTGGAAGCTGGTGTTCGAAGAGCAGCGCGCGCAGGGCACACTGCTGGTTTGGGGCGAGCCATTCACCAAGCTCCGTATCGCCAAGTTTTACGACTTGCATGCCGATCCGTTCGAGCGGGCCGATATCACCTCTAATACGTATTGGGATTGGCTGCTCGATCACGCTTACATCCAGTACGGAGCGGTGGCGCAGATCGCGGAGTATCTGGAGACCTACAAGGAATACCCGCCGAGCCAGAAGCCTGCGAGTTTCTCGGTCGAGGGGTTAATGGAGAACATGCATCGGGCGGTCGACCCGAAGATCCCGAATTAGGCGGAGGATTGCCCCGGCCGGCAGCGATGCCGGCCGGCGTTCGAATTTCATAAGCCACAAGCAAGGGAGCGTCCATAATGAGCGGCGACATGAGAGTTATCTGCCGCCGGTTATCGCCCGCGATGACGCGGCGCGCTTTGCTGCTCGGTTCGGCAGCCTCGGTTCTCATCTTGTCTGCTGGTACGATCATGTCGACGCGAGCGGACAGTGCAACTGCCTCGGCCGACGAGGCCCGCGCCATCGCGAAAGAGGCCTATATCTACGCTTACGCACCGATGGAAAGCTACCAGACCTGGCGCAAGCAGGCCGTGGATGAGAAAGCGCCTGAATATGTCGGCGGCTTCAATAAATTCCGGCATTATTCGCAGCCCTTCACGCCTGCTAACAAGGACATCGTGACACCGAACAACGACACGCCATATTCGTGGGCGTGGCTTGACTTGCGAGCGGAACCGATCGTGGTCAGCGTGCCGGCGGTGCCCAGGGATCGTTACTACGTCATGCAGTGGATCGATCTGTTCACGCAGAACTTTGCCTATATCGGCGTGCGCTCCACCGGTTTCGGGGCTGGCAGCTACATGATTGCCGGGCCGAAGTGGAAAGGCGCAAAGCCCAAAGGCATCAATCAGGTCTTCAAGGCCGAGACCGACATCGTCGGAACGCTCACGCGCACGTCGCTGGGTGGTCCGGAGGATGTCGAAAATCTGATGGCGCTGCAGGCGCAGTACAAGCTTCAGCCATTGAGCGCCTTCCTCGGTAAGCCTGCGCCGCCCGCTCCCCCCGCGCTTTCGTTCCCTCCATACGATCCCGCCGGGGCCCGAACCCACGACTTCATTACCTATCTCAATTTTTTTCTCGAGTTAGCGGAGCCGCCCTATCCCAGTGAAGTCGCTCTGCGCCAACGTTTCAACAAGATAGGGATTGGCCCCGGCAAGCCCTGGGATGCATCGAAGGTTGATCCCAAAATCCTCGCAGCTATCGACGCCGGCGTGCAGGATGCACAGGCCGAGCTCAAGGCCGTGGCCGCCAAAACGGTCAGCTCCAATGGCCTGTTCGGTTCTCGCGCTCAACTCGGGACCGATTATGTGAAGCGCGACATCGGCGCGATGAAGGGACTCTACGGCAATTCGCTGGAGGAGGCCTGGTACGGCGGCTATGTCTGCGATGGTTCGGTGCCGTCAGTGATTCATTTCACGAAAGATACGCTGCCGCCGGCCAAATTCTTCTGGTCGATGACGATGTACACGCTGCCCGACCGGCTGCTGTATGCCAATCAGATCAACCGCTACTCGATTGGCGATCGGACCAAAGGCCTGGTCTACGGTAAGGACGGGTCGCTCGACGTTTACGTCAGTCATGCATCGCCGGGCAGTGACAAGGAAAGCAATTGGCTGCCCGCGCCGGCCGGAAAATGCAGCCTGGTTGCACGGGTCTATGGGCCGAGCGAAGCCGCCATGACAGGCAAGTGGAAGCTGCCAACGCCGCAGCCATCAAAATGAGGATGTGAAGACGACCGGATTTTGAAACAGGATTTGTATCCAAACGGGAGCATCTGCGATGAAGGTTGGACTTGTACTTTGTGCCTTGCATGGTTCGCTGGTTTTCGCAAGCGCGGCTCTGGCGCAGTCATCTCCCGCCAACACCGTCCCGGTCACCGTCGACAATTTTATCCGCGCCGAGTCCGATCTGTATTTCGGCGGAATACTGAAAGACGGCGGCGGGATCGGGAAATTCCTGCACCGCCGCGAACCGGCGCGGATCGACATTCAGACCGTGATCCGCCTCAACCGCGACACGCTCTATTCGTCAGCCGTCTTCGATCTCGATGCCGGACCGGTCACGATCACGATGCCGGACGCAGGCAAGCGTTTCATGTCGATGCAGGTCATCAATGAAGATCACTATGTGCCGGAAGTCGTCTACGGCAAGGGCAGCTATAGCCTGACCCGAGACAAGGTCGGAAGCCGTTATGTCGCCGTCGCCATCCGCACGCTGGTCGATCCGGCCGATCCGGAGGACGTCAAGAAAGTCCATGCGCTTCAGGATGCGATCAAGGTCAGCCAGAAGGCGACCGGCAAGTTTGAGGCGCCGAACTGGGACCCCGCTAGCCAGAAGAAAGTGCGCGATGCACTGCTGGTCCTCGGTTCGACCATCCCCGATTTCAAGAGAGCGTTCGGTACCAAGGCCGAAGTCGATCCGATCCGGCACCTGATCGGAACAGCCGCGGCTTGGGGCGGCAATCCCGACAAGGATGCGACCTATCTCAACATCACGCCGGCCAAGAACGACGGTACCACCGTCTACAAGCTCAACGTCAGGGATGTGCCGGTCAGTGGATTCTGGTCCGTCAGCGTCTACAATGCCGAAGGCTACTACGAGGAGAATCCGTACGATGCCTACACGCTCAATAACCTGACGGCCAAACGGAGCGATGACGGGTCGATCGCCATCCAGTTCGGCGGATGCGATGGCAAGGTTCCAAACTGCTTGCCCGTCGTGAAGGGCTGGAATTACACCGTGCGGCTCTATCGCCCGCGCGCCGAAATCCTCAGCGGCAAATGGAAGTTCCCGGAGCCGCAGTCGATGTAATAACTCAAACCCAGGAGGTCGAAATGTCAGACATTGCCAGCCAGCCGCGGATGCCACGCTTGATGCTGCACGCCCTCGCCAGAAATTGGTGGCTGATTCTGCTGCGCGGAATCTGCTTCGTTGTGTTCGGGATCCTCACCTTCATCTGGCCGGGGATAACGCTGCTTACCCTGGTGCTGTTCTATGGCGCCTTCGCGCTCGCCGATGGCGTGTTTGCCATTGCGGCGGCGATCACCGGCGGTCAGCCGGCGCCGCGCTGGTGGCTCGCCATCGTCGGGCTGTTGGGCATCGTCACCGGCATACTGACCTTCGTGTTGCCGGGCATCACCGCACTGGTACTGCTGTTGCTCATCGCCGGCTGGGCGATCGCAACCGGCATCTTTCAGATCGCCGGCGCGATCCGGCTGCGCAAGGAAATCGACAACGAATGGCTGCTGATCGCAACCGGGGTGCTCTCGATCATTTTCGGGCTGATCCTGATTGCCCAGCCCGGGATGGGCCTGCTGACGCTGCTGTACGTCATCGGCATCTACGCGATCTTCGACGGCATCTTGCTGATCATGCTCTCGTTCCGCCTGAGGGGCCACAGTCACCCAGCGCATTGAAGGAGCCCGGCTCACGCAGAGGCGGAAATCATGGAGGGTCATGGACGCCGCCAGCAGTGCGGCCAGCGGAGGCGCTACGATCGGTGTGGCTGGGTCACGCTGATCTGCGGCTTTGCACTGTGGCCGGTCGCGCTGATCTGGGCTTACGTCGATGTGCCCGCGCCGCTGCGCCCTTTGTCGCCCGCGTCAAGCTCGACGATGCCAAACTTGCTGACAGTCCGCCGGCCGGCAGCATGGGAACGGTGGCGATTTTCACCGACCGGGTGAAGGCGGCGCACTTCATCCGCAAGGTGTTGCTGCGGCAGACCGCGATCCTGAACTACATCAATCCATTCTGACCGCCGCTGAAGCCAAAGCGACAGGCTGGACAAGGTCATGATCGACCTGAAGTGACGGCAAATCGACAGCCGTCCGATCGTTGACGCGGCGCTTCGCCATGGACCGCTGGCGCTCGCCGAGTAGGAGCTTGCGGCGTTTCCAGCGAAATGCCCGAGGACAGGGTTGTGAGCCACCATCTCAACTGCCGGTCGTGATCCGGTGAGGGACCCGCAGAAAGGCACAAAGAACCGGTTTCCACTTGCCCCCAAAACGCTCTATGGTACCGCACCACTTTGCTGCTGGCAGAGTTATATTATGCAATAGTATCAAAGGCTTGGCGGAGACCTAAGCCTTTGGAGGGCGGTTTGACGCGGTACATTTCGACCCGGGGGGAGGCCCCGGCACTGGGTTTCTGCGACGTGATGCTGACCGGGCTTGCCCGCGACGGCGGCCTCTACGTGCCCGAGGCATGGCCGCAGCTTTCGCCGGAAACCATCGGCGGCTTTTTCGGCCGGCCCTATTGGGAAGTGGCGGTCGATGTGATCCGCCCTTTTGTCGGGGCTGAGATTTCCGGCGCCGATCTCGGCCGCATGGCCAATGAGGCCTATGCGACGTTCCGCCATCCGGCGGTGGTGCCGCTCAATCAGACCAGTCCCAATCAATTCGTGCTGGAGCTGTTCCACGGCCCGACCCTGGCATTCAAGGACGTCGCGATGCAGTTGATCTCGCGGCTGATGGACCACGTGCTGGCCAAGCGCGCGCAGCGCACCACCATCGTGGTCGCGACCTCGGGCGACACCGGCGGCGCCGCGGTCGATGCCTTCGCGGGGCTCGACAATGTCGACCTGATCGTGCTGTTTCCGCACGGCCGCATCTCCGACGTGCAGCGGCGGATGATGACGACGAGCGGCGCCGGCAACGTCCACGCGCTCGCCATCGAAGGCACCTTTGACGATTGCCAGGCGATCGTGAAGGGGCTGTTCAATCATCACAGCTTTCGCGATGCGGTTTCGCTGTCGGGCGTCAATTCCATCAACTGGGCGCGGATCGTGGCCCAGGTGGTGTATTATTTCACGTCCGCGGTCGCGCTTGGCGCGCCGGCGCGAACCGTGGATTTCACCGTGCCGACCGGGAATTTCGGCGACATCTTTGCTGGCTACGTGGCGAAGCGGATGGGCCTGCCGGTCCGCTGGCTGCGGATCGCCGCCAACATCAACGATATCCTGCCGCGTACGCTCAAGACCGGCATCTATGAAGTGCGCGAGGTTCATGCGTCCGCGTCGCCATCGATGGATATCCAGGTCTCCTCGAATTTCGAGCGGCTGTTGTTCGAGGCCAGTGGCCGCGATGCGGCCGGCGTTCGCAGGCTGATGGCGTCGCTGAAACAATCCGGCCGCTTCGTGCTGCCCGATGCGACGCTGGCGGCGATCCGGGAGGAGTTCGACGCCGGGCGCGCCGATGAGACCGAAACCGCCGCCGCCATCCGCGCCGCCTGGCGCGAGGCCGGCGATCTCGTCGATCCGCATACCGCGGTGGCGCTGGCGGTGGCCGATCGCGACACCTCGGATTCGAAGATCCCCAACATCGTGCTGTCGACCGCGCATGCTGCGAAATTTCCCGATGCGGTGGAGGCAGCCTGCGGCGTGCGCCCGGAACTGCCGGCCTGGCTCGAGGGCCTGATGACGAGGCCCGAGCACATCAAGGTCATGAACAACGATCAGGTTGAAGTCGAGCGGTTCGTGCTGTCGGTCAGCCGCGCCGCGAAGCAAGGAGTTGCCGGATGAGCGTCGACGTTACCAAGCTTCCCTCCGGCCTTACCGTGATTACCGATACCATGCCGCATCTGGAGACGGCGGCGCTCGGGGTGTGGGCCGGCGTCGGCGGTCGTGACGAAAAGCCCAACGAGCATGGCATCTCGCATCTGCTCGAACACATGGCGTTCAAGGGCACGGCGCGGCGCTCGTCGCGGGAAATCGTCGAGGAAATCGAGGCGGTCGGCGGCGATCTCAACGCCGGCACCTCGACCGAAACCACGGCCTATTATGCCCGCGTCTTGAAGGCCGACGTGCCGCTGGCGCTCGATGTGCTCTCCGACATCCTCGCCAATCCCTCTTTCGTGCCGGACGAACTGGAGCGCGAAAAGAGCGTCATCGTGCAGGAGATCGGTGCGGCGCAGGATACGCCCGATGACGTGGTGTTCGAGCACCTCAACGAGCTGTGTTACCCGGATCAGCCGATGGGCCGCTCCCTGCTGGGCACGGCCAAGACCTTGAAGGGCTTTAACCGCGACACGCTGCGCGGCTACCTCTCGACGCATTATCGCGGTCCGGACCTGGTGGTGGCGGCCGCCGGCGCGGTCGATCACAAGCGGGTCGTCGAGGAAGTGACGCAGCGGTTCTCGAGCTTCGACGGTACGTCCGCGCCAACGCCGCAGCCGGCGATGTTCGGCAAGGGCGGCTCGCGCGTGGTGCACCGCGAACTCGAACAGGCGCATCTGACGCTGGCGCTCGAAGGATTG
>Ga0137394_10004557_pt1 | contig 10526 bp, 10 predicted proteins | sample czobulk116metaG_FD_108278 | JGI IMG/M metagenome (GOLD analysis project Ga0137394, IMG submission 108278) | Vadose zone soil microbial communities from Angelo Coast Range Reserve, California, USA - czobulk1.16 metaG | ecosystem: Environmental > Terrestrial > Soil > Vadose zone | place: USA... | reverse complement strand
CGAAAATCGACAACGAAACTGAAAACTGACGATCGCGCGCGAGCAAAAACGCGCCCACTGCCAGAGCGAAAAGATGCACAATGGAAACGGCAGCCGCTTGCTGCGGGAATGTGAGCGGAAATTTCCAGACGACGATGACAACGGCGTTCACAAAAACCGAGAACACTCCGTATTGAAATTCCCCGGCGAGATTGCCGCAGACCCACGAATAGGGGCTTAAAATTGGCCAATGGCCTTCGGACCAGCTGCGCGCCATGTCGGCGAACACAGGAAGCACCGACAATTCATAGTCGTCATTCCAAAAAACGAGCGGATTGTGCCAGAGAAGAATGAGACAAAATGCGAGAACGATGAGCCCGGCGAGCGGTGCGCCAAGGAAATTGTAGGACGTCTGTGTCAGACGTCGGCTACTTGGCGTCTCGTCTTCGTGGCGTTTCACAGAAACGCCCTACAACACAACCGGTGTTCCCTCGGTCATCACCAGGACCTTTTCCTCAATCCTGTGTTCGCGGGCGGATTTGAGCAAACGTTGCGGCGGTTCATGCAGCGGTTCGAAGCCGAGGCGAAAAGTCCCGTAGTGCATCGGGATCAAAGTCTTGGCGCCGAGTTCGAGAAATGCTTTGACCGCTTCTTCTGGATTCATGTGAACTTCCCGGCCTGTTGGCGCTTCGTAAGCACCGATGGGAAGCAGGGCAATTTCGACCGGGTAGCGGTCGCCGATTTCTTTAAAGCCGGGAAAGTAGGCGCTATCGCCGCAGTGAAAAATGGTTCGGCCATTCGCCGCAATGACGAACCCACCAAAGTCGCGGTGCAAATCTGCGAGAAACCGCGCCCCCCAGTGATGACAGGGCGTGAGCGAAATTTTGAGCGGACCCAGCTCGACCGTCTGCCAGTAATCGAGTTCGTGCACGATGTGAAAGCCGAGATCATGCACGAGGTTCCCTACGCCCATCGGCACAACGATCGGCTGGTCGGCCGCCACGCGGCGCAGCGTGCGCCGGTCGAGATGATCGAAATGAGCGTGAGTCACCAAAACGAAATCAATCGACGGCAAATGATGGATTTCGAAGCCCGGTTGCTTTAGACGCTTGATTACCTTGAGCCACATCGACCAGTTCGGATCAATCAAGACATTGACCTCGTGGGTCTGAACAAGAAATGATGCGTGGCCGATCCACGTAATACAAATCTCGCCTTCTCGAATTTTTGGGAATTGCGGAGGTCTCGGTGCGTGATCACCCGCCCGTCTAACAAAAAGTGACGGAATCAAGACGCTGGTAAGAAAATTGCGTTTATGCCAGTCGGCTCGTGGACGCAACCGGACCCGGGTTGAACGCTCGGCAATTGAACCGTCCTCCGATTGGCGAACAATGTTTCGCCGGCTCTTTTTTGGGAAACGAATTGGCACGACGTTCAACGATATGAGACGGTTAAAAAGTTAAAAGGCTTAAAAAGTTACCAAATCTAGCCACGCGATGCGATCATCCCTCCTTTAACGTTTTAATTTGTAAGCTTTTAACCTTGTGACTTTATCCATTTCGGATTGAGTTGTGCCCGTCATGCGAAGTTGGAAGATTGTGGTTTCCCTGTTTTTGCTTTGTTCGGTCGGGTTCGCGTCTGAATCTCGTTTGCCGTTCGGCACTGTCTTTAAAGGACAAGACCAGTTCAATCGACTGGTTGCAAAGGCGAAAGCGGGCAATTGGAAAGCCTTGCCAATTGGGGAGCGGACCGCCGCAGTAGGACAAGCGCTGGTAGGAACACGTTACAAACATTTTACTCTTGAAATCGATAATCGGATCGAGTCGCCGTCGGTAAATTTTCAGGGAATGGACTGCTGGACCTTTTTCGAGATCGCGCTCAGTTTCGCCCGAATGCTGAATGAGCCGGAATCGAACTGGACTCCGGAACGCCTGTTGCATTACATCGAGATGGACCGGTATCGCGGCGGAGAATGCAGCGGGGAATATCTTTCGCGTCTGCATTACCTGGAAGACTGGCTGTACGATAATAATCGCCGGGGCCTTGTAGAAGATCTGACCCGTGAGCTGGGCGGACGCAGCGTTCCACATTCTGCACGGGAGATGACCGCCGGCTGGCGACATTATCGTTATCTCGCTGCAAACCGTTCGCTTCTTGGCCCGCTTGCCCGCATGGAAGCAAATGTTTCCTCACGCCCTCTTTACGAAATTCCAAAAGACCGCGTGGCAGGAATTGAATCAAAACTGCGCAGCGGCGACACCATCGGAATTATTTCGCGCGACAGAGGCGGACTCCGTTCCACTGCGCATGTTGGCCTCGCCTTGCGCACAAGCGACGGCGTCTTGCATTTCATGCACGCGTCTTCGCCCAGCAATTACGGCCGCGTGGTCGTGGACTCCCAGCTTTCGAAATACCTATCTCGATACCGCTCCGACAGCGGAATCCTGGTGGCGCGGCCTTTGCGCTAGTCAGTTTCGTTTTCGTGGAATTCCGCGAGTAACTTCTCCAAGTCCTCTACAGCTTCATCTGCGTCGACTCCGTGCGCTTCGAGCGTAGCCGTCGCACCGCAATCGAGGTTAGCGCGGAGAACGTCAATGAGACTGGAACCGGAAAATCGTTTGCCCTCTTTCACTACCCAGATTTCCGATCGAAAGCTTCTCACGCGTTTGACGAATTGTGCAGCCGGCCGCGCGTGCAATCCGAGCTTGTTCGTGATGCGTACCTCACGTTGCGCTGAGACGCGCTCTCTCTTTTGCCCGAATTTCATGCCTGGCTGGTTCCCCAACGGCGATGAAGAAACTTTTCGATCGGCGAAAAGAAGATTTTGTCGGCTAGCAAACCAATCACGACAATGACTATCATGATCCCGATGACCTGCTCCATCGCACTTAGTTCGCGGCCATAATGGAGGAGCTGCCCAAGGCCAAAACCAGTCAGGATCGTCACGAAAATCTCAGCCGCCATCAGGGAGCGCCAGGCAAATGCCCAACCTTGCTTCATTCCGCTGACGATGAAGGGAAGCGCGGCAGGCAGGATCACTTTGAACCACATGTGCAATCGCTTGGATCCCATAGTCAACGCGGCGCGGCGATAGATCGGCGGAACATTGCGCACGCCAGTCTCGGTTGCGATGATCACCGACCAGAGAGTTCCCATCACCACTACGAAAAGCATCGCCGCTTCTGTTTGGCCGAACCACAAGAGCGCAAGCGGCACCCAGCAGACGCTGGGCAATGTTTGTAAGCCAAGGGCCAAAGTCCCAATTGTGTCGTGAAACAGTTTCCACCGCGCCGTGAGTAGCCCAAGCGGAAGTCCCATCAGGAGCCCAATCAAGTAACCGATAACCAACCGGCGCATTGTTATCACCGTAGCCTTGAGTAGGGTTCCATCGGCAACAGCGCTCTCCAGATATCTAACGACCTGACCCGGGGACGGCAGCAACACGGGCGACCAAATTTTTGCACGATACGCTCCGTCCCAAAGCAAAACGAGGACAGCGAAAAATGCAGCCGCGAGGAAGAATCGTTTCATTCAGCAACAACAGCCCCGACTTGTCCCACGCTCTTGAGAGCTTTGGTGATTCGCGAGGCGTGAGCGGCAAGATCAACGCTATTAATGTCACGCGGTCGCGGCAGATTCACCACGAATTCTTCCTGGACGCGACCGGGGTGCGGCGAAAAAAGCAGAACACGATCGCCCAGACACGCGGCCTCGCGAACATTGTGCGTGACAAAGACGATGGTTTTACGACGTGCTTTCCAGATCTCTTGGATGTCGCCGTAAAGTTGCTCGCGCGTCAGTGCGTCTAGCGCGGCAAATGGCTCGTCCATGAGAAGCACGCGCGGATTGGGCGCCAGAGCGCGAGCCAGCGAGACACGCTGCTTCATTCCACCGGAAAGTTCATGAATGTTTGCGTGTTGGAACCGACGGAGACCAACGAGCTCCAAATAATACTTGGCAACCTCGCGCCGGTCTCTATTTGTCAGATTCGGTTTTAGCTTTAGCCCGAAGAGAACATTTCCAAAGACGTCCAGCCATGGGAAAAGCGCAGGTTCCTGAAACATGACGAGTCGCTCGCGACCAGGGCCAGTCACCGGCTTTCCGTCTGCCAGGACCATTCCGCTGTCCGGTTTTTCCAAGCCAGCGATGATATTGAGCAAGGTCGTTTTGCCGCATCCGCTCGCACCGACCAAACAAACAAACTCAGCTTCGGCAACATTTACGCTCACACGATCGAGGGCGAGCACGGGCCCGGACGCGCTTCTAAAGCTCTTCGATACGTTCTCGATGGCAAGCTTCGAGGGCGTGATGACCTGGAGCTCCTCAGTAGCTGAGGAATGACGACCACCTGCTCGCAGCATTACGGAGCTTCGATCAGCTTGGACGTGTCTGTCGAGCCTTTTAGGAAACCCGCGTCTTTTCCATCTTGTACCGACTTGGCAATCAAATCACGTGACACTTCGCTGGTGAATTGAATTCTCTTCCATGCCTGTGCCACAGCGTCTGGCGAGAAGTCAGCTCGCGTTTCCGCTTTCAATTCTTCGATCAATAACTTTTGCGCTTCTGCTTCATTTTGCTGAATCCATTTGGTTAATTCCGCGTTCGCGCCTGCGACCTTCTTTGCCAATTCGTGCCGGTCACGCAGGAACTTCACGCTGGAAACAAGCCATGTAGTAATCGTGTTCTTGTCTTCGAGAAAAACGCGCGCATTCGCATCGCGCTCGAGACGAGTGACCCACGGCTCGACTGTCCAAACAGCATCAACTCCGCCACGTTGAAAGAGTCCGAGTTGATCCGGGTTCGCCGTGGGGATTACCAGCACGTCACCGCCCGTTAGCGTGATCTTAAAACCATTGGCCTTTAACCACGCCCGGCAGGAAACGTCCTGCGTGTTGCCGAGTTGCGGCGTAGCAATTTTTTTTCCGCGAAAATCCGCCGCCGCTTTGATGGGCGAATCAGCTTTTACTGCCAAGGCAGCACCGCCATTGGCTGCGCCCGAGATTACGCGAATTTCTTCGCCGTTCGATTTGAAGTAAGCGTTGAGCGCAGGACTCGGGCCCACGTAGGTGACATCCAGCGATCCGGCGAAGATCGCTTCCATCGCTGATGGCCCCGCGTTGTAGGTAAACCACTGAATCGCGACATTCGGTCCGAGGCGTCTTTCAAACCAGCCGTTGCCCTGCCGAGACAGCGCGTTTGCGATCACGCCTTGCGCATGAGTGATGTTTGGAAAATGGCCGAATCGAACCGTTGTTTTCTCTTGCGCGGGCATGACCGGTGCCGAAAACAGGAGGATTCCGATAATTGCCGTTATTTTTATTTTCATGGTTGGGCCTCCAATAGAAGAGTGCGGTGCGAACGGTTAACTTTCTCGTCATGCATAGTGTCGGCGCAACCCTGCCCCGGCAATCTTTGCGACGTTTGATCTCGATGATCAGGCGTTATAGCCGAACTTAGGATCAAGGTCCCTCAATGCATCCGCGGCATACTCCAGATCCTCGGGCGAAAGATACTCGCGAAAACCCCCTACTTTTCCGCGGCGCACTTTAAACGACTCCGGATCACGCACGTCACCCGGATGCAGGATTTTCGAATCAAAAACCCCGGCTGCTTCTAATTTTTGCATGTTCTCGAAACGAGAAAACTCAAGCGCCTCCTGAAAAATCGACATATCCGGCGTCGTTTCGCCGACCACGGCAAGCAGGTCTCGAAAATGCTCGGCCGGGGAGGCGCGCACCGCCTCGTATCGAACGATCGTGAAATCCTTTCGGCCTGAAAATTCGTCAAGCCAGTCGTTCATTGCACGGATAATGCCGCGGATTCCAAATCTCTTGTCGCGCAGGAGTTCACTGACGGATTTTTGCTTCAATGCTGCATCCGCGCTCGGATCGCGCCGCGTCATTTGTAAATACAGAGAGACGAAACAATCCCGGGGATCCCGCACGAGCAGGATAATCTTCGCTCTTCGAAGCTCTCTTCTCGGAACGAGATATTTGCCGCGCACGCGGTCCCAGCGATTGCCCTTCGTCCAGTGCTCAAAACGATCGTGGGAGAATATTACCCGGGGAAATCCCGGACGATCGTACCGCCCGGGCTGCAGTGTGAAATCAAGGCCGTGACGTTTGCATAAGTAAGCGCAAAGAAATGTCCGGATCCATGTGCGTCCGCTTTTTGGCGCTGAAAGGATGACGACTTCCCCGCCTGAAAGCAGCCTCGCGCGACTACTGAAGTTTCGGCGCGTCCAACGCAGGGAGCGCCGGAAAAATCGAGAGAGCGGGGCTGACTTCTCGGGAAGCCCCGAAAGTTCCCCGGACTGGATCGCTTCACCAGAGGACATGTCCGCCTGTTGCGTGTCGGCCAAGGATCGAGCTGTTATTTGAATCGCCATTCCCAGAATTACACTTAAGAACCGCCTTGCGGTCCTGTTGCATAAGACGCCAAAAAGAGGTATTTGTTCAAGCACAAAAAAGGGGGCGTACTGGCTTCGACTCATCGTTGGAAGCGCAGGCGGCATGTCGAGGATGGTTCGTTGGCCTCGTTAAAAACCGGACCAAAAAACAAACGCAGACAACGAAGGTCTAGCTCTCGCGGCTTAATTGACCGTGACGTTTGTCGTGGGACGCCTGCTACGACGGCAAACGTGGACAGCAGGCTGGCGAATCGGCGGAGCGACCGCGCCGGTTCGTGAATCGATTTCGTGGACGCTCGGGAGCCGGCAGTGTGCCGGCGCATGGCTTGGCTCCTCAGAATTTATCGTCGGATAAACATGTAGATGTTTGCGCGGATAGCGAAGAGGACAGGGGTTCAACTCCCCTCGCCTCCAGCCCCGAAAACTTTCGGGGCTGTCGCGCCGGCGCGCACAGGACGGAAGGTGATTATTTGCTCCTCATTGCATTCCCCGATTTGAGCCATTCACTCCAGAGCTGCGGCCGACCGTTCGGATTAGCGCGAGCATAATCGTAGAACACGCGAACAAATGCGATCCGATCTTCTACGTAAGGAGCCTTCCAGTTCCCAGGCCCAACTGGACGCAGTACATCGTAGTCGAATGAGAGTAATTTCTGCCGGCGCACAATGTCCTCGAGAGATACACGAGTCGCATTTCGGAGCATGTCGTACAGCACCATGAATGTGGTCGTTCGTCCAAGTCCGGCTTCGCAGTGAAAATGCGCCCAAGCGTTCTCCGGAAGCGCACGAACGGCAACAATAAATCGATCGACCGCGTCATCGAGCGGTCGCGTATGGTCCGTAACGGCGACCCGCACATAACTGGTGCCTGCGGACGACACCAGATCGCGTTCGATGCTCGCTTCTTTTACAATCACCTGTTGCGCGACGGCAGAGTCAGCATCGCCCTTTTTGACCGGCTTACCGGGCCGAACGGCAATTTCGCTACCCGGTCCAAGCGATTGCGCCCATACAGCTTCGGCCTCTTCGATTTCAGTCTGGCTGCGACCGACATTCGCCCAATCGCGTGTCGCGAACCAACTAACAGGCAGGCCGTTGACAAATATGTGTGTTTCTTGCCGTAGATCGAAAATCGTGACCGGACCATGCGTTCGCGTCAGCAAAAGTCTGAGGTTATCAGCGGTAAACTCTCCGCTGCCAGAGGCATGAAGATCGATCAAACCAATGGTCGAAGGGCTTTTGCCATCGCTCGGCTTAAGTGGGTCATCAGTTGTGCGGACGTTGCGCGGCCAAGCCCGGGCCAGCGTTAGGTCAATGTCCCAAATCAGCAGCGGCGAGTCTGCAGAACGCACCGGCGGATTCTTTTGAACGAGCGTAAGGGCGAAAAACACTGCGGGAGAAAAGACAAAGCAGAATGTCCCGAGCCGGCCGCCAGGCAAATGAGCGATGAAATTCATGCGGGCCGCGCCCACATTGGAGACGAACACCTCCGGCAGGCAAGGAATTTTTACCAATCCACATTCCAAACTCGCAATTCGCGCGGGCTGATTTAATTCTGAAATCATGGCCGACGCGCTCACTCCAATGATGCAGCAATACCGGCGGCTCCGAGGCAGCATTCCGGCAGATACGCTCTTGTTGTTCAGGCTCGGCGATTTCTATGAACTGTTCTTTGAAGACGCAAAGGAAGCCTCGGTCTTGCTGAACGTCGCACTGACCAAGCGCAACGGCGTTCCGATGTGCGGTATGCCGTATCACGCAGCGCAGACTTACATTGCAAAATTGATCAAGGCTGGCCGACGCGTGGCGATTTGCGATCAGACCAGCGAGCCGCAACCGGGAAAAATCGTTTCCCGCGACATCACCCAGATCATCAGCGCGGGAACTGTGAGCGATCTCGACTTACTCGAAGCGAAACGCGCGAATTATCTGGGCGCGGTTTACGCCGACGGCGGCATATTTGGTTTTGCCTACGCGGACCTCACCACCGGCGAGTTCCGGCTCACCCAACTGCCAGATCGGCAAGCGCTCTTTGACGAACTCGCGCGCGTTTCGCCTTCGGAACTGCTCATCAGCTCCGAACAGAAAGATCAGCTCGGTGACATCGATCACGCGCTCGAGTATGACAGCTACGCGTTCCTGCCGGAGCAGGCGATCTTCACCTTGTGTGAGCATTTCAAAACGAAATCGCTGGACGGATTCGGCTGCGGAGAAATGTTCCAGGCGGTCGCTGCCGCGGGCGCAATCGTTCATTATTTGAAGCACCAGCTTCGGCGTAACATCGATCATCTCACCTCGTTGCGCTGCGATGCGCCGGCGGAATTCGTCATGCTCGACGCCGCGACCCAAACGAATCTTGAGCTAGTCGAATCACGCGGGGCACGCAGCACCAGTTTGCTCGCAGTTCTTGATCGCACGGTCACGCCGATGGGTGGCCGGAGGTTGCGTTCGTGGATTTTGCAGCCGCTGCGCAATCTGCATGAGCTCGAGCGACGCCAGCAACTGATCGCCGATTTGTTGCAGGAACCAGATTTACTTGCGGCAATTCGCGCACAACTGAAACCCATTCGCGACATCGAACGCGCAACATCGCGACTGAGCCAGGCCTCGGGAAACGCGCGCGATCTCGTGGCCCTGAAATTTTCCCTTCAGGAAATCCCCCGACTTAAAGGCGAGCTGCAAAAGCTGATCCGGCGAGCCAGCTTTGGAAAGACGCCTGTCGTTGCTGAGAGAGGCGGCGGACTCGGCGAGCCCGCCCTACCATTACAATTGCAAAGCGCGATTCACGAAATGCCGCTGTTGACTGAGAAGCTAGGAAAAGCAGTCGTCGACGATCCGCCGTTCGCTCTAAAAGACGGTGGAATTTTTCGGGATGGATACGACACCGATCTTGACGAGCTGCGACGGGCGTCGCGCGATGGAAAGAATTGGATCAGCCATTTGCAGGAGCGCGAGATCGCTGCAACGGGCATCAAGTCACTCAAGGTGCGTTACAACTCCGTTTTTGGTTATTTCATCGAGGTCACCAAATCGAACCTTGCGAATGTGCCTGCGCACTACACGCGCAAGCAAACCACCGTAGGAGGCGAGCGATTCGTCACGCCCGAGTTAAAGGAGATCGAGGCAAAAATCCTCGGCGCAGACGAACGTGCGCGGCAACTTGAGTACCAGCTTTTCCAAAAACTGCGCGAGGAAACTTTGCGGGAACTGGTGTCGATCCAGCAAACTGCCGCGGCCGTTGCAGTGCTCGATGTGATTTGCGCCCTGGCTGAGACTGCGAGGTTGTTCCGTTATTGCCGGCCGCAATTAAACAATACGCTGCGGCTGGTAATCAAAGACGGACGGCATCCGGTACTCGACCAGAATCTGGTGGAAGAAAAGTTTGTGCCTAACGACACCTCGCTGGATGGCGAGACCGTCCGACTCGCGATCGTGACCGGCCCAAACATGGCGGGAAAATCCACTTACATTCGCCAGGTCGCGTTGATTGGGCTGATGGCTCAAATAGGCAGCTTCGTTCCGGCGGAGAGCGCCGAGATCGGGCTGGTGGATCGTATTTTCACCCGCGTCGGCGCGAACGACGACATAGGACGCGGCCAATCGACATTCATGGTCGAGATGAACGAGACTTCGAATATCGTCAATAACGCGAGCGAGCGCAGCCTGGTGATACTGGATGAGATCGGCCGCGGCACATCCACATTTGACGGCCTTTCCATCGCCTGGAGCGTCGCGGAGTTTCTCCACGACAAGATCAAAGCGCGCACGTTATTCGCCACGCATTATCATGAGTTGACCAAACTCGCGGCGGAACGCAAAGGCGTTTGCAATTTCAATGTCGCAGTCCGCGAGTGGAATGACCAAATCATTTTCCTGCGCAAAATCATCCCGGGCGGCGCGGACAAAAGCTACGGTATTCAAGTCGCCCGGCTGGCAGGTTTGCCAAAGGAGATTCTTGATCGGGCGAAGGAGATTCTTTCCCATCTGGAGAAACCGGATGGCATAACTGCGCCGTCCACCAAGCCGCACAAAAGAGCGGCAAAAGCAGGTGCCACAAACGAAAAACCGCAGCTGGATTTGTTATGAAACTGAGTGGTTGCCTGCCCCGGCGAAACGTGCACGCAGCAAAATTGCGTATT
>Ga0137394_10004556_pt1 | contig 10527 bp, 9 predicted proteins | sample czobulk116metaG_FD_108278 | JGI IMG/M metagenome (GOLD analysis project Ga0137394, IMG submission 108278) | Vadose zone soil microbial communities from Angelo Coast Range Reserve, California, USA - czobulk1.16 metaG | ecosystem: Environmental > Terrestrial > Soil > Vadose zone | place: USA... | reverse complement strand
GCGTCAAGCAACTCCTGATACCGGGGCAGCGCCTGATCCGGTGGAACATAGTTGGAAATCCAGCCGCCGCTGACCATGAAGATTATTGCCGCACCATTGGGGTGCGTCTTCGGTTTAAAGATGTCGAAGGTCAGGGCCATCCCATCCTTGTGGCCGTAGACCACATCCGGAATAACATCGATGTTGATTGCGGGCTTTACTTGTGCCGCATGGCTGACTGTTAGAATCAAAAGAAGAAGTACTGAGTACATTGCCTGGCGCATTTAGTTTGCTCCTCCGATATCGGTTCAAAATAATGTCTGCGGCTGTGAAGAAAGTGAAGGATGCCGGAACGGCGAGAGTAACTTGAAAATACTACGCCAACTATCGTTGCCGGTCACGCAGGATGGAGAGATACGCAGCCCACGGCCCAACAGTGGTGGTGTAGACCTTGGCCATTGTTCGCGCCACCTGTCCAAGGTGATCCAGATCGTGGACCACCCACGTTGCCAGTAGTTGGCCCAGCGTGACCTCGCCAAGTTCAGGATGAAGGCCACGTCGCTCCAAATCATCGCTCGTTAGCGAGAAGCCCCTCAGCGTTTCGAGGTTCTCGATTCGCAGCCGAGCGAACGTTCCCAGTAACTCACCGACACGCTTGTTCCGACTTTCGCTGAACTGCGCCTCGCGGTCAAACGCTTCGAACGGCCGCGAGTCGCCGGCCAGGATGTGGCGTGCCCGCGGAATCCAGTCGGTCCGCTCTCCGTGGATGAGGTGACCGACGACGCCGAACGGCGACCAGGTTCCGTCGCCTTCTGTTGCAGTCACCCAGATTTCCGGAAGGCCGTCGAGCAGCGCCGCCAGCGTCGTTGGCGTACGATCGAGGACCGAGATGAGATCGTCAAGAACAGGCAAGTCGTTGTTCATGGGCGTCATTGTACTCCTAAGGGGAAAAGGGCAAAGGGCAAAGGGCGAAGAGCAAAGGGCAAGGCAAAGGGAAAAGGGGGCAGAAGGAGGGAAGGGAAGGCACCAAGGATAAATGCGCAATGAGTAGTTTTCTTTGGCCTTTGCTCTTCGCTCCTTGCCCTTTGCTCCTCGCCCCTTCCCCCTTCTACCTCTTTAACGAGGTATGAACGAAAATCTTTCGATAAGAGTTAACAGAATCCGGATTCAGCCGTCTTTATTTATAGACGAGAAAGAAAAATGAAACCCAGCGTTGGTATTCGCGTTAACTGAGTCAAGGGAGATCGTTATGTTGAAAGTACAAGCCAAAAATTTGGGGACTATCGCTGTCCTGTGCCTGCAAGGTCAAATTGTGAACGGTGAAACGGAGATTCTTCGCCATGCCGTGCTTCCATTGTCAGAGGCCCTGTCAGACGTTAGCGCAATCAAACTCGATTTGGCGCGGGTTACTACAATCGATGCCGGTGGTTTGGGGGTGATGTTGGCGCTGCGCGAGCAGGTTCAATCAAAAGGAATCGCCTTCGAACTCATGAACGTAAACAAGCACGTAAGCCTGGTGCTGAAACTGACGCGCCTGGATTCTGTCTTCCGAATTACGTCTGGGGTTGAATTCTTTCCGACGGTTTCGCGCGGCCAGCGAGCGGTAGCGGTACATGGTGCGCCGTTGGCATCGTGCGCGTAGCTCTAAAGCAACGACGACTTTGGATCCCACCACAATCCCCGCTGCTCTTCACTTCGTCCCAAGGCAAAAGGGAAAGGAGAAGAGGGAAGGGCAATGGGAATCGGGTACCAGGGCCACTCCTCAATTCGCATTTACACTTCCGTGTTGGCTCTTGACCTTGCCCCTGCCCGGTACCGCTATTCGGTTTCCTATCACAGTCGTTCCTAATCTTAGGGAGTGTAGTCGTCGGGTCCGAACACCTGGCGGATTTCCGTCTCGCCCCTCCCACCCGGGCCAGTGTTCCCGGTGAAGTTCCATGAACTTCAAAGTGGCGTCGATCATCTCTTGCTTCGACTCTACCTCAAAGACTGCGTAGCCCCCGACAACCTCTCTGGTGTCTGCGAAAGAGCCATCGATCACTGTGACTTTTCCCTTAGAAAGCCGGACGCGGTCGAAGAGGAAAGAGCAAAGAGGAGAGGGCAAAGAGCAAAGGGCAAAGAGGAAAGTGGAAAGTGGAAAGGAAGGGCTGAGTGATTGCGGCGACGACGTTGGCTCCGGAGGACGTCTCTGCGAAGGCGGTCCACTTCTGAAAATGAAAAAAGGCCGCTCGAGTTGAGCGGCCTTTTTTCAGACACGGCTGGTTTGGTTTAGCGCCCGGCAGGTACAGACACGCTGGCATTAGTTTGTTTCGCCTGGAACTGCTGCCAGTAGTTCTGAACGAAGTCAAGCTGCTTCCCATGACCATTGCTGGTATAGAAATCGTATTGCTTCATCTCAGCGTATGCCTGGTCATAGTTCCAATGATCGTGATTGAAACGGTATACGGCGCCCATGATTCCGGTGCGATGCCGTCCACCGGCGCAGTGCACGTAAAACTTACCGGTGGCTGGATTATTAGCGAGCTTCAAAAACGCGCTTACCTGGTCCGCGCTTGGCATTTCCTTGTCAACAATGGGAATGTTCACGTAGCGCATTCCAGCAGCCTCAACGGCAGGCTGTTCGCGGTCCCGGGAATTATCAGTCAAATCAATGACTGTCTTGATACCAAGTGCTGCAAGGTTTCTAAAGTCCTCGGGTTTTGGCCGGGCGCCGCGATAAAAATTCCCGTCCATCTGGCCGAAGTTACTGATTTTGATATTAGGGAAACTGCCTACGGTTCCCTTGGCAAAAGAGATTGCGGAAAGCGCAAAAACGAGCAATAGCGTTGCAATAATAGTAGGGGAAGACTTTCTAACAGATTTCATTTTAAAACTCCTCAAGTAAACAGACATGGGTTAAAACTGTCGGGCTGCCAAGGTCAATAAGCGGCTTTTGATCGAAACAACTGATCGAAACATCGCTGTCAGGTATTACTTGATTTTCCCGAATTTCGGGGAACCAAAAGGCAATTCCGAAACTCGGAATTACTAATAATAAATTCGCATCAAACAACCGAACATAAGATTCAAAAACTGCTGACGTCGTTGCACAAGATCCTCGTAAATCTTACGTATTATTTCGGTCGCCAGATACCCTATTTCGGGACGTGGGAAAGGGGAAGGGGGAAGGGGAAAGTGGGCGAGAAAGGTTTTCCCTTTGCCCCTTTTCCCAAAGGTCACTGAGCCTCTTCTTCAACCTCTTTGGGTGGTGGCACTTGCCCGACGGTGATGTAGGTCACTGTATCCCATGCGTTATGAATGCCGACAAATAGAAGCAGGAGAGATGTTGCGCCGACTACGAAAAGAGCTCGACGAGGATAGCCCGGAAGCACAATTGCTGCGATGAGCAGCAACGCGTAGCTGACTAGTGGCAGCACTGCGTGCCAGAGCCAATCTTCCAGTACCGGACGATAACTAGTCTGGCGGCGTGCTCGCCCTACCACGATGGCGCTGTAAACCACGCCCGAAAGACCACAAGCGCCCAAGGCAAATGCGACTCGCGACAATCCTTGCCATGGCGCGCTCAGAATTGCCGAAGTGAGCAGTACTGAGCAGAAATGTAAGATGGTTGGGGTGGCGAAGGCATCGATTTCTCGAGTCGTGGCTCGTCTCCTCGACTCAGCAATCAGGGCAATCACTACAAACTGCAATCCAGTTAGTGCCGCGCCTGAAGAACCAACCAGGAAGAAAAAAGTTTGCCAAGCGGCAATTGGCGATTGTGCGGTTTGTTCCATGTCGGGGAATCCTAATTGGTAATTGGTAAATGGTAAATCGCCGCGGAACACAGAGCGACTGTCACTGAACCACAAGTAGGCAATATCCGACTCGAATCCGAAGCTGCTGATCACCCTCGATGACTTGTGGCGCTTTACCATCGCGCGTAGCTTCTTCGCGCGCACCTCTTTCGTGTACGATGCGCTTTACGCAAGCATCAAGGAAACCAGGGCGGTTGACCAGTTTCAGCTTGGAGTGTGTTGCCTTCGCGTAGTGAGCGGCGTGGCTGAATCAACGTCGAGAAAGGTGTTGAGCAATGAATAAAGTTTCAAGAAGACGAGCGATGACTATCATCGCTGCGGGTGGCGCCGGAGCGGCGATGACTGGTTTTAGCGGCGCGGACGAGGTGAAAGCGAATGGGTTGGCCACTGAAGAACAGGCTGCAACTATTATCCCAGCGGCGCGCGCATTCAGTGGACAGCATTCACCAAGGCCGTTGCCCTTTGATCCAGCAAAGCTTAAAGGTTTATCCGAAAAGCTCATTAAGTCGCACTGGGAAAACAACTACAGCGGCGCTGTCAAAGCGCTGAATGCGGTTGAGCAGAGACTCGCTTCGATGCTGACGGAGAAGGATTTGCCACCTTACATTTATGGTGACTTGAAGCGCGAAGAACTGGTACGAACAGGTTCGGTGGTTTTGCATGAGAATTACTTCGCCAACCTCGGCGGCGATGGCAAGGCCAGCGGCAAGGTGCTCGATCTTATGAAGCAATGGTTTGGGAGCTACGAACAATGGGAAGCGGAATTCAAGAAGACTGCTAACGCTTTGGGAGGCGGCTCAGGCTGGACGATTCTTTCGTACAATTTGCACACGGGCGAAGTTCACAATTACTGGGCCTGGGATCACATGAATAACGCGCCGATGGGCTATCCGTTGTTGGTGCTCGATATGTACGAGCACGCCTACCATATGGACTACGGCGCCGCAGCAGCCAAATACGTTGAAGCCTTCATGCAAAATGTTAATTGGGACGAAGTCAACCGAAGAGTGGAAGAGATGCGCGGACACAAGTGAGACTGGTGTTTTTCAGTTGCCTAAGAGACAGAAAACATGAACAAGCGTCCACGATCGATCACGGTTATCAGTTGGATATTCATAGCTGTTGGTAGCATTGCACTCCTATACCACCTCACTGAGCTCAAGGCACGGTATCCGTTTGAACAGGGCCTGGTCTGGGTTTGCTTTGTTCGGATGCTCGCGATTCTTAGTGGAGTGTTTATGCTCCGCGGCTTCAATTGGGCGCGCTGGCTTCTGGTTGCCTGGCTCGCATACCACGTTGTCCTCAGTGCGTTTCATTCGCCATTGGAGGTAGTGGTGCACGGCCTGCTATTGGGTGTAGTCACATACTTTCTTTTTCGCCCACCAGCTTCATCGTATTTTCGAAGCGGCAGAGCAGAGTCACAGAACTGATCCCTCGGTAGCGTCAATCATCTGTCGAGCCCGTAGAGTCTCGTTACGATTTAGAATGGATTGATTGTTCCAATTCGAGCTCGACCGATTCATCCAATTTCTACCCAGTCATACAAGCACGTTGACTTGAACCCTTCGGATTGCAGCTTTGCATCCTGGACGACTTCGAGTTGCCAGTCGCAGCACAGACTTTTACGTGCTAATTCCTCACAGCTCTTATAAGCTACCGTGACATAGTCAAAATCCAGTCATTGACTGAAATGCTTCACTATAATATAAACCCTGCCCACGGACATGAGGGCAACCCGATAGACGGGCTTACTAGCTGGCCCGTCAACAACGATCCCAATAGAGGTATCAGCCAATGCGACGAATTGATCTAAGAACGGTACAGGCTGCACATCTCAACACAATCCGCAATATCAACCGGCAGATCGTGCTGAATTATGTTAGAGAAAAAGAACCCATCTCGCGGGCTGCAATCGCGCGCGAGATGGCGCTGCAGCGATCGACGGTGTCGGAAATTGTTGAATCCCTGACCGCAGAGGGTTTGATTGAGGAGATCGGCGAGGGCGAGTCAACGGGTGGTCGGCGGCCCACGCTCCTGCAGCTGCGGTCTGCGGGCGCGATGGCTATCGGAGTAAATATAACCCCGACCTACACTACAGTGGCGACCAGCGATCTCGGTGGCCGGTTGGTAGAACAGCAAGTATTCCCAACCAATTCTGATCCCCAACGTTTGTTGAGCCAGATCATCGAGACGATTCAAGGGTTTTCAGAGAAAGCTTCGATAGAAGGAATAGGCATCAGCATACCTGGTTTAGTTGATCCCGCAACTGGTCAGGTAGTCTTTGTTCCCTATTTTAAGTGGCGCGATTGGCCAATCGCCGAAACGATCTCGCGACGAACAGGTTTGCCCGTCACCATTGATAACGATGCTAACGCGGTGGCACTGGCGGAGTTATGGTTTGGACGACCCGAAGTCAGCGAAGCTCGCGATTTCATCCTCGTACTGGTTGCCGAAGGAGTAGGAACTGGAATCATCTTTGATGGGCAGGTCTATCGCGGAGAACGCGGGGCGGCCGGCGAATTTGGCCACATGACCATCGGCGCCAATGCTCCAGTTGCTTGTTCCTGTGAAAACGATGACTGCTGGGAGGCTTTCGCTTCTGAGCGTGCGGCGATGGCACGATACGTTAACTTAAGTCCGGCAACGCGTACGGGCAAGGCCATGGATTTCGAGATGCTGATTGATCGCGCGCTGGCTGGTGAGGTAGACGCAAGAACAGCTCTTACGGAAACAGCGCATTACCTCAGCATCGGTATTTCGAATCTGGTGGTGGGCTTTAGTCCTGAAGCTGTAGTTGTGAATGGGGCCATCACGAGAGCCTGGCCGCTGATAGAAAAAGCTCTAACTGAGAAAATAGAACGGAGCGTTCGCCGAGGTCTACCGTCAGCCCGAATATTGCCCTCTACGTTGAGCGGGGATCCGACCTTGATGGGAGCCTTTAGTCTGGTGCTTACGAGCAAGTTCGCCGCTGCCGCTTGACGCAAAGTGGCCTAAGCTGGTACCGGGTCGCCGCCAGGCGCGTCCAAAAAGCAATCGCCTCTTATGTGTCCGTTTCTCTGCGTGGCTCTTGAGAGCACTGCTCAATTCAACATCGCTTCTCAAATCTCATCGGTAGCTAAGTAAAAAGCCATCACTATGAAACACTCCATTTTCGTCGTCTGCGTTTTCTTGTTTCTGGCCCCAGTGATGGGGCAGACCAGGCAGGACCCGCCGCCAACTGAACAAGCAGATGAAGTCCTTCGGATCAATACGGAACTGGTACAGACCGACGTCATGGTGTTCGACAAACAAGGGCGCTTTGTTAATGACCTTCGTCCCCAGGACTTCGAGCTGCGCATCGATGGAAAGTTGCAGCCTATCAGTTTCTTTGAGCTGGTCAGCACGGGAAGCGCGAACGAGGAATCGCAACTGGCTGCTGCACGCGGCGTTCGACCAGGGAAAGCCGAGCGTGACCCTGTGTCCGCCGAGTTCGATCGCCGACGGGTGATCTTTTTTTACGTGGATGACCTGCATCTGGCCGCAAACAATCTCGTTGCGGCTCGGAAGCTACTGGTTAATTACATCGAGAAGGATATGCGGCAGAACGATGAGGCCGGTATTACGTCGGCGAGTGGTCAGATAGGGTTTTTGCAGCAACTCACTGACAACAAATCCGTCCTGCGCGCAGCGATTGAACGCCTGAAAATTCGACCTTATTTTGCGGGCGATTCTGAACGCCCGGCGATGACGGAATATCAGGCGTTGGCTATCGAGCGCAACAACCGCGATGTGATTGACTTTTTTGTTGATCAGATAATGAAGGACCTCCCCAGTCTGTCTACCATCGCGGCACCGGGAGGTTTGCCAAGGGGAAGAGCAGAGCAGCAAGTGAGAGATCGTGCACGTACGATGCTGCAACAAGCCTCAGCAATCTCGATAAACTCACTCTCTGTTCTTGAGAGTCTGGTGCGCTCGTTGAGCAAGTTACCGGGGCGTAAGCTCGTCTTTTTCGTTTCGGATGGCTTTTTCCTCGACGATCGGAACTCGAACAGTCGCGACGAGCTGCGTCACATAACCAGCCTGGCTGCGCGCAGCGGCGTTGTGATCTACTCCATTGATGCTCGTGGCCTGGTCGCCAGTCTTACTGACGCCAGCAGCGATGTCCCCTCGGATCCCTCCGGCCGTCTGCAACGCATTGCCGGTGGTGAACTCGTAGAATCGCAAGACGCAATGAACTCCCTTGCCCGTGACACTGGCGGACGTCCTATCTTCAATACCAATGCCCTGGATGTAGGCGTTACACAAGCGCTACAGGAGACTTCTAACTATTACCTCGTTGCCTGGCGGCCCGAACGTAATGAACAAAAGAGCGAAAAGTTTCGCCACCTCGACGTCAATATTATCGGCCGTCCCGACCTCAGTGTGAGTGTCCGTAAAGGCTTCTTCGATCTTGAGCGGGCTCCCGTTACAGCCGCCCGGCAATCCAAGATTCCCGAGCAGAAAACTGATCAATCGAACGAGAAAATAGCAGAAAGACAGCTTCGCGCGGCGATCACCGCGCCATTTCCTGAACGTGGCTTACCGGTTTCATTAAGTCTTATCTGGACCGATACGGCGGAGAAGCGGCAGACGCTGAACGTCGCGCTGCAGTTACCCGGCGAGGCCGTCTCGCTCGAACGAGAAAGCGACAAACGAAAGGCAGTTGTCGATGTGGCTGGTTCCATCTATAACGAAGAGGGAAAGGCGGGCGCGACCTTTGGTGAGCGGCTAACGGTTACCGATCAAACAAAAGGGACAAATACAAATATCGGTCCCGATCTCGTTTACAGTTATCCCCTAACTCTACCGCCTGGGCTTTATCAGGTACGGGTAGCCGTGCGCGATGAGAAGAATGGGAAGATCGGCAGTACCCAACAATGGATCGAGATACCCGATCTCTCCGCCCATAAGATTGCTCTAAGCAGCCTGATCGTTAGTGAGCGAACAGTAACTCCTGCCGCGGCGGTGCCACGAGCGACTCCACCGGGTAAGGATCAGCTACCTGAGGGCCGGGTGACAATTAGAATAGACCATCGGTTTCACCGAAATTCGTTTCTTCGCTTTCTGGTCTTCATCTATACACAGTTACAGGTTGGTGTAGAACCCGATATCGCCGTTCAGGTACAGATCTTACGATCCGACCAGCCTGTGATAACAACGTCGATGCGAAAAGTATCGACTGAAGGCATGTCCGACTTAAGCAGACTTCCATACGCCGCCGATATATCGCTCGAGAAACTCCCACCCGGGCGCTATATCTTGCGTGTTACAGCTATCGATCGCCTGTCCAAGACGACGACGTCACAGAGTGCGCGTTTCGAGATTGAGTGAAAGTGCCTTCAGAGAGAATGAAGCAGAGATATTGCTCGTTGGAGTTGCGGGAAGTTCTATTCGGTTTTCTTACACCTACTTATGAGTCTTGGCCAGCCTTTCGCTCGTTCGTTTAATGCTCAAGCTCATTTCAACAACGCTTTGAAGATCTTTTCGCGCTTTGTCTAGCTGCTCGCCGTTTACCGTACCCGGGTTTTCAATTACCGGGTTGGTAACAAAGCTTTTGATCTGCTTACAAAGATTGATTAGGGCGTCTTTTACTTGCACTTCATGTAGGACGATTTGTTGCTCTGCCGTTTGCTCGCTTACTGCGGGCTGAAGCGCCAGCGTAGCCTGCAGTCGAATGGCGCGCTTTCTAATTTCCGTGGTGGCATCCGAAACAAAACCATAGTCAAGACTCTTGCCACCGGAAATCGCGCGCGCAATCTCATTATGAAGAATCAGGATGCGGCTGAAGTCTTGCTCAACCTGATCGGCTAGCGCTTGAAGAATTTTTCCATTGTCCGGTTTCCCACCCCTTAGGCCGTAGCCGCGCAGGAGCATCTCACGTTGGTTCATATCCTGTTGGCGTTCCCGTTCGGGATTATTCCGGTCCAGAGGTGCTGCAGGGATTGTCTGCTGCGCCCGGGCAGGCATGGCCGTGGCTGCGAGAAAGGCAAGCGCTATTAGCGCATTTCTCATGACTACCTGGACACGATGACTTCTCATACCAAACCTCCCAACCTTAAGGAGTAATGTCAGTATAGTCCCGTGATCGCACCGGCGACAATGCCCTTTCGTTCTTTAGAGCCGGCCAGCCTATTTGAGGCGAGATGACGGAGCAGTATTGACTGGAACGCCAGCCTGTACTACTTAATAGCCTTTGAATGTTTTCTTCTAAGGCCCAAGTAGTGCTGGTTTAGGTCTTCCGTCCGCTGAACATATCATGCGACGAATAAATCTACAGAGTGCAAATGTTGCCCGCTCGAACACAATTCGAGACATCAATCGTCAGATCGTTCTCAATTACGTGCGCGAAAGAGGGCCAATCTCGAGGTCGGAGATCGCGCATGAAACTGCCTTGCAGCGCTCCACGATCTCCCTGATTATGGATGAACTGAAAGCTGATGGATTGGTTGAAGAAGTAAGCGGAGAATCTACAGGAGGCCGACCTCCAATTTTGGTGTCGTTGCGGACAGCGGACGCAGTGGCCATTGGAGTGGACCTTGGCACTATCAAAACGGTTCTGGCAACTAGTGACCTGGCTGGTCGCGTACTGGAGCAGGAGGAATTTACAACAAGTCCCGACGCGGCTAAGACAATTCGTGAGATCGTCCGGCGAACTCGCAAGCTCGTCGCAAGTAACAAACGCACTATTGAGGGCATCGGCATTAGTTTGCCCGGACTAGTTGATTCCGACGGGGGC
>Ga0137394_10004555_pt1 | contig 10528 bp, 7 predicted proteins | sample czobulk116metaG_FD_108278 | JGI IMG/M metagenome (GOLD analysis project Ga0137394, IMG submission 108278) | Vadose zone soil microbial communities from Angelo Coast Range Reserve, California, USA - czobulk1.16 metaG | ecosystem: Environmental > Terrestrial > Soil > Vadose zone | place: USA... | reverse complement strand
CTGAAGGGCACGCCGCAGGAGTACATCGCCGCGCTCGGGCAGACGACGACGAAGGTGTTCGCGATCAATCCGGGGGACAAGCTCGAGTTCTAGGGCCTGCGGTTCACTTCGCCGCGACGGGGGATGGCACATGGATCTGGGATTGACCGGGAAGGTGGCGATCGTCACGGGCGGCAGCAAGGGCATCGGCAAGGCGATCGCCCAGGAGCTGGCGGGCGAAGGCGTGGATGTGGCGATCTGCGCGCGGGATCGCCGCGTGCTCGAGGAGGCGGCGAAGACGCTGGCGGCGGCCACGCGGCGCCGCATCGTGCCGATCGTCTGCGACACGACCAGCACGAAGTCGGTTCAGGATCTGATCGAGGCGACCGTGGCCCAGCTCGGGCGCGTCGATATTCTCGTGAACAACGCGTCGACGCCGGGCGGCGTGGTGACAGGTCCGCTGGCGTCGGCCGATGACGAGCTGCTGCTGGAGGACATCAATACCAAGGTGGTGGGCTACATGCGGTGTGCGAAGGCGGCGGCGCCGTACATGCAGCGGAGCGGGTGGGGGAGGATCATCAACATCGGCGGGCTGTCCGGGCGGCGGGCGGGGAATATCAGCGGGCTGCGGAATGCGGCCATCGTGCATTTGACGAAGACGCTCGCGGATCAGCTCGGGCAGTCGGGGATTACCGTGAACCTGGTGCATCCGGGAGCTACTCGCACCGAGAGGACTGATGCCGAGACTGAGCGGCGGGCGGCTTCCAATGCGATTCGGCGGATTGTGGATGCGAAGGAGATTGCGCAGGTCGTGACGTTTCTGGCGTCGACGAAGGCGGCGAATATTACGGGAGTGGCGATTGATGGTAGTGGAGGGTCTATTCCGGTGATGTTTCAGTAGGCTCGCGTAACACGTCGCCCGTCAATTCTGCCTTCGCCACAGGGCCCACCGCGCCCTGGGATGAAGTACGTCGATCGCGTAGCGGACATCGAGTGGCTCGCCCCGCCAAAGCGGCATTGCGGTGCGAGCATCCAGTCTGAGGCCATTTCCCTCATTCTGCGTCCGAATGGCCGCCACGGGGTCCGTAGTAAGGTTGGGTGCCGGCGGGACCTCGGGGATCACTCGTCCATCGGGCCTTCTGAACTGAAGCGTGCCGTCCGGCCGGCGCTCGAGCTGGTAGCCTTCTTCGTGGACCGCGCGGTGGTGCCGGCGACAGAGTAGCGCGAGATTCGAGAGCGTGGTGGGCCCACCCTGGGCCCAGTGATGAATGTGGTGGCCTTGGCCGAAGCGGGCACCGCAGCCAGGGAAGCGACAGCCGCGATCCCGGTGGTGGAGTGCTCGACGGATCGCCGGTGGAATCACACGAGTGCGGGCGCCCACCTCGGTTAGGCGCCCGTCCGCCTCGTGACGCATGACAACCCGGGTCGCGTCGCAGGCCAGACGCTGAGACGTTCCGGCCGGAACGCGCATGCCGTCTTCGAGCTCCGACTGCCCGGGCTGATCAGCGTCAGCCAGGACGGTGGCGTCGACATGGACTACCACCTGGTACCGCTCCCCGGGGGTGCCAGGATCGATGCCGTGGTGGAGCGCGGTCTCGGCGAGCAGCGCGAGGGCGTCGGCCTGCTGCTGCGCCATCGTCGGTGCGTCTCCCTCTGGCGCCTCCTCGCGTCGCCTCTGGTAGAGGGCCTCCCGCGCGGCATCGAGTGCCTTCACGAGCACGGCGCCAACCTCCGCGGTGAGTCGTCCCCGGATCTTCACCATACCGTCTTCGTCTTGATACACATGCAACGCCCGACCAGCGTGTTGGCGAGCGGCTTCTTGAGCTTCGGCCCTTGCGTCCACGCGCCGCCATCCTCGCACGATGCGCTCGACATGCTCGGCGGTGCCGGCGCGCCCCACGGCGAGCAGTTGCTCCTCGGTCTCGGGTATAGCCACGCGGGTCAGCTCGCGGATCTTGGCGTACGAGAGCTCGCCACGGGCGAGCGCCTTCGCCAATAGCGGTAGTGTGCCGAGGGCGCGGGCGACACGGACGTGCTCGCGGGCGGCGCCGGGCGCGAACCCCACGCGCCAGGAGAGCCAGGCGGCACAGGATCGAAAGCCGTTGTTCCAGCCGGCGCGAGCATCGAACTCCCGGATGAGGTCGAGAAGGCGAGCGGTGGCGGCATCGAGGTGCGCCGAGAGCTCGGCGATCTCGTCGCCAATCCGGTCGAGATCGGCGGTGGGAGCGTCCGGTGTGCAGATGTTCATGGCGAGTCTCCCTTCTGCTGGGGCGACTCTACACCGAAGTTTTTCGGCCACCTGAGAGGCGCAACGGGGCGCGATCGAGAGGCCGTCAGGGTTTTTCTCGGGGCGACATGCGAAGCGACGGCCACGCGCCTCTCCGCAACGCTGGGATTGGTACTAAGCGTCGCCGGCGGGCTGGCGCCGTGGTGCGCTGACACACCTGTCAAGCGTGAAAATAACGATACAGGCAGTTATCAGGTCGCGCGTCTGAAAAGGTCGAATCGCTCGGCGAGGAAGTCCCGATTGGGCTTGAGGTGGGCGGCGCGAGGCACGTGTATGCGCCGATTCTGGAAGCTCTGGAGCCCATGCTGAAGCATCGGTCCGTCGATCTCCTCGAGCACGTCGAGGCGCACCTTGACCTCGAGGTCGGGTGTGACTCCGATGATGTAGGAGTCGAACGCCGCATGATGAAGCTTGCAGAGCGCGAGGCCGTTGGGGATGACAGGCTCGCCCCGGGGATGGCCATCCGGAAGGATGTGCGCGGCTTCCAGCAGCTCGTCATGGCGGAGCCGGCAAATGGCGCAGCACATCTGATAGGCGTGGAGCACGCGCTCGCGGAAGCTCCGTTGGTGCAGGCGCCGCCGCACCACCGCGGTGACGTACTGGCGCCGGGCAGTCAGCATTGCCGGATCGTTGAACTGCCAGTCTGTGGACGCTCCGACCTGGTCGTCCATCGCCACGATGAAGGTGAGATTCTCGGGATGATCTTCGACAATGAACACGGGCCAAGCCGCCTCGTAGAACCCGGGGACGATGCCGTGAAGGTAGATGAGCGGTGTTCGCAGCTGCATCGCCAGGCGGAGCCCGACGTTGTCGCGATGTTGAGGATCGGTGCCACGGTAGCGGTAGCGAAGGAACCCGCCGTCGATGAACCCATCATCGTATGGGCGATCACGGTGCTCGACAGGTGGAGCAGTCGTGATGGTGAGGGGAAGCTCAGGAAGGACCGCGGGTTTGAAGATTCCCTGAGGACCGATCAGGGGGACCCTGGCACCTTCGAAGTCGAAGCCGCGTTCGAGAACCGCGCGGGGAATGGAGGCTTCGCCGAAGCGCTGGCGCTCGGCGGTCAGGAACTGGAAGGCCCGGAGGCGCACAGCGGCGTCGCGATCGTCAGTCATCGCCACCAGGCGTCTCATTGGTGTCTCAGATTGGCGTGTAGGCGGACTAAGCGAAGCGCATTCGTAGCGACAGTGAATCCTGCGCTGACAGTCAGACGCGAGGCTCGTTGCGATTGCTAGATGGCGGTTCGGCTTGGGAGCGATATTGAGAGCCGGGTTCCGCGACGAGTGACCTGATCTCGCCGGTTGTGAGCTGCTCGCGGGCCGGCTCCATTCTGCTGCGCACGAATCGCTCTGTGTCTCTATCCATGAAGAAAACGTAGCAGCCCTTGAGGCCGCGGCTAAGGAGCACGCGGTAGGTATTCTTCACGAGGTCGACGAAATGCTCCTTAGAGCGCTTGACGACGCGATCCGCCGATTGCGTCTTATCGCCAATCCATTCCTGACGATCGAAGTCATAGCGGAGATCCTTTCCCCATATCACGCCTACATAGTCGAGTTCGAAACCTTGAATGTTATAAACGCATCCGATCTGGTTGATGCCATTGGGGTCGGTGGCCCACAAACTGGCCGGAGGAATGCCTGTAGCAAGTCGCCAATTCCCGGGCTTTGCATCCCAGGGCCGATGATAGTCACCTATCACAACATCGTCCACCAACGTCCCATCGTCACGGGGTTCTGACCATGGCCAGCAAAATCCAGCCGCTACGCGCGCAGTGAAGCCGGTGTCGGCTCGTTGGCGGATCACGCGCTCGAGTTCCTCGACTGTGGCCACAATGCGGAAGTCAAGACCGTCAGCGCCATCCCAAAGAACATTCGCCGTTTTTCGCACCCCAAGCGTATTGTCAATCCAGTTCACGAAACCGTCGGAGCCGGAACAGCGAAACTGCACCTCGAGCTCATATTCCGAAACCTGGGCATCGACCGTCTTTGCATGCTGGCGTATGTGCGCCGTCGATCCGATCTCGTTCGGCCGCACTATCTGGCGATCGTCGATGAAGAAGACAGCAACCTTGGCAGCATCCAGGATCTCGCGCACTTGGGGTTTGGTAGAACGCTTCTCTCTTGTCACGAAACGACCATTGCTAGTTTCGCGGATTCGGTGTGATTCGTCGCAGATCAGGACGTCGACCTCATTGAATGCAGCGCGGCCATAGCTATTGAAGTACTTGAAAGTCGCACGAGAGCGACTGCCGATGATGTCCCAAAGAGTCTCCGTGAATGCTTTGGATCCCGTTGCGTAGTGGGCATTGCGACCGTCACGTAGCAAATCCGCGACTAGATTAATCGCGAGTACGGACTTACCCGTCCCCGGGCCGCCACGGACGATCACAACCTGCTTGCGGCGCCCAAACAAGCCTGACCTGACAGTAGAGCGAATCTTCTCGTATACGACCAACTGCTCGTCGAGTAGGATCCACGGCGAACGGGACCCAATTACTGTTGCCACATGATCCATCAGCTTTCGGCTCGGCCGAAACTGACTGTCCTCAACGCGCTGCAATACGGGTCGTCCGTTGCCGCCTTCGAGGCGACTGCTGAGATAGGCGCCGAGAGATTCGGCGCCGTCACTGTCGAAGAGCGGATTGTCGCGCAGGACTTCTGCAAACTTCGGCTCGAGGAGCGGATCGGTGCTGTCAGCGAGGTAGTTATGCAGATAGCTACACGCCGAAAGCTGAACGACGTCTGGCTCTTCATGGAAGGCAATATGCGTATCTTCGAGATACTGACGATATTGTCCGACCTGGACGGACGGGTGAAGGACATCCCGTCGACTTCCGCCGACCCAGCTGTTGACGAGCTTGTCAGAGTCGGTAGGTTCGCAGCGCTCCCATTGCTTCAGTTCAACAATCACGGCGTTGTCGGCTCTATTTGCATCGCGGCCGCACAGCATACAGTCGAGGCGTTTTGAACTTAGGGGTAGCTGATATTCGAGCAAGATGCCGTGGTCGTGAAGCGATGCGATCTCGAGAACGTCTCGCATGGCGCGGAGCGAGTTTCGCCAGGAGCTCACCTCGCCAGGTGATGGCTGATATCGGTAGTAGGCGAAGAATGCCTCGCGAAGACGTTCGGCAATGTGATTTCGTGTTGTGTCCCGGATGAAATCCTCTGACATTCCCGAATAGAGACGCATCAGAGATCCGTGTACTTACGGCTGCTGCCGCGTGCCTTATCTACCGGGTATTTCTGGCCATTCAGAAGAATCTTCGCGTGGGCGGCCTCCAGGAGATCCACGTGTAGTTTATCGGCAAGACGTACGAGGTAAAGTAAGACGTCCGCCATCTCTTCGGACACCTTGGCCAGTTGGTCTGCGGGCAATGTCTTTGATTCGTCGTCTGTCCGCCATTGAAAATGCTCCAGCAACTCGGCTGCTTCAACACAGAGCGCCGCTGCGAGATTCTTCGGTGAATGATACTGATCCCAGTCTCGCTCACTTGCGAATCGACGCAACTGTTCCCTTAACTGGGTGAGGGGATCTGGGCCGTCGGGCTGACGGCTCACGACAGCCTACTCGTTGCATTCAGAAGCTGTGGGCTCTCCGAAGACCAGTGATGGTTCAGTGGCTGGACCTCATGAGCGTCGGCGGCTCCGATGTTCTGGGCCCTCGTTGCCCTGGCGTTGTTGGCCATCAGCTTCTCGAGCGCGAAGCGGCCGGCATGCGCCGCTTCTCCCCGGTTACATATCGCCGGGCTCCAGCCGAAGCGTTCGCCAGAGGCTTGCGAAGCGGCCCTGTTCTTGCCGCCATCTGCTCCGCCTCCCTCCTTAGCGCTTCCCGCAATCCCGGTGGCGCCACCACCTCGGCCTCCACCCCAAACCCTAAGATCCACCGTCGCACCTCGAGGGTGTCCGCCACAGTCAGCATCATCTCCACGCGCGCATCCGAAAGCTCGCGCAGCTTCTGGGACGGATGCCAGAGCCGCTCGCGGATGTACGGCGCCAGCCCCCGCGCGAACAGCACACGCACGGTGACGAGGTCGCCACGCAGGATTCCCCACGCGCCCTCCAGAAAGCGCTCGGCGTTGAAGTCCACCGGCACCTCGAAGCGCCCGCGGGTCAATTCCACGGTGCGCATGCGCTCCACGGCGAAGGTGCGAACAGCGTTGCGCAAGTGGCAATGGCCGACGAGGTAGAGACCGCCATTGAAGAGAGTGAGGTGATACGGGTCGATCTCCCGCACGTCCTCGCTGTCGCGGCTGGCGGAGTAGTAGCGCGTGCGCAGGGTGCGGTGCTCGGCCAGCGCCTGGTGGATCTTGGGCAGATGCTCGGCGGCGGGGGCCTGAAGCTTGGCACCGGCGGGACGCACGCCGAGTCGATCGCGGATCTGGTCCAGCACCTTTTGCGCGTCCCGGCTGAGCACGTTCTGGATCTTGTCGAACGCCGATGCGACCTCGGGGCCCAGCATGCTCATGCCGAGGGGCGAAAGGAGATCACGGCTCATCAGGAGCGCGGCCAGCTCGCCTAGTGTCAGCTTCAGCGGCAGCGCGCGCTTGAATTCGTCGGTCACGCGCCAGACGCCGCGATTGCCGTCGGCGGCGCGCTCGCTGTAGAGGGGGAAGCCGGCGCTCTGCAGCACGTCGAGGTCGCGCCAGACGGTGCGGATGGTGACGGCCAGATCGCGGGCGGCGTCGTCGACCGTGATGCCCTGCGGGCGGTCGATCAACTGGATCAGGCGCCACTGGCGAGAGAGCTGATCGCCCCTGGGCATCGGCCCTTCCATTTCTTTCAGTTTTGGGCAACAGCATTGTCTGTGCTCGATCGCGTTCATGTCAACAGATGGAGACGGCCTGGCCGCCGTGTGGCCGCCCAAGGTGTCGCCGACGTATGACAGGTGAGGTCACAGCCCGGCGCGCGGGACCGTGACCTTGCCTGTCATGGCCGGCGGTTAGAGTCGCGGCCATGAGACACAACATCCGCTCGCCGCAGCTCTTCCGGAAACCACTTTCCAATGGGAGGCGGGTGCGCTTCCCGTGCGGCCACATGGACTCCGAGGCGTTCCTCTCCGGACGCCTCCGCGAGCGAAAGCATGCGCTCTGGGTTCGCTGCCCGGAGTGCAACGTCATCGCGGTCGTCGTCGCTATAATCGAGGTGCATTGATGCAAGCGACGAACGGTCGCCTCGTCCTGTCGCCTTCCGATCTGAACGACCACGTCGAGTGCGCGCACCTCACCACGCTGTCGCGCGAAGTCGCGCTCGGCGCCCGCCGGCGTCCCCACGTGCCCGAGGACCACGCCGACCTCCTTCGCCGAAAGGGCGACGAGCACGAGGCCACCTATCTGGCCGCCCTGCGCGCCGCGGGCCGGCAGGTCGTCGACGTCGTCGGCGCCGATCGCTGGGATTTTGAGACCTCCGCGAGGGCGACCGAAGACGCCATGCGCGCCGGTGCCGAGGTGATCTACCAGGCCACCTTCGTCGTGGGCGACTGGCGCGGCCGCGCCGACTTCCTCGAACGCGTCGACCGGCCGACCGCGCTGGGCGCCTGGGGCTACGAGGCCCTCGACACCAAGCTGGCGCGGGCGGAGAAGCCTACCTACGTGCTGCAGCTCTGCTTCTACACGGAGGCGATCGCCTCCATCCAGGGCGTCACGCCCGAGGCGATGCACGTCCTGCTCGGCATCGGCGAGCGGCGCACTCTGCGCCACGCCGACTTCGCAGCCTACTACCGCCGCGTCCGCGAGGGGTTCCTCGCCGCCGTCGGCCGGCGGGACGCCACCGAGCCGTACCCGGTCGAGCACTGCGCGCTGTGCGAGTTCCGCGAGGTGTGTAAGGAGCGGTGGAATCAGGAAGATCACCTGGCCCTCGTGGCCGGCATCCGGCGCGAGCAGGTCACGCGCCTCAGGGCGGCGGGCATCGGCACCCTGACGGAGCTCGCCCAGGCGCCGGTGGCTCCGGTCCCCGACATCGCCACGCGGACGTTCGAGACCCTCAACGACCAGGCTGGCCTGCAGCTCCGGCGGCGCACCACAGGCAGGCCCGACTGGCACCCGCTGCCCGTCGAGCCCGGACGCGGTTTCGAACGGCTGCCCAGGCCCTCGCCGGGCGATCTCATCTTCGACATCGAGGGCGATCCGTTCTGGGAGCCGGCGCGCGGTCTGCACTTCCTGTTTGGTCTGCTGATCCGCGAGGAAGCCCGCTGGCGCTATCGGACCATCTGGGCGCATGACCGGGCGGGGGAGCGCCGGGCGTTCCAGGAGCTGATCGACTTCTTCCACGTTCGGCTCGCGCGCGATCCCGGCATGCACGTCTACCACTACGGCGCCTACGAGCCGACGGCGCTCAAGCAGCTCATGGGCGTCTACGCGACGCGCGAGGACGATGTCGACACGCTGCTGCGCCGCGAGGTCTTCTGTGACCTGCATTCGGTCGTGCGCCAGGGCCTGCGGGCGGGCGTGCCAGGCTACTCGCTAAAGGAAGTCGAGGCGCTGCCGGCCTTCAGCCGCCGGGCTCGCCTCACGAGCGGCACGCGCGCCGTGCTGGCCTACGAGCAGTGGATGCACACGGGCGCGGCGGCGCTGCTGGAGGAGATAGCTGCCTACAACCAGGAAGATTGCCGCGCGACGCTCGCGCTGCGCGACTGGCTGGTCGACCAGCGGCCCGGCGACGCCGCCTGGGCGGAAGGTCCGGCGGGGCCTCCCGCTGACGAGGATCAGCAGGAGGCCCTCGCCGAGCGCGAGGCGCTGCGTCAGGCTTTGCTCGCGGGAGCGAACGCCGGATCGCCACGATGGCTTGCCGCCGAGCTGCTCGAGTACCACCGTCGCGAGGCCAAACCCGTCTGGTGGTGGTTCTTCGCGCGCTGCCAGATGTCGCTCGACGAGCTGGTGGAGGACGGCGAGGCGATCGGCCGGCTGGAGCCGGAAGGCGCGCCGCGGCCGACGAAGAGGTCGCAGGCGTACCGCTTCCGCTTCCCGCCGCAGCAGCATAAGCTCGCGCCCGGCGACACGGTCTTCGATCCGGGCACGAGAAAGATGGCCGGCACGATCGAGGAGCTCGACGACGCCACCGGCGTGCTCGTCCTGCGGCGGGGGCCAAAGCTCGCGGGGGTGCCTCTGCCGACGGCGTTGATCCCGCAGGGCCCCATCGCCACGCGTGCTCAGCGTGACGCGCTGGCGCGCCTCGGCGCCGCGGTGCTCGCGGGCAACGGCCGCTACCGCGCGCTCGAGGACATCCTGGGCCGGGTGCCACCGCGGCTCAGGGACGGGTTCAGCGGGCCTATCCAGACGACCGACCTTCGCGAGCAGCGCGAGCGGGCCGCCGCGCTCGACTCGAGCTACCTCTTCATCCAGGGGCCGCCGGGCACGGGCAAGACGTGGACGGGCGGGCGGATCGTCGTCGATCTCATCCGCCGTGGGCAGCGCGTCGGCGTCGCGGCCACGAGTCACAAGGCGATTCACACGCTGCTCGACCAGGTCGAGCGTGCGGCTCGTGAGGAAGGCGTCCAGGTCCGCGGCCTCAAGAAGGCTACCCAGGGCAACCCCGAGACAGAGTATCGGGGCCGGTGGGTCACCAATGTGCCGGACACCGACAAGCTCGTGCAGGCGGCGCCGCGCGCCCAGCTCGTGGCCGGCACGGCGTGGCTGTTCGCTCACGAGGACCTCGACGGCGGCTTCGTCGACACGCTCGTCATCGACGAGGCCGGGCAGGTGTCCCTCGCCGACGCCCTCGCCATGGGCACTGCGGCGCGCAACGTTATCTTGCTAGGCGATCCGCTCCAGCTCGCCCAGGTCTCCCAGGGTACTCATCCGGAGGGCGTTGGGGCCTCGGTGCTCGAGCACCTGCTGGGCGATCATCCGACAGTGCCTGCCGACATGGGGATTTTCATCGATCGCACGCGGCGCATGCACCCGGGCGTCTGCCGGTTCGTCTCCGAGATCGTGTACGACAACCGGCTCGTCGGGCTGCCCGAGCTCGCCAATCAGGCGACCGCGTTCGGCACGGGGCTTCGCTACCTGCCAGTGGACCACGTGGGCAACGTTGCTTCCTCGACCGAGGAGGCCGAACGGATCGTGCGCGAGATCGCGGCCATGCGGGGCGGGCCGTGGACCAACCGCGACGGCGTGACGGCCGCCTTATCGGATTCGGACTTCATGGTGGTCGCGCCGTACAACATGCAGGTGCGCCTACTGCGTCGCACCTTGCAGGCCGCCGGGCTGGGCGACGTCCCCGTGGGCACCGTCGACAAGTTCCAGGGGCGCGAGGCGCCCGTGGTCTT
>Ga0137394_10004552_pt1 | contig 10533 bp, 11 predicted proteins | sample czobulk116metaG_FD_108278 | JGI IMG/M metagenome (GOLD analysis project Ga0137394, IMG submission 108278) | Vadose zone soil microbial communities from Angelo Coast Range Reserve, California, USA - czobulk1.16 metaG | ecosystem: Environmental > Terrestrial > Soil > Vadose zone | place: USA... | reverse complement strand
TCTAACCGCTCGTCCAGCCCCATTGGAAATCGAATACCATCACCATGACCGATTTGGACTGGACCGGACGAGAACATCGCATGTTTTATTTTCGTCAGTGCGCGCCGCAGCCGCCGCAGCCTGAGGACCTTGGAAAAGGTGCCGTGATTCGCTGGTTACTACCACTAACAGTACTTGTATATCAGCTCGGGGCCATGTGTCTCCGAAAGACGAGCCTAGCCCCTCAAACGCATACAGTCGCCCAGATTCACACGCTTGACGTCCTTCATGATGGTTTCGGGCCACTGACATGTGAAGGAGTCCCATCATGTTCGACGACGACGTCCATGGCGACATATCAAACTCGTGCGGCCTGTCTCATCATCCACAAGCGGAACACCGGTGCAAGGTCGGGGCGGAGAAGCCTCTTCGCCATCGTATCCGTCTCTTTCTCCCAATACTTGACAGAGGAACAACGTGCCTGCCAATCAAGCTCTGGCGAAACCCGCTAAACAAGGAAATTTTCAAAACAGCCGAGGTTCCTCTCTCTTTCTACCCCAAATTTTCATCCCAGTTTCGAGGTTCTGATGCATACAGCCGGGGTATGGATTGGGCCTGGCGCCAGAACGAATGAGGACGTAGCCTGGCCTCATGGCCATGAGTGGCACCCCTAGTGGCGCGTTCGAAACGTGACCGTTACCGAACACTCGGCGCGTGATGGATCCCAAAATCCATCATACTATGTACATGCGTCCCCGCCTAGCGCATGCAACGATACAGTTCCAGAAAATTCGAATAGGTGCTGGCAGCAAAGGAAAAATTTCTGCAGCGTAAGCGCCCGCTGAACCAATAGACAAAACCCCTTATGGTAAGTGCCACTTGCGTTTACCCTCGAAAGGCATGCTCCACGGGATGCTCCACGTAGACAAGAAGTACGTTTGTACTCTGATACTTGGAGTCGATTTCTGCGAGATTTACCCCCTCGCAATAATTTAATTTCTCAAAGAGACTAGGCCGCGACTGCACTATTACTGTAGTGAGTTTAGGGCCGCCTTCGTGACCGGTACTTCTTGATCTCAGTGGATCCTTGACCCACATCGCACGGGTAACATACAGTCTCACGGCCGTACAGTCGAACTTGGTGCCGATGATGGTTTGGCCGGCTGGTGAAAGCGATAGAGTTCGATAGCTCAGATCATCCCGGCCAACAAACCCGGTAGCAGGGGGTGGACGGCATCGCGGCACTGCGTCCATTCATGTCAGAAGCACAGAGAAGCGCAAGCAAAATCTACATCTGCCCCTGACTAGGCCTGAGGCAGAAGAGTCCTGACCGGCCCATAACTAACCCACAGGCGGGTGCCACCACCGCCCGCTTTCCGTACATGGTCTGGTCTAAGCACCAGGTGGGCTGGCTCCTCACTGCTCCAGCCAAGTCCCACGTCGTTCACGTCGATTTCCAGATCCGAGAGCCACCCTCCAGCAGGAGCACTTCTCAAAGAGGGTACAGCATTGGCGTCTCTGGGAAATATCGCGAGCTGATTGATTCCATATTTTTGCGGCAGGCTTCTTTCGGTTATTCCGCAGGTAAACGAATACAGGAGACGCTCACCGCAACGGAAACCGATGTAACGCCAGTCAATTTCGTTTGTCGACTAACCGAAGCTAGCTTGGCCTACATTCATTCCTTTGATATACATGGCTACGATGATAGCATGGTATATTGGTCAAAAAGAGCTGCGCACATCGAGTACTTGTAAATGCCGACGACCCACGGCGCTGTCAAGCCCGCTGGTCCTGTCTGTGATGTCCGCGCGTATGCATGGAGATGAGTATAGTACATCATGAACCACAGTTAAGCAAAAGAAAAGAAAACGAAACGAAGCAAGGGGGAAGGGCGGAGAGGGATGACGCGCGCGCGCCGGGCACTGCAAGTAAAAACATCAAACATCATCAAGATCGTAAGCATCACAATTTGGTCGGGTGAAGAAAAAAAAAACTAGTAGAGAATGCAAAGGAAAGATATGAAGACAGAAAAAAGTGTGAAGCCCCGGATTTGAAATCTATGGCCCGGTTGCCCCATCTACAGCTAAACATTGCATGAATACACATTATTTTGAGGGGGAATCGGTGACAGGGGCTATCACGTTGGCTTGTAATAAATCGTCGTAATGAACTACGTGAAAAGACAAAAATTGTGAGGGGAACTCGGGGTCTAGAGAATACGTGATGGCCCACCTTCTTCTTGTAACGGGTCGTGTTGCCAACGGCAAGCACGCCATTCCGAATCGCGCTCGTGCTGAGATGGTGCAAGACCACATGCGAGGGGACGGGAAGCACGCTCGCATCGTCCGCGAGCGCTGCAGCGTTCGTGCCCAGTGCCGCAGTCGGACCCCCGACGAGCGTGCGCACGGGAGAATGCGAGGGAGGGGGGTTCGGGTGTCCGTGACGCGCAGCGGACACGTCCGTTCCACTCGCCGTCGTCACAGGGATATGGGAAGATGCAGGTGCGGAGTGCTCATCTTGCTCGGGCTTTGACATCCCAAAGTCACCGTGTCGTGAGCGAGCCCGATGCCTGCGGTCTTTCACGGGTGCCGGAGAAGCACCGACACGCGTGTTGAGGATAAGCTTGTCGAGGTGGCGCGGAAGGACCGGCGCAGGAGGGATGTTAGGGGCTCCGGCGGCCGGGTTGGCGAGATAAACTTCTTCTTCACGGGCGGCAGCAGTCAGCTCGGGAGGAATGACAGATGTCCAGCCTTCATCGAAAGGTGTGACAGCGCCTGCGTCACTGCTTTGTGACCAGAAAGAGATCTGGTGGGCTGTGCGGATCGAGGAAGTTGGCGGAGGGGAAGCAGGTGCGGATGGGCCGGCAGGGGCGGGAACAGCGACATAATTGGCAAGTGAACCGTCATCGTCGACCGCAGTCGGGAGATCCTGCGCAAGCTTCCAATTGTCATCGACGATGAACTTGATGTGGTGCGTGCCGGGCAAAAGAGCGATGGTGGTCGTATGGGTGTCCGGTTCGGATGAGCTGTGGTTAGGGTTAATAAGCAGAGGGTTGGTGGAAAGGAAGAGACGGTGTAGTGTAGCGCGCACCTACGCTCCATCAGCTGGCGTCCCTTCCAATTAGCATCGCCGGCACGGGCAAGATGGATGGTTTTTCCGCCACCGCGCCATGAAATCTTGATATCTACGGGGTGAGGGGGCTCATCGATTGGTGAAAGGCGAGAACGTGTAGGGGGTTGGGGAATATCTTCCCGAACCAAGCCGGGCGGAATCGTGCTGCGAATCGTCTCAGGGAAAAAGGAAATGACCTTGGGTTGGGGGTCCCGTCCTGGCTCTACATCTCTGATCGGCTGGAGATGGTTATGGGTGGCCTGGGACGGGCGAGTAAAGGACCTGGTCGAAGCGTTTGGCGTTGTCGTGTGGCGCTTTGCGGGTGGAAAGACAGGGATAGGGGGATGGGGTTGATGCTGAACGAGGACATCTGGCATCTGGGTTGTCGAAGGGAGGTTGGGGCGGGGATATGATTGGTAATGGTGATCGACGCCGTTGGCGGAAAGAGCCTGGGAGGGGATCGGAATAGGGGAAGAAGGCTTCGGCCTCCTGTAGTGGGGACGGGGAGAGTGATTCGGAGAGTTAAGGTGAGAGGGGGCAGGGGTGAGAGAAAGGGACGCCAGGTCGGGCAGCTCGAGGGATCTCTTTTTTGTACGGAGGGACCTGTGTACGGGAGGATGGGGGGCAGGTTTTTCGCGGGTATCTTTATCTTGAGAGTCTTTGTTTGCTACAGGAGGATTGTGAGATCCTGAGGAGGCAGAGTTGCCCATCTCTTTTCTTGTTGCAACCGACGACAAGGCTTTGGCTACTCACGACCCTATCAAAATCAAAAATCCAATCCAATTTCACTTTCCCGCGCCAATGGCCCTTTGTTGGCCTCTGTTTGGCCAGATAACCCCCTTAAATATATCAATTCTCAGGTCCACTCGGCGAAACTGCTGGCTCAAACGATGCGTCATCTCCTCTGCTACTCGAGCATTCCCCCCACGCTACAAATCTGGTCACAGCTGGCATCTCACACCAGCATACACTCCAAGCCGACACCTTGGCGGCCGTCCGGAAATATCTTGTCGTCATTCCTTGGCTTTCTCTTCATTTGGTGGCTGATTAATGATGCGCTCCCTCCTTCATATACGGCGGCAAAAACCTACCGCATTCCTTATCTGAAGCGCTCTGGACCTCTCAATCTCGACTCGGTACATATGAACGTCGCACATCTTTCAACCCCATTATGCAACGTGGCCGTTGGTATTGCGCAGCTAGTCCTCATTCATTGGCATCATCGAAGACGTCAGGGTCTGACTCACGCATACCATCCCACAAGGGTGGACAGTGACGGCGACAGCGCGTCCAACAATCGTTAATCCCGTGCGCCCTGCTACCGTATGAGCTTCAATCTTCCCTCCCTTAAAGTCGACTCGCTCCCTACGACAGGAGTACTATAGGCCCTGCCCGAGCTATTTGCAAACCGGAATTAAGCTCGCGTCATCGAAACAATGAGGCCGCCGCGATCCGAGCTCAAACCTGGACATGGTAATGCGAAATCAGCGATAAATGGAAGCGACCATCACTATAGGGAATTTAACCGCAGTCCTTCTGTCGTGGAAGAGGAAACACTGAAACATCCATTCCTCCCACCCAACCCACGACCCGGGTACCAGAGAGCCCGCGGCCTGGGAGGGAAGAGTAGGACGGGCGCCACACGAATGTCCTGCGTTCCTTGATGAGTTGGCAAGCCCCATCAGGATGTCGCTCGCTCGCGCGTTCGGCAACGTCCTAGCGCTTACTACTTGTCTGTCCCTCGTCAGACGGTGCGGCCAAGTCCGGACGCGCTGTGGTAGCGCCACACGTCCGAGTCCACACGAAGAACGTGCTTCTTTTCATTTCCTTCCAGCGTTTCAATACCCCGTATCGCGCGCATTGTGATATATTATTGTTATCATTGCCATTATTGACATCATCCATCCTCATTTCCGTCCGCGCGCGCTCCTCCTCTTGTCTTTGTTCCCTCCTTTATTCGGCTTTCGTGGGTCTCATTCACACGCGCGTCTGGGCGATATCTCACACAAGAATGTGAGCAGCGACGGTGGCTTTGCGTCCGGGTACGTACGATACCCGACTTTGGGCCGTCCCGACTCATCCTGCCTTACTTGCGTTCTTGCGCATGCTCGCCGCGAAGCGAGAAGCGATTTGAAAAATTTTCAACCTACAAAGTATATGATGACCGCGGAGTTACCTTATCTCTCCGAGGCTGATCATGAGCGGTTCTCCCGCTGCCCATCGGTGGTGCAATACATCATGGCACAGTACTTCAAGTTGATGTAGAGGAATCTGTGCTGATAGCAAGCGGCGTTTGTGCTACGCACGACGTCATTTTTTTATCTTTAGTCGACGTCTATCGGCGTCGTCATATCGTGTCATCCGCAGAATCGCTCGAGGCGCTGGGCGTTTGATCAGCCCACGATACTCGCGGATCGAAAAACAGGGTGCAAAAAAAAGAGATAAAGACTCCCTCCGTGGATTCCTTCATGGTCTTCTCTGTGACTGCGGCCGATTCAGATTACAGTGCTACCGTGCAGTATTGTACTGTAAAGGGAATACTCGCGCCCGCAACCCGGACGCGGTGGCCCCTTGAACGCCGAGATTGGCGCCTGCTCTCGCGTTATCGGGAGGCTTCATCATTTCGCTTAGTAATTCTTCGTCTCTTTTCTTGCGAAGGCCAAAAATGACGACAATTTCCTTCTTAGTGGCTTGATTGCTCCGCTTTGTGCTCGAATCGAGTGAGTCAATAATCACGGACTCTCCCGTGGGAATCCGAAGGGGAAGGGGAAGGAGGTGTGCGAGGGGGTGATGACGTTTGGGTCACTGACTCAGATGCGATTGACGCAGAGTGTATGAGTACATTCCCAAACTGACTTCCTGATGCAGTCGGCGTCCACCCGTAACCGGTCACGCCCATGAACTAAACTTGTCCGAAAACTAAAAACAAGGGAAGGGAAGGGAAGCAAAGTAGAAAATTTGGTGAAGGGTCCTTCTTGGTGACGTGGCAAAGGATGCGTTGCCCGATCAACCTTTTGAACCAAGTCGCGTGCTTGCAAAAGTGCTACTTCACTCACTGGCAAGCTGTGTACGGTGGTACTGTTTCGACCACCGCCGCGCAACGCCGGCATTGACACGACAGGATGAATGAACATGATGGGACGGAATCAGACTTCCGCGCCTGGACCTCGGGCAACGTACAGATTCTACATGAATTACCCGTCAGCTTGGTCTGATGTCGTTATGTTTTCGTGTCGCCACACGTCAGTTCCGCAGTCATTGTCCTCTTGAGACAAGCTTGACCCCTGAAAAAACATTCTAACATTTTTTGGGCGCACCGAAAGCAGCAAGCTTTTTGCGCCCATTTGTTCGCTATCAACTCCAAGGGGACCGAATATACCACACACCGTAAGGTGGCGGGTCCGAAAGCATGACAGGCATGTCATTAATGTGGGCCGTGTTGGGAGTTGGGAATTGATTGACGTCCACCAAGATCACTGCGAGGGCAAGGCACGATGCAAGTTTAGCAAAGACCGCACCAAAAGCCAGAAATCTTCCGATATGGAACCCGGCGCGAGGTCCAGACCGGAGGGTGGATGCATCATTAATCCAGACATCTCCGACACATAAAGCATCATGATGTTCATGGTATGCAATAACCCTGAGGCCCATAAGGAGAAGAAAGGTCAACATGTCACAGAAAGAGAGATAAGGATAGAAAGGAGAGGCGAGAGAGAAAGAGGAACGTAAGGAACATAGAAGGGGCGTAAGATCTATGCAAGTACGGAATCGGTTTGGAGCTCCTCGAACTTCGGCCGCGCAAGACGGATGTTTATCCTTAACGCTGCCGTCTCTGCAAAGACCCATCGTCAGCCGTAATCGCACGACGTGATCGCGAAGCAGACCGCACCGATTGTGCGATCATGCACGATAAGCAAGATGTACGTGTTCCGCGTCATCCCGTCAAGCACCGCCGTGAATTCAGGCAACTCCATCTCGAGCGCGTGAAACTCCTCGCGCATGCGCGCGCAAGAATGCTTCAGCGCCTTGATCAGCTCGCTCGTGCGCTCGTACCGCGTCGAGCTCAGGTCGTTCGCGGCTTGTCCGGAGCCTTCGTCGGGAGGGGCGGATGTGGCGATGACGAGGAAGGTCGTCCGTTCGAACAGGATGGCCTCGGTCGCGCTGCAGGCTTGAGCGAACGTCGTGAGGTGTTTGGATAGGACGGCCGCGTTGGGGATGATGGTGTGCACGATCCTCGACCATGCCTGCGCTCGTCAGTCCAGACACGCGGAGTAGAAGGTGTGAGAGGGAGAAAGCGAGAAACGCGCGTGGGACAAAACGTCGGCGGAAGGCATACCTTGTACAGCGTCTCGTCGTGGATGCTCGTACCGAACACCGTAACGGGCACGGCTCCACTCTCCACCTGCAGCTCGCGCGACCGGCGCTCCAGCAGCGGCGCCCTATCTCCGCCCGCGACGAGATCCATCTTGTGAACGAGGAGAAACACGGCCGCCTCAGGTGAATACTTCTGCAGCGCGTCGATGCAATCGCGGTAGTACGCGGCGTCCTTGGCCGCGTCGTGCGCGCTGACCTCGAAAACGTAGATCAACACGCCGACGTGCTGGAAGATCGTCGAGCGTTGGGTGGACAGGTACGAGTCCATGAAGGCGTCTTGGCCGCCGCAGTCCCAGAGGTTGAGGATAAGGTCGCCCAGGAAGCGCACGTGGTTCTGCTCGACGTCGATTGTCGCGCCGAGGCGCGAGGTGAGCGAGGCGGGGTTATTCGAGCTGTGAAGTGGATTCATCGGCATCCTTGTGAGTGAGCAAGCGAACGGGACGTACAAGATGAGGGATCGCATTGAGGTCTTGCCGCTCCCCGACGCACCCATCAGGAGGACCTAAGAGTGTGAGACGAGATATTCGGCTGTAGCACAAACAAGCGCACTTTCTTCTTCATGTTTGAGAATGGGGGATCAAGTTGACGAGGCTCAAGCGCGACCGCAACATCCGCTCCACGCGAGGGCCGCTGCCGGTCCGTTGCACGCATTTCGCTCGCTCAGAGGCGTCTGCCTCGGCGGGCTCTGCGCCATGACGACCACGTAGAAAACATTTTCTAAAGAAAGTATAATATAAGGTGGGGATCTTAATTTACACGACCTCTCCACACTGGGCCAGACTGTATCGAACAGAAAGTTTGAGCCCTCCAGCCAAGTTCCAGCCGGAGTCAGTATCGTACCGGCATCGTCCTTAACTCGAACCCCAGGCTACCTCCTCTTCTGTTTGAGAAGGTTCCCTTCGGAGTCAATCTGTACAAAGTGCCATTGAAATTGTTTACATCCTTCAGAGTACCGCCATCCTTGATCATCGATCATCATCTGAGCAAGCGAATGATTCTGCCTCCGCCGACGCGATCGCCTTTCGTTTCCTCTCATGGTTCCGAAATGGCTGAGACTGTGAGCTGCATTTTCTCTTGAGGCCTCACCGCGACTCGAAAGAACCATATCTCGACTCTTCATAACCGTCAACCTGGAGCGGTCGAAGCCTCCAATAAGTGCCACAACACTTAATAAGCCTCAAATAAATGAATTGTACCAGATGTGGAACGGAAAAGTTCAGCTGGTGGAAGAAGATGATTTGGAGCCTCTCAAGGAGAGGCATTGTCAAGAATTGACAAAGGGATACGTAATTGGGAGTGTTGGATTGAGAAGTAGAAGTAGGGCTCGCCCAACGCGCGTGCGTCTGCAGGTCACATAAATTAATTTTGAAAATTTCTTGAATAATGAGACTTAGCATCGCAACCACCTCCATCCCCTCTCCGAGCGTTGCTGAAAATATTCGATATGGTTTGTCCATTTGAACCGCGGCGTCGACTTGTCAATGTCCTTGCGGGAACGGGCTTCGACTCGACCCGCTCGGTGAGGACAGCCTTGAAGATTGGCAAGCAGCAAGCTGCACCACGAGATGTTGAGTGTCTAGCCTTCTGGTACGTGATTTGGCAGAGGGAAATTGGGAGGAACGTCAGTTCGTGGGTGAACACAGGCCAAGGAATCTCTGATTTCAATGTTCGATAGATGAGGACACAGGGTTGAGGCGAAATACTACTACTGTAGTCGCTATACAAGTGATATCAGAGGCGTGGGAGTGTGGGCCTGTGTGGCGGTCTACTGCTGCGGGTCGAGCAAGCATTTTCTCCATCTGCCACTGAATCCTCACAGATGACCTCTCATTAGTACGTCTAGAGAATCGATTGTCCTCATGTTCGAAGTGACCAATGAAGGCCTGTTCCCCAGCACTACCAGTTTATGTGATGACCCTTCTGAAGGTTTAGCGACTCGGATGGGGAAACGTTCCGTATTACGACTCCAAGAAGAGGGACGTTGTGGGGAACAACATCAAAGTTTGTGTCTCGTACAGCGTCCGCGACAACCATTGACTGATGCCATTGACTGTTAGGCCAGGTGATGATCGACATGCTCCCGGACAATGTCCTCTTAAAAATATTTGAATTCTACAGAGAGGATCCCGCATCTCGTATTCTTATCGGCTTTACGCACACTTGGAGCTGGCAGGCACTGATACAAGTATGTCGAAGATGGAGATGCGTTATTTTTGGATCACCTCTGCGTCTGGACTTGCGACTTGTCTGCACCGACAAAACGCCCATGAGGACATCGCTGGATATATGGCCACCCTTCCCTATCATCATATCTTGTCGGTACAAGGCGGGTCAGAAAAGTCTAGAAAATGTCATCGCGGCAGTCGAACACGGCCATGATCGCATATCGCATATTTCAATCTACGATATTAATGGCTCTGCATTAGAAAAATTGGCCGCTGCGATGCAACAACCACTTCCGACTTTGAAGAGTTGCTGTCTCACGTCATTCGACAAGTCGGTGCCGGTGCTTCCCGAGACATTCTTGGGTGGATCTGCCCCACTTCTTGAAACGTTCATATTACGCGGGATTCCATTCCCGACGTTTCCCAAATTTATCTTGTCATCCACTATCCGCGATCTTTTCCTCGCCAATATCCCGCATTCCGGGTACATTTCACCCAACGCGATCGTCGCTTGCCTCGCTGCGTTGCCCAACCTCGAATATCTTTACATTGGATTCCGATCCCCTCTATCTCGCTCTCCCCAAATCACCCCGCCTCCTCGCACCCGCATCGTACTCCCCGCTCTTACGAGGCTTTGCTTCTGGGGCGTTAGCGAGTACTTTGAAGACTTTGTCGCTCAAATAGACACCCCTCTACTCAACGATCTCGACATAACGTTCTTCATGGATCTCATCTTTGAGATTCCACGACTCCGACATTTCGTTGGTCGCGCAGAAAGGTTCAAGCCATTGAATAAAGCCGTGATGGAGTTTAAGGATGGAGCGGTCTGGATCAGCGACACGGATGGATTCCTCTATCGGTTTAGGTTGGAAATTCGATGCGAAAGGCCAGATTGGCAACT
>Ga0137394_10004551_pt1 | contig 10533 bp, 7 predicted proteins | sample czobulk116metaG_FD_108278 | JGI IMG/M metagenome (GOLD analysis project Ga0137394, IMG submission 108278) | Vadose zone soil microbial communities from Angelo Coast Range Reserve, California, USA - czobulk1.16 metaG | ecosystem: Environmental > Terrestrial > Soil > Vadose zone | place: USA... | reverse complement strand
GCGCGGGCTCACCGTGAAATGGCTGCGCGCCGCGAGCCCGGTGCCGGTATCCGAGCGCGGCTGGAACTGATCCACGCGCACGCCGATGGTGAACCCGACGTCGCTCGCCCGCAGCTGCCATTCCGAGTACGCCGCCACGGAGGTCGGCCGGAAGTCGGCCGCCGACGGCGGCGGCACGCTGTCGCCCACCGGCAGGTAGGCGAGGACGCGCTGGAACGTGCGGACGCGCTGGCGCACCAGCTCGCCGCCGAAATACCAGTCGGCGTCCTGTCCCAGGCCCCACGCAAGGTCGAGCTGGCCGCGCAGCTCCTGGAAACGATTCCACCCGATGCTGCCGCGCGGGCCCGTTCCCACGAAGAACGCCGGCACGCCCCACGGCGTCCGCACGCTGAACTCGGGCGCCGCGAACCCGGGGAGCCCGCCTTGCGCGGCGAGCGTGTCCTGGCTCGTCGCCACGCCACCGCCCAGGAAGTTCATCACGTCGCCCGAGAACGCGCCGAAATGGAAGGCGGGCTGCGTGACGAGGGATCCCTGAATGAACTCGCGATCGAACCACCCGACGCGCAGGTCCGCCGTGAGCGGGTGCCGTGCTTCTGGACTCGCCAGATGCTGCACGTGACCGCTCAGCAGCGTGCCGGTGACCCGGCGCGCGGGTGCCAAGGCGTCGTCGTACTTGTACGCAGGATCGAACAGCAGGCGCCGCTCTACCGAGCGCGCGCCGAACAACCGCAGCGCGTGGCGCCCGCCGATCGGCACGGTCAGCTTCACGGCCCCGTCGTAGCGCTCCCCCGCGTCGTGCGGCAACAGCCACGGCACGGCGGTGCGCGGGTCGCGCGGATCCGTGGGCGCGGGAGCGTTCACCGGGTCGGCGTCGAGCCGCGCTTCGGCGTCCAAGGCGCCTGCGACCCGGACGCCGCTGAGCAGCGGGCCGTCGCCCGACAGGACGACGCGATCGAGCCCCATGTCCGCCGCGCCCCACAGCGGTCGGTCGGTTTCATAGGCCGCGCGCCCCTGCCAGCGCTCGCCGCCGTCCTTGGTGACGACGTTGATGAGCCCGGAAATCGCCTGGCCGTAGCGCGCCGAGAAGCCGTTGGTGACGAGCGACGCCTCGGTGAGAATGTCGGGCGGAATGCGCAGCCCCAGCCCGCCGGTCGAGGCGTCGAGCTGGTTCTTGACGCCCAACCCGTCGAGAATGAACGATTGCTGGCCCACGCGGCCGCCGCGGTAGCTCTCCCCCACGGCGCCCGCCGACAGCGCCACCGCCTCCTCGATCGTGGTGACCGGCAAGCGCCGCATCTCGTCGCCGCCGATGCGCTGCACGTCCGCCGGCGCCAGCGGGTCGAGCAGGGTGTCCGTCGACCTCTCGATCACCACCGGCGTCAGCTCGAGCGGGGACGACAGCACGAAGTTCGCGATGGTGGTTTGGCCGGCTTGCACCAGCACGCTGTCGCGCGACACGGCCTGGAAGCCGATGCGCCGCGCCGTCACGCGGTGCCAGCCCGCCTGCACTTCGCGAATGCGGTAGTTGCCCAGCGTATCGGTCTCTGCGCCCTGCCGGCCGTTGCCCACCGTGATGTGCGCGAACGGTAAGGGCGCGCCGGTCGAGTCGCGCACGCGGCCGCTGATGGCGCCGGTCGATTGCGCGGCGAGTGGGACGGCGCCCAACAGCGCCGCAACGATCCGCAGCGCGCGCGTCACGGAATGTCGATCAGCCACAGGTCGGCTTGCGGTGCGACGAGGCCGACCTCGTAGCCCTCGGCCACGATGTGCCGTCCGTCGGGCGACAGCGTGATGTGCCGGTACCAGCGGTCGGCCAGCGTGATGGCATTGCTGGTGCCGCTGTCGCGGTCCACCGCATAGACCGTTCCGCCGCTGTCCCGCTGTATCGGTCCGAAACTCGGGTCGTGCTGATAGATCACCACACCGCCGACCACGGCGTAGAGCCGCCGCCCGCGCACCGCGACGTCGCGGGCCACGCCCGCGCCGCCGAAGTCCCACACCGTGGCGGTATCGCCGGTGGCGAGCGCGCGGCGCAGTACGCGCGAGTCGCCCGCCACCGTGTAGTAGATCGTGTCGCCCGCGCCGAGCGCCACGGACGACGCGCTGTCGGTCCCGGGAATACTGGTGACCGTCCCGGGGGCGCCCCGGAGGTCCATCCGCGCCAGCTCGAGACCGGTGTGCAACGTGTCCCGGCAGCGCGCGCAGCTGCCGTAGATGACCAGTTCGGCGAGGTAGATCACGGCGCTGTCGCCCAGCCACCGCACGTCGGCGATCCCGTAATGCATGGTGCCGCCCGGGGTCACCGCATAGGGCAGGTTGCGGACCGACTCCACGAGCAGCGGCGTCGCGAGCGGGGCCACCACCACGCTCTGATATGCGGGCGCCGCGTTGTGCAGCCGCCAGAAATCGCTGGCGCGCGTGTAGAACAGACGGCCGCCGAGCGAGACCGCGGGCGCCCCGTAGACGTCCGTCGAGTCGTCGCTGTTCACGTCGGTGTTGCAGATCTCGGTGCGCGTGCCGCCCCCGGCGGGCAGGATGCCGAGGCAGCGGTCGAAGTCCGCCTCGTCGAGGCGCTGGAACTGATAGATGATGCCGGACCCGTCGGGCAGCCACGCGGGCATCAGGTCCTGGCCGGGATTGAACGTGAGCTGGCGCGGGACAGCCGCGCTGAAGGGCCCGCCTGGTGTGTAATCGCCGGGTTCGGGCGGCGTCGGGTGGTCGCAGGCAAACGCCGCGAGCAGCACCGGAACGGCGACGCGCGCGATCTTCATGACGGCCGAATCTAGAGATCGGCCGGACCGCTGGCCAGCAACTGCCGGCGCGTTCCATCAGGGGACAGGGGCCGCGCGCCGGGCCGGTTAGCGGACGGCGGGTTACATTTGCCGCTCTCACTCCTTTGCCACGAGGCTCACCGATGTTCGTCGCCCCGCTGTTGCTCGCCGCGCTGGTCCAGCAGCCCACCATTGTCCCGCCGCCCCCGCCGGGTCTGCCGGCCGTGGCGCGCGACACGTCGCCGTTCCGGCGGCTCGAGCTGCCGGCGGCGAACCTGTTGCGCGAGGGCAGCGGCGGCCCGGGACCGCGCTACTGGCAGCAACGCGTGGATTACACGATCACCGTGGCGCTCGACACCACGACGCACACGGTGGCCGGCGACGAAACGATCCGCTACACCAACAACTCACCCGACACCCTGACCTACCTGTGGCTGCAGGTGGATCAGAACATCTACCGCACCGACAGCCGCGGCAGCTTCATCAATCCGTCCGATGCGCGCTGGTCGGCGCGCGGCTTCGAGGGCGGCGACATGATCAGCTCGTTTGCCGCCGTGCGCCCGGGGGCGGCCAAGGGTGCCTCCCGGAGCGTGGCGCTGCAGACGACGGTGAACGGCACGATGCTGCGCGCCGACCTGGACCGGCCGCTCGCGCCCGGCGCCACTGTCACGCTCGCCGTCGCCTACAAGTTCCAGGTGCCCGAGCACGGCTCCGACCGCATGGGCCGGCAGCAATTCGGCGGCCGCTGGCTGTACGAAGTCGCGCAATGGTACCCGCGCATGGCCGTGTATGACGACGTGCGCGGCTGGAACACCGAGCAGTACCTCGGCCAAGGCGAGTTTTACCTCGAATACGGCGACATTGACTTCGCGATCACGGTGCCGCGCAGCTACGTGGTCGCGGCGACGGGCAACCTGCTCAATCCGGAGGCGGTCCTCACCGCCGCCGAGCGCGCGCGGCTCGCCGGCGCGCGCCGCGCCGATTCGACCGTGGTGATCATCGCCAAGACCGAAGCCGGCTCGGCCACCACCCGGCCGGCGGGGACCGCCGGCACGCTGACGTGGCGCTACAGCGCCAAGAACGTTCGCGACGTGGCCTGGGCCGCGGCGCCCAACTTCGTGTGGGACGCCAGCTCGTGGGACGGCATCCTGCTGCAGTCGTTCTACCCCCCCGACGCCGACGCCGACTGGGCGAACTCCACCGCCTACGTGCGCCACACCATCAAGCATTACAGCGAAAAGTGGTTCCACTACCCCTACCCCACCGCGATCAACATCGCGGGACCGGTCGGCGGTATGGAATATCCGATGATCGTGTTCTGCTCCTCGCGCGCCAGCGGCCGCGGTTTGTTCGGCGTCACCACGCACGAGCTGGGCCATCAATGGTTCCCGATGGTGGTGGGCAGCAACGAGCGGTTGTACGCCTGGATGGACGAGGGCTTCAACACCTTCATCAATACGTACTCGGCGCGCGTGTTCTATCACGACACCACGGGCCCGGGTGCGAGCGGCATCGACAACTGGGCGCGCTTCGCCGGCCGCGGTGGCGACGCGGCGCCATCCATCCTGCCCGCCGACCGCATTCCGGGCGACCTCCTGGGCGCGGCGGCCTACGGCAAGCCCGGCGTCGGGCTCTTCGTGTTGCGGCAGTCGATGCTCGGCGATTCCTCGCGCTTCGACGCGGCGTTCCGCGAATACATCCGGCGCTGGGCGTTCAAGCACCCGACGCCCGCGGACTTCTTCCGGACGATGGACGATGCGCTGGGCGAAGACTTGTCGTTCTTCTGGCGCGGTTGGTTCTACCGCACCGACGTCGTAGATCAGGCGGTGGACTCGGTGCAACAGAAGGTCGACTCGGCCGGCACGAAGAGCGCGGCAGTATTCCTCGAGAGCCTGGGCGGGCTGCCGATGCCGGTGGACCTGCGGCTCACATTCGCGGGCGGAGCCACGGAACGGGTGCTGTTACCGGTCGAGGTGTGGATTTTAGGATCGCGCTACGTCTATGTGCGGGATGTGCCGGCGGACGTGATTAAGGTCGAGGTGGATCCTGACCATCGGTATCCTGATGTTCGACGGCAGAATAACGTTTGGAGCAAACAGTGATCAGCTAAGTTCCCAGACGCCAAGTTACCAGTGGTTCCAAGCTAGAAGAGGCCAGACATGCTCGTCTGGCCTCTTGTGTCTAACAACCACTTACAACTTGGCGTCTGGGAACTCTACTGTAAGCTCACCTTCTTGTTTCTGATCACTGCCATGACGACTTGAATGACGATCATGGCAGCGCCGCCCCATATGATCCCCGGCAAGTCATTGAGATCGCGGGCATAGCGAAACCACAACCACCGCCCGATGACCCCACACCACAACCCCCCCGCGAACCAGCCGGTGAAGCGTACGAGCCAGCCCAGCCCTTGCGTGATGCCCGGCAACGCGAGCAGCAGGACGTCGAACAGCGCGCCCAGGAACGTGAACAGCAATGCGACGCTGAAGACGTCGAACGCGTCGGACGCGACCCCGGCGTGGCGCGGCACCAGGAGGAACAGCACGAGCGCCAGCGGCACCGCGGCCACGAGACTGCGGGCGGCGGTTCTCAGCCAGGGAGAGTTCATTTGAGATATTGATCCAGCCAGTCGAGGACCACGCCTTGCCACAGGCGGCGGTTGCGCGGCTTGAGCACCCAGTGGCCCTCGTCGGGAAAGTGGAGGAATTTCGCGGTCACACCCATGCGCTTCGCCGCGGTGAAGGCCTGATAGCCCTCCGACAAGTCCACGCGGTAGTCGAGCTGCGAATGCACGATCAGCAGCGGCGTCTTCCAGTTCTTCACGAAGTTCACGGGCGACCATTGTTCGTACAGCGGGCGCGACGTTTCGAGCGTGCCGCCGAACTCCCAATGCACGAACCACAACTCTTCGGTACTCCCCGCCATGCTCGGGATGTTGAACACGCCGTCGTGGTCGATCAAACACGTGAAACGATTCGTATGGCCGGCGATCCAGTACACCATGTAGCCGCCGTACGACGCGCCCGCCGCGCACATCTTGGTCGAATCGACGTACGGCAGCCGCGTCACCACGTCGAGGCCCTTCATCACGTCTTCGTACGGGTAGTCGCCCCAGTGCTGCGAGATGGCGTCGGTGAAGTCCTGGCCGTAGCCGGTGGAGCCGTGGAAGTTGACCGCCGCCACCACGTAGCCGCGCGACGCGAACATCTGATAGTTCCAGCGCGCGCTCCAGGAATCGGTCCACGCGCCCTGCGGCCCGCCGTGGATCAGGTAGACGACGCGGTACTTCCTGGCGGGATCGAAGGCCGGCGGTTTCTGCGTCCACCCGAACACCGAATCGCCCTTGGCGCCGACGAAGGCGTACTCCTCGAGCGGCGGCAGGTCGAGCTGCGCCAGCGCGGCGTCGTTGACGTGGCTGAGGCGGCGCGGCGCGGCCGCCGTGGGTCCCGCGGCCCATACTTCGTTCGGCGTCGTGCTGCTGGTGTGCAGGTACACGAAGCTCTTGCCGTCGGGGCCGAGGCTGAGCGACGTATTGACGCCGTCCTTGAAAATCACCGCCGTGCGGCGGTAGGACGGCAGGTCGATACGATAGATGTTGTCTCTCCCCCGCTCCTCGACTACCGCATAGATGCACGCCGCGGACGGGCACCACGCGTACGAGCCCACCGAGAGGGTCCACCCCGCGGTGACCTCGACCGGTGCGCCGCCGGCGCGCGGCAGCAGCATCAGCCGCACGCGGTCCGCCTCGAAGCCCGGGCGCGCCATGGACAGGTAGCTGAGCCACTTGCCGTCGGGCGAGTAACGCGGCGTGTTGTCGGCGCCCTGGTTGGCGCCGGTGACGGCGTGCAGCGCCGACCCGTCCGCCTTCATCACGTAGACGTCGACGTTGGTATTGTCCGCGACGACATCGTCGCCGTGGAACGCAACCGCGATCTCCTTGCCGTCGGGCGCCACGGCGAAGTCGCCGTCGCCCGACGTGGCGATGGCGGGCACGTCGTGATCCACCGGGCTCAGGTCTGTGGCCGCGCCGCTCGCGCGGTCCACGGCGAACAAGTGCTGCCGCTTGCCCACGCGCATCTCGTCCCAATGGCGCCACAGCAAGTTGGTCCAGATCGCAGCGTCGGTGGGGAAGTCGCCGTTGCGGCGGTCGATCTCCTGGTCGGCGGGCCACTTCACGTCGCTGACCGCCACGAAGCCCGCGCCGTCGGGCGTCCACACGAACTCGTTCACGCCGTCGGTGAGACTCGAGACCTTCTGCGCCTCCCCGCCCGCGAGTGACAGCACCCAGATCTGCGGGCCGCCCTGGCGGCTCGAGATGAACGCCAGCGATTTCCCGTCCGGCGCCCAGCGCGGGCTGCGGTCCGAGCCCGGGCCCTGCGTGAGCGCGCGCGTCTGCCCGGTCGCGAGCTCCGCGAGCCAGATCCGCGAAATGGTGCGGTTGTCCTGCAGCGAGACGGTCCCGATCGTGTACGCCACCCACCGGCCGTCCGGCGTCAGCTGCGGGTCGCCCACGTTTTTCAAGGCGAGGTAGCTGTCGATGGTGATGGCGTGCTTCTGTGCGGCGAGGCCGGCAATAGAAAACAGGGACAGTGAAATGGTGCAGGCGGCCCAGCGGTGGAGATTCACGAGACGTCCTTTAGAAATCGGGATGAGTGAGAATCGCGCGCACCAGATCGTCGAACAGTTTCGACTCGGGTGTCACTGTGCCTTGCGCATCGGTGTGCACGTTCCACGAACACAGCTCGTTGAGCGCGGTCGCCTCTTCGTACGTCAAATGGAGGACGTAGCCCGCGCCGTTGGCGGCGGCTCGCTCCAACACCGCCTTGAGGACGTCGGGCAGGTGCTTGGCGTTTTTCACCGCGTTGAATTGCGCGCGGGTGATGGGTAAGTCCATGACTCCCTTGCTTTCGCCGGTCGGACACGGAATCTTCTCCCTTCCCTTTTCACACGCAACCCGATGCCCCGAACCGCAGTCCTGGCGACCGGCTTTCACGTCCCCTCCAAGATCGTCACCAATGACGACTTGGCCAAGCTGATGGAGACGTCGGACGAGTGGATCGTGCAGCGTTCGGGCATCAAACAACGGCATTGGGTGTCGCCCGGCGAGACCGGCGCTACGCTGGCACGGGACGCCACCAAGAAGGCGCTCGCCAAAGCGGGCCTCGACGCCAACGAGATCGACTGCATCATCTACTGCACCTGCACGCCCGATCATTTCGAGCCCGGCAACGGCGTGTTCCTGCAGCGTGAGCTCGGCCTCACCGACATCCCGGCGCTGGACGTCCGCACGCAGTGCTCGGGGTTCATCTACGGCCTGTCGGTCGCCGACGCCTGGATCCGGATGGGCCAGTACAAACGCATCCTGCTGGTGGGCGCCGAGATCCATTCGCGCGGACTCGACAAGACCACTCGCGGCCGCGACACCGCCGTGCTGTTCGGCGACGGCGCGGGTGTTGTGATTCTCGGGCCCACCGACGACCCCAAGCGCGGCGTCTTGTCCACCCACGTCTTCGCCGACGGCCGGCATGCCGAGAAGTTGTGGGTGGACGGTCCCGGCCTGGCGCACGACCCGTTCGTGAGCCACGAGCTGCTGGATCAGGGATTCCATCTGCCGCACATGGAAGGGCGCGACGTGTTCAAGTTCGCGTCCGTGAAGATGCCCGAATCGGTGCAGCTGGCGCTGCAGACCAATCGTCTCACCACCGCCGACATCAAGCTGCTCGTGCCCCATCAGGCCAACCTGAGAATCATCGAGATGGTGCAGAAGGGGCTCGGGCTGCGCGACGATCAGGTGTTCGCGAATATCCAGAAGTACGGCAACACGACCGCCGCCTCGATTCCCATCGCGCTGGACGAGGCCCTGGACCAGCACCGCCTCGGCCGCGGCGATCTGCTCGTGCTCACCGCGTTCGGCTCCGGTTTCACGTGGGGCAGCGCGGCGATTCGCTGGTAGGACCCGGCCCGGATGGGCGCCACCCAACTCTCCTTCCTCCTGGCCGGGGTGACGAATCTCGCCCTCGGGCTGGTTTTCCTCTACCTGTGGTGGCGCGTGCTGCGCCGGCGTTACGTCCTGCTCCTCGCCTTGGCGCGCCTGTTGACCGTCCCCGACGCCGCCGTGGGACTGTTCCTGTTCACCCATCCCGACGACAGCGGGCTCGCCCTCCTCGCCGCGACCCTGAGCGCGGTCAGCGCGGTGTGCGGGATCACCGGCCTCCTCGACCTGCTGGGCCGCAAGCCGCGCCCCTGGCCCTTCGCCGGTCTCGCGGTTGCGCTGATCCTGTGGGGCGCGCTGGGGCCGCAAGTGACGAGTGTGTTCTGGCTGCGTTGGCTGCCAGATCCCGCCATTCGGGGTGGCTTCGCCATCGGGATCGGCTGGCTGTTGTTCCAGGGACCGCGCCTGCCGGGCCGTGGCCCGCTGGCTGTGCTGCTCATGCTGCAAGGCCTGCACTCATTCGACTACCCGTTCTTGGGGAACAAGGCCTGGGGCCTCACGCTCGGGCTGAGTCTCGCCCAGTTCCTCAATCTCGCGATCTCCGGTTTCCTGTTCATCACGCTGCTCGATGAGGCGCGGCGGGTCGCCCAACAGGCCGGCGCAGCCCTCAGCAAGTCCGAAGAGAAATTCGCTGTCGCGTTCCAGTCGAGCCCAGTCCCGAGCCTGATCACGCGGTTGCAAGACGGGCTGCTCGTCGAAGTGAACAACGCCTTCTGTGCCGCGACCGGATATGCACGGGAAGACGTGATTGGACGGACCACCAAGGACGTGCTGTGGCCCGAGCCAGCGCGCCGCGACAAGATGGTCGCGCAGCTGCGCGCCGATGGGCGGGTCAAAGACTTGGAGCTCAAAATGCGCACCAAGGCGGGGCCGCCCCTGGACGTGCTGGCGTCGCTCGAAGTGATCGAGCTGGACGGCGTGCCGCACACACTGGGCGCCGTCTTGGACGTCACATCGCAGAAGCTGGCGCTCGATGCGCTGCGCGATAGCGAAGAGCGCTTCCGCCGGCTGGTGCAGGACTTGAGCGTCGGAGTCGCGGTGGTGGACGGCGCCGGCCGTGTGCTGCTGTGCAATCGCGCCGGCCGCGAAATGCTGGGCGTGACCGAAGCACAAATGCTCACGGAAGGATTCTGGCAACGCGAGTTGATCCCGCTGCGCGACGACGGCACGCCGATGCCGCTGGAGGAGCGACCGATCGCGAGCGCCGTGCGCACCGGACGCCCCTTGCACAACCAGGTGCTCGCCTACCACCGCCACCGCACCGGCGAGCGCGCGTGGGCGCTGTTCAACGCCGACCCCCAGTTGGACGCCGAGGGCCGGGTACGCAACGTGATCGTCACCTTCTCCGACATCACCGAACGTCGTAAAGCCGAGGACGAGCAACGGCGGCTGCAGGATGCGGTGATGGCGAGCGCGGTGGACTGGACCCTCACGTTCGATGCGGTCGAATCGCCCATTCTGATTCTCGACGGCGACGGCCGGGTGCGCCGCCTTAACGCCGCCGCGCGCGGGCTCGCGGGCCTCGATACCTACCAGCAAGGCATCGGCCGCCCCATCGCCTCACTCGGCACGGGCGAGCCGTGGCGCGGCCTGACGGATCTCTCCGCCGGCGTGCACCGCTCCGGCGTCCCCGCCACCAGCCAGGTGCGCGAGGACCGCGCGCATCGCTCCTGGTACCTCTCGGCCGGCCCGTTCACGGTGTCGGGAGAGCAGGATCGCATCATCGTGATCGCGCGGGACGTCACCGATCTCGTGCACCTCGAGGAGTCG
>Ga0137394_10004550_pt1 | contig 10535 bp, 10 predicted proteins | sample czobulk116metaG_FD_108278 | JGI IMG/M metagenome (GOLD analysis project Ga0137394, IMG submission 108278) | Vadose zone soil microbial communities from Angelo Coast Range Reserve, California, USA - czobulk1.16 metaG | ecosystem: Environmental > Terrestrial > Soil > Vadose zone | place: USA... | reverse complement strand
TGCGCGCGGTCCGCATAGACCAGTCTGCCGATCTCGCTGAACAAATGGACCGCATCAGGCTGCGGTTGCAATCTGCCGTCGACCAAAACGGGCGGCACGACCGCGATGTTGCGCACGCTGAACATTCCAAGCATCTGCGCTATCGCGATGCCGCCCGACGAAGGTGGTCCCATGCCGCAGACGCGCCACGTTTTGTAGTCACTGCAGACGGGGGGCCGCTCTTTCGCCTCGTACGCTGAGAGATCGGCCGCTACCATGGTTCCCGGATTGCCCGTGTGCCCGCGCACCGCGGCCACGATGTCGGCCGCGATCGGACCACGATAGAACGCGTCGGCACCGCTGCTTGCGATCACACGCAACGTCGCCGCGAGCTCCGGGCTCTTCAGCCACGTTCCGGCCGCCTTCGGGGTTCCGTCCGCGTTGTAGAAGTAGTCACGTGCGGCGGGAGTGCGAACCAGGTTCTTTTCTGTGGAGAGCTCGTTCTGCAATCGCAGCGGGAGCGGAAAACCGCTTTCAGCGAGCCGAATCGCCGGTGCGAACAGGCGCTCCCAGGAAAGCCTTCCATGTTGCCGGTGCGCGAGTTCAAGCATTCGGAGTGCGCCCGGCACGCCGACAGAGCGTCCGCCGACGACGGCGTCCATGAAACCCATCGCCTTGCCCTGCGCGTCGACGAACAGGTTTTCATCGGCCGCGGCGGGCGCGGTTTCGCGACCGTCGAAGGACTGCACCCGCTTGCCATCCCAGTGAAGCAGGAATGCCCCTCCACCGATGCCGGAGCTTTGTGGTTCGACCAGGGTGAGGACCATCTGTATCGCGATCGCAGCGTCGATCGCGCTGCCTCCGGCGCGCAGGATCTCGAGGCCGGCTTGAGCCGCGAGTGGGTGCGCCGCGGCCGCCATCTGCCGCTGCGCCGTGACCGCGCCGACGCCGGGTCGAAATCCCGACGCTCGTTCGGGAGCGCGAGGCAACTCGGGCGGGCTCGACGCACAGGCGGCGAGAACGAGGGCACAGGCTCCTGCGAGCCACGGCCGCAGGCGTTGCCGAAGAGAATCGATGAGCATGGGCAGGGCGGCTCCCTGACCGAAGCGTTTTGTGGCGCCGCTACTTCGGTTGCATGCGAATCGCGCCGTCGAGGCGAATGGTCTCGCCGTTGAGCATCCCGTTTTCCAGGATCGATTTCACGAGGTGTGCGTACTCGTCAGGGCGACCAAAGCGCGACGGGAAAGGCACTTGCGCAGCCAGGGACTGCTGCAGCTCGGGCGCCATGCCGAGGAGCATGGGTGTCTCGAAGATTCCAGGTGCGATCGTCAACACGCGGATGCCGCTGCGCGCGAGATCGCGTGCGATGGGCAGCGTCATGCCCGCAACACCGGCCTTTGAAGCGGAGTAGGCGGCTTGCCCGATCTGGCCATCGAACGCCGCCACCGACGCGGTGTTGACGATGACACCGCGCTCGCCCTCAGAGGTCGGGGCCTGCTTGGACATTGCGTCCGCGGCGAGCCGGATCATGTTGAACGTGCCGATGAGGTTGATGCCGATCACGCGCGCAAATGATTCGAGTTTGTGCGGACCATCCTTGCCGACGGTCTTTTCCCCTGCCGCGATTCCCGCGCAGTTGATGAGGCCGCGCAACGTTCCAACGGCCAGAGCCGCCGCCACGGTCGCCTTGCCGTCGGCTTCGCTCGAAACATCACAGCGGACGAAACGCGTTTTGCCACCGAGCTCGCGCGCCAGCTCCTCACCTTTGTCGGTCTGCAGGTCGGCGATGAGGACATGGCCGCCTTCGTTTGCAAGCAGGCGCGATGTCGCTCCGCCCAGTCCCGATGCGCCGCCCGTGACGACAAAAACGTTGCCGCGTATTTGCATGGTTCGCCCCCGTACAAGAGGCGACGATTGTACGGTCGCACTCCGGGGTGAGGGTCCCAGACGGCGCGTGCTTGCGGTTCAACGAATGTCGCAGCGTGCCGAGAGCCACAAAGTGCCGCCGATGTGGCCGCCACTCGAGATCTTCGTCCGCAGCCGTACGACGGGAGCGAGACATGCCGTTGCATCGACGCCGAGGCCGTTCAGCCACAGCCGCATCGGCTCCGAGCGAAACCCGAGCGCGTAATGCGGCCTGCTGTATGTCCCAGGTGGATCGTTGCGCGGAACTTCGACCAGTCGGGCGTTCGACCATGCAGCAAGCTCGAATGCTGACGTACTCTGAGGTGTAGATACCGCGATCCGAGCAACGCCGTTGGCGCCGACGTTCGATGGGGACGAGGGGCGACTGCCGGCTCGCATCGAGTCCAGGTAAGTCAGCGCCAGGGAAGTCTCGGCGACTGGCTGTGCCGAAACAATACAAGGCAGAAGCATGGCCACGCTTGCGCTGCATGCGGCGACAGCTAGTTTGTCCAGCGCTTGGATCGGCTGCAGCGTCACGTCGAAATCTCCATTGCCGTGACGGGAATATCGCCGCAAGCGCGGGTCACGACAAGACGGCAAATTCGCGAACTAGCCGTTGTTCGTCGTCCAATTTCCGACAACGCGGCTCGAGCGATGCATCGAAGGTGGGCGCGTACGAGTTGCGCGCAATCAGATCGGCGGCGGCGACTGATCTCCGTCGCCGAGGGCACGCTGCATAAAGACCGTGTCGACCCAGCGCCCGTGCTTGAAGCCCGTGCCAACAAAAACGCTCATGCGATCGAACCCGCATGCGCGATGCAGACCGATCGAAGCATGGTTGGCCGAATCACCGATCACGGCAATCATCTGGCGAAACCTAGCCTGCGTGCACGCGTCGATGAGGGCCACCAATAGGTGCCTCCCGAGGCCGCGTCCGGTGGCCGCCGGATCAAGGTAGACCGAGTCTTCGACCGTGTAGCGATATGCCGGACGCGTGCGAAACGCGCTCGCATATGCATAACCAAGCACCCGAGCGCCGTCGCTCGCGACCAAGTACGGATAACCCGCCTGGGTCACCGTCTCGAATCGGCGCAGCATCTCATCGACCGAGGGCGCGTCGATCTCGAAGCTCGCAAAGCCGTGCAGGACGTGGTGGCCGTAGATGGCCGCGATCGACGGAACATCGTCGCGGTTGGCAGCGCGCAGCACTGCAGGCATACCCGCTGCGCGCGCAAAGCTACTGTGCAGCGTGGGCTGGTGTAGTGCCGGCGGGGGCGTCCACCGGCATTGCGACTGCGGTCGTGCCGCGCGCGGTGGCGCGACTCTGCGGCCCGCTGTGGGCTTTGCCCTGTTCGATCACGAACAGCGCGATACACACTGCAAACAGCGCGATGAACATGCCGATCGCGATTCCCATGCCAAGGGCGAAATCGCCCTCGGTTTCAACGTTGTCAAATGCGCTGCGAGTCATGCTGATCCTATCTACCTGGAGCTGCCGGCGCCAGGGCCGGGTGCGTAACAACGGTCGTCGCGACGACCGGAACCTCAAGTGACGTCTTGGCGGGTTTGTCCGCATAAATGGTCGCGATGATCGGCACGATCAGAAGCGCGACGATATTGATGATCTTGATGAGCGGATTGACCGCCGGTCCTGCCGTGTCCTTGTAGGGATCGCCGACCGTGTCGCCGGTCACCGCAGCTTTGTGCGCGTCCGACCCCTTGCCGCCGTGGTTGCCCTCTTCGATGTACTTCTTCGCGTTGTCCCAGGCACCACCGCCGGTAGTCATGGAAATTGCGACGAACAGGCCGGTGACGATGGTGCCCATCAGTACGCCGCCCAGTGCCTGGGGCCCAAGCGCCACGCCGACCACGATCGGGACCAACACCGGCAACAGCGATGGCAGCATCATCTCCTTGATCGCTGCGCTGGTGAGCATGTCGACGGCGCGGGAATAGTCGGGCTTGGCGGTGCGATCCATGATTCCCTTGATCTCGCGGAACTGCCGGCGCACCTCTTCGACGACCGCGCCGGCTGCGCGACCGACTGCCTCCATCGCCATCGCGCCGAACAGAAACGGAATCAGGCCGCCGATGAACAGGCCGACGATCACCTTGGGGTTCGAAAGATCGAACTCCGGCTTGATACCGGCTTGCTCGAGGCCGCCGGTGTAGTCGGCGAAAAGGACAAGCGCTGCAAGGCCCGCTGACCCGATTGCATACCCCTTGGTGACCGCCTTGGTCGTGTTGCCGACCGCGTCGAGCGGATCGGTGATGTTGCGCACCTCCTTGGGCAGCTCCGCCATCTCGGCGATCCCGCCGGCGTTGTCGGTGATCGGTCCGTATGCATCCAGCGCGACGATGATGCCGGTCATCGACAGCATTGCCGTGGCAGCAACGGCGATGCCGTAGAGGCCGGCGAGCTGGTGCGAGGCAAGGATCGCAACGCAGATCGCCAGTACCGGCCACGCGCAGGCCTTCATCGATACAGCGATGCCGGCAATGATGTTGGTCGCGTGTCCCGTCGTCGACGCCTGCGCGACGTATTTGACCGGTGCGAACTGGGTTCCAGTGTAGTACTCAGTGATATACACGAGCGCACCCGTGAGCACGAGGCCGACGACGGCCGCCAGGTAAAGATTCATGACGCTGGTGTTGGCCTGCGCCGCATACGGTCCGAGAATCCAGTTCGTCACCGGGTAGAACAGCACGAGCGAGATGATTCCGGCGACGATCAGGCCGCGGTACAACGCGTTCATGATCTTGCCGCCTTCCCGCGCCTTGACGAACAAACAACCGACAATCGACGCGAGGATCGAAACACCCGAGATGACGAGCGGGTAGAGGATGCTCGCTGCGACGCCATCCGCACCAGCATCCTTGAAGTAGAACCCGCCGACCAGCATTGTCGCGACGACGGTGACCGCGAACGTCTCGAACAGGTCGGCCGCCATGCCGGCGCAGTCGCCGACGTTGTCGCCGACGTTATCGGCGATCACCGCCGGATTGCGCGGATCGTCTTCCGGAATTCCGGCTTCGACCTTGCCGACCAGGTCCGCACCCACGTCTGCACCCTTGGTGAATATGCCGCCGCCGAGACGGGCAAAGATCGAGATCAACGAAGCACCGAACGCAAAGCCGATCATCGGATGCAGCAACTCGCGCGTTTCCGCGGTAGCGTGCGTGGCCTTGATGATCCAGTAGAACCCGGCGACGCCGAGCAACCCGAAGCCGACCACGAGCAGGCCGGTGATCGCCCCGCCGCGAAACGCGATATTGAGTGCGGCGTTCAAGCCTTGCGTCGCCGCCTGCGCGGTGCGCACGTTGGCGCGCACGGACACGTTCATGCCGGCATAACCCGCTGCGCCCGACAACACCGCGCCGAGCACGAAGCCGATTGCGGTCCAGAGGCCGAGTTGCGGCACGACCGCGATCACGATCGCGAGTACCACGCCGACGATTGCGATCGTGCGGTACTGGCGGTTCAGGTAGGCGCGCGCACCGGTCTGTACCGCGGCGGCGATCTCCTGCATCCGCGCATTGCCGGCGGGTTGCTTGAGGATCCAGGTCACGGACCACGCGCCGAACACCACGGCCGCAAGGCCGCAGGCGAGCGCGAGCATCAAGCCGGAAGTCATAGATTTCTCCTTATCGGAATGGCTGAGTAGACGGAAAGCGGCAGCACGCGCGGCGCTAGCTCAGAGCGTCGAACACGCGTTGTTTGATTTCGTCGACCGTGCCGCGCCCGTCGACCTTGCGGTACTTCGGCGCGGCGGGATCGTTTGTGGCAGCCCATTTGGAGTAGTAATCGATCAGCGGGCGCGTCTGCGCGTGATAGACATCGAGCCGCTTGCGCACCACGTCGGCCTTGTCGTCCTCACGCTGGATCAGCGGTTCGCCGGTTGCGTCATCGCGACCGGCCTGTCGCGGTGGGTTGAACTTGAGGTGATAAGTGCGCCCGCTCGCGATATGCACGCGGCGGCCATCCATGCGCTCGATGATGTCGGCATCGGGTACGTCGATCTCCAGCACCACGTCGACCTTGACGTTGGCGTCCCTGAGGCTATCTGCCTGGGGGATGGTGCGCGGGAAACCGTCGAACAGGTATCCCTTCTGACAATCCGGAGCCGACAAACGCTCTTTGACCAGATCGATGATGATGGCGTCCGACACCAGCTGGCCGGCATCCATCACTTTCTTGGCAGCCAGCCCAAGCGGCGTACCGGCCTTCACCGCGGCGCGCAGCATGTCACCGGTGGAAATTTGCGGAATGCCGTAGCGCTCCTTGATGAACGCCGCCTGGGTGCCCTTGCCGGCGCCCGGCGGACCAAGAAGTATCAGACGCATCCCCGTTCCTTGTCTGATGTCGCTGCATCGAGTGCGGGCGCCACTTGTGTACCAGCGTCCCAGCCAAAGCGGCGCATTCTAACCGCAACACCTCGTTGCTCCACAAAAGCAGACAGGCGGGCGCGCGCCGGAGAAGAGGCGAATTGCGCTGGATCAATCGGCCGCGTAGGCGCGCCGCATCAGCTCGAGGTCGGCTGGTGTATCGACGCCTGCCGGCAGCGCCTGCTGCAAAGGCAACACGACGATTCGCTCGCCGTGCCAGAGTGCGCGCAGTTGTTCCAGACTCTCGAACGTCTCGAGCGGCGCGCGTTCGAGGTCGGGATACCGCTCGAGGAAAGCGACACGGTAGGCGTAGAGACCAACGTGACGCCACACGGTGAGTCCCGGCGGTAACGCGCTGCGGTCGACCGCAAACGCATCCCGCGCCCAGGGGATCGGCGCGCGCGAAAAGTAGAGTGCATGACCGTGGCGATCTGTGACGACCTTGACCACGTGCGGGCTGAAGAACTCGGCGGCATCGTGCAGCGCGTGAGCCGCAGTGGCGATCGCGCAGTCCGGGTTTGCAGCAAGAAGGTCCGCAACACTTGCGATCAGGTTGGGCGGAATCAGTGGCTCGTCGCCCTGCACGTTGACGACCACGTCGTCCGCGCCCAGACCTAGCAGACGGCAAGCCTCGGCGAGGCGATCGGTGCCGGTCGCGTGCGTTGTCGCGGTCAGTACAGCTTGCACCCCGAACGCGCGGCAGGCGTCCAGGATCGCCTCATCGTCGGCTGCGACTACGACCTGCGCAGCGCCGCTCGATGCGGCGCGCTGGGCCACGCGCACGACCATCGGTATCCCGCCGATGTCGGCGAGCGGCTTGCGCGGCAGCCGGCTCGACGCAAGCCGCGCCGGAATCAGCGCGACGAAACGAGTCATCGACGTGCGGTCCGCCTCAACCGGCGTCCGGCGACTGCGGCTCATCGATGCGGCGGCCCTCGCTTTCGAGCAGCACCGGGATGCCGTCGCGGATCGGATACGCCAGACCCGCTGCGCGCGAGATCAACTCCTGGTTGGCGCGGTCGTAGACCAGCGGGCCTTTGGTGATCGGGCAGACGAGGATATCGAGCAGGCGATGGTCCATGGATTGCTGCGCTATTGCAGGCGAGCCGGTTTGATGCGCGCTTCGATCAGGTCGACCAATGCCGCATCGAGTTTCGCTTCAAGCGGCACGACGAAAAGCCGGGCGTCGTTGGCGAGCAGCGGATTAGCCGCGCATTTTACGGCGTCCTTCTCGGTGATCAGCGCACGGTCGAAACGCACGTCGACGAACGGGTTGCGCGCGAAGTCGTAGTGATCGTTCAGCGCCACCGTGGTGAACTCGAGGCCGAACGCGCGCAACATCGCGAAGAACCGTTCGGGCAGGCCGATTCCTGCCGCAGCGATGAATACCTGCTGCCCCGCGCGTTGTTCCGCCGCGAGAGCGGCAAGATTGATCCGTCGCGTCGGATCCTTGAGTGAATACGCGCAGGCGATCGAAGTCGTCATGCGGAAGAACGGCGAGTAGATCCGCACGGGCGGCGTGAGCCCGTGCAACACCACCGCATCGACGCCATCGAGGCGCCGCGGCGGTTCCCGCAACGGCCCGGCAGGCAAGAGCCAACCGTTGCCGAAACCGGGCTCATGCACGATTGCGATTTCGACGTTGCGTGCAAGGCGCCGATGCTGCAGACCGTCGTCGGCGATGATGACTTCGACGTGTGGATGCAGGTTGAGCAGCAGGCGTGCGGCGGCCGCTCGATCGTTCCCGACCACAACCGGCGCTTGCCCTGCACGCGCGATCAGAAGTGGTTCGTCGCCGTAGTCATTCGCGCTGCCGTTCGGGACTACGAGGCGCGGCAACGCGCGATCGGTACCGTAGCCGCGCGAAACCACGCCGGGCGCCCAGCCGCGGTTACGCAGCGCACGCGTCAATTCGATCGTCAGTGGAGTCTTGCCTGTGCCGCCGATATAGAGGTTGCCGATCACGATAACCGGCACCCGCACTTGCTGCGCGCGCGTCAATCCGACGCGATAACGCCAGACGTCGAAACGACGCCATAGCCCATGCAGCAGCGCGAGCGGAAACAGCAGCCGCGCAACCAACCCGCGCCGCTGCCAAACCTTGACGAGGAAAAATTGCAGGCGCGCCCGGAGCGCCATCGCCGCACGCCTCAGCGCCGGCCGCCCGCGGTCTGCCGCTGGGTCGCGAAACTTATGCGGGGGAGATTCGCCAGCCGCGCCGCCTCCATCACGTTGATCACGGCTTGGTGTGGAGCCTGAGCGTCGGCGTTGATAACCAGAAGCAGCTTTTCGCGGCCGCGGGCGGCGCGTTGCAACTGCTCAGCGACCGCTGCGGGCTCGGTAACGCCGACCAGCACTCGGTCGATCGCGATCCGGCCATCGGCCGTGACGCCGATCTGGATTTCCTGCGGCCGGTTCTGTGTTTTGTTGGCCTCGGCCGTCGGCAACTCGATCTGCAGCTCGGAGAAGCGGGCGTAGGTCGTCGTGACCGCAAGGAAGATGAGGACGATCAGCATGACGTCGATCAGCGGAATGAGGTTGAGCTCCGGCTCCTCTTCGAGCGGCCTGCGAAAGCGCATCAGGGCCTCCGCGCGATGCGATCGGCGTAGAGCGCGTCCAGCAGCCGTTGGCCCTGTTGCTCCATATCGACAAGGAAGGCTTCGACGCGAGTGCGGAAGTGGCGGTAAGAAAGCACCGCAGGAACGGCAACGATGATGCCGAACGCTGTGCAGTACAGCGCGAGCGAGATGCCCTGGGCCAGCTGTTGCGGATTCGAGCCCGCTTGCTGGGATGCGAAGATTTCGATCATGCCGACCACCGTGCCGAACAATCCCAACAACGGGGCGATCGAGCCGATCGAGCCCAGCAGCGTGAGATAACGCGACAACTCGTGTGCCGCGTGCGCGCCCGCGCTTTCAACGGCATGAATCGCGATGTCGCGCGGCGCTCGCTCGTTACGCAGACCCGCGGCGAGGATGCGGCCCAGCGGCGAACTCTGCTCGAGCCGGCCGATGACTTCCACCGTAACCTGGCGCTTTGCATGCAAAGCGAGCACGTCCTGCAGCAGCGTCGCGGGCGCAATGCGCGGCCGCCGCAACACGGTCGATCTCTCGATGATCAGTGCCAGGGCAACGATGGATGCGATGATCAGCGGCCAAATCGGCCAGCCAAGGCTTTGTACGATCGCGAACAATCGGCGGTCTCCGTTGGGCACTGAAAAAAAGCGCCCGCAGTGTAGTCGACGCGTGCAAACCGGCGCTTCGCGGGCCAATCGGCGGTAGTTGTGGACAACATTGTGGACAAGTCGTGGACTAACGCGGCAAGTGCCCGTCCAGGCTCGCTTCGGCGCTCGGGCGGCAGCGGGCCCGCGATGAATTCGCTTGCCGAATCAATCCTTTGGCATGACCCGCCGGGGGCGAGTGCTGTCCGCAAGTGGAGGTCCCGGAAACGCGTGCTTTGTGGACAGTTTTTGCCTCGAGAGCCGCATGGCGCTTGACCTCGAGTCCGGCGATCCAGGAACGACGCGGGAAACGCTGACGGTCTCGCTGCTCAACCGCGCCGTGGCCGGGTTGCTTGCGCGCGGTTTTCCGTTGGTGCGGGTTCGCGGCGAAGTGAGCGGGTTCACCCGCGCGGCCAGTGGACACTGGTACTTCGCGCTCAAGGACGACAATGCCCAGGCTCGTTGCGTCATGTTTCGCAGCCGCAACATGCTCGCTAGTCGCGCGCCGCGCGACGGTGACGCGGTGGAAGTGCTGGCCCAGGTCACACTGTACGAACCGCGCGGGGAGTATCAGCTCAACATCGAGTCGCTGCGACCCGCGGGCCAAGGCCGCCTCTACGAGGAGTTCGTGCGCCTGCGCGAACGACTTGGTGCCGAGGGCCTCTTTGATGACGCGCGCAAGCGTGTTTTGCCGCCGATGCCGTCAACGATCGGGATCGTCACCTCATTGCAGGCGGCGGCGCTGCGTGATGTTGTCACCACGCTGCGGCGCCGCGCGCCCTATTGCCGGATCGTCGTCTACCCGGTGCCGGTACAGGGTGAGGGCGCAGGACGCGTGATCGCGTCGATGCTTGCACGCGCCTCGGTGCGGGCCGAAGTAGAAGTACTGTTGCTAGTGCGCGGCGGCGGATCGATCGAGGATCTCTGGTCGTTCAACGACGAAGCCGTGGCGCGTGCGATCCGCGCCAGTCGCATTCCGGTCGTCGTCGGCATTGGCCACGAATCGGATTTCACGATCGCTGACTTCGCGGCGGACCTGCGCGCG
>Ga0137394_10004549_pt1 | contig 10537 bp, 8 predicted proteins | sample czobulk116metaG_FD_108278 | JGI IMG/M metagenome (GOLD analysis project Ga0137394, IMG submission 108278) | Vadose zone soil microbial communities from Angelo Coast Range Reserve, California, USA - czobulk1.16 metaG | ecosystem: Environmental > Terrestrial > Soil > Vadose zone | place: USA... | reverse complement strand
GGTCTCGATCATATGCCCCCGGTTACGCGAGCCCTTCGGCAGGAGTTCGGGAAGGCTGGAGTCAGCCCTTCGCGGCTCGTCATCCTTCCCAGCCTGCGTCCGGTCCAGCTCCTGAAGCTCCTACGCCACGTCACGGTGTACCTCGATACCTTTCCGTACTCGGGGGCAGCCTCGTTCATCGAGCCCGCCCTCGCCCCCTGCCCCGCTGTCACCCTCCGGGGCACCACCCAGCGCGGACTCCAGGGCTCGGCCATGCTGACGGTCCTAGGCCTCGAGGAGTTAATAGCGGCCTCCCCGGAGGAATACGTCCGCCTGGTCGTCTCCCTGGCCCGGGATCCTACGCGACGGGCCCGCATCCTCGACCATATGCGCTCCACCGCCGACAGGGCCGACTTCCTGAATCCAAACGTGTTCGGGCACCGGATGGAGCGAGCTCTGGAGACCATGCTGCGCGAGCAGCCCTGGTTCGCCGGGTGGCCGGGCACCGAAGGCGGCGCGACCGGCAAACCTGCTGGCTAGGCCGCTCGAGATCTCGTCAAGCGGCTGCCCCGGTCAGCGGCCGGGCGGCAAGAACAGGATATTGTCGTACTCGTACCGCTCGCGCACCGTGTGGGGTCGGATGGCGCCCTGGGAGTGCTGCAACGCCTGGTAGCCGGCCTCCAGCATGGTCTGCACGAGGAGACGCGAGGGCGGCACGTCAGGGATGTCAAAGTCGCCCACCTCCAGGGTCACGATCGGCCGGCCGTCGGTCAGCAAGCTCTTCATGCCCCGGAGCACTTCCATCTCTGCGGACTCGACGTCGATCTTCACGAAGCCCGGCACCACCCCCGTGCGCACGCAGTAGTCGTCGAGCGACTCCGCGGGCACTGTCCGCACCGTGGGCGTCGTGCGCTTGAGATGCAGCTCGGTCAGACGGGGGGACATCGCCGAGTTGAAGGCGGAAAAGATGTCGCCGAGCTCGGTGAAGGCGATGTCCTGGGTGGCCGACCACACCGCCGTGTTGTTCAGATGGATGCCCTCGAGGTGCCGACAGTTGCGCTCGAGTACGCGGAACACCTTGCCGGTGGGCTCGAAGGCGTGGATCTGGGAGGGGGACGCCAGGAGCGTGGACGCGAGCAAGCTGTAGTACCCGAGGTGAGCCCCCACGTCGAAGAACACGGCATCGCGGTCGAGATGCTCGATGATAAACTGAGTGAGGCCGACCTCGATGAAATGGTCGCGCCGGAGCTGCTCCCCGATCCAGTCACCCGCGTCGAACCTGAGGCGGTCCCCCCAGAAGAGCCAGCACGACACTTCGGCGCCGGCGCCATCGGCGGGCGGGATGGTCCCGGCCGGCATCTCCACCGCACGCTCGCGCGCTTCCGTTAGCATGCCCCGGTGAGCTAAGAGGTTCAGCAGGAGCACGCGCCAGAAATCGTCGCGAGGATCAGCGTTAGGCTGGGGCGGCGCGGCGGCCCGATAGGCCGTGGCCGTGGCCGCGTTGACTGAGCGGACCAGAGCCTCTTCCAGGCAATACAGGGCGTCGAGGTGCGTCTCCAGCCGGGTGAGCACGGCGGTGTGCTCGTCCAGGCGCGCGGTGTGCTCGTCCAGGCGCGCAGACAGTCGGTCGACGCGGCTCGATATGTCCTGGAGTCGCGCCGACTGTTCAGCGATGAGTCGCGGCACGAGATCGACGCGATCTCGCAGACGGCGGTAGAAGCTTCGTCGAGAGCTCACGGGCGTGTGATGGCTAAGACGCCGGTTAGGGCGAGTATAGCAGACATCCTCGAGGTCGCGGTCCGGGGGTCGCGAGGAGAGCGGCGAGGCCTCCGCCAGCTCGACCGCGTCAGCCGGATCGACCGTCAACGCGGTGTCCCGCGATCTTCGGAGCGACGAAACGCGCGAGGTGAGTGGAACTGGAGCGCCCAGTCAAGTGCGAGCGCCCACCCCGCCCGCGGAGTGAACATCGCCTCACGTGGGTGCCATCCAACGCGTCGCCATATTTAGCTCGCTTCCAGGTTTCTCCTGCCCGAATCCCTCACTCGCGCGAAACGCCGAATGGCTGAGCCACGCGACCACCACCCGCCACGACATGCGGTGAAGTGATGTTATCCAGTGGAGGCCAGGGTTCCACCCGTGGACCGCCCGTGGTCACTCGATCTGAGCAATGCGCGATACCAAGCGATCGTCCCGCGTAGCCCTTCCTCAAAGGAGGTCGTCGCTTTGAAGCCGAACCACTCCTCCGCTCGACTGACGTCCAGCATCCGGCGGGGCTGGCCATCGGGCTTGCTGGCATCCCACTCGATGCTCCCACGGAATCCTGTAAGCTCCGTGATCAGGCCCACCAGATCACCGATCGAGATCTCGAAACCCGCACCGAGATTCACGGGCTCCTCACCGTCGTAGCGCTCGGCGGCCAAGACGATCCCCTCCGCTGCATCGCGCACGTAGATGAATTCGCGCGTCGCTTTGCCGGTTCCCCAGACGGTGACCGCTCGCTCGCTGTTACGAATTGCGTCCAGGCATCTCTTGATTAGCGCGGGGATCACGTGGGACGAAGCGGGATCGAAGTTGTCCCGCGGCCCATAGAGATTCACAAGCATCAGGTAGATGGAGGCGAACCCGTACTGCTGGCGATATGCCTGCCCCTGCACGAGGAGCATCTTTTTCGCGAGCCCATAGGGGGCATTCGTCTCCTCCGGATATCCGTTCCAGAGGTCCTCCTCGCGGAAGGGCACGGGCGCGAACTTGGGGTAGGAGCACACCGTACCGACCGTGACGAACTTGTTGACCCCGAATAGGCGCGCCTGCTCCAAGAGCTGCACGCCCATCACGAGATTCTCGTAGAAGAAGCGGCCGGGGTTCGCGCGGTTGGCCCCGATACCGCCCACGACGGCGGCGAGGTGGATGACCACGTCGGGCCGCACCTGTTCCATGAGCCGGACGGCGGCCTCCTCGCGGCGCAAGTCGTACTCGTGACTCCGCGGAATGAACGGGTCCCGGCACCCGCGCGCTCTGAGGAGCTCGACCACGTACGAGCCAAGGAACCCGGCGCCCCCGGTCACCAGGACCCGTTTGTCGCGCCAGTAATCGGTGGGCCACGTCTTGCCCTGGACTGTTACCAACGCTCATCCCTCACACGCTTGAGATCGGCCTCGACCATCATGGCGATCAGCTCCTCGAGCGTGGTCGCGGGCTGCCAGCCGAGTTCGGCCTTCACTTTCGCGGCGTCTCCGCAGAGGGCGGGCACCTCCGCCGGACGGGTAATCTGCGGGTCTACACTGACGTATTCTCGCCAGTCGAGCCGGACGTACTCGAAGGCGATGCGGCAGAACTCCTCGACGCTGACGGAGCGGCCCGTCGCCACGACGTACTCCTGAGGGCGTTCGGCCTGGAGCATCAGCCGCATCGCGCGGACGTAGTCGCCCGCGAAGCCCCAGTCCCGCTTGGCTTTCAGGTTACCCATCCGGAGGCCCTTGGCCACGCCGTGTTTGATCCGCGCGACCCCGTCCGTGATCTTCCGGCTCACGAACTCGATGCCGCGCACCGGCGACTCGTGGTTGAACAGGATACCGGCGCACGCGAACAGTCCGAAGCTCTCGCGATAGTTGATCGTCGACCAGTGCGCGAAGAGCTTGGCGATGGCGTACGGGCTTCGCGGGTGGAACGGCGACGTCTCCGACTGCACCGGCTCCGCGGTCAGCCCGAACATCTCGCTGGTGGAAGCCTGGTAGAAGCGAATCTTCGGGTTGACCAGGCGGATGGCTTCGAGCACGTTGACGGCGCCGATTCCGTTGACTTCCATGGTCAGGACGGGTTGCCGCCATGACGAGCCCACGAATGACTGCGCGGCTAGATTGTACACTTCGTCCGGCTCGGCGGCCTCGAGGGCCCGCACCATCGATCCCTGATCCGTCACGTCTCCGTCGAGCAGCGTGATCCGGTCGAGCACCTCTAGGTAGTGGAGCCGCTCCGTCGTCGGCGTGCTTGTGCGGCGGTCCAGACCGTAGACGCGGTATCCGTTCTCGACCAGGAGCTTCGAGAGATACCCACCGTCCTGACCAGTGACCCCGGTGATGAGAGCCTGTCTCATGACCGGCCTGATTCTACACTGCCCGGATGGCGCGCAAGAGACGGGATCTGATGCGGGCGCATGAGGCGCAGTACGCGCTTACCCCGACGGCGAGGCCCCGATGGGCCAGGCGGGTGCGGACCTTGCGATAGCTCTCGCCATGGAACGGCGTGGCGCGCGGATCGCGACCACGAGTGCGGCAGCGCTGGTCGCCGTCTCCTTCTTCGCGTATCGGAACGCTCACGATGAGCCCCGTCGCCCGGCTCGCGCACTCCGCGAAGGCGTTGATCACGACAAGGCCGCCGAACAATGCGACGGCGGAAATCCCGAAGGCCATCGCTCTGGGATTGTCGCCGACGCCTCTGAAGATCACACCGAAGACCAGGGTGTAATCGCGAAGAAGTATCAGCGGATTGGCGAAGGACCGATCCTCGGTAGTCCCTCGATGTCGCGACGAGTGAATTGGCGATGAGATTTTGGGGCCGCCAGAGAGCCCGCCGAGGCCGAGCGGGTTGAGGTATCGCGCGATGCTATCAAAGTGCGCCGTGATCAGCCTCACGGTCCTCAGCGGCGCCACCCCCACTCGGCCTTGGTCGCCGCTCGCGAGCTTGACTCGTCATGGTTGAGCGACCCCGGCTCGGGCGAGAGCTGCCATCGAGTCTGTGGGTGCCGGTTCAAACCGCAGCTCGTGAAGCCGGCACGAAAGCCTACGCGGATAACCGTGTGCCCGTCGTGAGGGCAATGCGTGAAGGTCTCCTCGTGCGACCCGGAGGGGCTCACTCTTTCTTCGCTAGAGGTCCGGCCCTCGAACAGACAAGACGTATCTCGCGCGTGGCGGGCCGCAGATTCCATCGGGGCCTCATGAGTTGAGGGAGTAGTGATCGCCCCTGAGCCCGAGCCTCGGCGGGCGTGCATGGACCGAGGAAAGACGAAAAACTGCCGCTTCAGAGTCTCCAACCAATAGTGAAGGCTCCAGGCTACCATCCGCGCGCGTGGAGCTCCCGGAACCTGCGCCAGCCGCCGCTCGAGGTCTTCGTCTGACCGTCCTTGCGGCTCTGGGCCACGACCTCCGGCAGATATACGACCGAGGCCAGCGACAGCCCAGACGTATCAAGAGATCCCAGTCCAGGCCGTAGTGGAGACTTTCGTCGAGTCCTCGGACGGAGATGGCTGGGCGTCATCGGACCACCCGCACGGAGCCCAGCCGCCACGATAGAGGTCGGAAGTCCCTGTTCTTCACGAAGCGGTGGCGAACGAACCAGCTGCTGGCTTCCACCTCGACGGCGAGGACTCCTGCCGGGACCGCTAGAGGCAACGGAATGCGTGCCACGAAGTCGCCACTCCGCTCGAAGGTGTGTCGCCCCGCATAGCTTCCGTTGATCCTCACGGTCAAGACGAACGGTTTGCTCAAACAGCTCAGGTCCTGCCAGCCGCTGACCTCCACAGCCTCCGCCACATCGTCGGCCTGCACCGAAGCGACGAGTCGAGGGCCGACCCAGCCGTCCGACCACGGCTCAGTGTGATCGAAGTATGCGGCGGTCTCGGGTGGAACAGTTGCACCGCCGACGTGCGGCAGCACGATCTCGAGGGCGCTCTTGGCCCGGTCCCACAGGACAGGGTAGACGGCCAAATAGAACGCGATCTCCGGCGCGAGAAGGATTCCGCGGCAGCCGCTGATCAGCGCATCCAGCCGGCGCCGTTCGCGCCAGCGGTCGCGGGCTCGGCGGAGAAGCCGTCGGGCCCGCCCGATCCGATCGAGACGGTGAATCGCCAGGGAAGACGCAAGCTGCCAGTACTCAGGGCGAAGCGGTGATCCCCAGTGGCGCCTGCTGAGGCAGATGGCCTCCTCGAGACGCTCGGCCTCGGTGGACCGAGACGTCTTCGAGTCTGGATGGAGGCGGTAGTTGGCCAGAACCTGGTCGATGAAGTGAAAACGATGACGACGCGAAACGCGGCAAAAGAGATCGTAGTCGATCCAGGCCGATCTCGCGCTCTCATCCATCGGGCCGCAGGTTCTCCACACCTCGGGTGTCCAGAAGACGGCTGGCTGCGGAATGGTGTGCCCCTTCCACACCTCGAGCACCCGGCGGTGGCTCTGGAAGTGGCTTGGGTGCTCGACACCCGTAAAGCGTCCATGCTGGTCGATGAACCGGCAGCGCCCCATGACGACGTGCTTGCCGCTCGACGGATCGATCTCGTGCCCGACGCGCCGGAGCGCACCGGGCGCCAGCGTGTCGTCGGAGTTCAGGAACCCCCAGATATCACCAGTGGCGAGGCGCAAGCCTTTGTTGATCGCGTCCGCGTGACCCCGATCCGGCTCTGAGATGACCTTCAGGTGTGGATACCGTGCGAGGATCTCGAGCGTGCCATCGGTCGAGCCGCCGTCGACAACGATGTGCTCCACATCGGGGTAGTCCTGCGCGACAACGCTTTCGATCGTGTCGCTGATGTATCGTCCCTGGTTGAAGGACGGCGTGACGATCGAGATCCGAGGCCACCGCTCCATCAGTCGTGGGTCACCCACTCCTTTCCACGTTCGATCAGATCACGGCGCAGGTCGTCGTCCGTGAGCACTCGTTAAGTCTCGCCTCCCCCGCTCGACGGGTCTGAGGAGTCTCAGGTCGAGACGGCCATCTCAAGTCCGCCGGGTAATCGGCGCCATGCCCTGCATCGCGCGGCCCGATTGTAGCGAACGCCCTGGGCCTGTGTCCGGGCTTTTGCCGGTTGCCTCCGCCTGGAGGAGGGAGGAACCTTTTGGCTGACTCTTCAATTCAATGTCTTAGGTACGTTTCTAACCGACAGCCAGCCTGTGGGGCGCGCATACGAGTGGGCTCAGGGTGTCGTGCCACCGCTTCTGGCTGCTCGCGAAGGGACTTCCCCTTCGGCCGGGTGTTAGCGTCCTGGCGCAAGTGACAGCTACCTGACACTCACACGTGATGCGCGCACAGAGATCGCGCCTGGTGCGGCGAGTCGAGTGCCCTACAATCCTATCCACTTAGCTGCCGACGGACCCAAACAATGCTCGATTGGCAGGGCATGTGCAGTCAGCGGTCCGCGATCATGCACTGGCGACTGACGCTCGGCCTCGCAGTCGTCGCACTCCTCCTCGCAGCAAGCCCAGGAAGCGCTGGAGTCCTCGATGCGTCCTGGACAAGTCCCACTACGAATGTCGACGGCAGTCAGCTGACCGATCTGGCGTTCTATCGCGTCTATTACGGGATCGGGAGCACGCCTTGTCCGGGGCCCTCCGCTTTTCAGGTGGCGTCCTTGACCTCGAGCCCGGGGGCCGGTCAGACCGTCACGTTCAGGCTGACGGGACTCACGAGCGGTACGAGCTACTTTGTGGCGGTCACAGCGGTGGATTCAAGCGGCAACGAGAGCGCCTGTTCGTCGGCAGCCAGCGCCGTCGCGCGGAGTAGCTTTTCAGTGAGCCCGTCTGGCTCGGTGAATTTCGGGAGCGTAACCGTGGGGGCCTTCGCCGATCAGACCTTGACGGTGCAAAACACGGCTGGTGGGACCGTATCCGGGACGGTATCGGCTCCCGCTCCCTTCAGCGTCGTGTCCGGGAGCCCGTTCAGTCTGGTCGGCCTGAACGCAACCCAGATGGTGACCGTGCGCTTCAGGCCGACGACGAACGCGACCACTACGGCGAACATGACCGTCGCTGCGGACGGGGACACTGTCTCCCGGAGCGTGTCCGGCAGTGGCACGGGGGCCGTGACCCTGACGAGTCTGACGGCAAATCTCAGTGCGCCGCAGCCGCCCGGCTCGGCCCTCACGTTCACCGCAGGCGCAACCGGCGGCACCGCTCCCTATCAGTTCAAGTGGTGGCTCTGGAACGGTGCGGCCTGGACCGCGCTGACGGCCTGGTCGACGAGCAACACGTTCGCCTGGGCCCCGAGCACCACGAATCCCAACTACGCCGTCGGCGTCTGGGTCCGCAGCGCCGGCGAAACCGCCGATCAGCCCAGTGGCTATCCCACCAATAGCGGGGCCTACAGGAGCATCCCCTTCCCGGTTCAGGCGCCGGTCTTGACCTTGACGAGTCTGGCGGCAAATCTCAGCGCGCCGCAGCCGCCCGGCTCGACCGTCATGTTCACCGCAGGCGCGACCCGAGGCACCGCCCCCTATCAGTTCAAGTGGTGGCTCTGGAACGGTGCGACCTGGACCGCGCTGACGGCCTGGTCGACGAGCAACACGTTCGCCTGGGCCCCGAGCACCACGAATCCCAACTACGCCGTCGGCGTCTGGGTCCGCAGCGCCGGCGAAACCGCTGATCAGCCCAGTGGCTACCCCACCAATAGCGAGGCCTACAGGAGCATCCCCTTCCCGGTTCAGGCGCCGCTCTTGACCTTGACGAGTCTGACGGCGAATCTCAGCGCGCCGCGGCCGCGCGGGTCGACCGTCACGTTCACCGCAGGCGCGACCGGAGGCACCGCCCCCTATCAGTTCAAATGGTGGCGCTGGAACGGTGCGACCTGGACCGCGCTAACGGGCTGGTCGACGAGCAACACGTTCGTCTGGACCCCGAGCACGCCCAACCCCAACTATGCCGTCGGCGTCTGGGTCCGCAGCGCCGGCGAAACCGCCGATCAGCCCAGCGGCTACCCCACCAACAGCGGGGCCTACACGAGCATCCCGTTCCCGATTAACTAGACAGCATCGATGCCGTCAATAGCCTTTGGTATCGGCCGCCTCCAGAGCAGTTCCAGATAGTGCGCTGTGATGCTCGTCTCGTGGCAATCGCCGCGGGCGCGGAGTTCGTAGCCCTTCTCCTCACATTCGACAATTTCGTCAACAGCCTGAGGGGAGAGCTCAGCCAGCTCCCGACAGGTGATCGAGGAGCCCGTGCTAGCCGCCCCGTAGCTCCGCGTTGTTGGCCGCTCGCAAGTCTTCGGTTAGCATGAGAAGCCGTGCTTGGGCCCTTGCGCCGCGCCTGCATCAGAGCCCCCGCCGGATGCATGCCGTGAAAGTCACCATCGTCGCTGACGAGCTCCCGTTTCCACCGGTGCACGGAGGCCGACTGGATGTTTGGCGTCAGCTGATCGTCGTCGCCGAAGCTGGTGTGGATATCCAGTTCATATGCTGGTACCACCCGAAAGCGGAGTCCGCCCGCCTTGAAGAAGTAACGCGAGAGGTCAAGCGTGTCGTTGCCGATCTCATCGTGATCCCTTTGAAGAGAGGCATGAGCGCGAGATGGCTGACGCTCGCCCGTCTTCGTCGCTATCCGTTTTACGTAGCAATGAGAATAATGACGAAGAGCGAATGGATGTCTGTCTCCCAGCGCGTGCGGCAGTTTGCCCCGAGTCTCATCCTTCTCGAGAGCATTTATGGTGGTGAGCTCGCGAAGGGCATCGCACATCGACTCCGTTTGCCGCTGGCGGTGCGAACCCAAAACGTCGAGCACAAGTACATCCCGCGTCAGGCCCGACTCGCTGATCATTGGCGCACGCGACTTCGCCTGTATCTCACCGCCCTTCATCTCAAGAGGTTCGAGTTCGCGCTGCTGCGTCAAAGCCGCCACTTCTTCGACATATCGATGGAAGATCTACAGTACTGGCGCGACAGCGGGCTCACCCATGGGACCTGGCTGCCTCCCTTCGCGATGGCGCAATCGGTAAGCGTGAATGCCGATGGAGCGGAGTACGACCTGGTGTTCGTGGGCAACCTCTATACGCCCAGCAACGTCAAAGCCGTCGTTTGGTTGGTCGCTGACGTATTCCCCCGAATCCGCAAAGTGCGCCCCACCACGACGTTGTTGGTCGCGGGCAGAGCTCCGACGAGCGCCGTTCGTAGAGCATGCGATAGTAGCGAGAACGTGATCTTGGAGTCCGATCCAGCTGATGCTATGCAGTTCTACGCACGGGGTCGGGTGTTGGTCAATCCGGCGCTACACGGAAGCGGGATCAGCATGAAGTCGCTGGAGATGCTGCAGGTTTTGCGACCCATTGTGTCCACCCCGCAGGGACTCCAGGGCCTGCCAGCCGACGTCCAGAATCTGTTCCGTATTGCGCGGAACGGTCAGGACTTCGCCGACGCCGTCATCGGATGCCTACGCGCTCCTGCGATTGATCGACGAGAGCGAGCGAGAGTGTTGGAAAAGTACTTCGGGCAATCGGCGAAATCGGAGTTCGTGAATTCACTGCGCCGGCTCGCGTCCGACACGCATGTCGGGTGTCCGCCCTCGGCCGTCTGAACAGAAGCCCACGGCCGCTTGGAGGCGGCGCATAAAGCACCTTCGGGTGACGGTGATCCACCACGAGTTCCCGTATCCCCCGATCCACGGAGGCAAGGCTGACGTTTGGAGCCGGCTGGTCGGCCTGCGACGCCTCGGGGTCCAGATTCAGCTCGTCTGCTGGCATGAGGGGCACCCGCCGACTCCCGCCGATCTTGGAGTCGTGCACGAGATTGCGCACGAGCTGATCCGTCTGACGCCCAGATCCCGCTGGTTGGCTCTTTCCGAGCTGCGCTACCCTCCCCGCGTGC
>Ga0137394_10004547_pt1 | contig 10539 bp, 12 predicted proteins | sample czobulk116metaG_FD_108278 | JGI IMG/M metagenome (GOLD analysis project Ga0137394, IMG submission 108278) | Vadose zone soil microbial communities from Angelo Coast Range Reserve, California, USA - czobulk1.16 metaG | ecosystem: Environmental > Terrestrial > Soil > Vadose zone | place: USA... | reverse complement strand
TCCGGGATCATGGCGCCCTGCATCGGCCAGGACGTGTAGATGCGGAGCTTGCCCTTCGGGCACTGCTGGGCGGTCGCATCCATCTGGTTGGTGGCCACCAGGGCGAGCACCGCGCTCAAGAGGATTCCGAGCCTTGTCCATCCACGCATGACGTCCTCCTTCCTTCTGACTGCAACGTGAGCAACCACCGCCGATCGGCCCCGAGCTTGGCCGGATGCTGGAGACTGGCGCGTCGGCTGTCAAGGGGTTTCTTGGGCGGCGTCCTGCGCTATCCTGTGGTCCACCCACGGAGGGGCGATATGTCGAAGCCGCGCGTCATCTACGAACCAAAGCCGGGCTCGCCGATCGCGGTCGATCGGGCGTTCTACGACCGTCTGGCCGGGGAGACCCGCTCCCGGACCCTCGTCGAGCAATTCGTGGTGCCGATGCGTTCGGGCCGCGCGTGGCCGGTTCACGCGGGGCAGCTCTTCCGCATCGTCGCGGTGGAGGGGCCGCAGGTCGCCGACTTCAATGCCTGGAGCCTCGGCAACCCGCGCGAGCGCTTCTGGGCCGCCCGGACCAAGCAGCTCCACCGTGCGCACGTCACCACTCACGACCGGCTGTGGTCCTGCCTGCCGTACCTCCGGCCGATGCTCACGATCACCAACGACACGATCCACTACGGGCGCGACGAGGACGGGGCGGGCTGCCACGATCTCCTCGGGACCCGCTGCGACCCGTACGTGCACAAGATGCTCAACGGCGAGGACTTCGACCTCTGCTGCCACTCGAACCTGGTGCGCGCGATCGCGCCCTACCGTCTCAATGAATTGGATGTCCACGACGTGCTGAACATCTTTCAGGTGACCGGGCTGACCGCGGACGACCGCTACTTCGTCAAGGCGAGCCCGGCGACCAAGGGGGACTTCATCGAGTTCTTCGCCGAGATCGACGTGCTCTGCGCGATCTCCACCTGTCCGCACGGGGATCTCTCGGTGCAGATGTGGGGCGCCGCCGCGGGCGATCCGCTCGCCACGTGTCGGTCGCTCGGGGTGGAGATCTGGCAGCCTGATCCGGCGCTACTCACGGGCTGGCGGTCGCCCACCCCCTCTGACTATCGTGGAGACCACGGCCTCGGACGCGGCTAGCGCGAGGAGGCGGACGGAGCGAGCCGATGGCGACGACGCAGATTCGCACGATCCCGGCGCGGCGCGGCGTCGCCGCACGGGCGGCGAAGGGCCAGCGCATCAAGTTGATCAACACGCACGGAGCGCAGGTGGTAGACACCTGGGCATTCGGCGCGGGCGACGTGACCGAGTGGATGTCGATGGAGGCGAGCCGTGCGTGGTTCATGAAGCTGCGCGCCGCGCTCGGCGACACGTTTCTCACCAACCAGCGCCGGCCGATCCTGAGCCTGGTCGAGGATACGTCGGGCGGCGCCCACGACACGCTGATGGCGGCCTGCGATGCTCCGCGCTATCGGCTGCTCGGGGTCGATGGCCATCACGACAACTGCCGGGACAACCTCCACGCCGGGCTCGCCGCGCTGGGCATTGCGGTCCCGGCCACCCCATCGCCGCTGAACCTCTTCATGAACATCCCGTGGACGCCGGACGGCGCGCTCGCGTGGGCGGAGCCGGTGTCCACGCCGGGCAGCTACGTGGTGCTCCGGGCCGAGATGGACCTGGTGATCGCCTTCTCCGCGTGCCCGCAGGATATCCTGCCGATCAATGGCCGGACCGGGCACACCACCGAGGCCCACTTCAGCGTCGAGTAGCGGGCGTCACTCTTTCTCGGCGCCTCGCCGCGGGCGAGCCGGGTGAGGAAGCGGGCGATGTCGCGGGCCATGTCGTCGAACGATTCCTTCAGGTGGACCTTGCCGTCGCCCCCGAAGGGGCTGGTGGGCTTCACGGGCCGGCCAGCGCCTTCGCGAGCGCGGTCACCACGTGGTCCATGTGGTCGATGTAGTCGCTCGTGCCCGGCACCGCGCCGGGCGACTGGGGAATCACGACGAGCTTGGCGCCGGCCAGGCGGGCGACCGCCGCGGCCGTGTCGGGCGGGTACCAGCTCTCCAGCACGACGACGCGCGCGCCCTGCTCCTTCATCTGCCGGACGAGGCTCACGAGGTGCTGTGGGGTCGGGGGAACCCCCGGCCGGTCCTCGACCTGGCCGAGCTCGATGAGGCCGTACGCGCGGTAGAAGTAGGGCCAGCTGTCGTGGTAGCTGACCACCCGCGCGCCGCGGTACGGCGCCAGCGTCTCGCGCCAGCGCTGGAACCGGGCCTCCACGCGGGTGAGGAACTCGCGCCGATTCGCCTCGAGCCGCGCACCGAGATCGGGCCGGAGACGGGCGAGGCCCTGAACGATGGAGGCGCTGACCGTCGGCATCGTGCCGGGATCGAGGGTGAAGTGCGGGTTGCCCGACGGATGCACGTCGCCCACCGATCGGTCCACTCGGCCCGAGGGGATCTTGAGCAGCTCCAGGCCCTGGGAGGCCTCGATGACGCTCGTCGAGCCGCGGAGCAGGCGGGGGTTCCCGCTGCTCTCGACGACCGGATCGATCCAGGCGTCCTCCTCGAGGCCGTTGCGGACGAGGATCTCCGCGCGCTTGACGAGCAGGATCTGGCTGGGGCGGATCTCGAGATCGTGCGGATTCTGCCCGGGCCGGGTGGCCACCTCCACGCGGCCCAGGTCGCCGACGATCGCGCGGGTGATGGACCAGAGGTCGGGCAGGGTGGCCAGGACGCGCAGGGGCGGCTCGGCGGCCGGCTCGGGCGTTGGGAGCGCGAGGAGCAGGCCGCCGGCCAAGGCGACGGCGAACGCGAGGAGGGCGCGGACCCGACGGAGCGGGCGCATCAGAAGCGCTCCGTCGGGTGCGCGCCCAGGATGAACGTGCCCTGGAGGAAGACCTCGTTGGCGACGCGCTCCACCGCGCCGGTGCCCTCGGTGTGCTTGTACTGCACCCGGAAACGCAGGAACTCCGACGGCTTGAATTGCAGGTACGGCGAGACGGCCCACTCGCGCCCGCGGTCGACCGCGAGCTCGGTCCAGTCGCCGCGCAGGCCGACCGCCCAGCGCCGGTTGAAGTCCCACTGCCCGTAGAGATAGCCACCCCATCGGTCGAAGCGGCGGTCCCGGGGGGGCGTGATGTCATCCCCTTCCGCCGTCACCGTGCGCATGGCGTAGAGCGCTTCGCCCGCGAGCGTGAAGAGGGGAAAGCCGGATCCGGGAGCCGCCCACTTGTACTTGGCTCCCAGGCCGAGGACGGTCGTGCGATGCGCGTCGGTGGCGATTCCGCTCGCGGCCGACAGGTCGATCTGCAGGCCCCCCTGCTCCTCGAGCTCGAAGAACGTCCGCCAGCGACCGATGACCAGAGGATCCCGCAGCGTCCCGCGCCCGAACGCCACCTCGTTGTCCCCATCGAAGACGCCGATGGAGAGCTCGTTGTAGACCGGCAGCGGCAGCACCCAGAAGGCCTCGATACCCTTCTCACCGTCGAGCTGCTCCTCGCCGAAGAACCGGCTCAGCACGTTCGGCCGATCGATCTGGGGCAGATCGTCCTGGTGCACCACGTTCAAGGTGCCGAAGCGGGGCCGCATGACGCCGAGCCGCGCGGTGGTGCCGAGCGGGAGGGCGAGCAGGGTCAAGTTGGCCTCGTCCACCTGGACCGTGACGCTCCGGTCGGAGGGCTCGAGGCCGGCGGGCTCCTCGCCCGCGGAGAGCCGAACCACCGCGCTGGCGTACGGGTCCACGCGGCCGAAGAGGCCCAGCTCGATCTCGCGCGGGAAGACGCGGTTCTCGCGGCCTGCAAAGGTGCCGTCGCGTCGTCGCTCCCGGGTCCGGGAGGTCAAGTCGGTGACGAAGTCTCCACTGACCCCGATGTCGAACAGCAGCGTGCGTCCAGGCTGGGCCAGGGCGAACGGCTGGCGGGGGCTCAGCATCTCGCGGAGCGACGGCTCGCCCGCGGTCGGGGTGGTCGCGGCGGCCGTGAGCGGCACGGCCTGGGCGGGAGCGGGTGCGGCGCTGGCCGGACCCGGACTGGGCGCCGGCCCCGCTTGTCGCTGGGTCTCGAGCTGCTCGAGGCGGTCGGTCAGCTCGCGCAGACGCTTCTCGTACTGCTCGCGGATCGAATCGAGCTGCCGGCGTACCGCGCCGAGCTCCTGGCGGACCGCGTCGACGTCCTGCGCGTGGGCGGGGCCCGACAGGGACGAGCCCAGCGACAGGAGAAGGAACGGGAGCGGCCACAAGCGGGCCGTGTGCATGCGCATGGATGCCCTCCGGGAGCGGAGCGTGAGCGGCCGAAGCGGTCCCTTGGGGCCGCCGGTTCACGAAGCGCGGGGGCGGTCAGGCCTGGGGCGGAGCGCGGGGTGTGTCGGGTGATGCCGGAGTGGCGGGTCGGGTGAACGCCGGCGCCACGTCGTGCTGCTCGCGCGCGGGATCGGCCGGACGCGTGTAGCGCGCGAGGGTGCCCGGCACCGCGACGGAGTGAACATCCTGCTGGAGTGGGCAGTCGGGACTGCAGAAGCCGGGAACGCTCCGGTCCTCATCGAGCGCGGGCGGGATGCCCGCGACGGTGAGGGCGAGCGCGACGAGCAGCAGGAGCGCAGCGCGGCCAAGAGGGTGCATCGGCCGGGCGATAGTGGGGGAAGAGCGGCTCCTGGTCAAGTGGACGGCTGACGCCGCGCGGCAAGCGGGACACTTGACGTTGGTCCGCGCGCTGCTCTAGGATGCCCCCGCGTTGTCCCGATGACGCGCGGCGTGCCCTCTCACTGACGAGAAGGAGTCTCGGCCATGAAGCCAAGAGCGATCGTAGCGGTGGGCGCGGCCCTGGTGGTCCTTGCCCTCGGTTCCTCGGCGTTCGCCCAGACCGACTGCAAAACTCTCATGCCGGCGTCGCCCTGGGGCCCGAACGACCAGACGGGCGCCACGAACCGTGTCACCCCGGCCGTGACGAAGGCCGCCGCCGCCGAGATCAAGGACGGCAAGGTCATCGCGATGTCCTATCCGTTGACCGACGGAATCCCGCTCTTCGGTAGCCGGTTCACCAAGACGATCCTGACCGCTACCACGCTAGCGCCCGGTGGGGCGCTCGGCGAGAACCAGCTGACGTACATGGAAGACACCTGGCTCAGCCAGAGCCACGTCGGCACGCACCTCGATGGCATGGGTCACATCGGCCGGAAGGATTGCTACTTCAACCAGACGCCGATGGGCAAGTTCATCACCCAGAACAACATGACCAAGCTCGGCCTCGAGCACCTGAAGCCGTTCGCGACCCGGGGCGTGATCGTGGACATGGTCAAGGTGTACCAGCAGGCGAACAAGTTCAAGGGCAACGCCGCCTGCAAGAAGGCGTGCCTCGAGAAGGGCACCGTCATCACCGCGGCCGACATCCAGGCCGGATTGAAGATGTACAACGTGACGCTGCGCGAAGGCGACATCGTGATCATCCACACCGGATGGGGCGATCTCTTCGAGCAGTTCCCGGCCCAGAACGCGATCTACAACTCGGGCGAGCCGGGAATCGGCAAGGACGCGGCGACGTGGCTCATCTCGCAGAAGATCGTCGCGGTGGGCAACGACACGTGGGGCGTCGAGGTCATCCCGGGGGAGAACCCCAAGGAAGCCTTCATCGTTCACAACATGCTGCTCACCGACAACGGTATCCACATCATCGAGAACGTCCGTACGGACCTGATGGCGGCGGAGGCGGCCGCGACGGGCCGGGCCACGTTCTTCTTCAGCATGACGGTGCCGAAGGGCGTGGGCATGACCGGCAACTTCGTCGGGATCGAGGGCATCCGCTAAGCCGGAGGCCGGTCGCGGTCTCGTGACGCATCGGGCGCCGGCGTCCTCTCCACGGGGGCGCCGGCGCTCGTGTCTCCGCCGCTGGGCGTCGAGCGCCGGCGCCCTGGTGGCCCTCGCGGCGGCCCTGTCGCCGGCGGCGGCTCAGCGCACCTACCTCGTCGCGTTCGCGAACCTCACGGAAGAGCCGGGGGTCACGCTGGAGGGGACCGGCTTCACCGGACGTGAGATCCGGGAGAGCTTCACGCTGGCCGCGCGGGCCTACCCGCTGGAGATGGTCTACTACGACAATCAACGCGACGACGCCCGTGCCCTCGCCAACGCGGAGGCGGCGATCGCCCGCAAGGTGGATCTCTACATCCAGTACCATCGGGGTGGCGCCAACGTGGCGGTGGCCGAGAAGCTCAAGGCCGCCGGGATCAAGGTCCTCGCGGTGAATGCTCCCATCGCCGGTGTGCCGCTCTACACCGCGGACAATTTGGCGGCCGGGCGGGTTGCCGGCGAGGCTCTGGCCCAGTTCGCTCTCCGCGCGTGGCGGGGCCAGCCGATGGCGGCGGCGATCGTCGGGCCGGTATCCGCCGCCGAGGAGCGCGTGCCGGAGCGGGTCCAGGGCGTGACCCAGGCGCTCGGGCAGCGGCTGCCGGGCGTGCGGGTGACCGCGCTCGACACCAGGGGCAATCCGGCGCAGGTCGGGCCGCTCGTGGGTAAGTTCCTGGCCACCCACCCGACCGGCCGGCTGCTGCTGGCGGCGACGGACGACGCGACCGCGCTGGCGGTGAAGGCCGCGCTGGAGGCCGGCGGTCGCGTCCACGACAGCGTCATCGTGAGCCACGGGGTGGATCGGAGCATCCACGGCGGGATGAACGATCGGAGGGAGATCGATCCAAGCAACCGGGGCAGCATCCTGGTGGGATCGGTGGCGTTCTACCTCGACCGGTACGGCTACGAGGTGTTGCCGCTCGCGATGCGGATGCTGCGAGGAGAGGCGGTGCCTGCGCGGGTGACTACGCGGCACGTGCTGGTCACGGCGGCGAACGTCTTCAGCGAGTATCCACCCTACGACATGAACTGACGCGCGAAGCTGCCGGTCAGCGGGGGCCCGCGGGTGCGGCGGCGAAGAGCCCTTCGGGACCCTCGCCGGTGGCGGTGGGCGCCACCGCGAACGTCACGTGACCGTGAGGGCTGACGCTCACCACCGGGTACAGCGTGAGCGTGGTGATGCGGTCGCCGCCGGGAAGAGCGTCGCCCACCGCGACGACCTGTCGGAGACCGCCGCCATCGGCGATCAGGATGGCCATCGGGCTCGAGCCGCCTTCGATTGAGGCGGCGAAGGCGATGGCGCCAAGAGGGCCGACCGTGGGCCAGAGACCGAAGTGCTCGATGGTGCCGCCCCCCGGCGCGGGGTCGCCCAGGCGCGACACCGCGCGCGCGCGCCCGTCCTCGACCGCGAAGATCGCCGCCGCGACCGGCGCGAACTTGAGCATGCCGTGGAACGCGACAACGCCGTCATCGTTCAGGCCAACGCGCTCGGAGAACTTTGCGAAGATGCCGCCGATCGGTGTGTCATCTCCGGCGCCCACCACCATCTGGATCCGCTCGCCGCTCGCCACGAAGACGCCCCCCGGCACCGCCTTGCCTTCGACCACCGCGGCGAAGGCCACCGCGCCGCGCGCGTTGATCACGGGAGGCCCGAACCCGGCGAAGAGGCCGCCGGCGGGTGCGGGGTCGCCCTGGGCGACGATCTTGCGCAGCACGCCGCGCGCGCTCACCAGAATCGCGTCGGCGGACTCACGCCCGCGCCGGACAGTCGCGAGGAACACGATGTCGCCGCGCGGGTTGACCGCCGGCGAATCGAGCGCGGCGAGGACGCTCGACGGCATCCCGGGAGCCGGGCTGCCGGTGAGGGCGACCGGGCGGAGCCGGCCGGCCGACCAGGCGAAGATCCCCTCCACGGCTTTTCCCCCGGCGACCGCAGCGGCGAAGGCCACCACGCCGCCATCGCTCAGCGCCGGGGTCGGGTGCTTCCCGAAGCCGGACAGTCGTCCGACACCCGGAACGCGGTCGCCTTCCCGGGCCACCGTGAGAATCCGATCTCCGCGACGGAGGAAAATGCCTTCGTCCGCGGTCCCTCGGCTGAGCCTCGCGAAGAAGGCGACCTCACCCCGGGCGTTGACGGGAGCAACCACCGGGAGATTCTCCTGGCCGAAGCGGTCGAAGGTGCCGCCGCCCGGCGCGGGCTCGCCCACGCGGGCCACCGCGCGGAGCGTGGGCGCCTCGCTCGCGCGCGCCGGCACCGCCGGCGCGGTCGTGGAGAATGTGGCGAGCGCGACGAGCGCGCAGGCGACGACGGACGAGGGCTGGCGGGATCGCATACGCCGGGAGTATAGGAAGATCTGAATGGGCTCGCAATGACCGCGACGGCTCGGGGGTCCGTGATCGGCCTGGCGCTCCTGACTGTCGTCGCGGCGGGCGGTTCCGCGAGCCAGCCGCTGCGGGGCGCTTGCTACTGCCGGGCGGACGCGGTGCTCCATTGCACCGCGAACCTCAGCGAGCAGGACTGCCGCCGGCACTGTGACGAGGCGCTGTGCGACGACTGGTTCTGGAAGGAGCGATTGCCCTGCTGGAACTGGGGCTACGGGGGCTGAGCGGGGCACCCCCGAGGCGCTCGATCATCGCGCGGTCGAGCGCGTCCCACACGGGCTCGAGCTCGGGGGTGGCGCGCCCCCGAACCGCCCAGATGGTCAGCGGGAAGTCGAGACCGGGGATGCGGCGCACGCGCAGCCGGGAGCGGAGCGGGCTCCGGGCGAGAATGCGGGCCGGGACCAGCCCGAGGCCGCGGCCGCGGGCGACCAGGGCGAGCTGGAGCTCGTAGGTGTAGGTCTCGACCGTCACGCGCATGCGGACGTTGGCGGCGAGGAGGGCCCGCTGCAGGAGCGCGCGCGCCGCGCAGCCCTCCGGGTTCAGGATCCAGCCGACCTCGCCGAGCCCGGCAACCCGAGGGGAGGCGGCGCGCCCGCCGCGCGGGCCGATCACCACGAGGCGCTCCGGGCCGAGCCGCGTCGCAGCCAGCCCCGCGGGCGGCCGCTCCGGCTCGGAGAGCAGGACGATGGCGCCGTCGAGCGCTCTGGCCCGCACCCGCTCGAGCAGGTCGCGGCTCCAGCCCGTGCTGAGGGAGAGGGCGAGGCGCGGGAATGCGCGGCGCACCCGGTCAACCGGCTCGGTGAGCGTGACCTCGGTGAGGGCGTGTGCGACGCCGATGCGGACCTCCCGCGCGGCGAGCGCATCGCCGTCGGAGGCGGCCCGGACATCGCGCACCGCGTGGAGCACGCGGCGGCAGCGCTCGAGCACCGCCTGGCCCGCCTCGGTCAGGGCGAAGGGCCGCCGCCGGCGATCGCAGAGGGCCACGCCGAGGGCGCGCTCGAGCCGCTGGACGCGGCGGGTCACCGCCGGCTGAGTGAGATACAGCTCGCGCGCGGCGCGGCTGACCGAGCGCGCCTCCGCCACCGCCACGAACGCCCGGATGTCGTCGAATTCCACCGCGACATACTAATCATGCCGAGTATTCATGGGCAACATGATGGACGAGCGGGTATCCTGTGCGGCATGCCGACCTCGTCGCCGCCCGTGGCGCGCTCGTGGTCAGCCCGCGCGACCCCCGCCGGCGCCGACGCGTACCTGGCCCACTTCGAGCGCGCGGTGCTCCCGGCGCTGCGGCGGCTCGACGGCCACCGCGGCGCGCTGGTGCTGCGTCGACCCGAGGGCGGCGACGTCGAGATCATCGTGCTCACGTTGTGGGCGTCCGAGGAGGCGATCCGGGCGTTCGCGGGTACCGACGTCCTGTCGGCGGTGGTGGAGCCGGAAGCCCGCGCGGCGCTCGCGACCTTCGACACCCGCGCGACGCACTTCGAGCTGGCGCTGCACGCGGAGCCCTGACGCTACGGAGGAGGAGACATGTCGCGCTACTACTGTCATGAGCATCCCGAGGTCCTCGTGCTGGAGACCCGCGTGGTGGACGCCCGGCCCGGCGCGGTCCTGCTCGACCGAAGCCCGTTCCATCCGGGCGGGGGCGGCCAGCTCGCCGACCGAGGACTCGTGCGCTGGAACGGCGGAGAGGTGCGGGTCGGCGGCATCGAGGCCGCGGGCGGCCGCCACTGGCACCTGCTGACCGAGCCGGTCGAGATGGCGGGCACGGTGGAGGTGGTGGTGGACGCCGACTTCCGCTCGATGATGGCGCAGCTCCATACCGATACCCACATCCTGAACGCGCTCGTCTTCCGCCAGTTCCAGGGGGCGCTGGTCACGGGCGCCCAGCTCAACGACGACGGCACCGCGCGCATGGACTTCGACCTGCCCGACGCCGACAACGATCTCCTGCGGGCGCTCGAGCCCGAGATCAACGACGTGATCCGCCAGGACCTGCCGGTGCGGTACGCCTACGTGGGGGATGTGGAGGCGGCCGCCGAGCGCGGGCTCGTCCGGAACCGATCGGTGGCCCCGCCTCCGGCCGAGGACGGGTCGATCCGGGTCGTCGAGATCGTCGGCCTCGACCGGCAGGGCTGCGGCGGCACGCATCTGGCCTCCACCGCGCAGTCGCGGCCGGTGCGGATCCTCAAGATCGACAACAAAGGTCGGCACAATCGCCGGATCAAGATCGGCCTCACCGGCGAGCACCCGAGGTGACCTCGGCCGTCGAGCCATTCCGCATCGACGTCCCGCAGGCGGTGCTCGACGATCTCGGGGAGCGCCTGCGACGGGC
>Ga0137394_10004545_pt1 | contig 10541 bp, 13 predicted proteins | sample czobulk116metaG_FD_108278 | JGI IMG/M metagenome (GOLD analysis project Ga0137394, IMG submission 108278) | Vadose zone soil microbial communities from Angelo Coast Range Reserve, California, USA - czobulk1.16 metaG | ecosystem: Environmental > Terrestrial > Soil > Vadose zone | place: USA... | reverse complement strand
GCTGTTTCATCCCCTCGCCGACTCCATCAAGATGTTCACGAAGGAGGATATCGTCCCAGACGGGGCTGACAGGATCCTCCATACCCTCGCCCCCGTCTTCTCGGTCTTCTTCGCCCTCGTGGCCTTTGCGGGAATTCCATTCGGGGATCGCCTTGTCCTGGGAGGCCGCGTCGTTGAGCTCCAGATCGCCAGGATCGACGCGGCCCTCCTCTATATCTTCGCGATGCTCTCGTTGGGGGTGTATGGAGTGATCCTCGCTGGATTCGCCTCCCGCAACAACTACGCGCTGCTCGGTGGACTGCGCGCCACCGCGCAGATGATCTCCTACGAGATTGCCCTGGGCATCGCGATCATTGGTATCGTCATGGTCTACGGGACGATGGACCTGCAGGAGTTGGTGCGAGGTCAGGGGAAAAACCTGGGAGGCTGGATCCCCCTGTGGGGCATCGTCGTTCAACCCGTGGCATTTTTTGTGTTCCTGACAGCCGCCCTGGCTGAAACCAAGAGAGTTCCCTTCGACCTCCCGGAAGGGGAGTCGGAAATCATCGGGTATTTCGTCGAGTACAGCGGCATGAAATTCGGGATGTTCTTTCTTGCTGACTTCTTGGAAACCATACTGGTCGCCTGTCTGGCGACGACGCTGTTTTTCGGTGGGTGGCAGGTGCCGTACCTCACGCCAGACGGGTTCCGGTTTCCGTGGGGAGCGACGCTGAGCGTCTCTCCGTGGATCTATGTGCTCCTCGGGGTTGCGAGCTTTTCGATCAAGGTCGTGGCCTTCTGTCTGTTGTTCATGCAGATCCGATGGACCCTGCCACGTTTCCGGTACGATCAGCTCATGCGGTTGGGTTGGCTCGGACTGTTTCCGATCTCGGTGGCGAATGTGCTGGTGACCGCCTCTGTACTGGCCCTTTTCACAGATTAATTGTCATGGCGGTCAAGGTGCTCCGCAGGCGCGAGCTGACGTTCTGGGAAAAGCTCTATCTGCCACAGATCGTCGGCGGTCTGAGGATCACTTCCTCACACTTCTTCCGGAACCTTTTTCTTCACGCCGCGCACCGCGTCGGACTGCTCAAGCACCTCCGAGCTTCTGTCACCTTCCAGTACCCTGAAGAGGCCAGGCCGCTTGCGACGCGATTCCGGAGCCGTCACCGGCTCACCGTCCGAGAAGACGGAGCTCCTCGCTGCGTCGGGTGCATGCTCTGCGAGACCGTCTGTCCGGCGAAGTGCATCACCATTGTGGCTGGGGAGCACCCCGACCCCCACGTCGAAAAGTACCCCGTGCGCTTCGACATCGACCTGGGGGTTTGCGTGTACTGCGGATACTGCGTCGAGGTGTGCCCTGAGGACGCGATCCGCATGGATACCGGAATTCTCGATGTGGCCGCCTACTCTCGAGATGCGATGAAGCTCGACATCCATGAGTTGATGGATCCGGCGTTGCGCAAGCCGATCGGGGATTGCAGCCTCAAATTCCCGCACCAGTGCCGACTCGCGAATGGGCAGATGAAGGGTGGCTGGAACGAACAGCCGTTGCCCTGATCGAGTCTGCGACCATGGCCCATTCCTGGCTCTGTGACGGACCTTGGGACGCGACTCCACCCGGCGGCCCGTCCGAGGCGTTCAGAGAGCGACGCAGCCAACGAGATGCGCGTCGGCATCCTCTGGGCGTTGATGCCTGGCATCACCGAGGCGGCCCGGCGCCAGGTGCTCGGGCCGCCGAAACCAGTCCTCGACCACTTCCCGCACGACATGGGCATTGTCGGTCGGGCCGACACCGCCTGGTGGAGCTGCCGACGCCAGGCTCCCGCTGAGCGTCGGCGAACCGATCGTCACGACGAGCAACCGATCCTCGCCGCGAACCTGCCGCCCCGTCGCGCGGAGAAGATCGACGTGGATGCCGTCCGCCAGACAACTGGCCCGCACCTCGACGCCTGAAATTCCAAGCGCGCCTCGACGGCCTTGCCGGATCTCGCCGGCCAACCACCGACCGAGCTCGGCGCCGCTCAGGGTGACCCGCACGACGCGATTGTCGAACGGGAACACGTCGTACAGCCGTCCAAACGTTACCGGGCCATCGGGGAGATCCGCCCGAAGACCGCCCGTCGCGTTGTTGATGACCGCAACGTCGGCGCCCGGCACCGCGTCGCGGAGCGCATCGGCAAAGAGGTTTCCGAGCGGCGACCCGAGATCGCCGACTCGACGAATCGGGGCGTCCAGGGACACGCCGAGCGTTGTTGCCTGGAGCTCATGAACGCGCTGGAGCGCCGGCGCCATTGCCTGGACGACGACCGGATCGGGCGTGACGGCTCTTCCTTCGTACTGCGCCGGCACGTCCGATCCGGTCGCGGGGACGCAGTTCCCGGTTGTGGGATCTTGTTGGGCGCAGACCTGGCGCGGTGCGAAGAGCTGAATGCGCGCGACGCTCCTGGTCCTCCGATCGAAGACGAGATCGACACGACCGAGCGCCTGTCCGCGCGAGAAGGGCTCGATAATGCCGATCCCGTCGACTTGATGTGCGAGCCCGTCGTGGGTATGACCGGCGGCGATCACGTCCACCAACCCATGGGGCAGGCTTCTCGCAACCTGAAAGATCTCTGACTCCGAATCGCACGACGAAAGATCGGCGGGCCGATCGAATCGATCGCAGCGCCCGCCCGCATGGGAGGCGACGATGACGACTTCGGCGCCGGCAGCTCGAAGCTTCGACGCCTCCGCGGCGATCGTGGGCCCGAGCGGCGCGACCCGCAATCCCTGAACGTTGGCTGCGAGCGTCGCCCTCAGCGCACCCATCGTCATGACGCCCACGACGCCGGCTTTGACCCCGGCCGCGTCCACGAGCACCGACGGCCGAACGTTCGGCCATTCGACGGGTCTGCCCGTCGCATCGTCAATCAGGTTTGCCGCGAGGAAGGGATATCGCGCCTGGGCGGCGCGCGCCTTGAGAGCGCCGCGCAGGTCGCCCGGCAACTGTCGTCCGGTCGGCGAGTCGACCGACCCGAAATCGAAATCGTGGTTGCCGACGGCCTCCGCGGCATATCCCATCGCGTTGTAGGCGTCGACGACGAGGGCGCCCTCGCTGAGATTGGATTCGATGCCGCCCTGAAAAGTGTCGCCGGAGTCGATCAGCAGGACGGCCCCGCCGTCCGACGCCCGGGTCACGCGCAGATTGTTCACGTATCCCGCGAGCAGGGGCAGACCGCCGAGGCCGTTTCTCGGAAAGGCGGCCCCGTGGAGATCGCTGGTACCGACAATCGACAGAGTCACCAGCGCCGGTTGGTCGGGCGCCGCGGCGAGAGTCGGGAGATGTATCGCCCTCGCGAACCAGAGGCACGCCAGCGCGAGAGCGCCCGGGGCAATCCGCCGGGCGGTTCTACCCGATTGTCTTGCGCGCATCGTGATCTCCGGAGCTCCTGCCGGCGTCCCGCATGATGGCACAATGGATTGCCCTTGTGATACGCGAATGCATCGCCCTCGTCTCTGACTCGGGCCCGCGTGGCGTGCCATGCGAATCAACCGGATGGCTGCCCTGCGAGCCTGACCATGTGGCTTCCACCGCCGTCGTGTCTGAGAAAACCCTATTGCTCACGACAGTACGACCGCACGCGACTCGGCTTGGGATGATTGCCACGATGACTCACGCTGCCGCGACCACGAAGACACGAAGACACGAAGAACGACACGAAGAAGAGATCCTCCTCTTCGCGCCTTCGTGGGTGCATCTGTTTTCGATGCTGAAATCAGTTTTCAGACTCAGTAGACCACCGCGGTAGCGGCCCGGAGAAGACCAAGCATCCGGAGGGCTATCACGATCAGTAACACGATGAGCCAGAGAAGAGCTGTCTTGCGCGTAGAGTTCCGCATACATGCCTCCCGGCTCGTGTAATGGCAGGCGTCCGGTGAGTCTCGCGCCCGCGGCCGGCGTCTATCGTGCGGCCTTCGACCGCTCGACTTTCCAGATATTCGCTTCCATCTGCTGCGCTCCGTAGTACAGCGTCCGGCCGTCGGGCGATGCCACGATGCTCCACAAATCGTCGGGCGGCAGCGGCAGCGTCACCGCGATCTCGCGGCGCTCGAGCGACGTGATGTTCTGCATGACGAGCTTTCCACTGTGTGAAAGATACCTGCGGTCACACCGCTACCAAGGCCCTCGCGATCACGATCGACCCGGCGCGCCCGTTGGTCATCACCAATCAGAGCTCGACTCTGCGTCCGGGAACCGTTGGGTCGGCCTACGCCGCGAACTTGTTTGCGGACGGAGGCGTCCAGCCGTATCGCTGGGTAGTTGTAACCGGGCAGCTGCCGCCCGGGATCGTCTTGAACTCGTCCGGCCGATTCTCGGGCACGCCGACCACTGTAGGGACGTTCACATTTACCGTGCGGGTCACGGACAACGCCGGTGCGCAGGCATCTCAGGAATTCAGTATCACGGTAAGCTGACGCGTCGAATTGGTTGTCCGTTGGCGTCTGAGAATCGCGCCTGGGTGCTGCACACCGACTCAAGGCGCGCTTGCCAATCTGTGGTTGGAGGTGGGCGCTGACAACGCCGGGTTCACCTGGATGGCGTCACGCGTCGGCAATCAGTGCCGGCGATTTCTTCATGATGATGGCCACCGAATCATTGCCGCCCCGATCCTGACGCGGTTGCATCACGAATATCGCGTGGAGCCGTTGGCAGCGTGAATCGTGAAACCCGTGTCGCCTTCAGTAGTTTTTGCGGAGCCCAGCGCGTTCCCACCAGTTTGACAGCCACGGCCAAGTTCCCTATGGTGTGCCTGTCGGTAGTTTCAGAGACGGAGGCGCCTGTGAAGGACAAGTTTTTCGGCGTATTCCTCGGGGCCGTTGGCCTTCTGGTGACTTCGGTTGCGCTGGTCGCACACCACGGAGCGGCGAGCTTCGACACGACAAAAGAGCTCACCTTGAAGGGGACCGTGACCGAATGGATCTGGGCCAATCCCCATTGTTTCCTGAAGTTCGATGCGAAGGACGACACCGGCTCCGTCCGAAACTGGGCGGCCGAGGTCAGCAACCCGACCGACATGACGAAGCGTGGCTGGGCGCGGACGTCGTTCAAGGCCGGGGACGAAGTCACCGTGGCGCTGCAGCCTGTCAAGAACGGCGCCCCTGTCGGGCGCATCAGACACGTGATTCTGCCCAACGGCCAGACGCTATCGGCGGGGGCGCCGCCACCACCGCCTCCGCCTCCCGCCAGATAATCAGTCGTGTCCCGTCCTACAAGCGAGGATTCCGACATGGCGAAACGCTTCACCATTTTCATCATCGGTTCAGCGGCAGCGCTGACGCTTTCGTCTGTCATGCGCGCGCAAAACCAGCCCTGGAACAACGCTGGATTGGCCCAGAGCCCGAATCAACAGCAGCAGACGGGACCACCGGCGGCGCCGGCTCCCCGCCGCGACCTGAGTGGAATCTGGGACGCGGGAGGCGCGGGAATCGGGGCACGCGGATACATGACGCCTCCGCTCACGCCCTGGGGCGAGGCGCTGGGCAAGACCCATAAGTCCGGAGACGGCGCAAGAATGGTCCCTGTCGAAGACATCAATGACCCGCTGTCGACCATGGGCGATCCGGAGGGGTTCCCGCGCAATCTGCTCTTCGAGCTTCGGCCATTTCAGATCGTGCAGACGCCGAACCAGGTGCTGATGTTGTACATGTTCGAGAAGAGGTGGCGCGTCATCTGGACGGACGGCCGGCGACTTCCCAAGGATCCCGACCCGAGGTGGTACGGCTACTCGGTCGGCACGTGGGAGGACGACTACACGTTCGTCGTTCAATCGGTCGGCATGGATGAGCGGACGTGGCTCGATAATGCGGGCAACCCGCACAGCACTGAAATGCACGTGGAGGAACGTTACCGCCGAGTGAACCAGAACACTGTGGAGCTCACCGTCACGATAGACGACCCGAAGACGTACACGAAGCCGTGGGTACCTCGTGACAAGCTTCCTCTGAGATTGATGCCACACGACACGGATCTGATGGAGATGATCCCCTCGGCATCGGAGGCAGCCGAATACCGGAAGGTCTTCGCCAGACCGGGCAAATAGTTAGATGTGGAGGATCGACATGAAGGCTCAACGCATGGCACTCGCCACGATCCTGGCTCTTGTGCTGATGTCGGTGGCGACCCGCGCGCAGTGGCTGAACCATCCGACGCCGGGGATTCCGCGCCTGCCTGACGGCAGGCCGAATCTCTCCGCGCCCCCGTCGCGGCTGGCGGATGGCCACCCGGATCTGTCAGGCATATGGGACGTGGGGAACATGCTCTACTTCCACGATCTGGCCCGGGAGCTGAAGCCCGGGGAGGTCCAGTTGACGCCATGGGCGGCCGCCATCCGAAAGCAACGTATGGACCGCAATCACGTCGACGATCCATACGGGTACTGCCTGCCGCTCGGCGTGCCGCGCATCAACGTTCGCAGCCCGTTCAAGATCCTTCAAACACCCCAGCTCACCGCATTCCTGCACGAGACCTACGTCGGCATGATTTTCCGTCAGGTCTTCACGGACGGACGGCGCCTGCCGGAGATCAGCGAAGCGGAACCTACGTGGCTCGGGTACTCGGTTGGCAAGTGGGACGGCGATACGTTTGTCGTGGACACCGTGGGATTCCGCGATCGCGGTTGGCTCAGCGCCATGCAAGCCTATCCGCACAGTGACGCCTTGCATGTCACCGAGCGGTGGAGACGCGCGGACGTCGGCCACATGGAATTGACGGTCACCATCGACGATCCAAAGGCCTACGTCAAACCGTGGACCAACAAGATCCCATTGCTGCTCCTGCCGGACACCGAACTGCTCGAAGCGTTTTGCGACAACCAGATGACGATCCTGAAACAGTGGAGCATCGATCCGATGCCTCCAGAGCCGCCAAGCCCTCCGCTGGCAGGTGCGAAACAGGATTGATTCATGAAAGGAGCGCATCATGCGCGGTCTAGCTCTATTCGTTGCAGGAATTCTGGTTGGATTGGCCGTTCAGACCGCCGTCGCCAAGAACGAGGTCGTCGTCGGCCTGAACCATGTGGGCCTCAGCGTACCGAGCATCCCTGAGGCCGCGGCGTTCTACACGCAGACAATGGGATTTCGCGAGGCGTTCCGGAACACCAACGAACAGGGGCAGCCAACGTCGATCTATCTGCAGATGAGCAAGAACACATTTCTGGAACTGCAGCAGTCCAACGCGCAGCGGCCGGCCGGAATCAATCACTACGGCCTGCACGTGGAGAATGCTCGCGCGGCCGTCGCGATGTTCCGTCAGCGGGGCGCGACGACGACCGACCCGACCGGTCCCAGCGGCTTCTCGAAAGCCATCCTCGCGAACGTGACCGACCTGAACGGCCTCCGTATCGAGCTCTCCGAGCTCGGTCCCGACTCGCTCCAGCGAAAGGCCATGGCCAGCTGGAAACCGTGAACCAGGACCACGACGCGTCGCACACGTCAAGGAACGCGGCCGCATGAATCCCAGGTCGAGGGGAACGATCCTCGGGGCCATGGTGTGGCTGGCGAGCGTCGTTGCGTGGGCGGGCGGTCAGGCTGGGCCCGAACGGAAGCCCCCGATGGCGGAAGAGGTCTTCAAGAACGTTCAACTGCTCAAGGGAATCCCCGTGGACGAATTCATGGGGACGATGGGGTTCTTTTCCGCTGCTCTGGGCCTGAACTGCACCGATTGCCACGTCGACGAAAGCGGCGGCAACTGGGCAAAGTATGCCGATGACAACGCGCTGAAGCAGACGGCTCGCAGGATGATTCGGATGGTGTCGGCCATCAATTCGGCCAACTTCGGGGGACGGCAGCTGGTGACCTGCAACACCTGCCATCGCGGCAACCGTCGCCCCAACGTCATGCCGAGTCTGGCGTTGTTGTACGGCACTCCGCCGCCGGACGAGCCTGGTGAGCCTTTCGAGGAGGCGCCCGGGCAGCCTCCCGCAGATCAAGTTCTTGACAAGTACATTCTGGCGGTCGGCGGAGCCAAGCCGCTGGCCAACCTCACCAGCCTGGTCGCCAGGGGGACTTACCTCGGGTTCGACGACGCGGAGACGAGCGCAGTGGAAATCTTTGCCAGAGCGCCGGGTCAGCGAACCACGATCATTCACACGCTCTCCGGAGACAGCACCACGACCTACGACGGCCGCACCGGTTGGATCGCGGCGCCACAAACAGAGAGACCGGTGCCGTTGCTCGCGCTGACCGGACAGGAGCTGGACGGCATCAAGCTGGAAGCGGAGCTGTTCTTTCCGGCGCGGATCAAGCAGGCGCTCAGCAAATGGCGCGTGGGTGTCCCGATTACGATCGGCGATCGCGAAGTCCAGCCCGTCCAGGGAACCACCGCCGCGGGGGCCACCGCAACGTTATGCTTCGACTCGGAGTCGGGTCTGCTCGTGAGGCTGGTACGCCTTTCCGGGTCGGCGGTCGGCCGCCTTGTCACGCAGATTGACTACGCGGATTATCGCGAGGTCTCCGGCGTCAGGATGCCGTTTCGCTGGACCGTCACGTGGCTGAACGGGCGATCGAAGTTCGAGCTGAGCGACGTGCAGCCGAACGTCGCGATTGACGCCTCGAAGTTCGCCCGACCTGCAGTCGGACGATGACGCGCCGACACCTGTTCTGAAAAGCCAACGGCCGGGCCACTACCTGGCGCCGGTTCACCGCGACGAAGTCGCTCCTTCCGCGTGCGGCAGGTGGACTGACATCAGCACCAGGGTGCCTTCGATCTGCGTGAACCAGTGCGCCGTCTTTTCGGGCACCATCACCCAATCGCCTTTGACAAGGCGACGCGTCGCGCCGCCGTCGATTGCTGAGCCGCTCAGGTTCTCCGCGTTCGTCCGCTTCTCGTCGCGCATTGTGCCGCCGGTCACGAGCGTTCCCGCGCCTTCGACGACGTAGAACATCTCCGCCTCGCGCTCGTGCACTGACGCGGGCGCGTTGACGCCAGACACGCGATACTCGAGGTTCGCGTTGTACGGCGCGAGCCGGACGAGCGGCTGGACGAAGTTCGCCTGGTCCGGCTTGCGTTCGCTCCTGGCCTTCGCGATCATGGCCGTCACGTCCGCCGATCCAGCGAACAGCTTGGCCGGCGGCGGCGGATTCTGGGCAGCCGGCTGCTGTGCGATCGCCGCCGACGAGAACAGCGTGAAGATCGTGCAGAACACACATGCGCGCATGGAATGCCTCCTGTGGGCGGTGATTGTACACGCGCCGGCGTCGATCGCGCTTCGAACCTGCATGTCGGCCGAAATGAAATCGGGCTTGCGTGGGTTTCGTCAAATGATCTCAGCGCCCTGATGCTGAGTCTTCCATCCTGCTGCTCGACGAGACCGCCTGCCGGGGCCATTGCTCGCGGGCCCGCAACGCGAGGCCGGTCGCGACGGACGTCAGCTCTTCACCCCCGGTCACTCTCTCGTCGCCGAATCGTTCGACGAACATCTGCCGGACCGCTGGAACGAACGACGATCCGCCGGTCAGGAACACACGATCGATGTCGCCGGGCGCCAGGCCGGACCCTCTCATCAACCGATCGACGCATTCCGACATTGACGCGAGCTCCTCGGCAACCCAGGTCTCGAAGTCTGTGCGCGTAACCTTCTTTCATACTCGAACACGATCTCGTCAAAACCCGCGAGGCGAATCGCCGCCAACAGACGTTCGGTGGCAAATGCATCGAGTTCGGCGTCGGGCGGGTTGGAGAAATGGACGGGGCGGCCGAGGACGATCCGCCGAGGCGACGGCCATGACGAAAACCCGAGCTGTTCACCCATGTGCTTGCCGATGAGGGCGATCAGCTTCTCGAGCGTGTAGTGCTGCGTGCCGATTGCTGTTCCCTCGAACGTCCGATCCGCGAGGTACGCCTTCAGCGACTGGATGAAGCGACCCTTGGTCTCGGACGCGAGATAGCGGTCGATTGCCATGGATCCGGCGATCGATGGCTTCTTCGGCTGGAAGTACAGGACCGACGGGAACGTCGGCTGCAAGCCGTGTGCGCTCGGAAACTGCACGAGACGGGGAAGGCCCGACGCGTCGGCGACGGCGACGGCGCTGTTCGTCGTACCGAAATCGACCCCGACCCACCAGGGAGTCGTCTGCACAATCCGATGAGCGTACTCAGTATTCCTGTCGCGGCGCCACCATGACGTCGACCCGCGCCTCGCCATGCTTCGCCGAGGAGCGGAGGCTTGCCCGACGCCCAATCGCGGTCGGCGCTATTCTGATGGCGCGCAATAACCGCGCCCGAAGGGAGTCCCGCAATGCATCGACGACGAGCGTTTCTGACTCGAATTCCCCTCGGTGTTGCCAGCCTCGTAGCGGCCTGTCGGGCGCGTGGCGATGACGTGGAGTCTGCGGCGGCCAGGACGACATCGACACCGACATCGGTGCCCACAGCGGCCGGTGGATCGACTGGTGTCGGGGCGGCGCGCCCGTCCCCGCTCCTCCACGAGATTCCCGCCACTGCGCCCACGCTGCGTTGGGTGCCCGAGCACCGTGATCTCGTGTTCACGTTCGGCGGCGCCGCACCGAAGCATCGCATCGTG
>Ga0137394_10004543_pt1 | contig 10544 bp, 8 predicted proteins | sample czobulk116metaG_FD_108278 | JGI IMG/M metagenome (GOLD analysis project Ga0137394, IMG submission 108278) | Vadose zone soil microbial communities from Angelo Coast Range Reserve, California, USA - czobulk1.16 metaG | ecosystem: Environmental > Terrestrial > Soil > Vadose zone | place: USA... | reverse complement strand
CCGCTGCGAGTGGCGGGTCCGGGAGAACACGAACACCCCGAAGTCCGCCGCCACGGGCAGGAGGATCAACACGGCGAACCAGCGGGAGCGGTAGAAGGGGCGCGAGCGGTCCATGAGCCCGTCGGGCGCCTGTTTGATGAAATGGATGTCGCGCCGAAGCTGCCGCACGTCGCTCTGCACCACCCCGACGCCGGTCCCGCCCGCGCTCCCCTCCGGACCGCGCGCCACCTGGATCGGAATCGCCGGGCTCGCGACGCTCCTGTAGACACCGGCCTTCGGATCGAAGAAGGAGAACCGGACGGGCGGGATCGCCTGCGATCCCGGCGCCAGGGGGATGAGGACGTAGTCCCAGACCTTCTCGCCGAGCATCCGGTCGCCCGCCACCGACGTGGAGGCGCTGACCTTGGGCGCGTACTGCTTGAAGTCGCTCAGATCGGGAAGCGGCAGGGCGTTCACGGCGTTCAGGTTCCCTTCGCCGGCGACCTTCACCTTCACGCCGACGGCGTCGTTGACCTGCGATTCCCTGCGGTCGGCCGTGACCGAGAGGGTGAAGTTCCCCACCGCACCCGAGAAGGCTTCCGGGCGCTGCGCCGCGGGCAGCGGCTGCACATGGATCGCGATCGGCTCGGTGCGTCTCGTGATCGTCTCGGTCGGCGTGAAGAAGAACGATTCGATCGGATCCTGGCTGCGCCTGCGGACCTGGATCTGGTAGGTCAGGCCCGGGATCATCAGGGTGCCGGTGCCGGTGGGAAACAGGGCCCGCTTCATCAGAGTGTACTCGCTGTACGATTCGGGCCCGCGCTGCACCCTGCGCTGCTCGAGGTTTTCCGGCAGCTTGATCTCCTCCGCCCAGAATCCGGGAAACGTCGGCGTGTCCTTCATCCCCAGGTTCAGGATTTCGGTCTGGGTATCGAGGAGGACGCGCAGAGTGACCTGCTGCCCTATGTAGGCCGTGCGCTCGTCGACATCGGCCACGATGCGAACCTGGGGGGCATCCGCCGGCGCCGGCTGGGGCCGGGTGATTCCCTGGGACCGCCCGGGCCCCCCGCGGATCCCCCCTCCGGGTGGCGCCGCCTGGGGCGCACCCGGCGTCCCCGCGCTGCCCGCCGGGGCGACATCCACGTCGATCGCCTCGGTGCGGTAGGTGCGGCCATTCACGAGGAGGCCGAGGGAAGGGATACGCTGGCTCCCGGTCTGGCGCGGGCGCAGCGCGTAGCTGTAGGTGCGGGTGGCGGAGGTCCGGCCGTTGATCCACTGGAAACGGTTCGAGGTCATCGGCCCGCCCACGATATCGAAGTCGGTGATGCCGGACACGTCCGGCGGGGCGACCTCCCCGAGCGAAGGACCGGAGATCTCGACCGTGAGGACGACCTGCCCGCCCTCGACCACGCTGGTGCTGTCGACGCGGGCGCGCACGCCCACGTCCTGGGCGGCCGCCGGATCGACGCCCAGGAGCGCCGCGATCAGAACGGCGATCACGATGGCCAGGGCGGTACGGCGGGGCGTCACCAGTCCTGCTCCGGCGGGCGCCGGTCGCCGACTGCGGCCCGCGCGTGCTTCTTGATCCCCTCCTTCTCCTCCTGCTGCAGCGCCTCGAGCACCTGCCGCGCCTCGTCTTCGCTCATCTCACCGGGCTTCTTCTGCTGCTGCGGCGGCCGCCCGCCCCCTTCCTCCTGCTGCTGCTGCGGGCTCTTGTTCTGATCCTGGTTCTTGTCCTGCTGCGGTTTTTGCTGCTGCTTCTTCTTCTGCTGGTCCAGGAGACGCAGGGCGAGCTCGAGATTGCGCTTGGCGTCGGTGTCGTCGGGACGCGCGCGGAGCGCCTGGACGTACGCCTGGATCGCGTCCTCCAGACGTCCCTGCATCATGAGGGCGTTCCCGCGGTTGAACAGGGCGGCCTGCGACAGGACCGGGTCGGGCGCGGCCTGGGCGCGCAGGTACTCCTCGACCGCCTTGTCGTATTCCTTCTTGCGGAACAGCACGTTGCCGATGTTGTAGTGCAGCTCCGGCGCCCCGGGACGGGACGCCTGGGCGTCGACGTACATCTTGAGGGCGTCGTCGAGCCTCTTCTGTTCGTAGAGGCGGTTCCCTTCGTTGTTCTTCCTGGCCGCCGGGTCGGCCACAGCCGGCATCGGACAGACGAGAGCCAGAAGCAGCAGGAGGCCCGCCGTTCGACCGTCGCTTCGTCTCATGCCGCATCCTCCCCGCGCTCCGGGACCGGCGCCGCCACCCTGCGCCTTCTCTCCCCCAGGGCGGTGTCGATCCCGAGCAGAAGAATCGCCACACCGAGAGGGAACTGATAGCGCTCCTCGTAGGCGGTCAGGGTACGCCCGGACAGGGTCCTTTGATCCATGCGCGAGATCTCCTCGTACACGCGTCGCAGCTCCACCCCCTCCGGGGAGGACCGGAAGTACTTGCCACCCGTGGCCAGTGCTATCGCCTCCAGATCCCCCTCGCCGAGACGGCTCGTCACCTTGCGGTGCCCGCGGTCTTCTTTATACCCGATGATGTCGCCCCGCGCGTTCCGCAGCGGGATCGGCTCGCCGCTGGGGCTGCCGACCCCCACGGTGTAGATGACCACCCCCTCCGCCGCCGCCGCGCGCGCGGCCGCCTCGACATTTCCCTCGTGATCCTCCCCGTCGGTGATCAGCACCAGCACCTTGTAGCGCCGCTCCCCGGGTCGGAACGCGGCGACGGCGGCCTGGATCGCCTCGGCGATCGCCGTACCCTGGATCGGGATGAGATCGACGTCGAGCACGTCGACGAACATCCGCGCCGCGGTATAGTCGAGCGTCAGCGGGCAGGCCACGTACGACGTCCCGGCGAACGCCACCACGCCGACGCGGTCGCCGCGCAGGAGATCGATGAAGGACCCCACCGCGGCCCGCGCCTGCGCCATGCGGTTCGGTTTCACGTCCTCGGCCAGCATGCTCAGGGAGGTGTCGACCGCGACGATCACGTCGACACCGCGCCGCGTGACCGATTCGAGCTTCGCGCCCCACTGAGGACGCGCCAGGGCCACGATCAGGAAGACCGATGCGAGCACCACGAGCACGGCCTTGATGATGCGTCTCTCGAGGCTGGCGCTTCCGGTCAGACGCATCATGAGCGGCAGGTCACCGAAGGCCTGAAGCGCCAGCCTGCGGCGGCGCAGCGACAGCACGAACAGGCCGATCAGGACCGGCACTCCGAGAAGCCACCACAGAAATTCAGGAGCCGCGAAGCGCATCAGTACTCCCCGGTACCGCGCCCCGGACCGGCGGGTGTCATGGGATCTTCCTCAGCACGGTGGACGACAGCGCCAGTTCCAGGAGAACGAGGAAGGCCCCCGGGTAGAGACACCAGGCGAACTGCTCGGTGTGGCGCGTGTAGCCGCGCACCTTGATCTCGGTCCGCTCCATCCGATCGATCGTCGCGAAGATCTCCTTGAGAGCGCGCGCGTCGGTGGCCCGGAAGTACCGGCCGCCGGTCGCGTCGGCGATCTGCTGCAGCGTCTGCTCGTCGATGTCCGCCTGGACGTTGATGTAGCGCCGCCCGAGGATCGGATCGTCGATCGGGTAGGGCGCCTCCCCTTCCGTCCCGACCCCGATGGTGTAGACCTTGATCCCCATGGCCTGCGCCAGGCGCGCGCCGCTCAAGGGATCGATCTGCCCGCGGTTGTTGCGCCCGTCGGTGAGCAGGATGATCACCCGGCTCTTCCCCTTGGCGTCTTTAAGCCGCGCCACCGCCGTCGCCAGCCCCATGCCGATCGCGGTGCCGTCCTCCTCGCGGGAGGCGATGTCGACCTGGGACAGGAGGTCCTGCAGCACACCGTAATCGAGCGTCAGCGGACAGCGCGTGTAGGCGTTGGCGGCGAAGACGACCAGACCGATAAGATCGTTGCGCCGTCCGTGGACGAACTGACCGACCACGTCCTTGGCGACGGCCAGGCGATTCTTCGGCTTGAAGTCCTCGGTGCGCATGCTGCCCGAGATGTCCACCGCCAGGGCGATGTCGATCCCCTCGGTGAGCACCTCCTCCTCGTGGCGTCCGGTCTGGGGACGCGCGAACGCGACGACGAGGAGCAGCAGCCCCAGGACCCGCAGAGCGACCGGCACGTGGCGCAGCCGCACGGCCAGGCCGGGCGGAATGGCACGGAAGGGGGACGTCAGCGGGAAGACGAGGCTGGCGCGCCCGACGCGGCCACGCGCGAGATGGACCACCAGGAGAGCGAGGAGGGTCAGGAGGACCAGCCCGGCGTAGGGCGCGGCGAACAGGAACGAGGTCATCGGGCCCCGCCCGCGGCGGCGCCGGAAGCGACGGCCGGCATGATGTCCGGGGGCACGGCCTCGCGCCGCCGTGTCTCGTCGACCAGGTGGTAGGCCTTCTCGACCACCGCGCGGGTGTCGTCGGACGCCGGGATGTGCTTCGCGAACTTGACCAGGTCGCAGGAGCCGAAGAATTCCGCCGTCAGCGCCATCCCCTTCGCGGGCAGCCGTGCCAGCCGCAGCGCCTCCAGGATCTCGGCGCTGGTGCGCTCGAACGTGTCCACCCCGAAACGAGCCTCGAAGTAACGCCTCACGATCTCCGCGAGCTCGATGTAGAACTCCTTCACGCGCCCCTTCTCCAAGAGCCCCGACGCGAGAAGGCGCTCCAGCTCGGCATAGGCGATCTCGTGCGCCGGCCTCGGAGGCGCCGCCGGGGCGGCGCCCTCGACCGGCCCGCCGCGCGCCCGTCTGCGACGCCAGATCCAGACGGCCAGGGCTGCGGCCGCGATGGCGGCCAGGAGGATGAAGGGCCACAGGGGCGGCACCGGCATGACCGCGGGGTTCTTGATGTCGGCGGGGCGCGTATCCCCTTCCGCCAGGACGGAGCCGATGGTGAACGGCACCGGTACTGTGGCGACCCTCGCCTCCCTGCCCGAGGCGTCCACGACGGTCGCCTCGATCGACGGGATGCGCGAGGGGCCGAGCCGGTAGCCCGCCACGCGCAGCACGCGCGTCTCCTGCACCCGGCCATCGGGAAGCGTCGTCTGGGACGATTGCCTGCCGAGTACGGCCAGGTCTCCGAGGGAGCGCTCGGGATCGAATGCCGTCACCCTGGCATCGGGCGGGTGGAGCAGCCGGACGGTCACCGTGATCGGATCGCCGACCGTCACGGTCTTTCGATCGGCCGCCGCCTCGATCCGCACCGCTCCCGCCTGCGCGGGGGCCGCGGGCGTCTGTTCGGGCTGCGGCGCCGGTGCGGGGGCGGCCCCGCCGGCCGCGACCGGCAGGACGAGCGCCAGGCCGAGCGCCCCGATCGCGGCCGCGCCGGCCGCGGCCGCGCCTCGTGCCGCGCCGGACCTCCTCATCGGCTCATCCTCCGGGCCCGGCGGTGGAAGAACCGGAGGAGCGGCGCGTCATAGGGGCGGTCGGTGAACAGCTCGAGACAGTCGATCGCGTTGCCGCGGAACAGCGCCTCGCGGGCCGCCCGCCGCTGCACGGCCCATGCCTGGTAGCGCGCGCGCGTCCGGCGATCGGAGGCGTCCACCAGGATCCGTTCTCCCGTCTCCGCGTCCTCCAGGTCCAGGAGGCCGACCGGCGGCAGGGACTCCTCGCGCGGATCGGTGACCGTGATCGCGATGACGTCGTGCTTGCGCGCCGCCACGCGCAGCGGCTGTTCGTAACCCTGCACCAGGAAATCGGACACCACGAACACCACGGCGCGCTTGGTGATGGTCCTGTACATGAACTGCAGCGCCATGCCCAGGTCGGTGGCCTTCCCGCGCGGACGGAAATAGAGGATCTCGCGGATGACGCGCAGGACGTGGTCCTTCCCCTTGCGCGGCCGCAGGAAGGTCTCGATCCGATCGGTGAACGCGATGAGACCGACCCGGTCGCTGTTCTTGATCGCCGAGAACGCCAGGATGGCGCAGATCTCCGCCTCGATCTCACGCTTGAACTGCCGGCGCGTGCCGAACTCTCCCGAGGCCGAGAAGTCGACCAGGAGCAGAACGGTCAGCTCGCGCTCCTCCACGTGCTTCTTCACGTACGGATGGCCCATGCGGGACGTGACGTTCCAGTCGATGCTCCGGATGTCGTCGCCGAACTGGTATTCGCGCACCTCGGAGAACTCCATGCCGCGCCCCTTGAACACGGAGTGGTACTCGCCCGCCAGGGACTCGTTCACCAGGCGGTTGGTGCGGATTTCGATGCGGCGCACCTTCTTCAGGAGATCGGCTGGAAGCATGGCTCAGGAATTCACCGGTGCGGTGCGTCCCGGCGTTCCTAGGGCACCTCGATGGTGTCGAGCACCCTCTGGATGATCTGCTCGGTCGTGACGTCCTCGGCCTCGGCCTCGTACGACAGGATGATCCGGTGCCGCATGACGTCGAAGGCGATCGATTTGACGTCCTCGGGCGTCACGTAACCGCGGCCCCGGATGAACGCGTGCGCCTTCGCCGCCACGGTCAGGAAGATCGTCGCGCGGGGGGACGCTCCGAACTGGATCAGACCCTTGATGTCGAGCTTGTAGTCCTCGGGCCGGCGGGTCGCGAACACGATCTCCACGATGTAGTCCTTGATGCGGCTGTCGATGTAGACCTGGCCCACGACGGCGCGGGCCCGCATGATGTCGGCGGGCGTGATGACCCTGCGCACGTCGAAGTGATCGGGGCCGGTCATCCGGTCGAGGATCTCCCGCTCCTCGGTCTTGTTCGGGTAGTCGACCTTGAGCTTCAGCATGAACCGATCGACCTGGGCCTCCGGAAGGGGGTAGGTCCCCTCCTGTTCGATCGGGTTCTGCGTCGCCAGCACGAGGAACGGCGGCGCCAGCGGGTACGTGGTGTCCCCGATCGTCACCTGCATCTCCTGCATCGATTCCAGGAGGGCCGACTGGACCTTCGCCGGGGCGCGGTTGATCTCGTCCGCCAGGATGATGTGGGCGAACAGAGGCCCTTTGCGCGGCACGAATTGTCCGTCCTTCTGGTTGTAGATCATCGTGCCGATCAGGTCGGCGGGAAGAAGGTCGGGCGTGAACTGGATGCGCTGGAACTTCGCATCGATGACGTCCGACAGCGTCTTCACCGACAGCGTCTTCGCCAGGCCGGGGACCCCTTCCAGCAGCAGGTGACCACCGCCCAGAAGGCCGATCAGCAGCCGGTCCAGGAGCGCCTTCTGGCCGACGATGACCTTGCGCACCTCGCCCAGGACCTGGTCGACGAACACCGACTCTTTCTGGACGAGATCGTTGATCCTCTTGATGTCCTGCTCCATCGCGGGAAGGCCCTCCGGAAGGCGTGTGATACGAGCGCAAAATTTTAGACCACGCGCGGCGGAGAGTCAATTTGCGCGATCTCCGCGCACGAGTTCGAATGACGACGACCTCGATCCGGGGATAGAATCCGCGCACGCTCGATGGGGAGGTCCGCGTGCGCTTTCGGTTCGGCCCCGCACTTTCCCGCCGTCCCTGGCTGACGGCGGGCGATGCCGTCGTGCTGCTCGCGCTGGCGGCCCTGCTTTCGGCCGGCGTGTCCATGGCCTGGCGCGCGCCGGCGGTCCAGCGCGGCCCGATCATCTCCCTGGCGCCCTCCGCACTCCCGGTCTACGCCCTGCTGTCCACGGCGCGGATGGCGGCGGCCTACTGTCTCTCCCTCGCCTTCACGCTCGTGTACGGCTACGCGGCCGGGCGCAGCAGGAGCGCGCGCCGCGTGCTGATCCCGGTGCTGGACGTCCTGCAGAGCGTGCCGATCCTCTCCTTCCTGCCGGTGGTGCTCCTCGGGCTCAGCGCGGTCCTGCCGCAGAAGCCGGCCGCCGAGATCGCCGCGATCCTGCTCATCTTCACCTCGCAGGCCTGGAACATGACCTACAGTTTCTACCAGTCGATGACGACGATCCCGAACGAGCTCCGGGAGGCGGCCTCGGTGTTCCGCTTCGGCCCCTGGCTGCGCTTCAAGACTCTCGAGATGCCCTTCTCGGCGCTCGGTCTGATCTGGAACAGCATGATGAGCTGGGCGGGGGGCTGGTTCTTTCTCATGGCCGCTGAGATCTTCACGGTCGGGGCCCGCGACTTCCGGCTGCCCGGACTGGGGGCCTACCTGCAGGAGGCGGCGAACCGCGGGGACAGCCGCGCCGTGCTCTACGGCATCGTGACGCTCGTCGCCACCATCGTCGTCCTCGACCAGGTGCTCTGGCGGCCGCTGCTGGCCTGGGCGGACAAGTTCCGCGTCGACACCCTGTCCGGCGAGGAGCCGTTCACCTCCTGGTTCGGTCATCTCCTCTCCCGCTCGGTCCTCCTCGACCGGGCGCGGGCGAGGCTGATCGAGCCCCTGGCCGAGCGCGTCGACACGGTGCTCTCGAGGCGCCTGCGGGATGCCCCGGACGCGCCTGCCGGCGCCCGTGCCGCGCGTCCCTCGACCATCACGCTCCTGGCGTCCGGCGCTCTCGCGCTCCTCGTCCTCTACGGCGCGTACCGCGCCATGGGGATGCTCGCGGCGCTGCCGATGGCCACCTGGAGGCCGCTCCTCAGCGGGCTGGGCGCCACGTTCCTGCGCGTCGCCGCGGCGCTCCTGATCGCTCTCGCGTGGACGGTTCCGGCCGGCGTCGCCATCGGCATGAACCGCCGGCTCGCCACGTTCGTGCAGCCGATCGTCCAGGTGGTCGCCTCGATTCCGGCCACGGCCCTGTTCCCCGTCATCGTGGTCGCGCTCCTCTCGGTGCCGGGGGGCCTGAACATCGCCGCCATCGTGCTGATGCTGATGGGGACCCAGTGGTACCTCCTGTTCAACGTAATCGCGGGGGCCTCGGCCATCCCTCAGGATCTGCGCTTCACGACCGACCTGCTCCGGCTGCCGCTTTTGGATCGCTGGCGCGTCCTCATCCTTCCCGCCATCTTTCCTTATGTGGTGACCGGAGCGATCACCGCGGGAGGCGGGGCGGGGAACGCCAGCATCGTGGCCGAGCACGCGGAGTTCGGAGGGCGATCGCACTCCACGACCGGCATCGGGGCCCTGATCGCGGGAGCGACCTCGCGCGGCGATTATCCCCTGCTGCTGGCGTCGACGCTGGCCCTCATCGCCACCGTCGTCCTGATCAACCGCACCTTCTGGCGCTCCATGTACCGGCTGGCGGAAGAGCGCTATCGGATGGAGTGACGAGGATCGCATGAGCGTCTCGGGCAACGGAAGCCTGCTGGAGCTCCGGGGAGTGGGCAAGGAATATGCCGGCGGCGGGCGCGCGTGCGTCGCCGTCCGGGACGTCGACCTGACGATTCGTCCCGGCGAATTCGTCGGCCTCCTCGGTCCATCGGGCTGCGGCAAGTCGACTCTGCTCCGCATCATCACCGGTCTGACCCCCGCCACCTCGGGCCGCGTCCTGTACCGCGGCGAACCGCTCGTCGGGATCAATCCGCACGCCACCATCGTGTTTCAGACCTTCGCCCTGTACCCCTGGCTCACCGTGCAGGAGAACGTCGAGATCGCGCTCAAGGCGCGCGGCCTCCCCCCGGACGATCGCCGCGTGGTGGCGCTGAGGCTCATCGATCTCGTCGGTCTGGACGGCTTCGAGTCGGCCTATCCGCGGGAGCTCTCCGGCGGCATGCGGCAGAAGGTCGGGTTCGCGCGCGCCATGGCCGTCGAGCCCGAGCTTCTCTGCCTGGACGAGCCGTTCTCGGCGCTGGACGTGCTCTCGGCGGAGGCGCTGCGCAACGAGCTCCTCGAGCTGTGGCTGGGAAAATCGATCCCCACGCAGGCGATCCTGCTGGTGACCCACAACATCGAGGAAGCCGTGCTCCTGGCCGATCGTCTGATCATCATGGGGAAGGATCCCGGGCGGGTCCTCGCCGAGATGCCGGTCGGCCTGCGCTACCCGCGCCATCGCAAGGACACCGCCTTCATGGCGACCCTCGACAAGGTCTATGCACTCGTGTCCGGCCCCGCGAAACCGGAGACGGGGGCGGCGGGGGCCGGGCAGGGACAGCCGCTGCTGACGAAGCGTCTCCCGAGCGCGCGCATCAACGGTCTTGCGGGGCTCATGGAGAAGGTGGCCGAGGAGGGCGGGCGGGCCGACCTGCACCGCATCGGCAGCGGCCTGCACCTCGAGCTGGACGACCTGCTTCCCGTGGTGGAGGCCGCCCAGCTCCTCGGCTTCGCGCAGGTCGACTCCGGCGACATCCTGCTTACCCCGCTCGGCCAGGCGTTCGCGGACGCGAGCATCCCGGCGCGCAAGGAGATCATCGCGGGACGCCTCCTGCGTCATCCCACGATCCGCTGGATCTACGAGACCCTGCAGGAGGACGACGACCGGCGCGTCGCCGAGTCGTATTTCCTGGAGCGCCTGCAGACGGAGTTCGGGGAGAACGCGCCCGCGCAGCTCGAGACTGCCATCAATTGGGCCCGGTATGCCGAGTTGTTTGCGTTCGACGACGATACTGACGACCTCTTCCTTGAGTCCTGATCAACGTGGCGTCGAGAGTGTTGCGACCGAAGGCGTGAGGGTGGTCGGAGGTCGTGTCTTCTGGCGGACGACGGTGGTGGGGTGCGGTTGCGGAAGTGATTGAAGAGTCGTCTCTTGCTCGAGCCGGGTCTGTGG
>Ga0137394_10004542_pt1 | contig 10544 bp, 7 predicted proteins | sample czobulk116metaG_FD_108278 | JGI IMG/M metagenome (GOLD analysis project Ga0137394, IMG submission 108278) | Vadose zone soil microbial communities from Angelo Coast Range Reserve, California, USA - czobulk1.16 metaG | ecosystem: Environmental > Terrestrial > Soil > Vadose zone | place: USA... | reverse complement strand
TGGGCCATGTGCATAGTGCCATATGAAAAACCGCCTCGTCCGGCAAGCAAATGCGCTAAAGCATTGGCTGGCAAAGGCGTGTTCAGCATTCAAACTCCTCCTTTGGCAAAGCGCGTGCCAATCTCAATCAGATCCTTCAAAATGCGATTTCATAGAGCACACCCTCGTGCTCGTCCTTCGTGCTCCTCTTCGAACTCGCTCCCAATCACCGACGAAGGACGAACATGCATGGGACTTGGCACGCCACTTGCCAATGAGCAGGGCATGTGTGGCAGATCTCGGCAAACGAAAACTGAGGCTGGCTTCCTCCGACTCGAAGTCCGGTGGGAACAGCGCGCCACTGTTTGGCGCCCACGCATTAGTCCTTCCCGTGTGGGAAGGATGGCGGGCTTCGGTGGAGAAAATATTCTGTGTGCGCCGACGCCCGCCCCGATTTCTCCGCAGCCTTTTGAGTGTAGGCATCCCGGTCTGCCCAGCGTTTCTGGGAGTAGGTCCGGGCGCCGTGCCATTTAAGGGCAAGGACGCCGGCAGAGACCGGCAGACCGGATGCCTCGCTCGATTGCACCTCACCGGCGGTGGGCCGAACGCCCGGCCCGCGGCCGGATACGGCGCGACGCGCAGCGCCTCGTCAGCCCACTGCACTACGTTCTTCCTGCGCTGTGGCCAAGTGTAGTAAACTCGCGATTGAGTTCGTGACGCTACAGTACAAACTGCGGGATGCCTGGAGGCGCGGCCGAGCAGGAGCAGGCTTGACCATCCTGCTCGGCGTTGCGGTCCTTCTATTGCGCACACCGCTGGAGCGCTGGAGTTTTGACATTCCACACGCCATTCAGCCCGAGGTCAGCATCAGTAACGTGGCCCTCGTCTTCATGGACGATCGTTCGCACACCGACCTGCAGCAGCCTTACGACGGCCCCTGGGATCGCAAGCTTCATGCGCAGCTTGTCCAGACACTCACGCGCGCAGGAGCAAAGGCCATTGCCTTTGATGACCTCTTTACTGATCCAGGCACCAACGCAGCGAGCGCCGCAGCCTTGGCCGCCGCCATTCGCGCGCACGGCCTGGTAGTGCTCGGCGCGGACCTCGGCAGCGGCGACTACTATGGCCTCTCTTCGGAAACCCGCGTTATCCTGCCTCACCCCAATCTTTTGGCCGCCGCCTCGAACCACTGGGGATTTGTGCAACTCAAGCCCGACGCAGACGATGCTGTCCGCGAACATTTCAACGGCTGGGAAGATGTGCCCAGCCTTAGTTGGGAATTAGCGAGCCTGCTAGGCGCTCCGGCCACAAAAGAACGCAACGGCCAACGCAAAGACCGCGCGCTCAATTACTATGGGCCACGGGGAACCGTCCCCGGCCTAAGCTTTTACAAAGTCGTCAATTCTACCGACCCAGCCGTGCTTGCTTTCTTTCGTGACCGGGTGGTCTTTGTCGGCAGCGCGACGCAGTCTGGCTTTTCGGGCAAACGCCGCGACCAGTTTAAGTCGCCTTACTCCGGTCTGGCCGAGAACTTGTGGCCGGGCGTTGAGTTTCACGCCATTCAATTCCTCAATTTGATGCGCGGCGATTGGCTCCGCCGTTTCCCGCCCCAGATTGAAGTCGGAGTTGTCCTGCTTTGCGGCCTCGCGGCAGGACTCGGACTCAGCCAGTTACGTCCCGTCACCGCTACACTCTGCGCTCTCGCTGGTGCTGTAATCATCGCCACAGCGGCTTGCGTCCTTCTTTGGCAAACTCACAATTGGTTCGCGTGGATGGTCATCGTCGCTGCGCAATTACCGGTTGCATTAGCTTTTTCCATAATCCGTTCCGCCCAACGCGCATCGGTGATGCGTCCGATTGACCTGACGACCGACTTTGCTCCGGCGGGGGCTCCGATCACGGTCCCTGACCACGAAATGCTTCGACGCATCGCGGCTGGCAGTTATGGCGAAGTCTGGCTGGCGCGCAGCGTCACCGGGACTTTCCGCGCCATCAAGATTGTCGACCGCAAAAGCTCGAATGACCCGCGCTTCGAGCGAGAATTTACCGGCCTCAAGAAATTCGAGCCGATCTCCCGCGCTCATGAGGGATTGGTCGATATCCTGCACGTCGGCCGGAACGACACCAGCGGGCAATTGTACTATGTAATGGAACTCGCCGACAGTTGTGGGGCCGATCCCGACAAAGATCCTGACGGTTACGTCGCCGCGACCCTGAAAACCAAAATCCTCTCGCGCCGATTTCTCGATGCCGCCGAATGCGAGCGGATCAGCCTGGCACTAACATCGGCGCTGGCCTTCCTCCATGAGCAAGGCCTGCTCCACCGCGATATCAAACCGACCAACATCATCTTCGTCCAAGGCCAGCCAAAACTGGCCGACATCGGCCTTGTGGTCAGTAGCGACGACACTAATTCCTTCGTCGGGACCCAGGGCTTTATTCCGCCCGAAGGACCCGGCACGCCCGCCGCCGATGTGTACGCCTTGGGAAAGGTCCTCGAAGAATTGGTCACAGGTACAGACACGGCCCCGAATCAGCAAGCGGGCCAATTACGGCGGGTTATTCAACAAGCCTGCGCGCGAAGCGCTGCCGACCGCTATCCAACCGCGACCGAAATGCTCGAAGCGCTCCGATCAGCGTTAGCTCCGACCACCGAACCAAAACCCTCCAGCACGGTTCTTTAGTTCAGTGCTGTCCTTCTTTAGGCCTTGTCGTTCCGTTTCATTTCATCTCCTCTGCGCCTCGGTGGTGTCTTGAAATCCCGACTTTCTGAGTTGGAAAATCCAGAAAACCAAGGCATCATATTTGTATGACAAAGCTCCTTGTGCTGCTGAGCGGATTGGCTTACTTGAATTGCATGGGCGCCGACACACCAAAAGGGACGAACTCACCCGCGGCCAAGCCGACCGTTCGCGTCCGGCTTTTGAACAAGGACGGGCGGCCAACCGAGCCAATGACTATGGAAAAAGTAATCAAAACGGATGCGGAGTGGCTCAAGCAACTCACTTTGAAGCAGTATCAAATCGCTCGCAATAAAGGCACCGAGCCGGCTTTCTGCGGCGCTTTCTATGACCACAAAAAGCCGGGCATCTACACCTGTGTTTGCTGCGATCTTCCGTTGTTTACCTCCGACACCAAGTTCGATTCCGGCACCGGCTGGCCCAGCTTCTTCAAGCCGGTCGCCCAGGAAAATGTCACCAGCAAGATCGATCTGAGCCATGGGATGCGGCGAGTGGAGGTTCTCTGCACTCGCTGCGACGCCCATTTGGGTCATGTTTTTGAGGATGGCCCTCCGCCCACAAACCTGCGCTATTGCCTGAACTCTGAATCTTTGAAGTTCAACGAGGCTGCTCCGAAATCCGATACGGCGAAGAAGCATTAAACCCGCGCTCGGCCTGGCAGCGGAAACTGGCATTTTCGCCGGGTTGCTGTAGTTTCGGATAACCGGACCTCAAGTAAATTTCCAGCCTGCCGATAAAGATATAGGGCGCGTGTAGGTTATGGCTGGGCAGAAAATACTGGTGATTGACAGCAACGACGGGACGCGCACGGCGGTGAGCGCCCAACTTGCCGCCCAGGGATACGAGACGATTCAAGCCTCAAGCGGAACCCAGGCAATCCGATCGATGGTGGATGGCGGCGCTCCGTGCCTGGTGATCGTTGATGCAAATTTGGTCGAGGAAGACCCCTTCTCGAGCGCCTGGGACGCCTTTGGAATCATGAACTGGATCAAACGCATGCTGCCCAACGCGAAAACTCCGGTGATCATTCATGCCGCCAGTCGCTCCCCCGATCTAGTCACCCGCGCTCAAGAAAGCGGCATTTTCGCCGTCGTGGAAAAAGACGGGTTGTTCGCTGAGCTTGTCTCGATTGTCCAGAGAGCAATCCCGCAGTGATTTCAACCATGCAACAAACATCGGAAGCTACCGACCCCGGCGAAGCTTTTAGCAGTGCGGCAGTCCTCTGCCGCTTTGGATGTAAGCCGCAACGATGTGCAGATTCGTCGGTGGTCCAAGGAAAGCGGAAGAGGACTGCCACACTCCAAAAGCTTCGCCGTTCCGAGCCTTTGCTTGTCGTTAGCTGCAACCGAGGCTTTCGCCGCAGTTGAGGCATTTGTAGCAGGCGCCGTTTCGCACAGCGACATGGCCGCAGTTCGGACAACTGGGCGCATCAGCCTGAAAATGGGCAATGGCGTCGCTCAAGCTGGTAATCGGCCGTCCGTGGTTCGCTCCATTTCCGTTGCGAACGCCATTGCCAAATCGTTTGTCGCTGCTGCCCTTGACGAGGATCTCGGTATCTTCAGCGAGGGGAAGATCCGGGACCGGACGGTTCACGTTTTTTTTTTCCTCTTCCGCGAGCCCGGGGATGGGCAGGTCCGGCTGGCGGCGGCTGGGAGAATTGGCTTCGCGATAGCCCTCGATAAACTGGTGGCCCATCCAGCGGAAGACGTAATCGATAATGGAAGAGGCATTGCGGATATCGGGGTTCTTTGTAAAGCCCGACGGCTCGAAGCGCTGATGAGCAAACTTCTTTACCAATGCTTCCAGAGGCACTCCGTATTGGAGCGCCATGCTGGTGAGTGCGCCGATGCTGTCCATCAGGCCGCCGATGGTTGAACCTTCCTTGGCCATGGTGATGAAAACTTCGCCGGGCTGGTTTTTTCCAAACAAGCCGACCGTAAGATATCCCTCATGTCCGGCGATGTCGAACTTATGAGTGATAGCATCGCGCGTTTCAGGCAAGCGCCGGCGCAACGGCATAATCGCTTGCTCCCGCAATCGCGCAATTTCAGCTTCCAGTTCGTTGATGCGGGGATCGGTGGAAGCGTCCTCTTTGACCGCGCCATCGCTGGTCCTTTTGGTATTTAGAGGCTGAGAACGCTTGGACCCATCGCGATAGATCGCGACGCATTTGAGGCCCATTTTCCAGGCCTGCACGTAGGCATCGCGAATGTCACCAACCGTGCAATCCTGCGGCAAGTTGACCGTCTTGGAAATGGCCCCGCTGATGAAGGGCTGAGTGGCTCCCATCATGCGCAAATGCGCCATGTAGCTAATGCTACGTTTGCCGCGGTAAGCCTTGAAGGCACAATCAAACACCGGCAGGTGTTCGGGTTTCAAGCCGCTCGCAATGGTCGAACCATTCTCTTCAACGTCTTCGATAGTATCGAACTTTTCGATATGCGCGACGATGGCTTCAACCTCTTTGGCATTGTAGCCCAGCCTTTGCAGAGCTTCGGGCACGGTGCGGTTGACAATCTTGAGCATGCCGCCGCCAGCGAGAAGTTTGTATTTGACCAGGGCGATATCGGGTTCGACACCGGTCGTATCGCAGTCCATGAGAAAAGCAATCGTGCCTGTGGGCGCGAGGACAGTGACCTGAGCATTGCGGTAACCAGCTTGCTGACCACGCGCCAAAGCGCGATCCCAACAGCTCCGCGCTTCTTCTTTGAGATAATTAAAGTCCTGGCTGGGCTGTATGTCCTCGACGGCTCGTCGATGGAGTTTGATGACGCCAAGCATCGACTCGACGTTATCTTTAGACACCGGCTTCGAGACATGGGCACAACGAGCATCGCGGTAGCCTTTGAAAGGCCCCATCACCGAGGCGATCTCGGCCGATTGTTCGTAGGAGTGCCCGGTCATGACCGCCGTGATAGCACCAGCCAAAGCGCGTCCCTCATTCGAGTCGTAGGGGAGGCCATAGCTCATGATCAATGAGCCGAGATTGGCATAGCCCAACCCGAGGGTGCGATAGATGTGAGAATTTTCGGCGATCTCTTTCGTTGGATAACTGGCGTTATCAACAATGATTTCCTGCGCCGTAATAAAGAGCCGCACCGCGGTCTTGAATCGTTCGAGATCAAAAACACTGTCCTCGCGCTTGAACTTCATCAAGTTCAGGGAAGCCAAATTGCAGGCGGTGTTATTGAGGAACACGTATTCGGAGCAGGGATTAGTCGAATGAATCGGCTCGGTGCCCTTGCAGGTATGCCATTTCTGAATGGCGCCGTCGTACTGGAGTCCCGGATCGCCGCAAATCCAGGTTCCCTCTGCGATTTTATTGAGCAAAGTGTTGGCGTCTTTGGTCTGGAGCGGTTTGCCGCTCGTAACCGAGCGGGTCACCCATTCGCGGCCATCGAGGGCGGCTTGGAGGAATTCATCGCTGGCACGGACGGAAAGATTTTCGTTCTGGTACATGACGCTGCCGTAGGCATCGCCATTATAAGAGCCGTCGTAGCCTTGTTCGATGAGCGCCCAGGCCTTCCTTTCCTCTTTTTGCTTGGCGTCGATGAACTCTTCGATATCTCCATGCCAGTCACGCAGAGTATTCATTTTGGCCGCCCGCCGCGTCTTGCCGCCGGACTTCACCACGTTGGCCACCTGGTCGTAGACCTTGAGGAAAGACATCGGGCCGCTGGGCCGCCCGCCGCCGCTGAGCTTTTCTTTACTTGAACGAATCGGGCTCAGGTCCGTGCCAGTGCCGGAGCCATACTTGAAGAGCATGGCTTCGCTGTAAGCCAGGCGCATGATATCCTCCATGTTATCCTGGACCGATTGAATGAAGCAGGCGCTGCCCTGAGGATACTCATATTGAGTGTTGGCGCGTTCGCCGACCCCGGTCTTGCGATTGTAAAACCAATTCCCTTTGGCGGAATCCTTGCCCACGCCATATTGGTGATAGAGCCCAACATTGAACCAAACAGGCGAGTTGAAAGCGCCATATTGATTAATGCAAAGCCAGGTCAATTCATCGAAGAAAATTTCCCCGTCTTCTTTGCTGAAATAGCCATCCCGGATGCCCCAATCAGCGATCGTGCGGCAGACCCGATGAATGAGCTGGCGCACCGAAGTTTCACGCTCGGGAGTGTTTTGTTCACCGTAAAAATATTTTGAGACCACGACCTTGGTGGCCAAAACGGACCAGAAGCGCGGCACCTCAACGTTCTCCTGCTTGAAAATAACTTTGTTGGCGTCGTCGGTGATTTCGGCCGTGCGCCGCTCCCAATCGATTTGATCGAAGGGCTTAGTTTTGGGATCGCTGAAAACCCGGCTGATGCGGAGACTCTTTTTTGAACTGGGCCGTGACGGCCGCTGCGAAGAAATTGACATAGAACGGCGGCGATTAGCTGCTGCCGAGGACAAAACTTCGTGGCGGGCATCGATCATGGGTAGCCTTTCGTTCTAGTTGTTATATTGCCTTACAGTAAACCATATGGGAAAAACGACCTATCCCAGTCCCCAGCAGAGGAGGTCGAGTTGATTTCGACCATCCGGACCCCTATTGGTGGGGAGCAATTGGCAACCTACCACCATATATTGTGGGAGCAAGAAAATTTTGCAAAAAACTTACACTCTACTTATTCCCAAGTGACACCCGGCAAATCCTGAATGTTTTGGGCGTCCTGGGAACCTTGTTCGCATCAGTGAATAACCGGCTGTGGGAGCAAAGTTGGCCGATCAACGTGTCCGACTGTGCGATCTTTTTTGTTGAACCCGCGCTTTCGGCTTCGACCGCCGACGACTCCGCACGGGATCCATCGTCTTTGGCCGCGCTCGGGGAAAGAGAATCAACGGACATCCCTCGTAGCCGAATGCTTTTCGCAATTGATCGGACAAATATTTTTTATACGGATCTGAAAAAAGTTCGTCGCGATTGACAAACAGAACGAATGTTGGCGGCGACTGCTTGACCTGGGTGGCATAAAAAAACTTTAAACGATGCCCGAGAGAACTGACTGGCTGCCGCCGCTCGACGGCTTCCTGCAACATCCGATTCAAAATTCCTGTCGGAATACGTTGCTGCAATTGGCCAGCGACATAACGAACGGCTTCGAGAAGCCGATCGAGGTGAAAGCCTGTTTGTGCCGACGTAAAAATGACGGGAGCATAATCGAGGAAAAAAAGATGTTCCTGCACCCATTCACCGAATTCGCCAAGCGTCGTCAACTTGCGATGATTACGGTGCGTTTTACTTTGACGCCGGGCGATTTCCTGCTGCCGGGCCTCGCGAACGGATTCATCCACCAGGTCCCATTTATTGACGACCACGATGCAGGCTTTGCGCTGTTGCACGATAATGTCGGCAATTTTCTTGTCCTGCTCCAAAATGCCCGACTCGGCATCGAGCACGAGCACGGCAATATCACAGCGCGCAATAGAATCTTCACTCCGCTTGGCGCTGAAGAATTCGATCGAATCAGCCACACGTCGGGCTTTCCGCAGCCCTGCTGTATCGATGAGAACATACCGTTCGCGGCCCGCCTCGGTCTGCACCTCGAAGGGAACATCGATGGCATCGCGCGTGGTGCCGGGAATGGGACTGACGATGACTCTTTCGGACTCAGTGAGCGTGTTGATAATGGATGATTTTCCCACGTTCGGCCGGCCCACAATAGCCAGCTTCAATGGCGGCGCTATTTTTTCGTCAGAAGCCGCAGCGAGTTCAGGTTCAGCGGGGAGATGGACTATGGCGGCATCAAGCAACGCTTCGATGCCTTCGCCGTGAATGGCCGTCACAGGGACAAGCTTATCAAAGCCCAACGCCGCAAACTCGTCGGCCTGATCGGCCGAAGCGGCAGTATCGACTTTATTGACGGCCACAATGACAGGTTTGCCACTGCGGCGGAGTTGGTCGGCGACTTCTCGATCGAGCGGGACTACGCCTTCCTGCACATTCACTACCAGGATGATCGCGTCTGCCGATTGGATAGCTAGGTCGACCTGCTCGATGGCTGCGCGCATGATGACATCCATGGCCTTTTCACCGCGAAGCAAGCCAATGCCGCCGGTGTCAATGAGAGTAAAGCGACGCCCACGCAATTCGGCTTCAGCGCTGACCCGATCTCGAGTCACGCCCGGTTGATCGTGAACGATCGCGATCCGCCGCCCTGCGATGCGATTAAACAGCGCGGATTTCCCAACGTTCGGCCGACCCACAATGGCGATAATGCCTGCCATGAATTTACAGTGGAGCACTTCGCGCCAACACCCAAGAGGAAAACCGTCGGGCGAGGCGGGCGAGGTCTGCCAGGTGAGCCAACCTCGAAGCCTTCAAACAAACTTTCCCGGATTGAGAATACCACGGGGGTCCAGGGCAGCCTTGATCGTTTGGTGCAGGTTACGCACGGAATCGTTAGCGGCCTGAGGCCACCATTTTTTCTTTGCCAGGCCGATGCCGTGTTCGCCGGTAATCACCCCGTCCCAATCGAGGACTTGTTTGAAGAGATCGTCCAGGGCGGCTTCAGCGCGGGCGCGGGCGTCGGCCACGGCCATATCGACCATGACGTTCACGTGAATATTACCGTCGCCCGCATGACCGAAGCAGGCGATCGGGAACCGGTGTTTCTTCTGCAGTTGGCCGGCGAAGCGGAACAGGTCTTCGAGCCGGCCGCGGGGCACGACGATGTCTTCGTTGAGCTTGGTGAGGCCGGTGTCGCGCAACGCGTAGGAGAACTCGCGGCGGAGTTGCCAGATCTTTTCGCAAGCGGGCGCTCCGGAGGCGCGCGTGACGAATTTCGGCTTCAATTTTGCGATGATGGCCGCCACCTGTTTCAGTTCGCTGCGGACGGAGGGCTCCTGGCCGTCCAACTCGACGATCAGGTGGGCGCCGCAACCGCCAAGCAGTCTGCTGCGGGTCCTTTTTTCGGCCGCCGCGACAGTGAAGGCATCGGCCACTTCGACAGCACATGGGAGGAAACCGGCCGAGAAGATATCGCGGATAGCGCGCGCGGCAGTTTTGGTATCTCGAAAGCCGACCGATAAGGCGGCCCGATAGGGTGGCAAGGGAAGCAGTTTCAACGTGGCCTCCGTGACGACACCGAGCATTCCTTCCGAGCCGACGAAGAGGCGATGCAGGTCGAAACCCGTTTTGTTTTTGTGAGTGCGGCTGCCGAGCCGGACGACTTCGCCGCTGGCCAGCACGACTTCCAAGCCCAGCACGTAGTCGCGAGTGACACCGTACTTGAGGCAGCGCGGGCCGCCAGCGTTGGTGGCGATATTGCCCCCGAGAGTGCAATCGGCGCGGCTCGCCGGATCAGGAGGATAAAAAACGCCCTTTTTCTCGACCAGATTCTGGAGTTTGGCGGTCAGCACGCCGGGCTCGACGATGGCAACGAAGTCGGCAGTGTTGACTTCCTTGATTCGGTTCATCGCGGCGAGGGAAAGAGCGATCCCCCCCTGGGAAGGGACGCATCCCCCAACGTAGCCGTAGCCGGCGCCGCGAGCGGTCACGGGAATTCGATGTGTGGAGGCAAAGGCAAGGACTTTGGAGACAGTGGCGGCGCTTTTGGCCAGAACAACGGCGTCAGGAAGATGGCTGGCAAACCATTTGTCGCCGCTGTGCTGCTGGCGGATCGCTTCGTCGAGCAACAGTTCGCCCGGAGGAAGCTGTTTTTGCAATTCCAGGAGCGAATCGGTCATTGATAACTGGTAAATGCTAATGGGCCATTTGTCATTGATGGAAGCTCTTAAGTGAGGGTCGCCAAGATTGCTTCAGCAGCTTTGACCGGGTTTGGAGCCGCGTAGATGGGACGCCCGACGACGAGCCAGTCAGCGCCCGCGGCC
>Ga0137394_10004541_pt1 | contig 10544 bp, 10 predicted proteins | sample czobulk116metaG_FD_108278 | JGI IMG/M metagenome (GOLD analysis project Ga0137394, IMG submission 108278) | Vadose zone soil microbial communities from Angelo Coast Range Reserve, California, USA - czobulk1.16 metaG | ecosystem: Environmental > Terrestrial > Soil > Vadose zone | place: USA... | reverse complement strand
TACGAGTCGGCGCTCTGGACGGCGGCGGCCGCCCTGGGCGACTGCGACACCTTGTGCGCCATCGTGGGGAGCATCGTGGTCCTGGTCCCGGGCGGAGCCGGGGTCCCCGAGGCATGGCGAGCGCGCCGCGAGCGCCTGACCGCCTTCACCCATCTCGCCCTGCCGCCCGCGGCACGTTGACTTCGGTCGCGCGGGGGTCGTACGCTCCCGCCATGAAAATCACCGCCGTCCGCGCCACCTGGCTCCGCGCTCCCATTCCCGCCGAGCACGCGCACGTCAGCGACTTCGGCCGCAACGACACCTTCAACATGTGCCTGGTCGAGATCGAGACCGACACCGGTCTGGTGGGGCTCGGCGAGGCCAAGGCCGCGGTGGGCAATCTCGGCAACTACGCGGCGATGGTCACCCTCATTCGCGAGGAGATGGGGCCCGCCATCGTGGGCCGCGACCCGCGCGACATCACCGCGATCTGGGAGCTGCTCTACAACGGCTCCCGCGCCCGCTACGCCACGCGCGAAGGGCGCACGTTCCCCACCATCGGGCGCCGCGGTCTGGCGCTCAGCGCGATCAGCGGCATCGACATCGCGTGCTGGGACCTGCTCGGGCGCTCGGTGGGCCAGCCGGTGTGGCGGCTGCTGGGCGGGCAGTACCGCGACCGGATCCCGGCCTACGCGAGCGGCGGCTGGGCGCCGGTGGGCGCCATCGGCAAGCAGATGGCCCAGTACGTGGCGCGCGGGCACCGCGCGGTCAAGCTGCGGGTGGGACTACAAGACAAGAGCGTGGACGATTCGGCGGCGCGGGTGCGCGAGGCGCGCGAGACGCTCGGGCCCGAGGTGGGCATCATGGTGGACGCGCACGGCACCTGGAGCGTGCGCGACGCCATGCGCTTTGCGCGCAAGGTCGAGGACTGCGATCTCGGCTGGTTCGAGGAGCCCGTGTCCTCCGAGAACCTCGAGGGCCAGGCGGAGGTGCGTGCCTCGACCGACATCCCGATCGCGGCGGGGGAGAGCGAGCAGACCCGCTTCGCGTTCCGCGACATGATCGCGGCGCGCGCGGTGGACATCTGCCAGCCCGACGTGGCCATCGCGGGCGGGATCACCGAGACCCAGCGCATCGCCGCGCTCGCCGCCGCCCACGACCTCACGGTCGCGCCGCACCTCTGGGGCTCGGCGATCCTTTTCGCGGCGGGGCTGCACCTGGCGGTGTCCACCCCGTGCGTGAACCTGCTCGAGTTCTCCCGCGGCCACAACCCGCTGCTGAACGACCTCGTGGAGGAGCGCGTGGAGCTGGAGGACGGCCACGTGCTGGCGCCCCCCGGCCCCGGCCTCGGCCTCACGCTTCGCCGCGACTTCGTCGCCCGGGTCGCGGTCAAGCCCTAACCGGCTGGAATGCAAGGCGTCTCATAAGACACAGTCACGGAAAGGCATTGGGACTAACGTAGAGGGATCAGCCGATGGATCCCGAACGCATCCTGATCCTGGACGACGACCACGAGGTCGCGGCCTTCCTGGCCCAGTTCCTCGTGGGGCGCGGTTATCAGGTGGTCGCCGCATACACCGGCGCCGACGGGCTGGCGATCCTGCGGGACGGGCAGATCGGGTTGCTGCTGCTCGATCTCAAGCTCCCGGACATGGACGGCACCCGGGTGATGGAAGAGGTGCACAAGCTCGCGTCGCCCCCCGACATCGTCTGCGTGACCGGAGAGGGCAGTCTCGACTCCGCCATCAAGGCGGTGGAAGGCGGCACCGCCGGCTACATCCTCAAGCCGGTCGACCCGAGCCGGCTCGACGCGATCGTGCGCCGGGTCTGGGAGCGGCGCCGGCTCCTTCGCGAAAACGCGCGGCTGCAGGCCGAGATGGAGGGCCGCCTCCGGGAGACCGAGGCCGTCCTGGCCATCGCGCACACCGCCAGCACCACCCTCGACGTGCAGGAGGCGCTGCGCCGGATCTGCCGGGAGCTGACCCGCCTCGTCGGGGCCGACACCGGCGCCGCGTACCTCCTGGACCCGGCGGGTGGGCGGCTGGTTCCCTGCGCGGGGTACCGCGTCCCGAAGGACATGCTGGCGACCTTCCTGGCCTTCCCGCTCCCGCTCGGCGAGCAGGGTTTCGAGACGGAGGTCTGGTCGGCCCGGCGTCCGGTCTTCACCGACAGCGTGCCGTCGGATCCGCGCTTCAGCTACCAGCTCTTCAAGCTGTTCCGCCACCAGTCCGGGCTGGTGCTCCCCTTGCTGCTCGACGAAGAAGTGGCGGGCGCCTTCTACATGGTCTGGTGGACCAAGCGGAAGGCGCTGACGGAGCGCGAGCTGGCGCTCGTGGAGCACGTCGCCTCGCAGGTCACGGTGGTGCTGCGCCACGCCCGCCTGTTCGATCAGGCGCAGCGGGAGCGGCGCCAGCTCGACGTCCTCTACGAGATCTCCCGTCGCCTGGCCGCGGCCGAGGACACCGGGCAGGTGCTCTCGCTCGTGGTCGAGGAAGCGACCGGACTGCTCAACGTCGAGGCGGCCGGGATCCGCCTGCGGGAGGGCGAGGATCTCGTGGTCGGCGCGCGCACGCGGGCGGCCGCCCGGGTCATGGCGCGGCCCCGCATTCGCGTGGGGGAGAGCCTGAGCGGCGAGGTGGTCGCGACGGGCCGGCCGGTGATGGTCGAGGATCTCCAGAAGGATACCCGTTACGATCCGGCTCACAAGGCGGGCGCGATCGAGGAGGGTTTCCAGCGGCTCCTGGGCGTGCCGCTCCAGATCGGCGGGCGGACCATCGGCTGCCTGCTCGTCTTCAGCAAGACGCGCCGCCGGTTCAGCCCGGAGGACGTCTCGCTTCTGACCGCTCTCGGCGACCACGCGTCGGTGGCCATTCACAAGAACCGTCTCTACGCGGAGAGTCAGGCTCGCGAGCAAGAGGCGACCAAGCTGTACGAGGTGACCGCGCATCTGGCCGCCACGCTCGACGTGGACTCCGTGCTCGACCAGATCGTGGAGAAGACGGTCAGTCTCCTCGGCTGCGACGCTTCGGGGGTCTACGTGCTGGACGAGGCCCGGGGCGGGCTCGGCTTCCGGCGCGGGCTTCACCTGGACCCCGCCCTGACGCGTGATCTGGTCCTGCAGCCGGGCGAGGGCGTAGCGGGGCGCGCCTTCAAGGAGCGCCGGCCCGTGAGCACGGCCGATCGTCTGGCCGATTCCTCGTTGCGATACACCCCGGCCGCGGCCGGCCTGATGCAGGCCGCCCCGCGCGCCTTTCTCGCCGTTCCCATCGTGGTGCGCGACGACGTGCTCGGCGTGCTCGTGGCCTACTTCTTCGAGCCCCACGAGTTCTCGGAGAAGGAGGTGCAGCTCCTCTCGAGTCTGGCCGCCCACGCCGCCATCGCGATGGACAACGCTCGCCACTACGCGGAGGTCAAGCTCCAGCAGTCCCGTCTCGCCCAGATCTTCGACTCCACCTCCGATGGAATGGTGCTGGTCGGGCCGGACGGCCGGGTCGAGACCGCCAACCGGCGCGCGGGCGATATGCTGGGCCTCGACGCGGCCGACCTGGTCGGGGCCGAGTTCACCGAGCTGCTGGCCGGATACCGGAGCGAGGGCGCCGACTACCAGCGGATGTTCGCGACCCTGCGATCGCTCGTGGACGATCCCGAGCACGGTGGCGCGGGCGACCTCGAGCTGCGTGCCCTGCGCCGCATCCTGCACTGGGTGTCTCAGCCCACCAAGGACAGCGCGGGCTCCACCTGCGGCTTCACCCTCACCTTTCACGACGTGACGGAGGAGCGAGAAGTCAGTCGGATGAAGTCCGACTTCGTCTCGTTCGTGACGCACCAGCTCCGCACGCCGCTCGCCGGGATCAAGTGGATGCTGGAGCTCGCGGGCGAGGATCCGGACGTCCCCGTCGACGCGGCCTCCTACGTGCACGATGCGCAAGAGGCGGCGCAACGGCTGATCCAGCTCGTGAACGATCTCCTCGACATCTCACGTCTCGAGCGAGGGAAGCTCACGGTGGCCGCGACGCCGACCGATCTGGGGGAGCTCACGCGGGACGTGCTGGCGGAGACCGCGGTCCTCGTCCGGGAGAAGGGGCAGCGCGTGTCGCTGGCCGGGGATGCGGACGCTCCGCGCGTCCTGGCGGATCCCCAGCTCCTTCGCCAGGTGGTGGTGAACCTCGTCTCGAACGCGATCAAGTACACGCCGGAGGCCGGTACCATCGAGGTCCGACTCGAGGCCGCCGGGCCGGCCCTTCGCTGGTCGATCCGCGACAGCGGGATCGGGGTCCCCGCGTTGTCGCAGCCGAAGCTGTTCGAGAAGTTCTACCGCGCCGACAACGTGGTAACGCTGGAGACCGAAGGCACCGGCCTCGGCCTGTATCTGGTGCGCTTGATCATGGAGCACCTCGGCGGCCGGGTGTGGTGCGAGTCCGAGGAAGGGGCCGGGGCGACCTTCCTCTTCACGCTGCCGCGGGTGGAGACGACGGGATGACCGCTCGGCGCATCCTGCTGGTGGAGGACGATCGCTTCCTGCGCCGGGCCGGCGAGATCAGCCTCCGCCAGCGCGGCTTCGTGGTCACCACCGCGGCCGACGGCGAGGAGGCGCTCCGGAAGGTACGGGCGGAGCCGCCCGACCTGGTCCTGCTCGATCTCCTCATGCCGAAGATGACGGGGATCGAGGTTCTGAAAACGCTCAGGGCCGAGGAGGCCACGAGGGAGATCCGCGTGCTGATCCTTTCCAATTCGTCGCGTGAGGAGGACGTCGAGGAGATCAAGACCCTCGGAGTGTCCGGGTATTTCGTCAAGGCGGACCTGTCGTTGCAAGCGCTGGGCGACATGGTGGCGCGCCTCCTGGAGGCCTGACCATGGGTGAGCCGAGTCGGCGGATCCTGCTGGCGGAGGACGATCGCTTTCTTCGCAAGGCCGCGGAGACCGCGCTGAAGCGCCAGGGGTTCACGGTGCTGGCGGCGGTCGACGGGGAGGAAGCGCTTCGGATGGCGCGCGCCGAAGCGCCGGACCTGATCCTGCTCGATCTGATCATGCCGAAGCTCCAGGGCTTCGAGGTGCTGCGCGCGCTGAAAGCGGATGCGGCGACCGCCGCCACCCCGGTGATCATCCTGAGCAACCTGGGGCAGGAGAGCGACGTGAAGCAGGCGATGGAGGCGGGCGCGGCCGGCTACTTCGTGAAGGCGAACCTCTCGCTGCAGGATCTGGTCAAGCGGGTCGGCGAGGTGCTGGGGGGGACACCCTGATGGCGGGCATCGTTTCCGACGAGGAGCTCCGGACCCTGATCGTCGAGCAGCTCGAGCTGGTCGACGCGGCCGAGTTCGCGAAGGCGCAGCAGATGGCGGCGCGGTTGAAGATCCCGCTCGAGCGCGCGCTCGCCGAGCGGGGCCGCATCCCGCTCGCCTTCCTGCTCGCCCAGCTCGCCCAGGCGTGGGACGTGGGCTTCATCGAGCTGAAGGTCGGCGATGTGCAGCTCGACGCGCTGCAGACCGTCCGCGAGGAGTACGCGCGGAGCCACGGGGTGGTGCCATTCCAGCGCGAGGACCGGACGCTGAAGGTGGCGATGGCCAATCCGCGCGACAAGTTGATCGTTCGCGAGATGGCCCAGATGACCAAGTGCGAGATCGTGCCGTACCTGTCTCCGGAGGGCAACATCCGGCGCGCCCAGCTCCTCTACAAGGGCAACCTGCGCGACATGCTCGAGCGCTCCGCGCTCCACGCGAGCACCGCGATCAATCCACCCGCCAAGACGGGGGCCGCGCCGGCGGGCCCGGGCGCCCAGTGGCACGCGGCCGACCCCGCCGCGCGGCGGCTGGCCGCTCCCGCGGAGGCGTCGACCGCCGACCTGGTCACCCGCATCCTCGAGTACGCGGTGGTGACGCGGGCCTCCGACATCCACATCGAGCCCTACGAGCTCGAGACGCTCGTCCGCTACCGGATCGACGGCGTGCTGCACGAGGTGCTGACCCTGCCTCCCGCCGCGCACCCGTCGCTGGCCGCCCGCATCAAGATCCTCAGCGCGATGCGCATCGACGAGCACCGCATCGCCCAGGACGGCCGCTTCGAGGCCGATCTCTCCGGCTTCGTGGTCGACCTGCGCGTGTCCTCGGTGCCGACTCAATGGGGTGAGAAGGTGGTCATGCGCGTGCTCTCGCGCGAGGCGGCCTCCGCGGACCTGGACGACCTGGGGCTGGCGTCGGCCGACTACGAGCTGCTGATCAAGGGCCTGCTGCGGCCGTTCGGGATGATCCTGGTGACGGGGCCGACCGGCTCCGGCAAGTCCACCACGCTGTACGCGATGCTGAGGCGTTTGTCCGTCGAGCGGCAGAACGCGGTGAACATCTCGACGGTCGAGGATCCCATCGAGTACACGATGCCGCGGGTCACCCAGATCCCGCTGAACGCGGTGGCCGGGTTCGACTTCGCGAGCGCGCTGCGGGCGCTGCTCCGGCAGGACCCCGACGTGATCATGGTCGGCGAGATCCGGGACAGCGAGACGGTGTCCATCGGGGTGCGGGCCGCGCTGGTGGGGCGGCTCTTCCTCTCCACGCTGCACACCAACGACGCGACCTCCGCGGTCCCGCGGCTGCTCGACATGGGGGTCGAGCCGTTCCTCCTCGCCTCCACCCTCGTCCTCGTGATGGCCCAGCGGCTCGCGCGCCGCATCTGCGTGGCCTGCCGGGAGAGCGGGGCCCCGGAGCCCGGGGTGCTGACCGCCCTGCGCGCGCGTCCCGACTTCGAGCGGAGCGTCCGGATGCTCCAGGCGCAGGGCGTACTCGGGCAGGGAAGCGATCCGTTCGCGGCCGTCCGCACCTTCCGCGGCCGCGGCTGCCCGCAGTGCCAGGGCAGCGGCTTCCGCGGGCGCATCGGGGTCTTCGAGCTGTTCGAGGTGCGGGAGGACACGCGGCAGCTCATCATGGAGCGGCGGGACGGCGGGGTCATCCGGGCCGCCGCCACCGAGGGCGGCATGCGGACCATGTTCGATGACGGACTCGCCAAGGTGCTGCTCGGCGAGACCACGCTGGAAGAGGTGTACCGGGTGGCACTCTAACGGCCCGGGTCAGCGCGACGGTTGGCGCGGCCCCAGGACGAAGCTCACCTCATAGTTGGTCCGGTTGGCGTAGGTCTCGTACTGGATGTTCCCCGAGCGGATCATCTCCACGACCGGCTCCGGAAGCCGCGGGAGCACCGTGGCGAGGGTCTCCGGATAGCGCCCGGAGGGGTCACGGCTCTCGTCCACCGCCCGTGACACGGCGTCCACCGCCTTCACGCCCTGGGTGATCGCGGGGTCCGATTGCCCCGCGAGCACCAGGTAGCCGGCGAGTCCGATGTCGAGCGCCACCAGGAGCGCGATCGCGTACCGCCCCCACCGGATACGCCGGGGCGCTTCATCGGGCTCCTCGCCCCCCCCACCCGCGCCTCGCGCGCCGCCGATTCGCTCCGGTACTGGGCACACGTGCCGCAGAGGTCGCGCTCGTCGGGCGCCCGGCACCCGATGCACACCGCGTCGTGACACTGCCGGCAGCGGAAGAGCGCCGGCTCGCCGGGGTGACGGATGCACGCGCCGAGGTCTTTCATGCCCGGCCTACTTGTAGAAGTTGCCCACGTTGACGGTGACCGTCCACACGCTCGTGCTCGAGGTCAGCTTGGCTTGACCGCCGAACGCGGGCGCCACGGCGGCTCCGAGGGCGGTCGCGTCGCTCGCGGTCAACGACACGGCTTTCAGCACCGCCATGGTGCCCTTCGTGCCCTGGTACTGGAAGCTCGTCCCTTTTCCGAAGGGCGTGGTGGTGGGCCAGCGCACCAGGTACGGTCCGAACCAGCACGTGGAGCCGGTCGGCCGCGAGACCAGACCCGGATCGCCACTGGACTTGCCCGTCAGGGGCAGGCCTTCACAGTTGGTGGCGAGATTCAGCAGCCCCGTGCGCATGAACGCCATCTGGGTAGCGGTGGCGCTCGCCCGCGCGCGCTGGATCAGGCTCTGAGCGGTCAGCATGCCAAGCGTGGCCAAGATTCCGATCAGGGCCGCCACGACAGCCAGTTCGATGAGGGTGAACCCGGACGAGCTCCGATGCCAAACATGGTGAGGAGAGCTGACGGCGGAGCCGGCAACCCGGCAAGCCCGAACGGGCGCTGAGCCGGAGTGAATCACGTTGACCAAGTCTAGCACTGCCCGACTTTGCCGCGTGCATGCCCCGATCGCCGTCTGCCGTCTAGGGCGGGGCGCGTCGCGCGAAGCTTTGGGGCGGCCCGGCGGGCCGGGCTAGCGTGGAGCGACCGCCTCGCCGGGTAGAGCCGCCCGCAGCGTCTCCAGGAAGCCGCGGATCCGGCGCGCGTTCGTGCCGAGGTCGCTGCGGCCCACGCGGGAGACCGAGCGGACGTCGACGCGACTGCCCGAGCCGTCCGGCCGGACGCGGACCACGACGTCGTCGCGGAAACCGAACCAGCGGGTGCGGTCGGTGGCCTCCAGGCGCCCCTCCGCGGGCGCGGTGGCCACGATCTCCCAGCCGAGACCGCGGGAGACGTCGACCGCGCGCGCGAACACGCGGTCTGGCGGTGCGGTGAAGCGCTCGGGCCCGAGGTCCGGATAGCCCGCGCGCTGCTGGGCGGCGAGGGCGGCGCCGCCGTGCTCCGCAGTGTTCGGAGCGCCCTGCCGCCGCGGCAGCAGCGCCACGAAGCGGGGTGGGTCGTCGAGATCGGTCGTGATGTCGTGGATCGGGGGCACGCGGCCCGCGGCGCGGAGATTCGAGACCGGCACGACCGCGACGGCGGCCAGCAGCGCGAGGGTCGCGAGCGACAGGAGTGCGGTACGGCCCGCCCGTGCGACCAGCGCCAGCACGAGGCCGGCCAGCGCGACGACGCCGGCGACGAGCCCGCCGTAGAGCGTCCAGCGAAAGATGACGAAGCCGGTGCGGAAATCCCACCAGTCCCACCGGCTGCCCACCCCGGACAGCACGAGGCTGAGCGTCCCGAGCGCGGTCAACATGAACCCGGCGCGCGCTACGATTCGTGCCATGCGGTTGAGACGAGGTGGGCGGTCAGTGGTTTGGTCGTGGAGAGTCATCGCGCGGGCCCTCGTCTAGTTCTTCAAGCTCTTCTAATGCGGGGGCCTAGAAATGGCCCCCGCACTCCCCCAACCGTCTTGGCGGGCTCACCTTCACTGGCGGGCAACCGAGCGCGCTGGCCGGCGCTTGACAGCCGTGAATGGCGTGCCTAGAGTCGCGGCAGACATCACCCACCGTGCTGCTCAGGAGGCGCCTCCCATGCTGTACGAACTGCGGACCTATCACGCGATGCCCGGCCGGCTGCCCGACCTCAACCGGCGTTTCGCCGAGATCACCATGGACTTCTTCAAGAAGCACAATATCCAGGTGGTCGGCTTCTGGACCAACGAGCTCGGCGGCTCCTCGGACCAGCTCATCTACATGCTCGCCTACGACAGCCTCGCCGACCGCGAGAAGAAGTGGAGCGGGTTCTTCGCCGACAAGGATCGGCTGGCCAAGTTCGCCGAGACCGAGAAGAACGGGCCGCTGCTGCGCCGGCTCACCGCCCACATCCTCCGGCCGACCGCCTACTCGCCGATGCAGTAGATGCGGCGAAGCGTGTGCCTGCTCCTCCTTGCGCTCGTCGGCTGCGGCGGGCCGATCGAGCGGCCGTACACCGAGCCGGAGCTCGAGGCGAAGTGCGTGATGCGCGGGGGCTGGTGGCATCGCGATGACCTGATGGGTGGCTTCTGCGAGTTCCAGGCGCCGGGCTTCCTCTAGGCGGCGGCTCAGTCCACGCGGAAGACTGCGTCCGGGGTGAGCCCGCGCACGCTGGTCTGCCCGGCGAGGGCCATGGAGGTGCGCAGCTCGCGCCGCAGGATGTCGAGCGCGCAGGCCACTCCGGCCGCCCCGTCGGCGGCCAGCCCCCAGAGCGCGGTGCGCCCGATCGCCACCGCGTTGGCGCCCCACGCCACGCCCTTGAGCACGTCGGTGCCGCGCGCGAAGCCGCCGTCCACGATGATGCTGACCGCGCCGCCGACCGCTTCCGCCACCGCGGGCAGCGCGTCGATGCTGGCCTGGGTGGCGTCGAGCTGCCGCCCGCCGTGATTGGACACCCAGATCAATTCCACGCCGGCCTCCACGGCGCGGCGGGCGTCGCGCGGGGTCATGATGCCCTTGAGCCCGATGGGGAGCTTGGTGGTCTTGCGCAGCCACTCCACGTCGGCCCAGGTCAGGCGCGCGGGGTACTCCGGATCCGGCGGGCGCGGGTTCGGCGCCTTGAGCATGGCCTCACGCGGGCTCCAGCGCGCGAGGATGTCACGCTCGCGCCGGCTGTAGACCTGCACGTCCACCGTGAGGCACACCGAGAGGTAGCCCGAGGCTTCCACGCGCGCGAGCAGGTCGGCCACCCAGGCCCGGTCGCCCATGTGATAGAGCTGGAACATCTTGGGACCGGGCGCGGCTTCCGCCACCGCCTCCACCGACCAGCCGGTGGCGCCGCTCAGGAACTGCAGCGTGTCGCCCTTGGCGGCCCCGCGCGCCATCTCGCGGTCGCCCTCGGGATGGAAGAGAACGAGCCCGCCCATG
>Ga0137394_10004538_pt1 | contig 10546 bp, 8 predicted proteins | sample czobulk116metaG_FD_108278 | JGI IMG/M metagenome (GOLD analysis project Ga0137394, IMG submission 108278) | Vadose zone soil microbial communities from Angelo Coast Range Reserve, California, USA - czobulk1.16 metaG | ecosystem: Environmental > Terrestrial > Soil > Vadose zone | place: USA... | reverse complement strand
GGATCACCTGAAGGAAGGCATCGGTCTCCGCGGCTACGGGCAGCGCGACCCGCTGACCGAGTACAAGAAGGAAGCCTTCGACATGTTCCAGGAGATGATGGAGCGCCTCAAGGAGATCGTCCTCGAGCAGCTCTTCAAGGTGCGCATCGGGCCTGCGGAGCTGGGGGCGCCGAGCGCCGCCGAGACGCCGCCTCCCGAGCCGCGGTGGCGCGAGATCCACGGGGATGCCGGCGCGGCTAATTCGTCCCCGAAGGTCGTGGCCTCGGCGAAGGTGGGTCGCAACGACCCGTGCCCCTGCGGCTCGGGAAAAAAGTACAAGAAATGCTGTCTCCTGAAGGGCACCTGAGCGAGCGCACAGCCCTGCATTTAGTGCCCGGTGGCCGCCCCTTCCCCCACGTGTAGGGTTTTTTCTTTGGCTGTTCAGGGCACCCCGTGGTATCAGTAAATGCGCCCTGACGGCGCACACCATGCGACTCCAGCACATACTCATCCAGGGCTTCAAGTCCTTCGCTGAGAAAACCGATGTCGAGGTCTTTCCGGGCGTGACGTGCATCGTGGGGCCCAACGGATGCGGCAAGTCGAATGTCGCCGACGCCATTCGCTGGGCCCTGGGGGAGCAGAGCCCCAAGACCCTCCGCGGCCACAAGATGGAAGACGTCATCTTCCATGGCTCGGCCTCGAGGAAGGCGGTGGGGCTGGCCGAGGTCGGCCTCGTCTTCGACAATGACGGCAGCCTCGCGGGGGACCTCAACGTCCCCTGGAGCGAGATCGGCGTGGCGCGCCGCCTCTACCGCACGGGCGAGAGCGAGTATCTCCTGAACAAGAGCGTGTGCCGCCTCCGCGACGTGCAGGATCTGTTCGCGGGCACGGGCGTCAATCCCAAGGCCTACGCGCTCATGGATCAGGACCGGCTCAATCACGTCCTCACGGCCAAGCCGTGGGAGCGCCGTATCTTCATCGAGGAAGCCGCCGGGGTGGCCCGTTACAAGCAGCAGCGCACGGAGACGCAGGGCAAGCTCGAAGCGACCCGGCAGAACCTCCTCCGCGTGCGCGACGTGATGGACGAGGTCAAGCGGCAGGTCGGCTCCCTCGAGCGCCAGGCCAAGAAGGCCCAGCAGTACAAGGCCCTCCACCAGGAGCGCCAGACCCTCGACCTCGCCATGATGGCCGCCGACTATGCGGGGCTCACGGCGGCCCACGAAGCCCTCGAGCAGGAGATGGGCCGGCTCCGCCGGGAGGAGGAGACGCATCGGGTGACCATCGCGCAGATCGAGTCGCGCGAGGCAACGCTGCGCGCCACCATCCAGGAGAGCGACTACCGGCTCGCCGACCTGCGCCAGTCGGCGCAGAAGTTCCAGGGTGAGCTCGAGCGCCTCCTCGAGCGTCGCGAGCAGATGGGCGCGCAGATCCGCGAGCTCGGCGAGGAGGAGCTGCGGCTCGCCGAGGAGGTGCGGTCCCTCGGCGAGCGGCGCGCCGCCGTCGGCGTGGAGCGCGAGGAGACGATCCGGGGGCTGGGGGAGGCGCGCGAGCGCTTCGGCGAGCGGGAGCGGCAGGTGCGCGCGCTCGAAGCGGATCTCGAGGCGTGCCGCGGGGAGCTCGGCCGGCGACGCGAGGCCCTGGAAGGCCTGCGCCTCGAGCAGATCCGGACGGCGGGAGAGCGGGCCGAGATGACCCGCTCGGTCGGCGAGCTGCGCGAGCGCCTGGCTCAGGTCGAGAGGAGGCGCGAGCGGCTCCAGGGCGAGACGACGGCCGCGCGCGCCGAGGCGGACGTCCTGGCCGCCGCGCGGCGGCGGCTCGAATCGAGCTTCGAGCAGGCGGGCGCTCAGCTCTCGCTCCTCACGGGGGAGCGGGAGCAGGTCGACCAGGAGCTTCAAGGACAGGAGGGGCTGAGGGCAGAGGCGCAAGAGGCCCTGGCTCTCCTGCGCGTGGGCCTCGCGGCCAAGGAATCCGCGCTCGAGTCCCTCCTTCGCCTCGAGCGGGAGCGGGAGGGCTATGGCTCGGGAGTGCGCTCCCTCTTCTCGGGGCATGGGGTGTCCGCGGTGGCAGGAGTCATTGGCACCGTGGCCGATCTCCTGGACGTGCCCGCTGGCCTCGAGGCCGCCGTGGAAGCCGTGCTGGGAGACCGTCTTCAGTGGGTGATCGTCGACCGCTTCGAGCAGGGCCGGGCCGCCCTGTCCTACCTCGAGCGCGAAGGCGCGGGAGCAGCCACGCTCCTGGCGCTGGAAACGCTGAGGGGAAGCGCGGTCGCCCCGCCGCTCGACGACGATCCCGAGATCATGTGGGCGGACCGGCTCATCGGCGGCCCCCGTCCCGAGCTCGTGCGCCATCTCCTCGGCCGCGTGGGCGTGGTCAGGCATCTCGACGCCGCCGAGGCGCTCTGGCGACGCAATGGCGTGGTCGCGACGTACGTGACGCGTGCGGGAGAGGTGCTGTCGCCGGCGGGAGCCCTCACGGGCGGGCGACGCGATGGCGAGCGGCACGTCAACGAACAGTCCCTTCTCGGCCGCAAGCGCGCCATCCGGCAGCTCGCCGACGAGGTCGGCGCCCTCGGGCGCGACGTCGAGGAGAGCCAGCGGCGTCTGCACTCGCTCGAGGTCGCGGTCGACTCGCTGCGCGCGCGGCAGGGCATGCTGCAGGTGTCGGTGCATGCCCAGGAGACGGCCCGCCTCAGCGGGGGCAAGGACCTGGAGGCGACCCGGCGCGAGTCCGAGCGGGTGCTCCGTCATCTCGAGACGCTCGAAGCGGAAGCGCGGCTGGTGAGCGCGGAGAGCGTCGAGACGGACGGGGAGCTCACCAGCCTCGAGGGCAGACTCAGCGATATCGAAGCCCGCGAAGGCTCGCTCGAGCGCGAGATGGCCACGCTCCGTGAGCGCCTCGAGGCGGACCAAGCGGCCGAGGGCTCGCTCCTGTCAGGGGCCACCGCCGGTCGGGTGGAGCTCGCGACGGTCCTCGAGCGGGTGGAGTCGCTGGGACGCGATATCGAGCGGCTGGCCTCGCTGGGGAGCGAGTTCGAGACGCGGATCGAGGAGTCGGGGGCGCGCCGGGCGCAGATCATCGAGCGCCGGCAGGAGCTCGCGCGCGAGCAGGAACGGACGGACGACCACGCTCGGGAGGTCGGCGTGGAGCGCGACCGGATGGAGCGGGACGTTGCCCTGCGCGCCGAGGAGCACAACCGTCGCCTCGAGGAACGGCAGGTGACGGAGACGGAGCTACGCGACGCGCAGCGCCAGCTCGACTCGCTCGTGGGGCGGATCCACGAGATCGACATCCGGGAGACGGAAGGACGGGTGCGGCGCGAGGAGCTTCTCCAGGAAGCGGGTCGCCGCCACGCCGTGTCCGGAGCAGAGGGGCTCCTGGCGGCCCACGACCCCACGCGCGATCTCGAGGCAACGCGGTCCAGGCACCTGGAGCTCGCGGAAAAGCTCGAGGGCATGGGCCCGGTCAACCTGGTCGCCGACGACGAGTACCGGGAGCTGACCGAGCGGCTCGAATTCCTGCGGAGCCAGCACGACGACCTCGTCCAGTCCATGAAGGATCTCGAGAAGGCCCTCCGAGGCATGACGCGCACGGCCCAGGACCGCTTCCAGGAGGCCTTCGAGCAGATCAACCGGCACTTCGGGGAGATCTTCTCCCGTCTCTTCGAGGGTGGCCGGGCCGAGCTCCGCATGGTGCCGCCCGAGGACGGCGACGAGGACCCTCTCGAGCTGGGAGTCGAGCTCATGGCCCAGCCGCGGGGCAAGCGCCTGCAGGCCGTCACTCTCATGTCAGGAGGCGAGCGTGCGTTGACGGGCCTGGCCTTGCTCTTCGCGATCTTCTACTATCGCCCAAGCCCCTTCTGCGTGCTCGACGAGGTCGACGCCCCCCTCGACGACGCGAACATTCACCGCTTCATCCGGGTGCTGCGTGAGCTCTGCACCCAGACCCAGTTCATCGTCATCACCCACAACCGCAAGACCATGGAGGCGGCCGATGTCCTCTACGGCGTCACCATGCAGGAGCCGGGTCTCTCTCGGCTCGTTTCCGTCAAGCTGACCGAAGCGTAACTATCCCTCTGAATTGACTGTTCGCCACGCGGGGGCGTAGACTCCGCGTGAGTAACCATGAGCTCTCTAGGGGTGTATCTGCGCGGGCTGCGCGAGGCCAAGGGGGTGTCCCTGGACGACATCTCGCGCTCCACGCGCGTCGGGCGACGCCACCTGGAGGCACTGGAGAGCGACAAGCTCGAGGAGCTGCCCGCCCGGGTCTTCGTCAAGGGCTTCATCCGGGCGTACTGCGACACCCTCGAAGCCCCTCCCGACCAGGCCTTCGACCTCTTCCGCCAGACAGCCGGCGAGCCCGCACGGTCTGAGCGTCCCACATCGCGGCCATCCTTCGGAGCGCGGCCGCGCCGCGGAGGGCCGCTCCTCGTGAGCGCCGTCCTCGTGCTGGCCCTGGGCGGGAGTCTCTTCGCCTTGCACCTCGGGCTCAAGGGTCCGGCCCGCGAGAAGGTCCAGGCCTCGATCGTCACCCCTCGGGCCCCTGGGCCGGTCGCAGTCGCCCCTGCCGTGCCGGCGACTCCGGCCGCATCCTCGTCGCCCGCGCCCGGCCCCGCAACCACCGCCGTGGAAGTCAAGCCGACGGGATCCCATCGGCTCGTCATGCGCGCCATCGAGCCGACCTGGGTCCGCGTCCAGATCGACGATGGCCCGGTCGCCGAAGAGCTGCTGCCGACGGGGGCAGTGCGCGAGTGGACCGCCGCCCGGCGATTCGTGCTCACGGTCGGCAATGCCGGGGGGCTCGAGGTCGATTTCAATGGGCGCCGCATTCCGCCGCTCGGGGCGCGGGGCGTCGTGATCCAGCGGCTCGTGCTTCCGCCCGACAGGGCCGAGGCTTCGTGATGGGCTTCCTGAGCGGGGTCGCCGACCGCTTCCGCCAGGGACTCGAGCGCTCCCGCCAGGCCATGAGCCAGGGGCTGGATGGCCTCCTCGCCCTCGGGCGTCAGGTCGACGAGTCCATGCTCGACGAGCTGGAGGAGGTTCTGCTCGCCGCGGATCTCGGGGCCGAGACGAGCCAGGAGTTCGTCAGCCGGGTGCGCGCCGAGGCCAAGCGGACCGGCTCCCTCTCGGCATCCGATCTTCGAATCCTCTTGAGACAATTCCTCGAGGAGACGCTCGCGGGGGCGGCGGCGCCCCTCGAGCTGGAGGCGAGGCCGAGCGTGGTGCTCATGCTGGGCGTCAATGGCTCGGGCAAGACCACGAGCACCGGCAAGCTCGCGGCCGCCCTCAGGCAATCCGGCAAGGGCGTGCTGCTCGCCGCCGCCGACACCTTCCGGGCCGCAGCCGTCGAGCAGCTCGAGGAATGGGGCCGGCGCTCCGGCACGGAGGTCATCCGCCAGGGAACCGGCGCCGATCCCGCCGCCGTGGTCTTCGACGCCGTGAAGGCGGCCATGGCCCGCCGTATCGACGTCCTCCTCGTCGACACGGCGGGGCGCCTCCACACCAAGAGCAATCTCATGGACGAGCTCGCGAAGCTCAAGCGAGTGATCTCGCGACAGCTCCCGGGGGCTCCCCACGAGTCGCTCATGGTGATCGAGGCGCCCACCGGCCAGAACGGGCTCCAGCAGGCCCGGCTCTTTCACGAGGCGATAGGGCTCACGGGGCTCGTGCTGACCAAGCTGGACGGCACCGCCAAGGGCGGCATCGTGGTGCGGATATGGAAGGAGCTGGGCGTGCCCATCAAGCTGATCGGGGTGGGTGAGAGTATCGAGGATCTCCAGCCCTTCGACCCAAAGATATTCGCCGCAGGCCTCGCGGGCGAGTGACGGCGACCATGACCGCGACCATGCCGGACATCCGTCCCGCGGACATCAGCCCGACGGACATCAGATGGATGGGGCGCGCGCTCGAGCTGGCAGAGCGAGGACGGGGCATGACCTCGCCGAATCCCGCCGTGGGCGCCGTGGTCGTTGCCGACGGGCGGGCGCTCGGCGAGGGCTTCCACGCGTGCGCGGGCGCGCCCCATGCCGAGGTCGAGGCCCTTTCCGCGGCGGGAGCCCTCGCCCGCGGCGCCGATCTCTACGTCACCCTCGAGCCGTGCAATCACGCGGGCCGGACGTTGCCCTGTGTTGACGCCATCCTGCGGGCCGGCGTGCGGCGCGTCGTCGCGGCGGTGGCTGACCCCAATCCGAGAGTCACCGGAGGCGGCGCCCGCGCGCTGGCCGCCGCCGGACTTGCGGTTACCCTGGGGTGCCGGGAGCGGGAAGCGATCGCGCTGAACCGCGCGTTCTTCACGGTCGCCGGCCTCGGGAGACCGCACGTCACGCTGAAGTGGGCCGCCACCCTGGATGGCAAGACGGCGGACCACGATCACCGCTCGCGCTGGATCACGGGCGCGGGCGCGCGGGCCGAAGCGCACCGGTTGCGGAGCGTGAGCGATGCCGTGGTGGTGGGGATCGGGACGGCCCTCGCCGATGATCCCGCCCTCGACGTACGCCTGGCCGCTCTCTGGCCGCGCGAGCCGCTGCGCGTCGTGGTCGACAGCCGCGCGCGCCTCCCCCTCCACGCGAGAGTCCTGGCCGCGGGACGCCCGTCGCGCGCCGTCATCGCCGTCACCGATCTTGCCGACCCCGAGCGCGTGGCCGCCCTCGAGGCACGGGGCGTCACGGTGCTCCGGTGCAAGGAGGAGGACGGCCGCGTGGGGCCGGTCGATTTGCTCGCGCGCCTCGGCGCCCTCGACGTCACGAGCCTCCTGCTCGAAGGCGGGGGGGAGCTGGCTGGCTCTTTTCTGCGAGCTGGACTGGTCGACCGCATCGTCGCCTTCGTCGCTCCCGCGCTCCTGGGCGGACGCTCTGCGCCGGGGCCCCTCGCGGGCCCGGGGCTTCGGCTGCCCGAGGCGCTGCGGGTGGGGCGTCTCGAGGCACGCCCTGTCGGGGAGGACTGGATGCTCGAGGGCGACGTGGAAGCATGGAGAAGGAGCTAGCCTGGATGTTCACCGGCATCGTCGAGGAGTGTGGACGGGTGCTCGAGCGGGATGGATCGCGTCTCACCGTTGAAGCCGATGCGACGCTCGGCGGCGTCGAGATCGGCTCGAGCGTGGCCGTCAACGGCGTCTGCCTGACCGCGGTGGGGATCGGCTCCGGACACCTCGCCTTCGATCTGGGCCCGGAGACCCTGTCGCGCACGGCCCTCGCCGATCTCGGCCCCGGCGACTCGGTCAATCTCGAGCGTCCCATGCAGCTCGACGGTTTCCTGGGCGGGCACCTCGTGCTCGGGCACGTCGACGGGGTCGGCTCGGTGATCGCGGTCGATCGGGCGGGGGAGACGGCGCGACTCAGGATCGAGTGGCAAGGTCAGGACCTGGCGCCCCTGCTCATTCCCCAGGGATCGGTGGCCGTGGACGGGGTCAGCCTGACCGTGGCCGCGCTGGAGGCAGGGGCTTTCGAGATCATGCTGATCCCGCATACACTGGAGCGCACGACTCTGGGGGCCCTCAAGCCGGGACGGAGGGTCAACCTCGAGATGGACGTGATCGGGAAGTACGTGCTGCGCGTGCTGAGCTTGAGAGGGGAGCCACGGTGACGACGGAGAGCCGACGAGAGTTCGCGAGTATCGAGGCGGCGGTGGAGGACATTCGCGCGGGGCAGATCATCATGGTCGTGGACGACGAGGATCGCGAGAACGAGGGCGACTTCCTCATGGCCGCCGACCGGGTCACCCCCGAGGCGGTCAACTTCATGATCATGCACGGGCGCGGCCTCATGTGCATGCCCATGCTCGCCGAGCGTCTCGACGAGCTGCAGATCCCCATGATGGTGAGCGACAACACCGCGCCCCTCGGCACCGCCTTCACGGTCAGCGTGGACGCCCGGCGCGGGGTGACGACCGGCATCTCCGCCTATGACCGGGCGGTGACCATCCGCACCCTGGTGAGCCCGACCGCCCGCCCCGATGACCTGGCCCGGCCGGGGCACATCTTTCCCCTGCGCGCGATGCCGGGCGGCGTCCTGAGGCGGGCGGGCCACACGGAAGCCGCCATCGACCTGGCGAGGCTGGCCGGCTGCTACCCGGCCGGCGTCATCTGCGAGATCCTCAACGACGAGGGAGGCATGGCGCGGGTGCCCGACCTCCTCGCCCTGGGCCGGCGGCACGGGCTCAAGTGCATCACCATCAAGGACCTCATCGAATACCGCATCCATCAGGAGAAGCTGGTCCGGCGGGCCGCCACCACGCAGCTTCCCACCGAGTACGGGGAGTTCACCTGCATCGCCTACGAGACCACGGTGGACGACCGGCTGCCCCTGGCCCTGGTCATGGGCGATGTGCGGGGCGAGGAGCCCGTCCTCGTTCGCGTGCACTCCGAGTGCCTTCCCGGCGACGTCTTCGGCTGCCGCCGTTGCGACTGCGGCCCCCAGCTCCACAAGGCGCTCGCCATCATCGAGCGCGAGGGCCGCGGAATCCTCCTGTACATGCGCCAGGAGGGACGCGGCATCGGGCTCCTGAACAAGCTTCGCGCCTACGAGCTGCAGGACCAGGGCAAGGACACGGTGGAGGCGAACACCGTCCTGGGCTTCCAGGCCGACTTGCGGCACTACGGCATCGGGGCGCAGATCCTCGTCGATCTCGGCGCCAAGCGTCTGCGGATCCTGACCAACAATCCGAAGAAGATCGTCGGCATCGAAGGCTATGGCCTCCAGGTCGTCGAGCGCGTGCCCATCGAGATCCCTCCCACGGAGAACAACCGACGATACCTCCTGACCAAGCGCGACAAGATGGGCCACCTCTTCTCTTCCTTCCCGGACTGATGGCGGGCCGAGCTCCCCGGACCTCCTCGCGGCCGAGCGCGGCCCCGGCGGGCCGCTTCGCCGTGGTGGCGGCGCGCTTCAACGAGGCCATCTCGAAGAAGCTCGCCGATGGCGCCGTGGCCGCCCTCGGCGAGGGTGGTGTGAAGCCCGAGCGCGTCGACGTCCACTGGGTGCCCGGCTCGTTCGAGCTCCCCCTGGCCGCGATCACGCTGGCGCGCACGCGCCGTTACGCGGCCATCGTCTGTGTCGGCGTGGTGATCCGCGGGGAGACGCCCCACTACGAGTACGTGGCCAGCGCGGCCGCACAGGGGCTGTCGCGCGTGGCTCTCGAAACCGGCGTCCCCGTCACCTTCGGCGTCATCACCTCGCTGACGGAGGAGCAGGCCTGGGAGCGCGCGGGCGGGTCCGTCGGCCACCGGGGGGACGAGGCGGCGCGGGCCGCCCTCGAGATGGCGGGGTGGATGCGGGACGCGCGCTCGTCGCGCCGGTCGGGGCGCCGCTGATGGGCAAGCGCCGGAAGGCGCGCGAGCTCGCGCTTCAGCTCCTGTATCAGCTCGACCTGCAGGAGGAGTCCTCCCCCGAGCCGCACCTCGACGAGTTCTGGATGCGGCATCCCGTGGATGGGGAGGTCCGGGAGTTCACGGAGTCCCTCATCCGGGGCACCAAGCTCCACGAGGCGAAGATCGACGAGATGATCTCCGGGTACGCGCAGAACTGGGAGATCGAGCGCATGGCCGTGGTCGACCGCAACATCCTCCGCCAGGGGATCTTCGAGCTCCTGTGGGCCGAGGAAGTGCCGCCCAAGGTGGCCATCAACGAGGCGCTCGAGGTCGCGAAGAAGTTCAGCACGCAGGAATCCTCTCGCTTCATCAACGGCGTCCTGGACCGCATACACAAAGAGCTGCGCCCCTCCGACTGAGACCTGCGTGCGCTACGCGGTGCTCTCGGACGTGCACGGAAATCTCGAAGCTCTGTCCGCCGTCCTCGCCGATTCCGCGCGGGAAGGCGCGACCGGGCTCATCTGCCTGGGCGATGCCGTGGGCTATGGCGCGGACCCAAACGCGTGCGTCGAGCTCCTGGGCGAGCGCGTGGCCCGCATGGTCGCGGGAAATCACGAGCACGGCGCTCTCGGCCTGATAGACCTCGACTGGTTCAATCCCGTGGCCCGGGCCGCCGCCCTCTGGACGCGAGAGCAGCTCGGGCCCGATCACGCGGCGTACCTGGGAGCCCTCCCGCTCACCGCCGCTCTCGGGGAAGCGACGTGCGTGCACGCCAGTCCGAGCCACCCGGAGGAGTGGGACTATCTCATTTCCGCCGAGGACGGCTGGAGCGCCTTCCCGGACTTCTCGACGCGTCTGTGCTTCGTCGGCCACTCGCACCGGCCGGGCGTCTGGTCGCTGGGCTCGAGCGGCCCCGATTTCGAGGACCTCGGCGGTCCGGAGGGAGCCGACCGTCGCATCGGCTTCCACGACGGGCGGCGCTACATCGTCAACGTGGGCAGCGTGGGACAGCCGCGCGACCGGGATCGCCGGGCCGCCTACGTGCTCTGGGACGAGGACGCGCACAGCGTGACGCTCCGGCGTGTCGAGTACGACCATCGCGCGGCCGCCCACAAAATCCTTGCCGCCTCGCTTCCGCGCGTGCTCGCCGATCGCCTCGCCAATGGGGTTTAGCCCGGGATGGCCGGGGGCCAATGCTCGCCGGCGCCTCGGCCTTCTCCTCTCGGGGGCGGCGGGGGCCCTGGCCTTTCCCACGGGGGACTGGTCG
>Ga0137394_10004537_pt1 | contig 10547 bp, 8 predicted proteins | sample czobulk116metaG_FD_108278 | JGI IMG/M metagenome (GOLD analysis project Ga0137394, IMG submission 108278) | Vadose zone soil microbial communities from Angelo Coast Range Reserve, California, USA - czobulk1.16 metaG | ecosystem: Environmental > Terrestrial > Soil > Vadose zone | place: USA... | reverse complement strand
TAGCATCCTTGCTAGTGAAAGTCTGGCGCGACGCGCAATTGACCAGCTCCACCTGGAAACCCTGCGCGAATTCAACTCTCGTAGGTGGTGGCAGCTCTGGCCAGAGACGAGAAAGCCTTCCACCACGCAAACTTTCACAGTTGGTCCAGTACCGCAAGTCCGCGATCGGGAGCTTTCTCAGCGAGTCCTCGAGCGATTTCAGGATCGGTTGACCATTGATCCCGTCAACCGCAGCCGCCTTGTGGCAGTTCGATTTGACTCGCACGACCCAGAGCTTGCCGCGCGCGTCGTCAACACCCTTGCCACGGACTATCTCGACCAGAGCTTGGAAGCGCGATGGCAGGCGACACAAAAGGCTGCGGAGTGGCTTTCGCAGCAGCTGATAGGCGTGAAAGCAAGACTGGAGAAATCGGAAGATGCGCTTCAAAGCTACGCGCGACGCAACGGCCTAGTCTTCCTTGAAACAGATAAAGGCGCCAGCCAGAACGTCGCGAACGAGCGGCTGCAACAACTGCAGGAGCAGCTCACCAAAGCTCAATCCGAGCGATACGAAAAGGAAGCTCTTTACCGGTTGGTTCAAACGGGGGAGTCCGGAGCTTTGCCTGGAGTGTTCGACAATAAATTGATCCAGGACTTGAGCGAGCGCCTAGCGGAACTCAAGCGTGAGCATGCTCAGTTGTCGACGACGTTTAATCCGGATTATCCCCGGGTGAAGGAAGTTCAGAGCCAAATCGATGAAATCGCGGCCTCGCTTCAGGAGGAGCGCCAGCGTGCCGCCGACAAGATGGTCAACGATTATTCCGCTGCGGTGCGCCGCGAGAACCTGCTTTGGCGAGCACTGGACGACCAGCAAAAACAGGTAAGCCTGATCGCCGAGAAATCAGTCCAGTACAACATTCTGAAGCGCGAAGTGGACACAAACAAACAGCTCTACGAAGGCCTGCTGCTGCAGCTGAAAGAAGCCGGGGTCTCCGCGAGCCTGAAGGCTAGCAACATCCGCCTCGTGGATTCGGCTCAACCGCCGGTGAAACCCGTTAAACCGAAAACCCTCCTGAATCTGGCTGTGGCTATGTTTCTCGGACTAGGACTTGGTATCGGGGCCGCGCTCCTCCAGGAACGCATGGACGACACGCTCAAAGGCGATGACGACGTCGAGCGGCTGTTTGGCCTTCCTTCTCTGGCCCTGATTCCAGTTGTGCCTCCGTCAAATGGTGACCAGCATGGCATCCACAGGTTCCTCCCACGGGATAAAGCTTTCGAGGTCAAAGGAAATGGAACTGGCAAAGACTCGCGCTCTTACTGGCACCGCATTGATCGGGACGGAACGCAACTTGGCTCCCTCGTCGAAGCGTTCCGTAGTCTCCGCACTTCGGTCCTGCTCTCGACTCCGGACCGGCCTCCGAGTTCGCTTCTGGTTACGAGCACGCAGCCTGCCGAGGGCAAGACTACAGTCGCATGCAACCTGGCGATTTCGCTAGGACAGCTTGGCCACCGAGTCTTGCTTTTGGACGCGGATTTGCGATTCCCTTCTCTACACAAATTGTTCGGAACCAGTGGAAGCCTGGGATTGGTCAGCTACCTTACCGGCCAGCAGGATTGGCGCGCCGTCGTGCGTCCCTCGGGATCGCGTGGCCTTGATCTCTTGGTTTGTGGCCCCGTGCCCCCGAACCCGTCGGAGCTGCTTTCTTCCCAGAGCATGAGTGCGCTGATCCGGTCCGCGAGCGCCGAGTACGCCTTTATAATCCTCGATTCTTCGCCTATGCTTGCCCTGGCAGACAGCCGCATCCTCGCTCCGCTTGTAAACGGAGTGCTCCTAGTGGTAAAGAGCGGGAGCACGCCTCGCGAGCAACTTATGCACGCGCAGTCCGGAATCCGCGGCGTGGGTGGAAACTTGATCGGCGTAGTGCTAAATAACGTCGACATCCGTACTAACGGCTATTACAACTATGGCCCGTATGGTCTCAATCCCGACTGTTCTACGCATGAAGCTGTGGTCACAGAGAATTTCCAGATACCTCCCCAACAAAAAGCGAGTGACTAAACCATCGCGAGCCTTCCATGGTTCGATTGCTTGAAATTGGCCTCGTCGGTGCCGTGGGTGTGGCGGTTCTGGCCTTCGGTGGTACGGCGCCTTCGTTTTTCGCAATAACGCAAGTAATCATCCTGGGACTGGGGGTTCTCTTCATTCTCTCAGGCCAGGTTTCACGAATTACCTCCACCCACATTCCTATCGTCAGCCCTCTCCTGCTGTTCGCCTTTGTTCTGCTACAAGTCTGTCCGCTTCCCGTTTCCCTGGCTCCTTTGTTTGGGAGAACGCCCGATGATCTAGTTGGTGAGTCTCATTTCACTGTCAGCATGGCGCCGTATCAAACGGTGTCACACCTTTTGCTATTGGTCACCTACTTGACGGCTTTCTTCCTGACCTTGGTCTTGTGCCGGGACCCCAACGCGAAGAGGCGGCTGGTCTTTGCTATGCTGTCGCTCGGAGTTTTCGAAGCTCTCTACGGCCTGATCCAATATCTCACTGGCTGGCAGCAGATTTTCACCTACGTCAAAAAATACTATCTGGAAGAGGCCACCGGCACATACATCAACCGCAACCATTTCGCTGGTTTTTTGGAAATGATCTTGCCGTTTGCTGTGGTTCTTGCTTTGCGCTGGGCGAGACTGCTGTTTCAGAATACGTTAAGCAGAACAGCAGCACTTCGCAAAATTGCTTCCAGGACGGAGCTGCTTTCTCTCGTATTCTGGCTCTTTCTTGCTACCCTTCTCTCCGTCGCCCTAGTCCTTTCGCGTTCGCGGATGGGGACTATTTCGGGCCTGGTTTCACTCGTTGCCATTCTGGCGCTCGATGGAACTGCGTCCATGCGGGCGCGCACAAGGGCGGCAGTCGCCGCATTGTTTTTTCTCGGTGTCCTGGGGCTGGTCGTGTGGATCGGCAGTGATCCGGTGATGAGCCGTTTCGAGACTCTCGGCCAAGAATACAATTTCAACGGTCAAAATCGCATTTCGATTTGGCGCGATACGCTCGGGCTGATTCGCCATCATCCTCTTCTCGGAACCGGGTTGGGCTCCTTTTCGACAGTTTATCCTTCCGTTCAAACCGTTTTCCTCACTCACCTCGTCGATCACGCGCACTGCGATTACCTGGAGGTCGCTAGCGAGCTCGGCTTGCCTGGCGCTATTTTGGTGTTTGGTTCGATCTTCTGGGTGCTCGCCCAAACCGCCGGTCAGTTCAAGAAAGCGGAAGAAAGTTTCGACAAAGCCGTTTCCCTGGGTTGCATCGGGAGTATTGCGGCGATTCTGGTGCACAGCTTGGCCGACTTTAATCTGTATATCCCCGCCAATGCGCTGGTGTTCACCGTAATCCTGGCACTGGCCTGGTCTCACGTGCATGCCGGGGAAACGCCCGAAAGAGCCACCGCTAGTGTTCCACAGATACCAAGATATGTTGGCCGAGCTTGAAGAGTTTGCTGGTCCACCCAAACCCTACTCCAAAAGGGACGCTTTTATATTGCTTTGGCGAGCCTTGACTCGTTGTAACAACGAGCAGCAAACAATTTCACCTCATAGGGAGAGATTGCCGGTATCACGGTCGCGCTCGGAATCCTCGCCACGTAAGAATTCTCCAAGCTCCTCAAAGTCCATTTTGGGACTACCGAAACATTCCATGTCCGAATAAAGAACAGGCTCCTCGTTAACGAAGTGGCCGGGCTGTTGCAGTTCGGTATCTCCCAGAGCCCGATGCAGCACTAGCCCGGTCCGCAGGTATATCCCTCATCGAAATTCAGAGTTTCCCCTAACTCCAATGCCCTGATTCGATGGCTTGTCTCGGTCATGCTCCTTTAAATATGCTCAGTCCGGCCCGGTGCGAGCGACTGAAATGAGAACATTGACGTGGTCCTATGCTCTTTGACTCTCCAGCCTATTTCCTCTTCCTGATCCCCGTGGTGGTGGTGTATTGGCGCCTGAGTCATCGCGCGCAAAACATTTTCCTCCTTCTGGCGAGCTACTTTTTCTACGGCTGGTGGGACTGGCGCTTCCTGGCACTCATGATCGGCAGTACCACGATGGATTTTCTGATCGCGCAGAAAATCACTCCCAGCCGCACAGACTCGAATCGCAAAAAGTGGCTTTTCTTCTCACTCGCGTTGAATTTCGGGATTCTCGGCGTCTTCAAGTATTTTGATTTCTTCACAGGGTCCTTTTCGAGTGCACTGGAGACGCTGGGCCTTCACCATATTCCTCTGCCCCTCATTCGCGTGATTCTTCCACCGGGTATTTCGTTTTACACCTTTCAAGAAGTTGCCTACATCGTGGACGTTTATAAAGGGAGACTGGAACCGGCTAAGTCCTTCTTGGACTATGGCCTCTTCATCAGCCTCTTCCCGCACTTGATTGCCGGACCGATTCAAAGACCGGGACATCTTCTTCCTCAGGTTCAGAAGGGCCGCACCTTCGATGCGGATCGATTTTTCGACGGTCTGATGCTTATTTTCTCCGGCCTCGTGCGCAAATGCGTAGTCGCGGACAATTGTGCTTTGCTCGCAAACGCGGCTTTTGGCGGCCAATTCGGTCCTTCGAATTTTTGGGTTGTTCTGATCGGAACCTACGCGTTTGCCTGGCAAGTCTATGGGGACTTCAGCGGTTACAGCGATATTGCGCGCGGCAGCGCTCAATTGCTGGGCTTCCATTTTATGGTCAACTTCCGGCAGCCCTATTTGTCACATCGCCTTCAGGAGTTTTGGCGGCGTTGGCACATCAGTTTGAGCACCTGGCTCCGAGATTACTTGTACATTCCTTTGGGGGGCAGTGCCGGGGGCGAATGGAAAACTTCGCGAAACCTTCTAATTACCATGGTCCTGGCGGGTCTCTGGCACGGCGCAAACTGGACTTTTGTGATCTTTGGGGCAATTCATGGCTTTGTTTTGGCTGCGGAACGTTACTTTTTCCCTGGCAAAGCGAAGCAAGAAGATGCACCCCTGGCTCAACATTCCGTCGGCCTCGTCTCTCTTTGGGCACAGCGAATCCTGACCTTCAATGTCTTTTGCCTGAGCTTGGCATTCTTCCGTGCCACTTCACTCCCGGCGGCGGTGCAGTTCCTGGCCGGCCTGTCTAATTTCGCTTGGCGCACTGAGTACGCCTCGGCGTTCTTCATGCTGTGCCTTTTCTCCATACCTTTGTTTGTTGTGGATCTGTTGATGGAATCGAGCAACCAGGAATACCCATTTGCAACCGCTCCCTATTCCGTTCGGACCGCGCTCGCGGCTTTCACACTCATCATCCTTGCACTCTTTTCGGGGAACAATCTCAATGCCTTCGTCTACTTCCAGTTCTAAGTCGCCGGCCCTGGTCCACCTAAGGGTGCTGCTGGGGATCTGCGCTATTCTCGTCCTTTTTTTCGAGATTTTTGCCGATTACTTGCTCAAACATGATTCGGAAACCTACGCCCGCGTTTCTCAGCAATACGCTGAGGCCGTCAAGATGCGCCCCTCAAGAACGGGCGAACCAGCATCCGTTCTGATGGTGGGCAATTCCTTACTCATGGAAGGAATAGACGTAGACCGCTTGCAGGAATTGACCTCCAGCAAGATGCGGATTCATCCCCTATTCCTCGAAGCCACTGGTTACTACGACTGGCTGTATGGCCTGCGGCGCCTTTTTCGCCAAGGTGCAAGGCCCCAGGTCGTGGTCCTGGGCGTCGGCGTGAATAGCTTTCTTCAAAACAGCGTGCGGCAGGACTATGCTCCGATGATGTTTTTTGACGTCCGCGACGTACTCGGTGCCGCTTCCGATTTAAATCTGGATCGCACGGCCACCAGTAACCTGTTGCTTGCGCACTCGAGTGTATTCTGGGACACGCGCAGCGTCATTCGAACGCAAGTCCTCCGCCACATGGTTCCTCATTGTAGAGAGCTTTTCTCGCTCGTGAAGCCCAAGCCGGGACTTCCGCAAGGTCCGGAACTTGCAGCCATCACGACTGCTCGGATTCGCAGTTTGCGTCAACTGTGTGAGGCGCACGGGGCAAAACTGATCATCCTGGTCCCACCGACTCCCGCTTCGGAACAGGCGGTCCGCCTAATGGCCATCGCTTCACGAAAGGTTGGGGTCGATTCCCTGGTACCTATCGATCCCGCTACACTTTCAGAAAGGTTCTACCAGCCGGATGAACTCCATCTCAATTCCGAGGGCGCAGCGCTTTTCACGTCGGCACTCGCGACTTACCTTCCTGTAGAGATCGGCGGACCCAAATCCTCATCCTCACCTAACTAGAACCCATGCCAGCCATAATTTCTGCTCTCAAGAATTTCAGTCTTACTCGGGCAGACTCTCTTTTCGCCTTATTCCTGCAGGTTTCTACCCGCTCCCGTTCTACGGACATTCCCCTCGGACGGTTCCAGTATGTACCGCCTTGCCCCAGTTGTGGGGGCCGGGTACGGTATCCATGAGTATGAGCCTGTAAAGTTTCACCAATTCCATCAAGGATGTTCAACATGAAGCTACTCACAATTATGAGAGCATTTTGGACAATCCATAGGAGCGGAGGCCAATGTCGGCGTGTGATGTAGCAATTGTAGGAGCAGGTCCGTATGGACTCTCGGCGGCCGCGCACTTGAAAGCTGCCGATGGATTAGATGTTCATGTCTTCGGGGAACCGATGTCTTTCTGGGAGAGACACATGCCCAAGGGCATGCTTCTCCGCTCTCCGCTGGAGGGGTCACACCTTTCCGATCCCGCCGGTGCGCTGTCATTGCAAGCCTATGCGGCGGCCAAGGGGAACCCGCTCACCGCGCCGTTCCCGCTCCACCGCTTCACCGACTATGGGCGTTGGTTTCAGAATCACGTCGCGCCCGACTTGGATTCCAGGAAGATTGACCGTGTGGAGAAGAATGGATCTGGGTTCCAGCTCACACTCCAAGACGGAGAAAATCTAAAGGCGCGGCGTGTTGTTATTGCCGCTGGAATCATGCCCTTCGCCTGGCATCCACAGGAATTTAGGTCTCTCCCGTCCTCGTTAGCCTCGCACGCCTCCGCGCACACCGATCTCAGCCGCTTCTCAGGAAAGAAAGTCGCCGTGATTGGCGGAGGGCAGAGCGCACTCGAATCGGCTGCACTGCTAAATGAGATGGGAGCCGAAGTCGAAGTGTTAGTCCGGACCCCGATTGTCCGTTGGCTCTGGCGGAGTCCTTGGGTGCACACCTGCCGGCCAATCGCACGCATGCTGTACGCGCCACCGGACGTGGGCCAGGCCGGGGTTAGCCACCTCGTGGCACGTCCAAATTTGTTCCGACGACTACCTCGTTTGGTGCAGAACCGTCTGGCGGTGCGCGCCATCCGGCCCGCGGGTGCAGCTTGGTTGAAGCCGCGATGCCAACACTTTCCAATTTCGACGGGACGGGCAGTCGTTTCCACCGCAACCCTTGGCGACCGCGTAATTCTTAAGCTGGGTGACGGCAGTGAGCGGCGCGTCGATCACGTTCTGCTTGCGACTGGCTACCGTGTGGACATCTCCCGCTATCCGTTCCTCACCCCGGGACTGCTTTCCTCGATCCGGCAAATCGGCGGCTATCCACAACTTGATGTCGGATTCGAATCCTCTGTTCCCGGTCTGCACTTCCTGGGCGCCCCCGCCGCTTGGAGTTTTGGTCCGCTCTCGCGCTTCGTCGCTGGCTCGGCGTTCACGGCCCGTGAGCTGACGCGCAAGATCCTTCGCAATACGTCGAATCACGCCGCCTCGTAGGGATCTATGTCAGCTACAGCCGCGCTTCCGGAGACGTTGACTTCCTCGAATCTTTGCGCCGGCGTCCACGCCGGAGCCACCGGCGCGTTGATCATGGGTGCGGACTACCGGGGCCTCGGTGTGGTGCGCAGCCTAGGTCGTCGGGGAATTCCTGTGTGGGTCATCAAGCAGGGTGGACATCTTGTGGCAACAACCTCCCGATACGTTTGCCGCAACATACCCTGGCCACCCAAGGACGAACGCCGACAAATTGACTTCCTCTTGGACCTGGCGGACAAATATTATCTTAATGGGTGGGTGCTCTTTCCCACGGACGACTATGCTGTCACTCTGGTTTCGCGCAATTATGGGGCGCTGGCGAGTCACTATCGGCTCACCGTGCCTCCTTGGGAAGAACTGCGCTGGGCCTGCGACAAGCGGCTGCTGCACCGTCTTGCACGCGACCTCGGCGTTCATCAACCCTGGGCCGCCGCTCCAAACACCCGAGAAGAACTCCTAGCCCTCGACCATTCCTTTCCCTTGATCCTTAAGCCCGCCCTGAGGATGGAACCCGGCAGTCTGGCCGTCCCCAAAGCTTGGCGGATCGATGATCGTGCTTCTTTGCTGGCGCGCTATGACGAGGCTTGCGCTCTGATTGCCCCAGAAAACCTAATCGTCCAGGAATTGGTGCCAGGGGGCGGTGAATCGCAGTTTTCCTACGCCGCTCTTTGCAAAGACGGTTTGCCTCTTGCTTCCATTGTCGCCAGGCGCACTCGGCAGTACCCGATGGATTTCGGGCAATTCAGCACCTACGTCGAAACAGTGGATGAGCCACAAGTCATCGAGCCCTCCGTGCGGCTGTTGAAAGCGTTGCGCTTCACCGGCCTTGTGGAAGTCGAGTTCAAGAAAGATCCGCGGGACGGTCAATGTAAGGTTATCGACATCAATCCGCGCGTTTGGGGTTGGCACACACTTTCCAGGCGCTGCGGGGTTGACTTCCCTCACCTCCTTTGGCTCCTCCTCAGGGGCGAATCTTTCTCACAACTGCACGGGCGCGCCGGCCAGCGCTGGATGCACATGAGCAGCGACATGTCGGTAGCAATCCGGGAAATCCTGAGCGGCCGGCTCTCACTTCGGGATTATGCGCGGTCACTGCGAAGACCTCTGGAGTCTGCCATTTTTGCCTGGGACGATCCCCTGCCCGGACTTCTCGATCTGCCGCTTTTCGCTGGCACCCTCGGCAAGCGAGTCCTTCAGAGAAAGAAAGCTTAGCGGTGTCCGCGAAACAGGCGCACTTGCACATCGCGTGAATGATATAATTCTTTAGATCATAGACGTCTTGCACTCCGCTCGTGGAGCGCCTCGCTGGCGACCCACGTACGATGGCGCGGTGACGTTCTTTCACGGAGCCCTTCCCTCCCGGCTCGCCGGTCACGTCGCCGCTTCTCGGTGCAGATGAATTGAGTCCAACGTTGGGAATCAACAACGCCCAAATTCGCAATGGAAACTGAACGCCGCCATCAACCCAGGAAACAGCCGGAGAAACTCACCTACGTCCATTTTGAGCCGGAGAACGGAGGCATCGTTTTGAACGCCTCGGAGAGTGGTATCTCCTTTTTCGCCATCGCTCCCCTCCATCAGACGGGCACAATCCGTTTCACTATCGTGCCGGGCACCCACGAACGGATCATGGCCGCCGGCAGAGTCGTCTGGACGGATGAATTGAAAAAGGTTGGTGGCTTGAGCTTTGCGGAACTTGCCCCCGATGTTCGCGAACGAGTCCGCAGCTGGTTGAGTCAGCGAGCCGCGTTCGCAATCCCTGAAGCAAACAAAGAACCTTTGAATCCTGATGAATTAACCGGAATGGGCAGCCAGGAACAGCGGGCTAGGGACGAGATGGTTCTCCATGCTACTTTCGCGCACCACATTCCGCCGCCTGACTCAATGATTCCCGCCGCCCGGGTTTCCAGCGTCTACGCTTTCCCAACGAGTTTGTTCCCGCCGGAATCGGCTACACGCGATCCGCAGATGCCTCGATCTCGGCCGCAATTCATGCGTGGCGCCGCCACGGGAATTCTCATTTCCATCTTCGCTTTGATGACCTTCGTGTTTCTTCAGAATTTTAGTCCTGGAATCGGCGGCTCGCTGATTCGGTTCGGCAAGAAACTAGTGCAGATAAATCAGCCGGTGCCGCCATCGCCGGCCCCGCCGCCCGAGCTGCCCGCAAGCCCGGTTCAGGACGACCGCCCGGTCACCAGCGAGTCGAGTAAGGAGATATCTTCTAGCGAAGCCTTGGAAAACTCTCCCCTGCCCTCCACGGTCGCGCCTCTGCCGGCAAATCCTCAAGCCGCCGAACTGCCGAACCCTCCGCAACGTCCGCGTCACGCTAGCGGTGTGCGAAACAGCGCCACAACGTCGCAGCAACTCTGGAAAGCAGTGGCGGAGGGCAACACGACGGCGGAAATTGCACTCGCTCAGCTTTATCTGACAGGAAACGGCGTGCCCAGAAGCTGCGAACAAGCCCGTGTCCTGCTTTCTGCAGCCTCGAAAAAAGGAAATGCCGAGGCCACGCGGCAATATCGCGGGCTGCTCAGTACAGGTTGTATGTAGGGGCGCCCAGGTGAATATTGGACTGACTGATCGGGTAAATCTGTTGAGTTGAAGCTTCGTCAAACTCGCAAACGACACCGGGATGGCCAAAGAATACTTCGTCTTCCATCTTCACGAAACAATCTTCTGCAGCATGACAAAACCCGCATATCCAGGCGCGAGTGGGCTCAGTGATAGGACGGAGACCAAATAACGGGAAACTCAGCCATTCAGGGCT
>Ga0137394_10004535_pt1 | contig 10548 bp, 15 predicted proteins | sample czobulk116metaG_FD_108278 | JGI IMG/M metagenome (GOLD analysis project Ga0137394, IMG submission 108278) | Vadose zone soil microbial communities from Angelo Coast Range Reserve, California, USA - czobulk1.16 metaG | ecosystem: Environmental > Terrestrial > Soil > Vadose zone | place: USA... | reverse complement strand
TTCCCCGGACACCGTTTCGCGTCGGCTTTATCACTGGCCCGTTCGGTCGAATTGGCGACAGCAAGAGTGCGTGCGAAACCTGCGGCCGCAAGCCGGTGAATGCCCTGGTCGGCTGGGGTTACATCTTGATTTGCATGGGCATCGGGGCAGGGGCGGCGTTTCTTTTCATGTCCTGGTTCGGGCGGTAACACGGTCCCAGGGCTACGCTAGGGGTGATTGTCGTAACCCCTCTGCGCCCTAAGCGCAGGCCACGACTCCCCAGGGCCGGAGGGTGCGGCGAGCACTTTCCGGCCCTAACCTTTTCTAGAACGGATTCATTTCCTCATCCATCTTTGCGACGCGGGCTTCCATTGCCCTGACCTTTTCAATGGGGGGCGGCGCGCAGTGCTTCCAAATGACGCATGTCCTGTTCATGCTCTGCACCTCTATATCAGCCCATCGACAATTCGTAGGCTCGTAATGACCACGCGTGTTGATGCGGTCTAATGTTTTGTTGAGGGGTCGTGGTCCCATGTCGCGGAGGAAATTTAGCAGTCCGTAGCCGCCAGGTTCCCGCCAGCGTTGGCACACCCGGATGCCCTTACCACCGTATCTGTCATAATACTGAAACTTCTTATCGTGGCACCGCTGAACCATCATTCTCCAAGTCACGTGCTCTCTCGTGAAAAGGTGGCGTAGCGTGCCATCCTTCCTATGGATTATCCGGCTATGCCCATGGACTGACACTCGCCTGAAGAAGCGAATCACTTTGCCGTCGCGGCGACGATAATTGATGAAACGTCGGCACATGCCGCAGTCCAGTTGCACACCCGATGTCAGTAGGGACCGCCACACGTCGAGTAAATTTCCGCACCCGCAGTCACACTCAAAAATATCAGGTGAAATTTCTCGTCGGATTGTGAGCAGACCGAACTTGCCGTTTTTGAAGCTCATAAAGGGTGTTGGGAGCGGAGGTGGGACTTGAACCGCACGACCTTTGGCGTATGAAACCAACGCGCTACCGGGCTGCGCTACTCCGCACACCTTCGGGTTCGTGTTCCGGCCGTAGACAGTTAGGGCCAGGGTAGCCACGCCTTGTGGTTTCCCCTGGCCCTTCACTGCGTTGCTTGGTTTCGATTACGAGTGGTTCTGCAACATGACGAACGGAGCCGGGCTGCCTGTATCTGTCCAAAGCAGCGCGCCATCGGCACGGATGAAAGTCCGCAGCCCGATGTTTCCGTTCTCGATGAGGCCGGGAGCTTCGCGGTAGATGCGGACGCCGGACGTTTCGCCGTCAACAGTCAACCGGGTTGCCCAGTAGCTCAGGTCTCCAAGAATCACTGGCCGCTTGCTGGCGCCAATGTTGTCCATGGAAGGGCAAATGCGAACGCGGATACCGTAGATGCACGGATACCCGTCGTCGTACTTCACGAGGTGCAGCGGGGTTCCCTGCTTGCTCACCAGACTTTCAAAGTAGGCCAGGGTCTTTTTGTTCATGAGCCATGCGACCTTAGACGAATTTGCATAAGCATCGTCCAGGTTCTGGAACATGGCGGCGAGGTCGGCAGAGCCGACGGAGTTTGCAGAAGTGTCGCCAGCGTTTCCGGTATTAGCGTTCGCACCCGCAGAAGTAACGGGGACAACGCCAGCACCAACCAAGGCGACAACGAAGCCGATGGGTTCATCGGTTCCGTCACCGTTGATGAGGTCAGCACCGACACCGCGAGCAATGCGGTCGGCAGAAAACTTCTTGTAGAGGTTGAGCACAGACAGCGTGCCTTCCAGGTCTTCAAAGGATTCCAGGGAAGCAACGAAGCGCGGCGTGCTGTAAGAATACGCGCCGAGCACCACGTGCCCAGTTGAATCGATGTCCACCGAAGACTGCGAGCCATTTTCCGAAACGACCGACGCCACAATTTCGGTGTCGCCCGCTACCGGAATCGGCAAAGGCCGCCCGTTCGTGGACTTGATGAACGTCACCGCGTCCTCGTCAAAGAGGGCGTCGTGCTGTTTCATAGCCGCGAAAACATCACGGTAGAAATCGGTGGGAACGAAGAAGCCGAGCGCACTGTAGGTGCCAAGCCGCGCAATCGGGTCGCCTTCAACCATGTCTCGTTTTTCAACGAACTGCTTCCATGCGCGTGCTTCAGTTTGCTCTTCACGCGAAAGCAGGGACTGCGGCGACCTAGCAGGCAGGGTAATACCTGCGCGCCGAGCCGCATCGCTCCGGTACATCTCATCCACTTCTTCCACTTCCACGCCAGAACGGATAGCGGCGACCGCGGTCTGCAAGAACGCAAAACGCCTCTTCTCCTGTGGGTTGTGGTTTGGTTTGTTGCTGAGGTCGCCCATTTCCTGAAGATAGGAATGGAGAGCCTCTATATTGATTTTCATGGACACTTCTCCTTTTGATTTGCCGGTATCGGCCGGCTCCGTTACAAAATCAAATCGTTGATGATGGCCCTGCGGCGGGATACGATTTCCCAGTCAACGCTCTCGCGGACTTCACTGCGAATTTCCCTGTACCTCTTCAGCAAGCGCTGGTACTCGGGGTCATTGTCCAGCTTCGCGGCTACGGCCCGGCTCCGCATCTCAGCACCGACCAGTATTTCTTCCCTGGCATCTACGGACGTTTCCGGGTATGCCGGATTCGTCACGATGGAAATATCTGCAAGCTCTTCAAAATCTCGAATGACGCGCAACGGGTACGGGCTATCACCTTCTTCATCGTCGTTATCATGGTCAACGACGTAGTCCATTCCAGCGCCAAGCCGGAAAGCAAACGAGCAGCCACTCATGTCCCCGCGCTGCACCGAGGCATACAAGTCCTTCGCGTACGACGTGTTCGGCAGGTCAACTTCAAATCTAAGGCCGACCGCATCACTGCTGAGCCGCAAGGTGCCGGAGGTCGTCCGGCCAAGAAGGTGGTTGGCGTTGTGGTTGATAAGAGCAACAACATCAGGCTTGGTGCGGAGGACGCGGTCAAAAGCACCTGGGTTGATTGACTCCCGGAACTGGTTGGCGATGACGTGCGAGCGTACGCCGTATTTCGCAGCGTAGCCGCCGAGTTGAGGTTGTTCGGACTTGCCTCGTACCTGTAGCTTGCCGAAGACAAATCCCTTGCAAATTCTCGTCTCCATCACACACCTCCGGACTTTTTCCCCGTGTCAATACGCATCTTGTCCACGTCGGCCAGAATTGACTTCTTGATTTGCTCGTTGTTGCCGACCGGCTTGTCATTGCCCCAAGACTGCGGGCGGACGATATCGGGTTTCTTCAAATGCGGTGCGTCGCTCATCGGTACTCCGCTTTCTGCCACGGGGTCAGCTTCACGCCCTGCGCTTGCAGGGTTCCCACGGGCGTATAGTGGGACACTTGCTCACGCGGGGCAGCCTTGCCACGGCTCTTTGACTTCCATTCCTTGAATAGCCGTTCGTATTCTTCTCCAATGTGTTCCGGGCAGTAGTGCCAGCGGCCGCCGGCGTTGACCTTCGCGGTCTTGTGCGCCGTGCCTTTGGTGCTCTCCACACATCCCTTGTTGCCGTCGCTCGCGGAAAAAATGATTATCGGCGGGCACTCATAGTCCTCGATGAACCGCCCTTTCTGGGCAAACCAGTTCACGGACACGACGGGCTCGGGCTTGGTGACTTCAACGATTTCATGGAACCCCTGGGACTTGAGCAGTGCAACCATCCCAGCGGGTGCGTCGAAAGGCGGGTGTTGACGAGCAGCATCTTGCATCTTCATGTTTGTCTCCACATAGTTTTGATTTCGGAGGGCGGGAGACGCCCTCCGTGAATCTCCTAATCGGGTGTTACGGTTGGGCATCCCGATTCCCAAATAATTCCCATTCGCGTGCGTGTGAAAATAACTGAGCGAGCGGTCGTACGTGATAAACTGCTAGCTTCTTGCTCACCCCCACGGAGGTCCAATCCCTTGAGTCAGCTAGCCTCCCAAATCGCGGAGCGTGCGCGTAGCACTGGTGTGGGTCCGCTAGGGCTGTGCTTACAGTTTGGGTGCGGGAGATGGGCTTGTATTGCGCGGGGAATAGGGTATTAGGCAGGGGTTTGGGTAGGGTTATGGCTGGCTTTACAGCGTGCGGCGGACAGTTCGTTCTTGAGGCACCCGCAGGACTTCGACTTCCCTCTGCGTAGGTCTATCCCTTCTGTTAGGGTGAGGTTGCCACAGGAGCAGCGACAGTTCCAGGTTGCGTGACGTGCCTTCGGCCCGCGGGTTAGAACGGTGAGCCGGCCAAAGGTTTGTCCGGTTAGGTTGATTGCTTGATGCGACATCCCTTAGCTCGTAGAATTCTTCGGCACACGCGGCACGACCGGCCGCCCATGCAGCAGTCTGTCCTGCTGACCATTTTCCAGTAAGGCGCGTTGCAGGAGATTACAGACCTCCTGTCGCGGTAGGGAAATGATGGCGTAAGCGCTTCGGCCGCTGCGGTCGTTTTCAATGGAGATGTGGTCAAGCTCCACTTCCACGCCTACCTCTTTGAGGAGCGTTTGCATATCCTGGTCGGTTGTTTGGGAATGGAGCATCAGGAAGGAAATCCAGGTGCCCATTGGTAACTGCTTACGAGTGCTCATTAGATTGCCTGCTTTCAAGTGGAGACGAGGGTTGCGAAACGCGATGGTTGAGCCAACAGTGGTCGTCGCACTAGGACTATGCGTTCACGTTATGAGGTGTGAAAACCCTAGCGCTCGCACCGTGACCTGTCCTCACGAACTCCCCACCGGAGGCGTCTGCAACCCAAGTCCTCAAGTCAAAGTGTCCTTTGCGCTGTTACGTCGTCTTCGGCATGCCAGGGCAGGACACGCGCAACACGCGGCCCTGTAATGGCCGATTATCAATAGCACGTGCGACCAGGGACGCGACTTCGGAGCCCGGTAAACTTACGACCGCACTAGCACGGAAATCACCTTCATGGTTCCGCATGCTGATGCGGTCATGCGTGACCTCAATACCTGCGTCCGCAAGGAACATCTGCACGTCGGCTGCGGTACATTCGTGCGGAACGTTGCCAAAGAAAATCCAGGTGCCCGACGGTATCTTGCTCACAGCCCGTCCCTTTTCACAGCTTCAAGGATTTCCGCGAGCCGTTTCTTGCGCCGCTGGTAGTCGTCAGCTTCCCAGCGCTTTTTCATGTCGGCGAGCTTGGCTGCAATCTGCTCTAGGTGGTCGGGATTCCAATCTATGTCGTTCAGCACTACGTCTCCGGGTAACGCCAAGGCGAACCTCACAGGGTTATTCTTCTTCGCAAGGTGCTCAAGGAATTTCTTGTTCCTCTTCGCGGTCTTTGCTACTGAGTAGTGGTTTTTCGGCATATCACGGTTCAGCATGGCTGAAATTCAAAATCACGTGGTCCCCGCCAAGACACTGACCAATCGGGCAGCCGCTCCTGCGATAGAGTAGGGCAACCTTATCCCGTTCCACTTGCGAGGCGAAAACTCTCACGTGCCTTATACCGTCCTGCTCAGGGCAGGTCAGCACGGCGAAATCGCCATAGAGACAACCAGTAACGCGTTTCTTCGCTACTGCTTTCGGGCAGCGGGTGTATAGCGTGCTCTGGACGGTTTGGGGTACGACAGACATAGCGTATCTGTCGTCCGGTGTTACCCCTCGCTAATCGCCTGCCAGCCCGTGACACCGCCATGCCTACGCGGTAGCCCGGCCCGATGGGCTGTCGCGGCCATTTGCGATTCGGCTAGGTGTGCTCCCAGGGTTTGTATCTAACAAGCTGGCCGCAAACGGACGGCCCGTAGGGCCGGTATCAATTCTAAAGTTATACCTTAGTAACTCATACCTAAGAGCAAACCTTACATGCTGCTTTGAAGTAGGGCGACACCTACCTAGAAGCAGCCTGTATTGGCAAACTGCTTTGAAGTAGATTTCCCTCCTACTTCAAAGCAGGATTTTCTACCTACAAACGTTCCCTTTTCCGCGCCCTAAAGTGGCGCACGACAATCCAAAATTTGTGAGCAGGGCCAGTCGATTTGCCATTGGCGAACTCTTGGCGCAGCGCATCAAGGAACTCCTGTTCGGTACAGTTCTCACGGGCAGCACCTAGCCAGTTTGGCATCAGTCTAAGGTTCCCACCGGACGCGGCGTGTATCTTGCCGACAAACGGGTCAGCTTCAATCGACCAGAGCGGTAGGTCGGGCAGTTCGGCGCAATCTTTCTTGACCAATGCCCTGTCGTCGTGGGGAACGTATTTGTAATGCCCTTTCTTGGGAAGGGATTGAAACCAGTCGGCGTTGACCAACCGTTTGAAGGCGCGGCGTGTGGATTCTAGGTTTGAGCCGAAGTACTTGCTCAGTGTTTTCGGCTTGATTGTGATTTCGTTCTTGCCACCAGCCGTGAGTTCAGCGACGCGCTCGTATATGGCGAGCGATAGGCCGTACCGCCACAGATGGCGTTCAGGGCTGCACTTTGGTGGGTTAGATTTCGGCGGGGATTTCTTGAAGTCGGACACTAACTAAACACTCCCTTGGGATGGGGGCGGGACTGTTGCTTTCTTTGGAGGAGGGAGTGTTTCCTCCGAAAGTCAGTCCCACCTGGCATATCCCAAATTTCGCGGCGACGACCGGAGTGCCATATTTGAGGGGGCGGGCACACGCTCCAATGTTTTCCACCAGTGTTCCGGGCATTTATGAGTTATGCCCGACACACCGTACAAACAAAGTGTCCACTCAGTTGGCGAATGTGTTCAAGATGAGATTGAAATTATTTTGCGGCGAGTGAGGATTTGCGGCTTAGGATTTACGGCGGAGGGGAGCCGCTCAGTCGTGGTTCCAGTCCACTCCTCTAACTTTCCAATGCTCCGTCATGTAGGCGTTTAACTCCGCATCCGCCCGCATAGTCATCTCGTGGTAGTAGTAAACCAGGTTCGCTTTATATGGCGGTTTGTAATGCCGGATTGCCGATAATGTGTGACCGCTCTCGTCCGCCCGACGACCCCATTCGCTTGACGGTACCCTTTGAATCCTGCTTCCATCGAAGAAAAAGAAATATCCCTTCCCAGCTAGGAGCCACGCCCTGCTGTCCACACTGAACCACGGATAAGTCTCCATCAGCGCGGGCGAGGACACACCAAGCCCATGCGTCTTGATGGCGTTGTGCATATTACCCGGCTTCGGGAGCTTGCCCATAGCATCAATGCGGCGGAAAACATCATTGAGCCATTCCATCTTTTCTTGGAGCGTCGCATCGACTTTACGCGGAGAGATTCCGATGTAATCGGTGTCCGTCGCCATCATGTCCAGAAACTGCCACGGGTCGCCCTGGTGAAAGGTAGGAATGGTCTTGAGCGCGGCTGCTTTCTCCTTCTGGTAATTTGCCCATCCTCGGGTGGCGGCGTCGTGAAACTCTTCCTCGGTCGGGTAGTCGCCCTCCACAGTGCCAGGGATGATATCCAGGGAAGCAAACACGACGCGCTCGGGATAAACAGCGCGGTATAGCAAGTCTTTCGCGTAGGCAATGTACGCATCGTGGTCTTTCACCTTACCTCCGCACCAGACAGTGAAGGCTCCCGAGTCAACGAACACCCGAAAACGATGCTCCATGCACTCAAACGATGCGAAATATTCGGCGCAATTCCTGGAACCCTTGTGTGCGAATGTTTCCAGCCAATTCTTCGCGCTTGTTCGTGCCGCCATGTCCGCGAGGATTTCCGAGTCCATGTTCCCCGCACAATAAAGAATCACATCCCCTCCGTCTGGAGACTTATGACCTCGTAATCTCTAGGTGTCGCGTCCCGCTCCAGACAGCGCCTGAAGTCTCTTCACCTGCTCATAGGGGTCATCCCCGGTTTCCTTTACTTTAGCAATGACCTCCTCCAGCACACAGAGGGGGATTTCTAGCCACCGAGCATGCCCGCATTCCTTCTGGAGGTAGCTCGTCACAAATTGCGGAACTGGCTGACCTGTTCTATTCCGTAGGTCAAAAAAGTAGTCTTCAAACCGCTTCCGCTCGGCCCTCATGTCCTCGTGTTTGGCCCTGTCGGCCTTGCGAATTGTCCGCGCTCCCCGCGTAGTTTCGCGTCTATCGGCTTCCCAGGCTTCCACTTCCTTGGTGATTGCTTCCAGGTTCTCACTAAAATATTTGGTCACGATGGCGGAGAGGATTTGTTCAGGTCTCTGGCCACGAACATTTCCAAGTCGCTTGAGAACCTTGGCGGTTTCAGGTCCAACGGGAATTCTCACGAACTTGACCTTCCCGAGCCGCTTTTCCTCCTCGCGCTTCTCAAGTTGATTTTCCTTCTTCTGTAACTGTGCGCGCAAACGTTTTACTGATAGCTTGCGTTGGACGGCCTCGGCTAGGGCCTTGTCCTGTTTTTCCTCGCCGACCACATAATCCGCGACCTCTTTGTGGTGTGACCAAGAAAGACTCGCGACGCGTCGCGAGCGGGGGAAGACACCTGCCACCCTCTTGAAATTCCACAAAGTCGATTGGCTTTTCCCAGTAGCCCTTACCGCCTCCTCCATTGCCGCTTCCTTGAACTGCTGCTCGCCAGAAATTAGCTCATTGCCTATCTGCCAGGCGAGCTGCTGAGTGTTTCGATAGGATTCCTCGACCTCCTCAAAAAGTCTGGCGACTTCCTGGCCCCATGCCTCTAGGGTTAGGGTCGTGGTGGACTGCTGCGGTTCCGCAATCGCTAAGGTTTCCATCTACCCAGACTATGGGCTACCTGAGCGTGTTGTCACCTGTGTCCAAGGTCAGGTGGTACCTCGTAATAAACCCATCTCCACGTTGAGGAGCACCGCGCAGCCGAAGTAAAATACGGTTACTGGAAGGGTTGCGGCTCACTCGGTCGGCGGCCGCAGAACAGCACCCAAAATTCCAGCGACCGAGACCACCTACGGTTATTCCCACCCCCGACAAACGTCGGGAAGGACCCGAATCCACCAACAGGATTCGTGTGCTCCGATGAGCGAATTTGTACGCTTGACCTCGGGTAGTGCCCCGTTTGAAAGTAACCCCACGGCACCTGCAAGGCGGAGAGGACCATCCTTGAGCCGCCGCACAGGGCAAGCAGGAACAGTGGTACAGCACTCAAAAACATGGGACCCAACGGCACCAGCCTACGGGAAATTCTGGCAGGACCTGCCGGGCAGTTCCGAAAGAAAACGACGCACCATATCGCTTGGCGTTTGTCGGACAAAATCCGTTGCACGCCAGCGTCTTCGAGAGTACCTCGAACGCGAGGGCGTCAATTCTAAGGAAGCGTTCCACCAGAACACGGCTCCTGCACTTACGTTCCGACAGCAGGCCGATTGGTGGCTCGCGTCCTTGCCCAAACGCAAGCGCCGTCCCGTGAAGCCAGCTACGGTTTCGGGCTGGCGTGATGCGCTTAACGCTTGGCTCTTGCCGGACCTTGGTGAGAAGTTACTCGCCGACGTTTCAAACAAGGCCGCGCGTGAACTGGTGGAGAAAATGTCGGTAGCAGGGCTTTCGGCAAAGACCATCGTGAACTATATGCAAGTCGTGAAGCTGGTCGTCGCGTCGCGAGTAACCGACGAGGGCGAGCAGGTCTATCCGCGCACTTGGAATCACGATTTCATACAGCTCCCTGTGGTCCGAAAAGACAAGCAGTACAGGCCGACCGTAACCGATGCCGAGTTGAAAACAATCCTGTCGAACACGAAGAAGCGCAAGCACGTGATGCTATTTTCGCTTCTGGCCACGACAGGTTTGAGAGTCGGCGAGGCACTTGCGCTACGCTCGACCGATTTCGGGCCAGATTGCCGTGTGCTCCACGTTTGCCGCAGCGTCTGGCGGGGCACCGAGCAAGAACCCAAAACTTCAAACGCGGTGCGAGTCGTGGACATTCCCGAAGTCTTTGCAAGCGAACTTAGGGACTACCTCGGCAGCATCAATGGGTTTCTGTTTGCGACGGCAGATGGGAAACCACTACAGCAGCGAAATGTTTTGCGTGTGCTCCACAGTGCGAAGCACGTGGGGTTTCACGCCTTCCGACGTTTTCGCCTAACGTGGCTCAGAAAGAATAGCGTGCCGAAAGATTTGGAACGCTATTGGATGGGACACGCGCCTGAAGAGGTCGGCGACCTGTACTCGAAACTCAAAGACGACGTTTTATTCCGCCAGCAGTGGGCGGAACGCGCCGGACTTGGCTTTGAGTTGGTACACGTTGGTCCACAAAACGCACGTGCAGTAAGAACGATACGAGTTGCCTAAACCAATGTAAGGCAGGGAGTTAAAGTGGTCGGGGCGAATGGATTTGAACCATCGACCTCCTGGTCCCGAACCAGGCGCGCTAGCCAGGCTGCGCTACGCCCCGACTGACACGCTCAGGCGCATGCTTCCTGCCCAAGCGAACTTCAGATTAACATAGCTTCTATCCGCAGAGTAGCTGAGTCCGGCCCTTGTTCGCGGTAACCTAGACGAACTCGTTCTGCTCGCTTCATCCGTTTCATTCACGTCGGCGCGAACTAGGACAGAAAAAACCACCGGAAAGCAAGTGCTTCCCGGCGGCTTTTTCTGGTGAGCGGAGCCGAACCAACTCCACCCGATGTGGCTTTGTGTCTAGAATTCGTAACGCAATGC
>Ga0137394_10004533_pt1 | contig 10551 bp, 11 predicted proteins | sample czobulk116metaG_FD_108278 | JGI IMG/M metagenome (GOLD analysis project Ga0137394, IMG submission 108278) | Vadose zone soil microbial communities from Angelo Coast Range Reserve, California, USA - czobulk1.16 metaG | ecosystem: Environmental > Terrestrial > Soil > Vadose zone | place: USA... | reverse complement strand
CGCTGAAGTACGCCATGGTGACCTCGTAGTAGAGCTCGCCCTGCATGTCGTAGGTGAACGACATCCATTCCATGGCGCGGTTCCGGGTGCCGTCCGAGTCGATGGCGTAGGTGGGCCAGCCGGTCTCGCCCTTGCCGTCCAGGCCGCCGCCCACGCCGCTGCATCCAAACGACATGCAGCTCTGGTACCACCAGGCGGTGGCGGGGAACTTCGAGCGCTGGCTGCCGGCGAGAGATGTGCCCGGCTTGCCCTCGACAAAGTTGATCACCGGCACGAACAGGTCGATGCCGCTGATACCGTGGTTCTGCGCGTCCCAGGGGGTGGTGGTGACCAGCGTGGGCATGGCGGAGTCGCCGGAGCGGACCTGCGAGATGCGGCCGGGGATGTCCGACCACTGGCAGGTGAGCGGCGGCTCGTCGCACACGTAGTTGAAGAGCGTCATCGAGGTCCATCCCTTCTGCTTGAAGTGGTTGGACCATGCCTTGACCACCGGCGAGGCGGTGGCGCCGTTCACGCTCACCGAGCTGAGCTTGGCGCCGCGCAGGCGCGTGTCAGCGGTGCCGTCGAGGAACGGTCCCGCGTACTGGTCGAAAGTGCCCCAGTTCTCGTTGCCGGCGCTGTCGACCGTCGAGGTGAAGTACGGCTGGTGGATGGAGACGTGGTTATCGAGCGCCGCCTGGATGTAGCGCGCGCGCAGCTTCATGTCCGAGTCGCCGCGGCCGCAGCTTCCGTCTCCATGGCCCATGCAGGGGCCGTTCCAGGCCATGCCGAAGGCGGTCTTCAGCGTGGAGGTGGAGGGCATCTCGAAGTCCCAGACCATGAGCTCGACGGGGACGTCCTGCGTGACGCCGCCCGTGATGTGCAGGGTGCCGGTGTACTTGCCGGCGGGCGTCCCCTGCGGGGCATGGACGTCCACCAGGACCGCCCGGCTCTCGTTCGCCGGAACGTCGAAGGGGAACGCGTTGCGCTTTTCGCCTGCGATTGGATCCACGTCCGGCACCAGCGCGTCCGGCCAGATGCCGGCGGCGCCGTCGCCGCCGGTCTGCAAAGCCACGTTGATGAGCGCCTCGCGATAGAGGACCACCTCGCGGCCGGAGATGGTGTGGCCCGCTCCGTCGGTGAGCCCGTCGAGGCTCATCGATACACCGCCGGCCTGGCCCGTGATCACCACCTGGAAGGCCTCGAACTCGTTCTTCGCGGCGGCGATCTTCGCGGCCGCGGTGGCGCCCGCCGGCGGCTGCGCCGAGGGGCGGATCTTCTGCGCGGCCGGCGCGACCCAGACCTGGGCTGCGGATGCGGAACCGGCGGCGAGCAAAGCGACGAACAGGGGGAGCATTTTCACGGCTGAGCCTCCTTGGTTGGCTGCTTCCCGGAAGGGCGGGTGCTGCCCGTTCCGGTTGGCCAACTCAGGGGGCGTGCCGCTTATTGCACAGTCGGTGTGCGGCTCCATGCCCAAACAAGGGCGTCTATCGGTTGAGCGGGGACTTGTGCGTACGTTCTCCTACCTGGCGGCACCTTTACCGCCAGGTGGACTACAGGCCCCCGAATCCGCTCGAAGATCCAACTGGCGCCGGATTCATCGCTCTACAGTCGAGTCAGGGGACGATCGACCGGATTCCTTGCTGGGGAGCAAGCGCTCGCCGGTTCGGCTGGGCCTCTGGAGCAGGCGCCTACGCGAAGGGCCCCTCTACGGACGCCTTGGCGCATTGTGCCTTGGCTGGAGATATCCTTCAGCGAACGCCGCCGGGGGTCGTCGCGGCAGCCAGGCGATGCATAGCTTGGCTCGCGTGCAGACAGCAGCCTTGCAGCCCGTCCCCGAAGTGGTGGCGCGCAGGTGGCAAGCGGAAAAGGCGGCCCGGGTCGCCTTCTTCGCCCAGATGTTCGCCGGCTCCGCGGCGAGCTGGTTCCTGTTCGCCCTCGGCGGATTCGCCACCTGCTGCGAGGTCTGGGCAAAGCGGGGCCAGCCGGAGCCGGTGTGAACGAGCCGACAGGCGTGTTGCGGCTCGTCGACCTTTTCCGGGCCGGCGACCCATGGATCTCGCTCGCGCCGCCGGGCTACCGGGTGGAAGTGGACCAGGTGTCCTGGCCTCCCCGGACCTCGGACGTGACGCGGATCGCCGCCGCGGCGGCTCGTGAGGGAACACGCATCGTGCATTCGTACGGGAGATGGGCGAACCTGATCGCGGTGCCCTCGGCCCGGCTGGTGCGCGCGAAGGCGATCTGCACGCGCGGTCCGGGGTCCAGCTTGGCGGAAACGCTCGTGCTCCACGCAGCGCACGCGGTGATGTGCTCGTCCCGGGACGAGCGAGACCGCTGCGTACGGCGCGAAGGCATCCGGGCGGCGAAGGTGTCCGTGGTGCATCCGGGGGTGGATCTCGCGCGCTTTCCGCCGCGCGCGCCGGAAGCGAAGCCGCTGCTGGTCGCGCTGGCTCCACTCTTCGTGCGCAACGGCCACGTCGAGTTTCTCGAGGCGGTGGCGCGCATGCGGCTCGCCGTACCGGAGCTCGCAGTGGTCTGCGCCGGCGAGGGGCCGCTGCGACCGGTCCTCGAGCAACGCATCGCGTACCTGGGGCTGCGCGAGATCGTGCGGCTCGCGGGCCATGTCCCGGACGTGCCGGCGTTGCTGGCGCGCGCGCACGCCGCCTGGACCCCGGGGTTGCGCGCGACGGTGGAAGCGATGGCCGCGGGCGTGCCGGTCGCCTCCCCCTGGCGCGAATTGATTGGGGCAGACCTCGCGGTGCCGGGGCGGGATCCGGAGGCGCTGGCGGGGCGCCTGATCGCTCTCCTGCGGGACCGGAAGGTGGGCGCGGCGTTGCGGAAGCGGGCAGAGAAGGAGTTTTCGCTCGATGCGTTCCGGGCGCGGCTCGGCGCCCTGTACGACTCGGTCCTGGCTCCGGCCCACGCCGCAGCTTGAATTGACACTGCCGATTGATCGCGCTACATCGCTGCGCCGCCGCTGGCTCCCAGGCCCGCCCGGCGCGTCGGAAAACGGGGCATTAGCTCAGCTGGGAGAGCGCCGCAATGGCATTGCGGAGGTCGCCGGTTCGATCCCGGCATGCTCCACTCTCAAAGACCGGCCCCAGTCAGAAACCGATCCGCCAAGTCCGTCACTTTGTCCGTCACAGCACCTCGTCGAGCCGTGCCTTCCGCGATGAGGCCAGCGCGTCCACGAGGTCGTCCTTCACTCGTCGGTCCCGGACTTGGAGGCTGTAGTGGTCGAGGCAGGCAAGCAGGTCGTCGCGGCCCAGGACGGCGAGGACCTCGCGCTTCGTCGGCATGGTGTTGTTCCCCTGGATACAGGTTGATGTTCCTCCACTCCTCGCCCACGCTCAAGGACTCGTTCTGGCCCGACTCCGGGCCGGCGAGGCCAGCGTCCTAGCCGTCCCGCGCGAAAAGGGGGGGCGGGAGAACCTCCAAGCTCCGCCCTAACGCAGGGTAAAGTGGCTGCATGCCCATACCCGGCTTCGAGTCGTTCATGCTGCCGCTCCTTCGCGTCGTCGAAGATGGTGCCGACCATCCCGTGACCGAAGTTCGCGAGCGCATCGCGCGCGAGATGCGGCTGACCGAGGGGGACCGAGCGGAACTCCTGCCGAGTGGGAAGCAGGCGATCTTCGACAACCGCCTCGGTTGGGCCAAGACCTACTTGGACAAGGCCGGTCTGATCATGACCGTGAAACGGGGTGTCTATCGGCTCACTGACGACGGGCGACGGCTGCTCGCTCAGAAGCCGGACCACGTGAGCAAGCAGGTGCTCCTCCAGTTCGACGGGTTCCGCACGTTCATCCAGCAGCGGCACGACGACCAGTCCACCGAGGTCGCAGAAGTGGTGACTGTGGCGGACCCGAGCGCCACGCCCGAGGAGACGCTGGAGGAATCGTACCAAGCGATACGCAAGAAGGTTGAGGCAGACCTGCTCGACGCGGTGAAGCAGGCTTCACCGCAGTTCTTCGAGAAACTCGTGGTCGAGTTGCTGGTGAAGATGGGCTACGGCGGCACGCTGGAGGACGCCGGGCGCGCACTCGCCGTTGGCAGGAGCCATGACGGCGGCATCGACGGCATCATCAAGGAGGACCACCTCGGACTCGACGCCATCTACGTGCAGGCCAAGCGCTGGCAGGCTACTGTCGGCCGTCCCGAAGTGCAGGCATTCGCGGGGAGCCTCGAAGGTGAGCGCGGCCGCAAAGGCATCTTCCTGACGACCTCCACATTCTCGAACGAGGCGCGCGAGTTCGTAAAACGTATCGAGAAGAAAATCGTGCTTGTCGATGGCCCACAACTGGCCGGGTACATGTTCGACTTCGGCATCGGCGTGAACGCGGTCTCGAACTTCGAGATCAAGAGGTTGGATGGTGACTACTTCTCGGAGGAGTAGACGATATTTGCCTCGGAAGGCGGGTGACCGCGTGGAGCCACAACAGATCAGAGAGGAGGTCGGAACGCGGCCCGACTTCCTGACGTGCGTGCCCCGACGACGATCGCGAGGTCATGCTGTCTGTGGGGGAGCGACGAGATGAAGCTCGTCAGAGTGCGCATCGAGAACTTCCGGTCGATCCGGTCGGAGGAGTTTGCGTTCCCCGAGAGCAACATGCTGGTGCTCGTCGGCGCAAACAACGCCGGCAAGTCCAACATCATCCGCGCCATCGACGCTATTTGCGGCGACACGTGGTACGGCCGCGAGAAGATCGAGCCGCACGACTACTACCTGCGCGACGCCGAGCGGGAGATCAAGATCCACCTGTTCTTCGACGACGGGCGGCGCGTGAAGTGGTCCTCGAACGAGAAGTGGCCGAGCTACACGCACGGGAACGGCGAGAAGACGTACACGAGCATCAAGGACGACTACCCGTGCATTTACCTCGGCGCCGACCGCATCCTCGACCGCCACATCAACTTCAACGAGTGGACGCTCCTCAGCAAGGTCAAGCGCCACTTCCACAAGCACGCCAGCGATCTCGCGACCGAACTCGCGCAGCGCTACCAGGAGGTGGTGACGCTCTTCAAGCAGGTGAAGGGCTTCACCGACTTCTTGGAGGGATTCGAGAAAACGTTCTCGGAGTTACAGGCGGACACACCAGCCAAGCTCTCCATCGACTTCAAGCCGTACACGCCGACCAACTTCTTCAAGACGCTCCAGATCCTCGTCCAGGACCCACACCTCGGCGGTGCTGACGTGGGGCTCGAAGAACTTGGCGAAGGCAGCCGCAACGTCGTGCTGCTCGCCTTGCTCTTGAGCTACGCGCAGTTCTTCAAGGCGACCCCCGGCCTCGTCGCACTCGAAGAGCCGGAACTCTTCCTTCACCCGCACGCCCGCCGCCATCTGATGATGGCCCTCCGGGAGATAGCGGCGAGCGGGCACCAAGTAATCCTGTCGACGCACTCGGCGTCGTTCGTGGACACCGAGGGGTTCGACAGCATCGGGCGGGTCTACAAGGTGCCCGATCCACAGGAGAACAACGCGCCGAGCACGAAGCTGCGCCTCGTCTCCCGCGACAAGCTCGTGCAGCACTGTAAGGCCACCGGCGTCCCGGGGCACCGCGTGAAAAAGGAGAACATCGGGCCGTTCTATCGCGCGACGGGCACGAGCAAGCTCAATGATGGTTTCTTCGCGCGGTACGTGGTCCTCGTCGAGGGAGAGACGGAGGAGCTTGCTCTACCCGTGCTTCTCGGCCATGTCGGCGTCGACTGCGACCGGCACGGCGTCTCGATCATCAACGTCATCGGCAAGTCGAACCTGACGCGATACTGGCGGATGTTCTCCGCGTTCGGCATCCGCACGCTCATGGTGTTCGACAACGACAACAACGCCGAGCAGAAGGAGAACAAGGACCTCGCTACATGCATGGCGCTCGCCGTGTCGGACTTCTGCAACAACATCACCATCTGCAAGTGCATCGAGGCGAACCGCGCGGGGAAGTCGCCGCTCGTGATCGTGAACGGCAACTTCGAGGCCGCACTCAAGTCCGACTACGCCACGTGGGCGAAGGACCATTTCCCCGCCGATGGGGACGATCTCGACCGCTGGACGAAGGAAGCCCACGACTTCATCACGCAGGGGAAGGGCCTGATCGCGAGGTTCGTCGCGACGCGCATGTGCGAGGAGCAGCCGGAGTTCGTGCCGCTGATCGTCGACGCCGTCGCGCAGCAGCTTGCGACCACGCTCGGGATCAAGCTCACGCGCACGCGCGCCGTAGACGAGGACGACATTCCATTCTAGTACAGACGCGTGCGCGTCAAGTTCGCTCGCGACTCGACCTTCTTGCAGGCAGTGGATGCAGTGTGGAAGGCGTACGTGGGCATCGGCATCGAGAGCAGGGGGCTGCGCAACAGTGCTCTGATAGCGTGGGCCAACGTGATCGGGCGCGAGCGGGCGGTGGCCGAGTTCGAGGCGTTCATCAACTCGCACGGCGGTTCGTTCGAGCGCGCCGCCGAGGTCATCGGCTTCTCGGCGCGGTCGCTCAGGAAGGTCCGGAAGCACATCCTGTCGCTGCCGCCCTCGCTTGCGCCGACGCCATCCCCGACGCAGCACCGGTTCGTCCTCGGAGAGCAGCTTGATGCGGACGAAGACCGCAACGTCCAGTACAAGGAGATCTCGACGGCCAACGTCGCGGATGCGATCAAGAACGTGGCCGACGAGTACGCCGTCGCCTTCCTGAACAGCGGCGGCGGACGGCTCTTCTGGGGCGTGCGCGACAAGGATCGCCGCGTCATCGGCGTGACGCTGCTCTACGGCGATCGCGACAAGGTCCGCGAATGCAGGCCAGCGACTGCGCCCGGCCGGCGCCGTCCTGAAGGCGAACCTAGCCCCGGAGCATCTCGGCGAGGTCGGCCCGGAGTTGTCGGTCCTCCTCCTCGGACATGTCGGTCATCGTGAATACCTCGACGTTCTCGATGACCTTGCGCTTCGCGCCTGCGGGGACCTCGGGCCGCAGGAACTTCACGTTCGCCTTGCCCAGGCGCTTCAGACCCTGCGGCGTGCGCACGAAGTCCTCGCGCGAGAACATCCCGAGCGCCTCCGGGCTGGTGCTCGCGCGGTAGACGTTGATCTTCAACGTCCCGTCGTCGCGCGTCAGGACGACCTGCACCGTCTTCATCTCGTAGGCTTGGTCGAGCGTGATGGCCTTCACGAGGTTCGGGCTGGCCGTCGTCGCGTTCGTCTGTACCGGGACGATCTGCGGCGGCGGGTATGGCGACTTCGGCATGCGTCGATATGTACCACTGGGTTCGCGTCGGTGCTGGGCGGCCACTCGGGCGGTAGGATGCGGCCCGATGAGCCCGAAGGCGCAGAAGGACTGGTTCCGCAGGAAGACCTGGACTGACTCCGACCGCCAGGAGTTCGAGGCGACGCTCGGTCGGGCGCGCCGACCGGGCCGGGCGCAGTACCTGCGGATACAGGCGTTCCACCTCGCAGAGAAAGACGACCCCACATTGCTGCGACCAGCACTTGAACTTCTGGACCGCGCGCTTTGTGACTACCCCGACGACGTAGTGGAGCGGGCGCCTGCGCTGCACCAGAAGGCGGACTGTCTCTGGCGGCTGGGCGATACGAGGGCGGCCATCGAAGCGTACCGCGATACGTTCCGGGCGGAGGAGACAACACGGAGGGTCGGCACGGGCGCCTGGCTGGAGTTCTCCATGCGCGTGGTGCGCGAGGGCATGGCCGACCTCTATCGCGAAGTCGAGGCACTGCTCGAACGGCGCGCGCAGGATCCGTCCTCGCTCACGTTCCCCGTGCAGAAGTACCAGTTCCACCTCGTGCTCGCTGTGATCGCGCATGAGGCCGGCCACCGAGATGGCGCAGTCGATCACGCTCGCCGAGCGCTCGACGCCGCCGGGCTGCGGCACTCGGGCTTCAGGTATCACGCAGGCCTCGGGCTCGTGGACAACCTGGAGCCCAAGCTGCTCGAGACGCTTCTGCGACTTGCGGAGCGTAGCGACTCCTAGAAAGTTCACGATACTCAGCCACTGACACTTCCAGGAGAACGCGACCTGTCCAACAATTCCGCGAGTTGCCACCCGCGTCCGAATGGACAGCCTGATAATCTGACGGTCCATGGGCGATGGGACGGCTCTTTCCCGGGCGCAGATCGAGCGCAGGCAGAGAAGCATCCAGCGGCTTCGCGCAGAAGGCGTCCCCGTGGCCGAGTCGCTGCCCTGCATCGAGGATGATTCAGAGACGGCATTCCGGTCGGTGGATGAAGTGGTTGACCGCGCGGTCGCACTGATGGCGGTGGCCCGGAAGGGCGAGAAGGCGCCGGTCGCGCTCGTCTCACGAGTCGCCGATGACTTCCGCGTGCCGGCCAAGCTGACGCCTCTGGAACGTGCGTTCATGGAGGATCCCCATCCGCCCGAGCGCGACCTCATACTGTTTTCATGGCGTTACGAGGCGCTCCGCGTGTTGCTCTGGAGTCTGCACTTCCTGCCTGCCCTGCCGCCCGGAAGCTCCCGTTGATCCCGCCGTGCTCGGACGGATCGTGCTTGGCGGAACCGAGGCCGCTCTGCGCCAACGTGCGCGCCTCCGCTCTGGGGCGGACCTGCTAGATCTGTCCGATCTGATGTACCGATACCACTGGGCCGTGCGAGACGCGCGCCTTCGGGGCCAGCCTCCGCCGGGCGGCCTCCACGCCGGCGTCGTACTCGAATGGGATCATACTTCTCGGTGGCTCGTCGGATACGACAACCAGGTGTGGGACGACATCAGTTGCGACACCTAACCACGCCTTTGGACAGGTTTGGGTGCGATTCCCATCTGGGGCCACGCAGGGCCATGGAGAGCGGCCGGGGGCGCTGCTCTTCAGAGGGGATAGGGCCACGTAGGCCCACCGAGGGCTACGCAGGGCCACACCGAGCCGCTCCTTCGATTCCCGCCGCCTCCACCAATTGTCTCCTCTGAAAAATGCCGACCTATCCTACGGATTCGGCATTCGCACCCGCGTCCGAATGCTGCTCGCCGCGCGCGAATCGGGGCTCTGGTAGGCTGGACTGGTGCGGAATTGGGTCGAGCGTTACATCGCCGGAGAAACCGAGACTGTCTGGGCAGAAATGATGGCTTTTGGTCCGGCGATCCGTATGGCCGAGGTGTACGGCGAGGCGATGAACGTGGCACGAGAAACCATGCGTCGAGTCAAGGTGAACGCAGTGACCGTGCGAGAGCGGCTGCGCGACATCGGCTACAAGTTCCAGCAATCCGAGTCGGTTATCCTGCCACCGAAGCCGGACGTGCTCAAGAGAATCGAGCAGATCGAGATCAGGATCGGGCCTTTGCCGCTGTCGCTTCGCGCCTTCTACGAAGTCGTCGGCTCCCTCGACTTTCGCCAATCCTGGAAGCAACTCGTGAATTGGCACCGCCGCCAAGGGCACATCGACGTGCCCGAGGTCCTGTGCTTGGGCGAGGCGGACCCCATCGTCGTGCATCCGGTCGAGGACATTCTCGACGCTCTGCCCACGCCGCAGAAGAAGCTGTACTTCTGCTTCGCGCCTGACGAGTTCCACAAGGCGAACTACAGCGGGGGCGAGAATTATCACCTGAATCTGCCGAACCCGAATGCCGACGCGCCGGTGTCGGGCATGTACGGCGTGGAGGAAACCTTCGTACAACACCTTTGGCTTTGCTTCAGACACGGCGGCTTCCGAGGGCCACATCGAGAGCGAGCCCGAAGGCGATGTTGGATGGAAGGTCGCTCCGCGCATGAAGATCTCTTCCAAGCTGGCGGAGGGACTACTCGCGGTGTGACCGTGCGCTGGGTGGCCTGGAGGACAGGTTTGGACAGGTGCCAGTCCATCTGGGGCTATGGTGGGCCACGGAGGGTCACGAGGCGAACGCGCTCGACGCCGGCGTTTCAAGGGGATGGGGCCACGTAGGGCCGTCGACGGTCATGCAGTGCCACAGCCAGCCGCTCCCGATTCCCGCCGCCTCCTCGATGGAGTCTTCTTCAACTCCGCCAGTGCTGCGGGGACGTGTCCTAAACGCCGATCTCGCGACGTAACTGCACCCACAGCACTTCGTCCCGAGCGGCAGCGGCAAGGTCGCCGTCGTCGCGGTGCAATGCCGGGACGGCAAGCCTGACCGCCGGCCGAAGCCGCAACGATTCTGATAGGCGCTCGCGCACGTCACCGAGGCTGACGCCTGGGGGCACCGCGAGCTTGCCCGACACGAACCGGAGTGCGGCGGGACCATCGTGCTCGTGTGGGTCGGGTGCGCCGGACGTGGCGCACTTGTGGCAGAGCCACGCGACCTCCTCGTCGTGCACGTAGAGTTGCGCGCCTCGGGGCAGCGCCTCTTCGAGTGCGGCGATAAGGCCTGCATCTTCCTGCTCGGCGCGGAAGCGGTAGCGCCGATAATCTCCACGCGCGAGGACCTTCAGCAGCGGGAACGTTGCGACCCGCCGGCCGTCGAACTCCTTGAAGCGCACTGGCGCGCCGTCCCAGAGACCAACGCGGCAGCCGCCACTTCAGATCTCATGCAATTGCGTCCTTCGTCTGAGTATGCGTCTTCAGGTCCTCGAAGGCCATCTCGCTCAAGGGCGGTCTTCAGCTCTCCCGCATCCTTGCGCG
>Ga0137394_10004531_pt1 | contig 10553 bp, 12 predicted proteins | sample czobulk116metaG_FD_108278 | JGI IMG/M metagenome (GOLD analysis project Ga0137394, IMG submission 108278) | Vadose zone soil microbial communities from Angelo Coast Range Reserve, California, USA - czobulk1.16 metaG | ecosystem: Environmental > Terrestrial > Soil > Vadose zone | place: USA... | reverse complement strand
CAGGAGCCGCGCTCGCCGGCGTACGAGAGCCTGTATGCGCCGGATGCGGTGCGCGACAGCGCGCAAAGGCGCGATGGACCTGCCGTAGGGCAGGTCCCCTTAGGTCGTCACAAAGGCGCGTACTTATCGGACTAGCTAGTTCTGTCGTTGGGATGAAACGTATAGCACCACGCTTCGCCTTCGAGGACTGTTTCGTCCGGTAGACGCGCGACGCGAATCTTCAGTTGTGTAACCGGTTTGGTCTCATGGACGCTGACCACCACCGCTTCCCCCGTGATGGTGTCGCCGATAAATACCGGCGCGGTGAATTTCCAGTTCTGACTTAAGAATACGGTTCCCGGTCCCGGCATATCCATGGCCACCAGCGCATGCAGCAATCCCGTGGTGAGGCCGCCTTGTACGACCAATTTCTTGAACTTTGTCCTTGCAACGAATGCGCTATCGAAATGCAGAGGATTAAAGTCGCCCGTCATTTGGGCATAAGCGCGCACATGATCCTCAGTGAGCGTAATGCTTCGGGTTGCGCGTTGACCGACGGACAATTTCATATCGACTCCAGGCAAAGGATTGGCAGTATGCCGGATAGTAGTTTGCGGATAGGGATTAGAAAACCGTCCCGCTCCGTTGTTAAGTACTTGACAGATGTTCGCTGGCAACTTCGGTAGATTGACCGTTCCCTTCCGCCCATGTGAACCAAAAGCCTACGAAGGAGGAGAGCACGATATGGGACGTCCGGAGCTAGAAGGAGAATGGATTCAAGGATGGCCTGATCGCGCCCGCGCCCGCCTGATGCCGAGCAAGGATGCGGAGGGCAGGACGATCTATGCCCGCACACCGCTTCTCGAGCTCGAGGGACTCATCACGCCGACCGATGCGTTCTACATCGTCGCGCAACTTAATATGTGTGAGCCCATTCACCCGGACGACTACGTGTTGTCCGTCAAGGGGCTCGTGGACAGGCCGATGGAACTTACGCTAAAGGATGTCCAACAATTGCCGAGCCGCACCGTCCGTACCGTCATGGAGTGCGCTGGTGACGATGGGGAGTTCTTCCACTGGCAGAAGAAGGGCGGCCCGAAGCCATCCAGGCTGAAAAGGCAGAAAGAGCAAGGTGGCTGGAACCAGATGGGAGGCAAAGGTACCGAGAGACCAAAGATCGAGGACGTCATGGATGCAGTCCCGACGACCTGTTTGGTCAGTGGAGGTGAGTGGACGGGGGCGCCCCTGATTGAACTGCTGAACATGGTCGGCCTGAAGAAGGGCGTCCAGTCGGTTCATTTCGTCGGCTACGACCAGGGGCGGCCCGATCCGACGCCGCAGTATGCGGCGACCGGTCGGACCGATATCGAGGTCTTCGATCCGGGCGTCATCAACTACGACAAGGCACTGCCGCTGGAAAAGGCGTTGCACCCGGACACCTTGCTAGCCTGGGCGCAGAACGGCGAGTACCTGCAGCACGTGCATGGAGCGCCGCTGCGGCTTGTGGTGCCGGGATGGTCGGGCAACTGGTCGGTGAAATGGCTAAAGGAAATCGAGCTGCTCGACCACACGCCTGCGTGCTACTACCAGACGCACTATTTCGTGCACGGCAATTCGCCGGAGGACACCAAGAAGCGACCCTGTATGGAGCTCGGGTGCAAGAGCATCATCCTGAGCCCGATCGACGAGGATTCGCCGCTGCAGCACGGCAGGCACTTGATCAAGGGCCTGGCCTGGAGCGGCGCGGGGGCGGTAAGAGAGGTCGAAGTGAGCCTGGACAACGGGAAAACCTGGCGGCCTGCTCGCCTTGAGGACCACGACGACCGCTGGCTGTGGCGGCGCTGGTCGTATCTGTGGGAGGCCGACAAGCCGGGCAGGTACTGCATCAAGGCGCGGGCAACCGACGAAGCAGGACGGGTGCAGCCCCAGACTCCCTGGAACTTCCAGACAAAGCACTTCGATGGCATCGTCCCGGTCGACCTCGAGATTTCCTGATCACCCCTGCCTACGCACATGCGTATCCATGTGTGCCTCAAGGAAATTCAGAACCCGGAAATCAGTGCCAGCATTTTCAAGATCGATGAAGAACAAAGAGTCGCCATCCCCCTTGCCGGGCTTCCTCTGGTCACCAGCCCTTTCGACGAACAAGCCATCGAGGCCGCATTGCGCATCCGGGACAAAGGCGCGACGTGCAGGATCACCGCCCTGAGCTTCGGTCCGGACACCGCGCAGCGCGCCATCAAGCGAGCCCTGTCCATGGGCGTCGACGATGGAATCCTGGTCGCCGACGCCGGTCGTGAGACCGCCGATAGCATGGAGACTGCCTATATTCTTGCGGCAGCCATCAAGCGGGCCGGAGACTTCGACCTGATATTGACCGGCCGCCAGGCGGCTGACTGGGACGCTGGAATCGTCGGATGCGGCGTTGCCGAGCTGCTGCGGATTCCGGTGATCACATTCGCGATGAATGTGGAAGTTAGGGGAAGCCGTGTCGTAGTCGAACGGGTTCTCGAAGATGGTTCTGAAATCGTCGAGGCTCCGATGCCGTGCGTGGTCACGGTTTCGAATGAGCTCGGAGAACCGCGCAAAGCATCGTTGCGAGAAACGATGCGCGCGGCAAAGAAACCGATAGAGAAGTGGACTTGCGAATCGATCGGGATCACACCGGGGAACTTGCCTTTCGAGGAGCGCCCGCAACAACGGGAGCGCTTGTTTATCCCGACCAAGGACGCGTGCTGCGAAATGGTGACAGGGGCCTCCCCAGATGAGGTAGCGAAAAACTTGGTCTCCCGCCTCGCCACTACGCGACTTATATGACCCGCGACAGCTCCTCGCAGAAGAGCGGAATTCTGATCGTTGGGGAATGTGCGAAAGAGATTCCAGTTGCCTTGGTGTTCGAACTCCTTGGCTTAGGCAGACGCCTTGGCTCAGGAGGCCTGGGGGAAGTCTCGGTAGCACTCTTGGGCAATCCCGCTCCGGAAGTCTTCGCGGCGCTGATCGCTGGGGGCGCCGAGCGGATCTTCGTCGCCCGCACCCCGGCCAGAGAGCACTATGAGAGCGATGTGTGGCTGGCCGCGCTGGCTGACATCCTTGCAAGGACTTCTCCTCGACTGATCCTTGCCGGGCATACGGCGCTTGGTGCCGATCTGGCCCCACGCCTCGCATTCCGGCTGAAAGCTGCGATTGCCACGGGCTGTGAACGCCTCGTCCTATCTGGCGACAAGCTTCACGCTACGAGACCTTGCTTTGGGCACAAGGCGAGAGAGGTTCTCGCGCTGAAAACGCACCCGTCGATCGTGACGGTCAGGGCAAGGACCAACGAGGCTATTGAGCGAAGTTCGGAGCGTTCGGGCGAGATCGTAGAAGTCGCTATCCAAGCGTTCGATAACCGTGCCATACCGCGAGTAACGGCGCGCAAGTATGACGATACAGGCGAAGGGCCGCGCCTCGAGAGCGCGAACGTCGTGGTTGCCGGCGGACGTGGGCTGGGTGGAGCGGAAGGGTTCGAGACGCTTGCAAAGCTCGCCCACATCCTTGGTGGCGCGGTCGGAGCGAGCAGGGTGGCATGCGATCTGGGATGGTGCCCGCGTTCATGGCAAGTCGGGCTTACGGGCAAGACAGTAACACCTAGCCTTTATGTGGCTGTCGGCATATCGGGCGCCAGCCACCATATGGCGGGATGCGGAAATGCGAGCGCCATCCTGGCCATCAACTCAGATCCGGAGGCGCCTATTTTCAAGGAAGCGCGCTTCGGTCTGGTCGGCGATTATCGGGAGCTCGTCCCGGCGCTCGTGACCGAACTCGCACGGCACAAAACCGCTGCTTAGAAGCATTACAGGAGATGGCGCAATGTCTAGAACATCAGTCGAATGGGTCAATGGACCCCAACTGCCGGTGACCCACTACGTAGATTCCAGGATCTACACCGATGAGCAGATACACCGCGAGGAAATCGAGAAGATCTTCAACAAGATCTGGCTGATCGCGTGCCATGAAAGCGAAGTGCCGAACGCTTTCGATTTTCGGACCTTCATGCATCCCTCAGGCCGAAGCCTCATCGTCATACGCGGCGGCGACATGACGATCCGGAGCTTCTACAACACCTGCTCCCATCGAGGCAACACTTTGCTTCAACAACCGTCAGGCAATGCGAAGCAGATTACTTGTGTCTTTCACCACTGGTCATATGATGCGACGGGCGCGTGCGTAGGCATCCCTCGCGACAAAGCGGGATACGGGACAAGGCTCTGCAAAGAGAACGTGGGACTTCGAGAAGTGAAGACGGCGGTCGCCTACGGCGGATTTATCTGGGTCAACATAGACGACCGCTGCGAACCGCTGCAGGACTTCATCGGCAATGCGTTCGAGGACCTCAAGATGGAGATATCGCATCCACTAGAGGTCTTCCACTACCACCAAGCCGTTATCGATACCAACTACAAACTATGGCACGACACGAATAGAGAGCTCTATCACGACTACATGCATTATCACAATCGGTTAACAGGCCTCAGCCAGAAGGGCTATTTCGATCGGGTTTTTCACACCTACCCGAATGGTCACGTGCAACTGGATTCAATGGAGATCCAGTACCAGGCCTACGCGGGTAAGCAGCGCTCCCTTGCATGGCCGGGCGCAACGAAGGCCTGCCATAAGCTGATCGACATTTTCCCCGGTACGACCTTCATACTCAGGGCGCCATCATTCCGGGTCGACACGATGACGCCGCTCGGCGCGAACAAAGTCTTGATCGAATTCAGAGGCATTGGGCTAAAGGCCGACACGCCTGAAGAGCGCGCCGAACGCGTGCGGGAGCACAACGCGCTGTGGGGGCCCTTTGGCCTGAACTTGCACGAGGACTTGCTGGCGAACGAAATGCAGACAAGAGCGATGCGTGACGGTGCCGAGCATTCCTATGTGCTGCACGCACGCGAGGAGAACAACACGACGCATGACGAGATCGGAATGCGCCAATACTACGCGGAGTGGGGACGCCGCATGGGGCGCCCGCCATACGATCCCTACGGCAAGCGAATCGCAGCCGCGTCCTAGTCAGATGGTGAATAGTCATGAAGACAGATAAAGCGATTTCTGATCTTGTTTACCAGTCATGCTTCATGCTGGACGAGCTGAATTTTGCAGGGTATCTGGATCTTTGCGCACCGCAGTTTCGGTATCGGATCTTCGCCCATAGCCCGGAGTTGGGAAAAGACATGCTGTGGAAGGACCTGGACAAGGAAGAGATGAAGCATCATTTCGAGCTGATTCCGAAGCACGTGCGTGATATGTCGTCTGTCATGAGATTCCCCACCGTCTACACGATCTCGTATAGCGACGACGGCAGGCAGGCGACAGCCGTTTCCGGCCTTCAAGTGTTCAAGACCAAGCTGAACGGGGGAGATACAAAGCTGTTCGGGGTCTGTCGCATGCGCGACGTGATAGACCTGCACGGAAAATTGCCGCGGCTACTGAGCCGCGAGGTGCGAATGGAGACGCGTCAGCTTGGAACGGGTACGCAAATCCCGTTCTAACGCTTTGCAATGTGCGTATAGGAGGAGGACCGATGAATACCTGGACAGTTGCCGTCGTTCGAAACGGGAAAACGCTGTTCCTAAATGCAGGTTGGGGCCTTGTACTTGTGTTTCTGGCCTCTGTCGCCTGGGCGGAGGAGATCGATTATGGCAAGGTAGGCGGTCCGGTAAAGCTGACCGTCGGTTACCAGCCCTATGGGACGGAGAACCTCGATGCCATAGTGATTCGCGACAAGGAGCTGTGGAAGAAATTCCTGCCTGCCGGCTCCACCGTCGAGATGGAAATTGCCCTTCAAGGATCCATCATCGTCAACAACATGCTCGCCGGCAAGCAGCATATCGGGTTCATGGGCGATATGCCGTCGATCATCGCCACCACCAAGCGCAATGCGGATCTGCGCATCGTGGCGGTGAATTCAGTGGATCCGATGTGCCAGTATCTGGTCGTGCGACGCGATGCGCCGGATTTCAAGACCCGGCAGGAAGCGTTCCAGTGGCTGAACGGAAAGGTCATTGCGGCGCCGAAGGGCAGCTGCGCGGACCGCTTCATGAACGTGGTTTTGGATAAGGAGAACATTAAGCCCGAGGCCTACCTGAATCAAGGAAACGAGGTCATCGTCAGCAACTTCCGCGCCAAGCGCCTTGACGCCGCGGTGACTTGGGAACCGTACATCGGCAAGATGGTCGCCGATGGCCTGGTCAAGATCGTAACCAACGGCGAGCCCTACGATGAAAACAACGTGACGTTCGTCGTAATGCGCGCGGACTTGATCAAGAGTCGACCCGATGTGGCGAAAGGCTGGCTCAATGCGGAACTCGAAGCGCAGCTCTTCATCTCCGATCCGAAAAATGAAAAAGAAATCGTCGATATGTTCGTCAAGGCGAACCCCGGCCTTCCGCCAAAAGTCTTCTGGTCCACGCTGTACGGTACCTACCCTATCGATGAAGGACGGTCGAAATCAAGACTGACTTTCACGTTTACGTTCACGTCGCAGGTGATGAGCATCATCAAGAAAGACGTTGCCTTTCTGCGTTCCATCAAGGCAATCGATGTGGACACTCTGCGGAGCGACGCCATCGTCACGGAGTTGCCCGACCAAATCCTCAAGGAGCGGGGACTCAAGTCACCGGTCGGAGTTGTCTACGCATTGCCAAAGCCCTCGTTCTAGAGTTTAAACGCAGGACGGCGCGAAGTTGGGCCTCAGCAGGGTACCTGGCAAGGAGGAGGAGCCGTCTGGCAATCGCACCTTCAGTTCTGCCGCCTTCCAGATAGTCGAGTTCTTCAAGGGGTCCAGGGTCTATTTGATGTTGATCGGGTTTGGGTTGGTTCTCGGCTTCTGGCACATGTCAGTCGACATATGGCGCTTGCCGAGATTCAGGGAAATGCCGGGATTAGTCGAAGTCGTACGGGAATGGACGAACTCGAACCCCGCCTTCGGGATCTCGCTGTTCACCGCGGATTATTACCGCGACATGTGGGTAAGCTGCCGAAGGGTTGGTATCGCGTTTCTCATTTCCACGTCCATCGGCATTTCAATCGGACTTCTACTCGGTTGGTCGCGAAGATTTCGCGCTTATGTCTTCCCTGCTTTCGAGCTCTTTCGGCCCATTCCGGTAATTGCGTGGGTGCCGCTCGCCATTCTTATGTTCTCCGGTAGAGAAACCCCGGTGATATTCCTTGTAACTATGGCTTCATTCTTTGCAACGGCGCTTAACACGAAGCTCGGTGTCGAGTCGATCGATCAATCGTTCATCCGTGCCGCACTATGTCTGGGTGCGAATCCGCGGCAAATCTTCTGGCATGTCGTCATTCCAGGCGCTCTGCCCTACGTGTTCACCGGACTGCAAATCGGCATGGGGGTAGCATGGTTCTCGCTCGTCGTTGGCGAGATGGTATCTGGCCAGTACGGGCTGGGTTATCGGATAAATGCTGCGTATTCTACGGTCGCTTATCCGACCATGGCGGTTGCAATGATCACACTCGGGTTCGTGGGATACATTTGCAGCGCGCTCGTGAGAATCGTAGGAAACGTGCTGATGCAATGGCGCGTTAGACAGCTGGCGCAATAGATGCCGGAAGCCTGCGCATGAGCATGGTGGCTGAACGGATTGCCGCACCCATTCGCGTGCGCGCTAGAAACGTGCACCTCTCTGCTGACACCTTGCGCTCCATAGTCGGAGTGGCGGCGCTCGTTCTCATTTGGGAGCTCGGCTCGCACAGCCAGCAATGGTTTGGTTTCCGGACACCTTGGATCGGCGGCCTTCCTCCGCCGGAAGCAGTCGCCATCACCTGGGCCCATCTTGTCTTCAAAGCATCCTACTGGACAGACCTATGGTTGAGCTTTCTTCGTGTCGTAAGCGGGTTCGCTGTAGCTCTACTTATTGGCGTTCCGTTCGGCCTCGTTCTTGCCCTGAACCGGACCGCCCACGGCGTGCTGTTTCCATCCTTTGAAGTTATTCGGCCGATCCCCCCGATAGCATGGGTGCCCGCCTCGATCCTGTTCTGGCCGACCAAGGACCTCTCCATAGGTTTCGTGATTTTTCTGGGAGCGTTCTTCACCATTGTGCTTAACGTCTTGGGCGGCACTAAGGCGATCGATCCGCGCTATCTCGAGGCGGCCCGGTCTATGGGGGCTTCGCGAGCCAATATTTTTCGCCGAATAATCATCCCGGGCGTATTGCCGTCAATCCTCGTGGGCTCTGTAGTCGGAATGGGAATTTCCTGGGAAGTCGTGATCGCCGGAGAACTGATCTCCGGCGGCGGAACGGCGGCCGGAGGTACGGGAGGCGGAATCGGTTTCTTTATATGGAATTCCTATGTCACGGCAGGGGAATCAGCGGAAAGTCAGATCATCGTGGGGATGTTCAGCATCGGGATCATGGGATACGGCTCCAGCGAAATCATCCGATGGGTGGGAAGGCTCGCCACACCATGGTTAAAGCTTCGATGAACTACGGGCTACCTGCGCGGCAGCACTAAAGGATCGATTGAGGATGAATAGATTTTTCCAGTCCCCGCTTATTCAGAATGACCAGGTGTCTGCCGCTACAGGCAAGGATTTCTTCCCGCTTGAAGTCTCTGAGCGTGATGGTCACCCAGGGTCGGGTTGCTCCAACCATCCGCGCCAATTCGTCGTGACTGAATTGCTGGGTGATCAATATTCCATTGTCCTGCTTCGCCCCCCAATGTTCACTCAAGTGAAGCAGCAGATGCGCCAAACGCGAGCGAACCGACTCGGTGCCGAAGGTTTGTAGGAGCACCGAGACCCAATGTAATTTAAAGGTGAGCGTCTCGATCAGGTAATGAGCAAGCCGAGGGATTCGCATTGACAGCTCTTCCAGCTCGCGCCCCCTGATACCTTGCGTCACCACCTGCGTCGCGCCCTGCGCAGACCAGATGTGGGGACGGTTTTCGTAGAAGATGTTCGGACCTCCGACAAGCGCGCCCTCGGACCAGTATGCGATGGTGATTTCCTTTCCCGTCGGAGATACGTAGTACGTGCGAACAATCCCGCTGCAGATCAGATAAGACTCGGTGTAGGGCTCGCCCTGACTGAAAAGATGTGCGCCAGCGTCAAAATGCTGCTCTTTGCATTTGGCAAGGAAGCTTCGGCGCTCGCCAACCGAGAGCTGGGCGAATAAATCCTGCTGTTTCGGCGCGGAAGACGCGTCGCTTTGCGGCAAGCTGCAATTTTCTGGCACTTGCGGTAGCGCCCGGGGTAGATGCGCTGACTTCATGGTCAGTACCATAAACCGATTACTGCTCATGGTCTATGACCTCGAGGCGGATGTCAGTTCCAACCCAGACACGAGCGGCTGCTTAACGGATTGTGGCTTGCGCTAGGTGCGCTAGGCGCGATCGACTTGCCGTAATCATCAAGGCCAATAGGTCAAGAGCCAGCCGACCAGCGCCAGCGCGGCGATCAGTGCCGCGAAACCCCACTTCATCCTGCGGCGCGTAGGGGCCACGGTCAGGTCTTCGCGCTTCAGCAGGTTCCGGTAGGCTGCGGTGCGGTTTCCCGGTTCAGCGCGTTTTGCCTGCATGCGCGATGATGCGCCCAATGCCCGACGCCGCACAGCTCGAGGTGGTGATGCGCTATCACGAGCGTACGAAGCATCACTTCAACCGCTTCGCGCCCGGACCCGGTCGTCTCGACTGGGCGAACCAGCCGGATCCGTTCCGCCGGTACGCGGGAGCGCTGCTCACGCGGCTGCCGATCCTGAAGGCCGACGAGGAGCCGCTCTCACCCCGGTACGACAGCCTGTATGAGCATGGCGCGGTGGCGAGCGTGCCGATGTCGATTCGAGCGCTGTCGCGCCTGCTGGAATACGCGCTCGCGCTGTCGGCGTGGAAGCAGGCGGGCGGCACGCGCTGGGCGCTGCGCGTGAATCCGTCGAGCGGGAATCTGCATCCCACGGAAGGCTACGTGCTGATCGGCGGGATCGCGGAGCTGGGCGGGACGCCGGGCCTCTTCCACTACGCGCCGGCAGAGCATGGCCTCGAGCGGCGCGCCGATTGCCCGCCGGCGCTGTACGAGCGCCTGATACGCGGCTTCCCGCCGCGGGCATTCCTGGTGGGCTTGTCGTCGGTTTACTGGCGCGAGGCGTGGAAGTACGGCGAGCGCGCCTTCCGCTACTGCCAGCACGACGCCGGCCACGCGATCGGCACTGTGCGCATCGCGGCGGCGGCGCTCGGCTGGTCGGCGCGGGTGCTGGACGATGCGGCGGACGCGACCATCGAAACGCTGCTCGGCCTCGACCGCGACGCCGACTTCGAAGGCGCCGAGCGGGAGAACGCGGAGCTCGTGATGGCGGTGTGGCCGGGAAACACTGTGTCAGCAACTCTGAATCTCGAGCTGAATGCGGTGCGCGAGCTCGCAGGACAGCGCTGGTACGGCAAGGCGAACCGGCTGAGCCCGGAGGATCCCGTGCCCTGGGCGATCATCGATACCGTCGCGGAGGCGTCGCGAAAGCCGTGAGCTCTGCCGGACAAATCATTCACTCGCGGCGAAGCCTTCTCGCCTGTGACGGAAAGACTTCGAT
>Ga0137394_10004530_pt1 | contig 10554 bp, 16 predicted proteins | sample czobulk116metaG_FD_108278 | JGI IMG/M metagenome (GOLD analysis project Ga0137394, IMG submission 108278) | Vadose zone soil microbial communities from Angelo Coast Range Reserve, California, USA - czobulk1.16 metaG | ecosystem: Environmental > Terrestrial > Soil > Vadose zone | place: USA... | reverse complement strand
TTATAGTGGGTCGGAGCCGCTCGTTCTCCCAGCTAGAGCCTTTCGGTGGGAAGATAAAATTGACAAGCTTCTCTGCCGCCTGCTGCCAATCCCTCGTCGTTCTCGTCGTCATCATCAATCCAGGGATAGCTTCATGCGGTGCGCTCCCTTGAAAAGCATGTCCGGCACCAGCTCGCTATTCGGATAAGCCGGATTCGCGGCGAAATCGACGTCACTGTTCTCCCCGGTCTCTAGGGAGGAGTTCATCTGGACATCCGACTCGCTGGTCTGATGTGCATCCTCGTTCTGTTTGGGACCTTTTGACTTTCTCGACTTGACCCTGTGCGACTCGGTGTAATGATTTTTCCTGGAGCATTTCCCTTCGCCTCGCATCTCGGCTATGGGACGTCGCACAAGGGTGGATTGGAAAAAACAACCGACGATCTCGTTACTGTAGTTATATGCTGTACCCGCTGAGTTAAAAGAGGAGGAAGGTCAGGCTTTTCGCCTCAATTTGGTTACCTTAACCCTATACTAGGACGTTTAAAGAATATCTATTTACTTTCTTCTCCGTCCACTCATTCATAGCCACGCAGTCCAGAGAGGCACATTAGAAACGTTCATGGCATACATATACGAACAAGAGGAGGCCGCGAACTGGAAGTACACTACCATATCATAAGAAAGCAACTGATAAAAGTTGCTTCGGGTAGAAAAAAAATGGGGGAGGAGACGTAAGAAAGTGAAAATAATGGCGAGCCATCGAGGAAAAGCCACACTGCTAGATTTCATGGTGAGCCATTCAAAGATGGGTGCACGAACGACGAATACTGCGTCGGGGATGTAAGCTTTTCGGGGAGGAAGAGCGGGACCGTCGGCATCAGCTCAAAGATGTGCTGTACCACTCCACGCGCAGCGCCAGATGGACCAGGGCGCCCCTCTGAGGTATCGTCCGCGCGCATGACCCCGTGCACGCGTGCCTCCTGTGATGGGGCTTCGTCCCAGGAACCATTGGAACCAGGGGCAATTGCATGTATCGCCGCTCCGCGTCCGTCCCAGATGCATCGGAGGTCATTACCAGGTATGATCTGACACAGGCGCCCAGTTTCGACATGTCGCACCTCGATGAAACGCGAGTCAAAGATAAGGATGTATGGTGGGTGCCAGGCGACGTGCTCTGCAGTACCCTCCCACTCGATGGTACCTTTGGTGCGACTAGGGTCGCCGTGGCGGTTCACATACAACCCGAACTCTGAGAAGAACGTCAGCGGGTAGACGCGGAGAGAGTACCCATATGCGCCCTTACCATCGTAACAAAGAAGGAACTCGTTCTCGCTGGAGCGGAACATGCCCATTGGACGACATGACTCACACCGTTTAGCGAGCTTCTCATGGCGCGGGTCGTCGCGTTGCGGAATAGTAACACTCTTGAAACTGTAAACAGCACGTCAGCCGCCGAACTGTAAATACGGTAAGCAATCATGACGGACTCGGAAAGATCCATGATCTCGAATCCCTTTGTACATAAAATGGCGATCCTTGCTTTCAAGAAGATGAGATCATAGGACTCTGAGGGGAGGAAGAAGTCCTATCCGATGGCGTTAACTCGAGAATCGCAGTCAGTGATGAAAGGAATAAACGCACTCGATATATGCGGAACCACTCTGAACGAGGTTGTCGCAAGCCAAGACGAGAACTGAGAGACACCGGAGCTTTTGCCCTCTCGTTGATCTTGCCAACAACAGGCTCGAGCACGCGGAAAACGCTGTCCAACTAGAAATCGACGTAGGACCAACTCGGACAACCGATGCAACAAGACAGGGACTTACCCCTTTCTTCTTCATGTAAATAACAAGAGTTCGCCCTCCGAGACTCCCGACGCTGAAGAAATGCACGTCTTTGGATCCATTGAGCTTCTGCGGAGTCTGAGATGTGTTCGGACTATGTGGAGACGAGGGTACGAGTGCTTCGATATGATACGCGAACAGTGACTTCAGAAAAGGGGAAATAGAGCGAAATGAGATCATATATGACGCGCAGAATATGAACCAATTTCACCTTATCGGCCAGAACGAGGAAAATTCCAAAGTCTTCAAGCATTGAACACTGCGTAACCATCTTCAGGTGAAGCACCCGACGCATGGCTGCAAGAAGACACGTTGAGCAACAGTTCAGCAAGACCAGACCGCAGGTCTCACATCGAGGATCGTGGCGGAACCCGATCCAGACACCTTCCGCACAGCCAACTGCGACGAGAGCGCGTCCGTCCCCGGTAGCTAGAGATGAATCAAAATTCCTCAACCAACCGGATAAGGTGCTACGGAGCCAAAATCTGCCTACTAAATGGCACCGAACAAGTGACCTTGCCCGTAAACGAGCTCTCCGCATTCCACGAGTGGTTCGTCGGGGCCCCGAGCATCGACGGTACGACGAACGTGTCGGAGCTAAGCGTCTCGACTTCGAACACCTTGTTCGACTCCTGCACGACTTTGCGTAACCCGGTTGCCTCCTGGAGTTTCTCTTTCCACTCTGAGCGCGCCTGTGAGGACTCGGCGTACACCGTGTAGAGGCCCCCGAGGCGGCCAGTGTGTAGAATTGTGCACGGGTACACAACGCGGGAGTCAGTCGCCGTCGCTGCATCGGGGGCTCCACCTGGCGTATTTGCCTGTGCATCGCCCTTGTTTCCGCCACCGAAGCCACGGAGTAAGCCGGTCCCGCGCTGCGTAGGTGAATCAGTGAAGTTGGCCAGCGTCAACAGATCTAGGGGGATGGGCTAACAACGGAAGTCAGACTTGACGCTCAGGGAGGAAGTTGGAAGAAAGCACATACCCGTCGGTTGACATGATATTTCGTAATACCATCCTTCTCTTTTGGTTTCGTCATCACCACTGACATGAGATCGGAGTGAGCAAGCCGCTTGCACCTCTCTCGTCCTTTCAACTTACGGTAGTTATCGAATAGCAAAACGAAGAGCTCGCTCCAACCACTCCACTCAAATCCAGTATCTGGCTGGCGTAGGAGCTTGCCAGTATGAATGAGCGAGCGGTTCTCGGCCAACAGGTCCATATCCTGCGAGAATACAGAGACAAAAAAAGTGAGCTTCATCATTCTTGCGGAAAATCAGGACTTACCACCGCCTCGCCGGGCTTGAAAATCAAGTTCGAATTATACCTCCACAGTTCGACTTTCTGCTCCGCGGATGCGACACCCGGCTGAGTTTCCTTGAGAAGCGCCTTGATCACCTCGACGACCTGAGGGATGCTCTCGTGATCCTCGTGGCCCTCCTTGGTGGCCTCTAGAATGCTCTTCAGCAGCAGCTCATATCGTGCAAGACGTGGGATCGGCCTGTTCACGAAGTTTTTCATGTCGAGGCGGTTTGCGTCCGGATGGCGAGTACATTGCTGTGGACGACAAGCGCAAGAGTAAGCGAACACAATACGATGAACGCAGATCACGAATCGCGGACGTACCTCCACGAATTCCTTGAAACCGGGGTTATTCGCCGATTCATCTACGATACGGTACTCGGCTATCGGGTAGTTCGTGATGTACTCCATGTACTCCTCGCGCCAGTTCAGCGCGGCATCGAAAATCGCAGCGGTAACACTATTGATGATTGGGTGCTCGTCACGCTGGATATCGTGGAGGCGGTCAAGTAGCTTGCGGTGGTGTGAATGTATGGCGCCAAAATTATGGAAGACATCCGTGATGAAAACGGAGAGTCGATCGCGAGGGATGATGGGTGGATCGGCCGAACGTAATGGCTGTACGTACATCTGCAAAACAGAAATGATTCAGATCAATGGGACATGAGGGTCGTCAAGGTGGGGCTTACGATGTCTATGTTCTCCAAATCGCGCACATATTGCATCTCGCCTTTGATGAGCTCGAAAATGACGCTGCAGAGCTCGACATCAGGTCACTTGTACCATCATCTTATCGGCAAGACTAACCTCTGGCGCTTCTGTTCTGCCTTGTCGATGCCCGCTCTGACATCTTCGCTCACCAGGTTATGCCATTCGAACTTGGCCGAGGGACCTCTACACATCGCATGCTGGAACGTCTGCAGCACGCACGCCGCCTGCAGGTTCTTGAACGCTTGGACAGCTTCCAGGAGGAAGTCCGCGTCCGGATTGCCCTCAGCCGTCTCCTTCGCGATGGCCTCGAGCACGTTCTCGTACCGCTGTAGGTGCTCGGACGGACGGTTCAGGAACACTTTCAGATCCATCCTCCGCGCAGTTGGGTTCCGGTTTGCGTTCTAGATATATCACATTTCAAAGCATAAGCGACACACTCTGGAAGATGATAACAAAACGCCACACACCTCGAGGAACAGCCGGAACTCGTGGTTTACCTCAGTCTCCTCTTTCAACCGTCTCTCGACAAGTGGTAAGTGGCCAACGTATGGTGGGTATACAAGCCTAAACTCCGTCGCAACTTGGAGGAAGATGTCGCCTACGCGCTGAATGACAAGTGACTGTTCGCGCTGGCGAACGTTGAGAACCTCGAGTAACTGGCTGCTCGCACGGCGGACGTCGTAGAAATTTCCAAAGACCTCGTCGATGAACCCATCGAGTTCTGAGTAGGGTATAACGGGTGGGTTGGCGTTGCGCAGGGGTTTTATAAACACCTATTTTCGTGGAGTATGACCGTCAACCATAACATCCCGACCGTGGAGCACAGAGAACGCACAGATTCGATTACATCAAGGTCCTTGTGATATTGGCTCTCGTTGGTGATAAGCTTATGAATAATCGTCTGACGATTAATCTCGCTTTCAGGTAGTGCGGCCAGAACCGCAGGGTCTATTTGTGTAGACCACTCCTCATCCAGCGAAGCGGGGACAGGAGAAGGAGTCTCCTCGACGAAAATTGGATCCGCCTACGTCGGTCCATACAGTCAGATTAGCGGACAGATGACAATCAATAACACCTACCCTTGGCCGACGCGGACACGCAAACGAGAAGCATGGCAAGGCCTCAGAGCAACTGGGCGAATAGCACCGAGTCAATACGGTGATTACGCTCGTCGGGAGCTCTTCGCGATCACGCGGAGCATCAGCGGCGCCCTCCTGGTCGTCGAGGAACATGTACACGTCCTCGACGCCATCTTGGAGCACGCGTCCGCCCCACTCTACCTCATAGAAGAAAAGTTGTTGTTGCAGACTACGTGCGACTTGCAACGCGATGGCGCGGTTATCTGTCGCGTCGCCCCGGTTGATGAGGAGCTCCGACACGATGCGTGACTGGAGCGTCGACTGGGACAGACAGATGGCAGGCAGGGTCAGGCTGGTACATACAAGTGAGGAAAGCCCACCCACGACGATATCCTTTCCGGTAAATGCCCGCGCGTACGGAATGCTCCCTTTCACATGTGTCCCACGTGGCACCTGATCGCGCAACCAGACCGCAATGTTGCTAAGCAGCGAAAAGTTGACAAACGAGTCGAGACTCTCCTCCTCAGAGTAATAATCGTCGTCGTCGTCGTAATAATCGTCATCCGCGTACGAATTGGTGGCGTCTTCCATGGCCTCACGACTTTTCAGTCGCTCGATCTCTGACGCCAGACGCGAACGCGCAGTCACTTCAGATCGAGCAGGCTCTGATGGCGGCCGCTCGCTGACTGGAACAGGTCCCGGCGTGTGATCGCGCAGCTTACTAGAGTACAAGTCGCCGCGTTCGATGTAGGTATGTTCCCCGACGTCCTTGCCCCTGCTGCTTGGGCCGCTGTACGTTGTAGGCAGGGTGGACACAGTCGAGGCTGTCAGATTACGCTCCAATCCGCTTACTTGAGTACTCGAGGAGGTTGAGACTGTGCTAGCTGATCGCTGGGGGTACTCGCTGCTGGACGCTGCGGGCGGAGGTCGACGGTCGGGTCGGTCCGGGAGATACCTGGAATAAAGGATGAGACAACTTACTGTGGGAGAGTGGACGAGCGAACCCATGAGTTCCCGGCGCAAGGATATCGTCCGAGGAGTCGCGGTTCAGGGCGTTCTTTGGTCGTGGTGGGGTTTGAGCGTGGACAGGTGGATTCAGTGGGGGCGGGGGTGGGATCTTGGAGAGGTCGGACAAGTTGGAAGCGTAGTTGGCATCGAGAGGAAAGTAAGAGCTGCTTGCATTACTCATGGGAGAGTAAGTTTCTGTCGATGGCGAAATGGCAGAGAAATCATCGGCGTGACCAGGTATCCGGGGCGCAGAGGCGCCAGGGGGTCGGTATGACGCCTTCTTTTGGAGGATGTTCCCAGGCGATGGGGCACCGTTGGTGGAATAATTCCTCCCGGCTGACGATGAACTCCAGGGTGGGCCATAAGATACGAGAGTAGCGGAAACATCGGGGACGGGAATGGGGTACTGGACCGAGTTGGCAGCACGGGTATGTCCAGCGCTCGGCGAGGGTGAGCGCGCATCAACGCCACTACTACTCCCGGGACGCAATCCGGCAGGGATCTTATTGGTTGGTCGCGGATCGGAAGGTAATCCGCGAGGAGACCGCTCCGCAGCAGAGGTGGCGGCGGTACCATTACTGAAAGGATCAGGTGCATACGGTCTCCGAGGTCTGCATACAGAGTGATAAGAATAGGGGGGACAAGCATGGAGAGAGTTACGCACTGCTCGGGGCTGGGCATTGCACCAGTGGAGGTAGAGGCGGAGAGGTGGTGATCCTGGAAGGGGTGGGGCTCGGGCATGTGAGAGGGGTAAGTGGTAGGGGATGCGCCAGGGAGTCTTGGTAGGGGACGAGGGCCCTTGCCCAGGGTAGGTGAGGTGGGAAGGGCTGTTGGGGAGGGAAGGGGACGGTTGTTGTCTCGGGGACTGGTGGGAGCTGGAAAGATAAATATGAGAGAAGCAAAAGTGGAGATGGGGATAACGAAAACCGACCGCGGGATTGGGGGTGGTGTCTGGAAGAGATGTGCGAGCCAAGGCCTTCGTCGCTATGCGGACTGTAAGGAGGATCATGATCGACATTATTGGGTCTGTTTATCGAGTAAGCCGGGGAGAAACTGGAAGGACTGGATTCTTCGGCGAAGGCGCTGAGAACCTGGTCGTAAAGATCCTGGAGGTCAGCGTCGCCCGGTGGCGGACGCTGGGGAGGGGAAGAGGAGGAAGCGATTGTCGGCATCATGGGATGGGGACGGATGATTGGAGTGGATTTGATCTGATGATATTTGCCGTCACACGTTTTTACGGTCTACGCTCGAACAACGAGCGCCGTGGACAGGTGACGAGAGCGAGGCGAGGCGCAGGGCACAGCAAAGCCCAAGCCAGCGCACGACGTAGATGACTCCGTACAGCCCCAAACGCACTTCATCCGTCCAAGATATAGACTCGCCCAAACCCCCGTTCGGTTCAAGGAAGGTGCCTGCCCTGTCTCTCACACTCATCTCTCGTCTTACCCATAAATTCAGGTTCCTCACCGAGAACGACAATGTCTGGTCCCAGAACGCCTGGGATCATGTCCCACCCCCAGCGGACCAAGACGCCGCCATAGCGGCCTCGCTTGCCCGCCAGCGTGCAGCCCCCGTGCCAGATAGCGACAAGCATAGATACAACGCCAAGCCCGCAAAACACTGGTCCGTTCCATTCCCCTCGAATATCCCTCTGCTTAAATTTCTCGTGGGTCCATAGGGATAACTTTTACAAAACAAACGCCTCAAACTTCTTCAAGAACCGCAAGTGGTGCGTTTTTTCTGCGCATCTTTGTTGTCATAGGGATTGTCGGTTCTATTAGGGTTCATCCTACAGGCTGCACCTCGAATTCCCGGAGCTCGTCGCTGCTGCCGAGCCATCGGTGCGCCCATCCATTAATCGCAGTGGAAACCCCATCATAGTCCACGCCACACACAGGCCGAACATCGTGTAGTCGTCGAAGTAGGATGTGGTATGCAGTATCGGCTCTGCCTACCATACGTTGTCTGATCCTGACATCGTGTAGGCGCCGGCAACGCTATCTTCCCACTCCTGGCACAAAACTGCAACCCTGATCTACGCATACATGCGTTCGATTATTCCTCCCATGCAGTCAAGCTCGTCCAGGTGCCTCTCATCTTGGACTATCTTCGTCCTTATCAATCCGTTAACTTCGATCGTCCCAGCAAAACGCTCTGTACAGATCCCCGCCTTGCGGAACGATCACGGCCTCGGTCTGGGACCTCACCTCAACCGAGCCTCCTCCAGGTCTCGCGCCGCGCTCCGCCGACATTCTCGTCCTCGTATTTGTTCTCAGCGCCCTACACCCTTCCGAATGGCCCCGCGCCCTCTCCAATATTGCGCAGGTGTGGAAGCTGAAGCTCTTTCGTCTTCACCTTAACTTGATGATAGCCATTTTCAGATACTCAAACCAGGTGGACTCGTCCTCATGCGTGACTACGGCCGGCACGACCTCACCCAGCTGCGCTTCAAAGCCGGTCGGCTACTCGACGAAAACTTCTATATCCGCGGTGATAACACGCGCGTATATTTTTTCGCGCTCGGTGCGTAATCGCACTACCCTTCTTACCCTCCCACATGACGAGATTTTTTTTTCCTAACTTTTTGATCCGTGTTGTCGTTTCCCCCGCGTCCCCCGGCCCCATGTGTGCGTGCTGTAGATGAGCTAGCGCTACTATTCACGGGCTCACCGGCACCGCCAACTGTGCACCTCGAGGCTCAAGGCGCGGGAGTATCCGAATCGATCGACGTTGACGAGGGAAACGGCGACAGCGAAGACGAGTCCGAAGCTGCAGTAGTCAAAGACGAAAACCTGCCAGGCGTGTCAGCGCCACCTACTCTTCCTAGCCTCGATCCCTCCTTTTTCGCTTCCCCCGACGGCTCTCTCCATAGTCCTGACGACCCTTCCGCGCACGCCACCCACCCTTCCCTGCGGGACCCCGACACACTTGGGCTGGCTTACCCTCTGTTCACTATTAAGCAGCTCGGTGTCGACCGCCGGCTAATTGTGAACCGCAAGCGGCAGCTCAAGATGTACCGCGTTTGGATGCAGGGTAAGTTCCAGCGAACGGAAGCGGATGCGTTACCTCTTGTCTCGGAGCTCGACAAAAGTCCCCCTTAAATGACGCCATCCTCTCCCCACCTTATAGTGCTGTTTCTATGTATACGTATTTGTTCACATTACAGTATTAATGATGGAGGACAAATTTAAGACGTTGTTATTCTTGCCGTGTGTCGAATAAAAACCAGAAAGGATGTCGTGGTAAGAGTCGGATTGGCCACAGAGTTGGAATAACACAGTAACAAGCGTACAAGTTCTAGCTGTTTAACTGCTCAGAGATGTCTACCCGCCAGTGGAGAGGAGACGAAAGAATTTCGAGGAATTATACACAACAGGATATGTAGATTTGAGAATCCTAGGAGAGCGCAGGCGCTCCAAGGACGCAACCCTTATAATAACTGATTAATTACTGATTCTCGCAAACAGCTGCCACAGTACTGTATCCTAGCGTAGATACCCTTTGCAAATTATATACTTAACAATGGTTACCCGGGTGGTTTTAAAAAGCCCAGGATCATAATGTATGAGATGGTAGTAGCATAGCGAGAGCCAGAACGTTCCGTAATTCGTTCAGAACACAGCATTGAAGATCTTCTCGCCCAGGTTGCGCGGGGGTTCTTCAGGGGAATCTGTCTCTTCGATGGTCGGGATGCCCTGCGAATCGCGCGAGTGAGCCAACATATTAGCAAAAGCAGAAGCCGTCAAACACACCGTGACAAAGTCCATTTCCTCGCCACGCCAGAAGGGCTGGCGCATGTACAGCGACCAGCCAATCCAGAGGCCAAAGAAGATGGGGATGTTTATGTACGCGGTGAGGAAGTTCTGCGTGTTCCACTCAAAGAAGACTTGGTAGCCATTGAAAAGGATGAAGATCATCGTCCAAAAGACACCCCAGATGGCGAGCCCCGGCTGCAGCGGGTTCCAGTACGCGAGCTGGGTGCGATCGCGGCCCTGCGCTTTGTGTCCACGCCCTGAAGCCAAATTGGTTACGGAAGAAATTGCCTCGGTAAAGTTAAACTCGTACAGAATTGGATGTAGGTCAGGTTGATAGACATCCACGTGAAGAAGCCGGCTGTTGCTGAGAGGTTAACGAACCAGCTGCAAAATAAGTCGAGCGGTTGAGTAATATGCTCGTTCTTAGGTGGAGAATATATTCGCACTCAAAAACTTTGGCAGCACCGGATGACACATTCATGAAAGAGAAGAGGGAAAAGCAGCACTGGATGTGAAGGCAAAAGCACGAGCCTCGCGTGAGCGCTGAAACTCAACGATTACAGAAGGAAAAAAGAAAGACGTACGCAGAACAACACGGAGACGATGGGGAGACCGTTCTTCGTGCAGTACGTGAAGATACGAGGTGCTTGCCCGCGGATGGCCAGGCCGTACAAGATGCGGGAAGAGCAGAACAAGAACGAGTTGCCGGCGGAGAACGCGCTGGTGAAGATCGCCGCGTTGATGATGGAGGGCAGCGTGTGGATGCCGGCACGGCTGATCGCGATGACGTAGGGCGACTGGGCGGCGTTGCCGGTACCGTTGAGCAAGGCGGGGTCGTCGTACGGGACGAGCATGCCCGTGATCAAGACGCCGAGG
>Ga0137394_10004529_pt1 | contig 10554 bp, 9 predicted proteins | sample czobulk116metaG_FD_108278 | JGI IMG/M metagenome (GOLD analysis project Ga0137394, IMG submission 108278) | Vadose zone soil microbial communities from Angelo Coast Range Reserve, California, USA - czobulk1.16 metaG | ecosystem: Environmental > Terrestrial > Soil > Vadose zone | place: USA... | reverse complement strand
TCGCCTCGCACGCAGCCGCATCGCCTGGCGTGAGTCGATCGAATCGGCGCTGCCGCCGCTGCCAGTCGATCGAGTGCAGATCGGCGCGGTGCTTGGCAACCTGCTTGGCAATGCCATCGATGCACTAGCGGCCTCGGGCCCGCCGCGTGCGATCGAAGTTCGCGCCCGCCGCGTGGTGGCGACCGCAATTCGTATCGAGGTGCGCGATTCAGGACCGGGTGTGCCGGTAGAGGTGCGCGATCGCCTGTTCCAGCCGATGTCCACGAGCAAGCCGGAAGGCATGGGCCTTGGGCTTGCCATCAGTCGTACGATCGCCGAGAGACACGGTGGTAGGCTCTGGCTCGATACGGAATCGCACCAGACGAACTTCTGCCTCGAACTGCCGATTGATCCTGTTTCGCATGAGCACTGACTCGTCCCAGGCTGCGTTGGCCGGCTCAGCGGTTTATCTAGTCGAAGACGATCGTGCTGTGCGCGAGTCGCTCGAGCTGCTGCTGCGGCTGCGTGGATTCATCACCAAAGGTTTCGCCACTGGCGAGGAGTTCCTCGCCTATAGCGCGTTACAACGGCCCGCATGTGCGTTGCTTGACGTGCGCCTGCCGGGAATCGATGGCCTTGAACTGCAGCGCCAGTTGCGCCACAAACACCCGGGCCTGCCGACCATCGTGATCACGGCGCACGGAGACGTCAGCACCGCGCGTACCGCCTTGCGCGATGGCGCGGTCGACTTCCTTGAAAAACCGATCGACGAAGGCGATCTGCTCGATGCCGTGACGACCGCATTGACAAGCGACCAGCGCATTGTGCAGGAAGCGCGCGATCGCGAGGAACTCGCGGCGCGTTTGCAGCGTCTGACGGCACGCGAGATGGAGGTTTTTGAACGCATCACCAATGGCCAACACAACCGAGAGATCGCCGAAGAATTCGGCATCAGTCCGCGCACGGTCGAAGTGCATCGGGCCCGAATCATGGAGAAACTGCGTGCGCGCCGCGTGGCCGATCTCTTTCGCCTGCGGTTCGATCTCGAGCGCAATCAGCCCGGTGCTTGAGCACGCCTCAGATCCTTGGCGCGAGTTGCCTCGACGCAGCGTGTGTGTCTTTCGGCGAACTCGTTTTGATGCGCGGACGCCGCGCTCCGCAGATTTACGTACGCTCTCCACCGAATTTCGGACCCGGCGCGCTGTGGCTACGCTGCGCTCGAACCTGATGTCGCGTTCTTCCGCCTCAAAGCCGGTTTTTCGGCGGAATCCAGCGGGACATCGAGTTTCCGAGCGACGGCAGCAAGCGAGGTCGACTCTCCTCGCTTTCAAGCCCGCGGTGGCCTTGTAGGCGCGCGGGCTTTTTCTTTTCCCCTCTCCTGCCCGCGCCGCGAAGCGCCGCTGCTTCGCGCACATCCAACTCCCTATGGCCCACGACTTCCTCCCGCCTTGGCCTTTGCAGGGTACGAGTGCGCTCACGCTTGCACTACTGGCGCTGATCGCCGCGATCTGCGGCGAACTGGCCGCCCGATTGCGCGTGCCACGGTTAATTGGGTACACCGCAATCAGCGTTGTGTTCGCCGTCGCCGCCGCGGCGCTGGCGCGCATCAGCCTGGCGCCCATCGAACCGGACTCCGCCGACTTGGTTCTTGGTATCAGCGCCGCGATCATCCTGTTCGAAGTCGGCCAACGCGTTTCCTGGGGCTGGTTGCGCCGTAATCCGGCTTTGACCCTGACGAGCGTGATCGAGGCGGGCCTGACGTTCCTGCTCGTCTACCTGGTCATGCGCCTGGGCGGCATGTCATCGCTTGCCGCGGCGCTGATCGCCGCCATTTCCGTCGCGACGTCTCCGGCAGTCGCGCTCGCGGTCGTACGCGAGTTGCGCGCACAGGGTCAGATCACCGAGCGCACATTGTTGCTGACGGCGATGAACAGCATCTATGCCGTACTGCTGGCGACCGTGATGCTTGCTTGGGTACAGGTCGATGCCCATCTCGACGCTTTCGTCTGGAGCGACCTCGGCCGCTGGCTGCTGCCGACCTCGTACCTGGTGTTCGGATCACGCGCGCTGGCAGCGGCGGCGGCAAGGTTGCTGTTGCGGGCGCTTGTACTAGTGCGCGGTGAACGTGGCGCACAGATCGTCGTCGTGCTGGCATTCATCGCAATCGTCTTCGCGCTGGCTCAGTCGCTGCGCCTGTCGCCGCTTCTGGCGCTGCTTACCTGCGGTGCGTTTGCGCGCACGCTCGACCACGAGCGCCGCCTGCTTGCGGCGGAACTCGGCATGCCGGTAGCCATCGCACTGGTGCTGTTCTTCGCGTTGTCCTTCGCCACGGTGAATATCGATCTCAGCTTCAACGTCTGGCTGGCGGCGTTGGCGCTGGTGGCCGTGCGCGCACTTTGCAAAGTAGGCGTCGCAGCCGTGCTCGCCCGCCCTGCGGGGTTGGCCTGGCGCAAGGGCGTGCTGGTCGGAGTTGGCCTGCTGCCGATGTCGGCCGTCGCGTTGCTGCTGACCCGTGATGTCGCGGCGGTCAATCCGGGTCTCGCGGCGCAGGTCGGCGGCGTGGTTGTGATCGGCGTGGTGCTCATGCAGATTGCCGGCGCGTTGCTGCTCGCCGCTGCACTGCGACGCGGCGGCGAAACGCGCGACTAGCCCGAAGCGGAGACTGCAATGGACGCATCATCGATGAAGTTTTCCACCTCGGCGCCACTCACGATGGGGGTCGAACTGGAATTGCAGGTCATCGATCGACGCACCGGTGATCTGACGCGGGGCGCATCGGATCTGATGCACCTGGTTGAGCGCAAGCCCTTCCCCGGAGATATCAAGCCGGAGATCACGGAGAGCATGGTCGAGATCAGCACCGCCGTGCATACCGAGTACGGCCCGCTGCGCGATCAGCTGCGCAGCATGCGCGATACGCTCGTAGTCGCTGCCGACAAACTGGATCTGCGCATTGCCGGCGGCGGTGCCCATCCGTTCCAGCATTGGAGCGAGCGCCAGATCTTCGATCGGCCGCGCTTTCGCCACGTCGCGGGCCTCTATGGTTATCTCGCCAAACAGTTCACGGTGTTCGGCCAGCACGTCCATATCGGCTGCGCCGACGGCACTTCTGCGATGCGCCTCCTGCACAGCCTGGCCCGGTACGTGCCGCAGTTCATCGCACTCGCCGCGTGCAGCCCGTATTACCAGGGCGTGGATTCCTCCTTCGACTGCTCACGCCTGAACACGGTATTTGCCTTTCCGCTCTCCGGGCGCGCGCCCTTTGTCACCGACTGGGAAGGATTCGAGAACTACTTCGGCAAGATGCGCGCGCTTGGCGTGGTCGAGAGCATGAAAGACTTCTACTGGGACATCCGGCCCAAGCCCGAGTACGGCACGATAGAAGTGCGCGTCTTCGACACGCCCCTTTCGGTCGATCGCGCTGCCGAGCTGGCCGGTTACGTGCAGGCTATCTGTGCCTGGTTGCTCGACACGCAGGCGCGGCCGGCGAGCGAGGACGTTTATCTCACGTATAGCTACAACCGCTTCCAGGCGTGCCGTTTTGGCCTCGAAGGGCAGGTGATCGACGCCGTAACCGGCGCGATCGTGCCACTGCACCAGGACGTCCTGGCAACAGTTGCGAAGGTGCGGCCTTATGCCGAGAAGCTCAAAAGCGGACTCGCGCTCGAGGCAATCGAATCCATCGTGCGGGTTTACGGCAACCAAGCCCGGCGTCAACGCGAAACGTACGAACGCTCGCGATCGCTTACCGAAGTGATCCTGGACAGCGCCATGTGCTGGGCCGGCCGCGACCGGTGACTAGCGTGCGCCCGCGTCGACCAGGTTGCGCAGAACTTCGTCGTGCACCGCGCCGCCCGAGGCGATCAACGAGAGACGTTTAAGCGGATCACCGCCGTCCCAGCTGGTAACCCGGCCACCCGCGCCTTCGACGACCGGAACGATCGCGGCCACGTCCCAATAGGAAAGCGAGGGATCGAGCATTACGTCGGCGCCACCGGTGGCAATGGCGAAGTAACCGAAACAGTCGCCCCAGGTGCGGTAGAGCTTCGCTTTACGGATCAGATTTTCGACCGCCGGTCCGCCGGCCTGCTCGCCGGTGCTCCAGTGAGTGGTCGCGAGCACGGTGGCGTCGCTCAGTTGCGAGCATGCGCGCACGCGCGCCGTACGTTCAAAGCCATCGGCTGAAAACAGGCGACATTCTTCCGAGTGACCGATCAGCGCGAAGCCGGCCGCAGGATGTGCGATCGCGCCGAGCACTGGCCGAAAACCGGCCCCTTCATCGCGTTCGAACGCAATCAAAGTGCCGAACAAAAAACAATTGGCGATAAAAGCACGCGTGCCGTCGATCGGATCCAGCACCCAGCGGTAACGTGGCACCGCGCGGATCGGTTCCTTGACGCCGAATTCTTCACCCAGCATACCGTGCGTCGGATAACGCGCTTCGATCAGCGCGCGCATCGTCTGTTCGGCGCCCCGGTCGGCCTGTGTTACGGGCGTAGCGTCGGGCTTCGTGATTACCGGCACTGCGTGGAGGAAATGGTGCCGGATCACGCCGAACGCTGCGCCGATCAACTCGTGCATGAACGGAATGAACTCGCGCGCCTCGACGTCCGTCAGCGCGGCGCTGTACCTGACTGCGCTCGACATGCGCGCGTTCAGGCCAACGCGACGCCGGCAGCGAGCGTCAAATAATGCTCCAGCGAAGGAGTGGGGCGACCCGCCACCTTCGCCAGATCGTCCCAGCAGCGCAATCGCACCGCATCTGCGGCGAAAGGCTGTTCGATGAAGGCGTCCGCCTGCGCCGCGGAAAAAACGCCGCCCTGCAACTGCAGGCTGCGCACCGAATCCGCCGATAGCGCTTCCAGGTAGGCGGGGCCGGAAAAAGATCCGTCGCTGCGCGCGCAGAGATACCGTTTAGCGTCGACGTGCATGCGGATCGGTGCAAGCACGGCATCGGGGAAAAGCCCACGCAAGCGCGGAACGGCGACGTATTCATGCCGGTCGTCGATGCCGCGCAAGGTGGGCGTCTCGCCCTGATCGTTGATCATGTGTCCAAGGTCGTGCAGCAGCGATGCGGTTATCAGAGTAGCCGGCGCGCCGGCCTCTTCGGCGAGCGCAGCACTTTGTAGTGCGTGTTCGAGTTGCGTCACCGGTTCGTCGGTGTACATGCGGCTGCCATGGGCACTGAAAAGCGCACGGATCGCTTCGAGCGTAAGAACCATTCGTAGTTTGCGGGCGCGCGAGGGGGCGCGCTTCTCTCTCAGGTCAAATCGTACGCGGCTCGTCGGCCGGGAAGGGTTGCGCCGCCGCGTCGACCACCCGTGTCTTCGCCAAAACGCCGGCGGATTCGAGAATGGGATAGGCCACCGAGCAGAACAGCGAGTTCATGCGCTTGAAGTCGGCGATGAGATCGAGATGCAGCGAACTGGTCTCGATCGATTGTGGTGTGTTGCCGGAGAGGCGCTGAAGGTGGCTGTCGGCGTACTGCATCTCCAGTTCGCGGAACGCGATCTTCTGCGCGATCAGGTGCTGCGCGCTCTTCAGATCACCATTCAAGAACACCGCGACAGCGAGCTTGAGATTGGCGAGCAGGTGCCGGTGCAGATCCTCGATCTCGCTCATGCCGGCGTCGGAGAACGACAGATTGTGCTGGATCTTCTTCTCGGCAACGTCGAGCATCACACGCTCGATGATGTCGCCGGCGTGTTCCATGTTGATAGTGAACTGGATGATGTCGGCCCAGCGTTTCGCTTCCCTCGCCTCGAGCGCCTCGCGGCTGACCTGTGTCAGATAGAGCTTGATCGCCGTGTACAGGCGATCGATCTCGTCGTCACGCTTGCGCAGTGCCTCCGCAAGCTGAAAATCATTGGTGCGCAGGACAGTGACGAGTCCAACCACCATTTCTTGCACCACGTCGGCGAGGCGAATCGATTCTCGCGCCGCATTGGCGATTGCCAGCGCCGGCGTAGCAAGCGCAATCGGATCGAGGTGGCGCGGCAGGCCGGGCAATTCGGCTATGGGCTTCGCGGGCAGCCAGTGATCGACCACTCGCCCGATCGGCGCGACGAAGGGCAGGAAGATTGCGGCCAGCAGCACGTTGAAGGCAAGGTGAAAGTTCAATACCAGGCGCTGCGGATCCGATCCGAGGTAGTGAATCCAAGGCAGCGCTGTTGGAAGTACCGCGAGCGCAAGAGCGCAACTGATTGCCTTTGCGAGCAGGTTTCCAGCGGGGACGCGGCGGGTAATCGGATCGGCGTTAAGCGTCGTCAGCACGGCGACCAGGCCGCCGCCGAGGTTGGCGCCAAGCACCAGCGCCAGGGCGACCGGTACCGCGATTACGTTGGACGCCGCGAGCGCCGCCGTCAAAAGCACGACCGCGAGACTCGAGTAGCACAGTACCGAAAGCAGCGCGCCGAGCAGAACGTCGAGCAGCGCGTCCCCGGAAAGCTGGCTCAACAATACTTTCACGCCCGCGGCCTGCGTCAGCGGCGCTGTCGCCTGCACGATCAGCTGCAGCGCGAGGATCATGATGCCGAGTCCCAATCCGATTCGGCCAACCTGGCCTGCACGCTCATTGCGGCGCGACAGGAAAACCGCAACACCGACAATGATCAGCAGCGGAGCAAGCCAGTAAAGTTTGAGCGAAAGCACTTGCGCCATCAGCGCCGTGCCGACGTCGGCGCCCAGCATCACCGCCAGCGCCGCGGCGGTGGTTACCAGGCCCTGTCCGACAAACGACGATGCGAGCAGCGCGGTTGCAGTCGAACTTTGAAGCAATCCCGTTACGCCGATCCCGGCGAGAAAAGCGCCGGTCCGAGTCCCGACGCTGCGCCGGAGTATCTGGCGCAGATTGGCGCCGAACACGCGCAACACCCCGGTGCGCACGATGTGCGTACCCCAGACAAGCAGGGCGATTGCGGCGAGCAGGTTGAGCAGCGTCTGCATGACTCGCTTATGTCGCAGCCTTTATCTACTCCTTCCCTCCAAGGGGAGGGAAGTTGGGGGTGCGCGCTGCGCGCGCACATGAATCAGAACGGGATCGAATAGGTCTTTACATTGGTGAAAGACTTCATCGCTTCCTGCACACCCTCCTTGTATCCCAATCCGGAGTCCTTGATGCCGCCAAAAGGTGTCAATTCCAACCGGTATCCGGGCACCTCGCGCACGTTCACGCTTCCGACGTTGAGTTCCTTCACGAAGCGCGTGATGTAGTCGAGCCGGTTGGTGCACACCGCCGACGAAAGGCCATAGGCGGTCGCATTGGCAATTGTGATCGCCGCGTCGATGTCGGTGATGCGGATGATCGGCGACACAGGGCCAAAGGTCTCCTCTTTCACGAGTTGCATCTCGGGTGTCACCCGGTCGAGCACCGTGGGTGAATACAACGCCCCACGCCGGACGTTGCCACATAGCAGGCGCGCGCCACGCGCCATGGCATCTTCGACCCGCGCTTGCATCGAGCACGCCGCCGCTTCATCGATGACGGTTCCCATTTCGTTCGCAGGATCGAGCGGATCGCCGTACTTGAGCGCCTGCGTTTTTGCCACCAGCCGTTCGATGAAGTGATCGGCAATCGCTTCGTGCACGAGCATCCGTTTGATCGCCGTGCAGCGCTGGCCGGAATTCTTGTACGAGCCGCTCGTCGCAAGCGTCGCCGCCTCTTCGATATCGGCATCTTCCATCACGATCAGCGGGTCGTTGCCGCCGAGTTCAAGCACCTGGCGCTTGTACACGGCTTTGGCCGCGATTGCCTTGCCGATCGCGACGCCGCCGGTGAAAGTCACGAGGTCCACGTCGGGACTGGTCAGCAACTCGTCGGCGATTTCGCGCGGATCGCCGGTGACGACAGACAGCATCTGCGGCGGCAGACCGGCTTCATAGAGAATGTCCGCGAGCACAAACGCGGCCAGCGGCGTTTTTTCGCTCGGCTTCAGCACGACACGATTGTTGGTCGCAAGAGCCGGTGCGACCTTGTGCACGACCTGGTTCAGCGGATGATTAAACGGTGTGATCGCGGCGATCGCACCAAGCAACGGTTCGCGCAGTGTGTAGACCTTGCGGCTCTTGCCGTGTGGCGTCAGATCGCAGGAGAACACCTGGCCGTCGTCGACCAGCGCCTGGTTCGCAGCGAAGAGCAACACGTCGCTCGCACGGCCGACCTCATGTTGCGTGTCCTTCAGGCACAGCCCGGATTCGAGCGTGATGCCGCGCGCGATCTCGTCGCGCCGTTCGGCAACCAGCGCTCCGGCGCGCGTCAGGATGCGGTAACGATCGTGCCGCGTCAGCCGGCTTTTGAATGCCCGCGCGGCCGCAAGCGCATGTCGCACGTCGTCGATGGTCGCCATCGACACCCGGGCAATCGGCGCGCCCGTGAACGGATAACGTACCTCGAAACTGCGCTCACGCCTGACCTTCTCGCCCGCGATGCGCAGCGGCTCCTCGCGCAGCGGCAGGGGCAGATTCGGCGCGTTCATTGGGCGTAATTCAGCGCAAGGTCGAACGCGTCGAAGTTGCGCAAGCGGCGATTGGTGTCGAGATCGCGCGCACTGCGGTTCAGCACCAGGGGCACGCGCTGTTCCGAGATACCCCCGTGTGAACGCAGCGGCAATTCGAGCTGTGAGAGGTCGTGTCGTGCAACCGACGTTCCGAGCACCACGTTACGTTCGCCGACGACCACGATGTCACCGATACGATCGGCCGGCAATTCGAAGCGCAGCGCCGCGGCCTCGCGCGCGAGCACGAGTTCGATGCCGCGCCGTTCGCGCAGCCGCGCGATGACCGCGCCAGCCTGGGCTGGATCAAGGTAGATGGTCGCGAATGAACCCAACGCACCGTGATGCAGCACGTACGGATCGGTGATCGGCAGGATCACGCGGGCAGTGCCGGCACCGAGCCAGGAGTCGAGCAGGTCTTGCAAGTAGATGACGTTTGGGCTCGCGTCGAGTTTGGTCTTTGCATTCATGCCGTGGTCGGCAGTCAATGCCACCACGGCGCCAAGTTGGTCCAGGCGGGCAAGATAACCGTCCATCATCTCGAAGAACTGGTTTGCCTCTGCAGCACCGGGAGCGTGTTTGTGCTGCACGTAGTCGGTCGTAGAAAGGTACAGCACGTCGGGCCGGCTCTTCTGCAGCAGCTTCACACCCGCCGCAAAAACAAACTCCGAAAGAGCTGCCGAATAGACCGACGGTACCGGCAGCCCCACCAGCGGCAGCACCTCGGCAATGCCGTTTTCGGTTTCGCTGACCTGGTCCGCCCGTTCAGAGGAGAAGCAGATTCCGCGCATTCCGTGCCCGAGCAGTCTGCGCAGTTTGTCTTTCGCGGTGACGACTGCGACCCTCTGGCCTGCGTCGGCCAGCGCAGCGAGCACCGTCGGTGCACGCAGCCATTTCGGGTCGTTCATCATGACTTCGGTGCCGGTCTGCGCGTCGTAGAGGTAGTTGCCGCAGATTCCATGAACCGAGGGCGGCGCACCCGTGACGATCGACAGGTTGTTGGGATTGGTGAAGCTGGGAATGACACAGTCGGCAACCAGAGCTGTGCCCTCGGCAAGCCACCGCTTCATCGTCGGCATCTTCGCCTGGGAAACCGCTTGGGCGATGTAATCAGGCTCGCAGCCGTCGACGCAAATGACGACGGTTGGCGCCTTCGGCAATGCATAACGCCGTCCGTTTACAGTCAACATCGCGTTCAACCTCTGCGACCGGCGCGCGCGCGCACGGGAGCGGCATCGTCCTGCGGGCGGCTGGTCTCGCCTTTGAGCGCGCGTTCCTTGGAATGCATTACGTGCTCGAACATCGCCCGTCCTGCCGCTTCGGCATCGCCGGACGCGATGGCCTTCAGCATCTGTCGATGTTCGGCCGCCGAGTGTGGCAGCATGGCGCGGTCGATCAGATTGCGGCGCCGGAACAGCGCCAGCTCCTTCACCAGTTTGCGATAGATCGCCGTCATCTTGCGATTGCCGCAGTAGTCGATCAGCGTGTCGTGAAACTGCAGGTTGAGGAGGTGATACGCATCCGCGTCGTCGCTGCGCGCCGCCTGGTCCATGCCGTCGACGATGACGCGTGCGCGTTTGAGTTGCTCCGGTGTGATCGATCCGGCAAGGCGGCGCCCGGCGAGTTCGTCCATCACCGCACGCAAGTCGTAGATCTCGCTCGCCTCGTCGACCGGGATGTCGCGCACGAACACGCCGCGGTTTTTCTCCTGCCGTACCAGGCCTGCCTCCTCGAGCATGCGGAACGCTTCGCGGATCGGGCCGCGCGAAACGCCAAGGCGCTCGGAAAGCCATGCTTCCGCAAGTTTGGTGCCGGGAGCAAGTTCCCCCTCCAGGATGAGCCGCTCGATCTCCTGCTGTGCGGCACTCGACAACGACGCGGAGCGCAGCAGGGCGATGGTCGGATGCGGTATGACTTTCGAGGTCGCCATGCAGGGAGTCTACGGCCGTCCGCGTAGATTGTCGACAATCTGCAAAAAACAATTGACACTCGATCGCCTCTGCGTAGACTGGCCCGGCACCGGATCACAAAGACCGAATACCCGATACGGCGGCGTTGCGGGCGCGAAGAGTGGGTTTGCTGG
>Ga0137394_10004527_pt1 | contig 10558 bp, 23 predicted proteins | sample czobulk116metaG_FD_108278 | JGI IMG/M metagenome (GOLD analysis project Ga0137394, IMG submission 108278) | Vadose zone soil microbial communities from Angelo Coast Range Reserve, California, USA - czobulk1.16 metaG | ecosystem: Environmental > Terrestrial > Soil > Vadose zone | place: USA... | reverse complement strand
TATCCCAAGCCGCTATCCGGTCGGTGGAATCGTATTGGTGCTTGAAAATGCGGAAATACCTTTTACTCACGCGCACCACTTGCCCAACTCGAAACTTCGACTTGCGCTGGCTCATCTCCATCCCCTGGCCTTCCCACGCGAGTTAGAGGGCTTCACGGCGCACTCGGTATCGTGCGAATGTGAATTTCTATTTCTGCCGAGCCGTCGCTTGCTACATACCCGTGCGCTTTGAATGTGACAGTGGGAGTGCACTTCCCTAGCCTGCGAACTACTTCTCTCAACGCATCAATGGCGGGTTTCGCTAAAGATTCAGATTCACGATGCACACTGTAATTCTCTACAGCGTAGAGTACGGCTTCTGGCTTGCCAGCGCACTCCCGTATCTCAAAGCTCATCTCCCACCTCCACGCGAGTTAGACATCGGCTGGCTCGTAAGTTGCTGCGAAAATGTCAGGTTTGCAGGGATAAAATTCGCCTTTGATGCCGCGAATAATCCAGTCACCCTTATCGGCTCGCATGTAGCCTTCGAGCGTGTGAATCGTGAACTCGCAAACAGTTGGACTCCAAATCAGAGCTTCGCCAACAAATTCACGAAGCTCGCCGCCGTTGTCGCCAGTCCATTGAACGGCCTCAATCACTACTGGCTTCTTGCGAAACTTCATCTTGCCCTCCGAGTGCGCGAGTTCACGCGCCCACCTCGGACTTTGAACAGCTTTCGGCTAGCGCATCAGTTGGGCTGGGCACTTCTTCGGATGGCGAATATAATGAATCGTAGAAGAGGCGCAAAGCGATGAACTCTTCTAAGTGTTCCCGGATGAAAGCAACTCTCTCCTTGCCAAAAATAAACTTTGGAATCAATCTCGTTGCCTCGCGCGTAACATTCGGATGATATCTGCAACCCATCCAAGCTTCGGCATGATGCACCAAGCATCTAGCGCATTTTGTTAGCGTGTCAAAAGGCCATTCCCCGGTCTGCCATGCATTTTGCAAATGGTTATCACTCATTGCCCGAAGTTCTTCCAGTGTTGCTCTCATAGCTCCTCCTTGATTTATCCTTGCGCTAGCTGCAAAAGCTTCTCGCTGCTCGGTGTGTGAAAAAGGTCAGACATCAGGGCCTCCGCGCCGGGCCCGCTTCTTTCTTGGCCTTCCACCTAGCTTCCCATTCTTACGGCTCGCTGCCGCTTTTCTAGGAGATTTTATTTTGCCAAGAGCTACGGCGGCGGGATTCTTGCGGTATGATTCATGGATTGCCTTCACGATATTATTAGCTACCCGATTCAATCTTTCTTGAGTGTCATCCGCAAGGGCATTACCTTGCTGGCTCAATTCAGCGTGAGCACACCGAGATGACGTTGGATTCTTCATTTTTTATATTTTCTTTGCTATTTATAAATCCATAGGTCTTTCTGATATAGGTGCTTTCAATGGAGAGGTTGGCGCGATAGGTTCCTTCAATAGCTGTTCACATATCCCCTCAATAGCTCCAAAATAGATGTCCGCGCTATTTAACTTATCAACCGCGCCACCACTTTCCATTCCTTCTTTAGCTCGTTTTTGAATTTTCAAAATACCAGCCCGAAGAGTAAATACGACTTTTACCATCATATCGAAGTCAGTATGCTTAGGTATATTCATAGCATCCCCGCCGTTGTTTTTGTTTCCGCGACTATATAGCGGTCGCTCTTCTCGCCGGATACTGCAAAGCGAGTCATGGAGAAAGCGGCCTTCTGAGCATCTTCTTTGCTCTCGAAGTAGCGAACTTTGCGCGTGATAGCGTCCTTCAGAAGATTGCCGCTCCTAAGATTCTTTACTGTATAAGTCATGGCGTGCCTCACTTTCTAACCCCAGCCTACTACCTAGCGTTGGGTTTGTCAAGCTAATTCGCAAGCTAAAAAGTACTAGGACTACAGGCTAGCTCATGTGCTCCCACACCCATTTCTAGAGTGGCTGATTGATGGCCTTCACTACCTTGTCAGCAATCCCCGCCCCGATGCCATCAATGCTCATCCAGTCGGCCCTGTCAGCGTTTGCCATATTGACAACCGTGCCAAACTTCCGGGCCACAGCTACGGAGCGTTCCCAGCCAATGAGGGGCAACTGTGCGGCTACCCTTCTCAACAGCCCTGGCCGGTCAACAGCAGCTGCATCAACGGCTGTGTTGAAAGTGTGCAGGGACTTGTGACTGTCCTTTTGCCACCAAAAATAAAGGGACTGTATAGTACGGACAGTTTCAGCTTCTGTTACAGTACGTCTCACCTTGAGTCCCCCTAGGGTTTCCATGGATGTCAGCCACCCGTCCAAAGCTGCCCAAGTAAGTCTTTGGCGACCCGATTGAATATCCCTCCACGCTTGACCTCTCCATCCTTGCACAAGCCCTGATTCGGGATCACAACGATAATATCCCTCGACAATGAGGTAACTACAATCGTAGAGTCCAAGCATACCCGGTAGCTGATGGTCTGCGAGCCGTCCAGACAGGAGAGAATTGACGCAATCACCGATTTTTTTAACTTCGATGCCGATGAGGTGGCCATCAGCTGACTCAAAGCAGATGTCTCCAAATTCGAGTCTTTCAATGCTGGAGGGTTGGAGATGAATCGCATAGTGTTTGCTCCCGATACGGTCATCCACCAATATCATGGCTGCCGGTCCCATATCTGCCCTAACACTTCCTTCTGGCGGTCAGTCAGGTACCGTTTACGTGACCACTGGTCGGCTATGCTGTCCACAAAGTCCTGCTCCCACTTGCTGCTTCTACTGGTGTTGACCTGTTCCAGTATGTAGTCCACAGCGTCATCGGTTAATTCTTCCTGCCTCATAGCAGTGGCCTTGTACCGTTACGGCTCTTGCGTCTCCAGTGTGGCGACCGTCCAGCATCACTCAAATGGTGCAGCACACTGTCCATCAGTACCAGATGAAAGTCTGTGGGGGGCCAGCACTGGCGATTCTCACACAGATGGTGCACTTCCTCGTCAGCCCGTAATGGCCGCCCGATGCACCGTTCCATGTAGGCCCTGTGAGCCATCTTACCCCGTAATGGCCCCTTGTGAATGCGAAGGTAGCCATCGTGGTTGACATGCATGCCGCTCACCTGCACAGGCTCCAAAATGTGCTGGCCCATTCCTTGCGCCCAAACCCGTCAAACTCAGTCCGGCTGTCCTCCAGGGCTGACAGGTTGTCCCTCAATACCTGACAGCTGACGTGGCCATCCTTCAGCTTCAGTAGGCACAGTGTTTCAACGTAGTAGGGCAGCCGTGGCGCCCCCTCGATACCGGCATCCATACCAAGCTCCACCCGTGCGGCCTTCCTGTCTGCATTCTCCTTCATAAAGCCGCTGTCGGGCTTCACCTTGGCCAGGGTAGTGGTCAGCACCACATTGATGTCATCAGACTGTGACAACAGGTCCAGGAATGCCCCGTCATGGGCCCCCTTGACTATGCTCCACAGATCGTCAGGCCGGGGTGTGACCGGGCCAGCCTTACCGGCAGCCCTGCGTTTCTCCATGTAGTCGGCCTTGCCCATACCCGTGACAGCTTGGTAGCCCAAATCCTGTGCCCGCTCCCATACACGGGACATGGACTCAACTGCCACCCAGTCGCCGGGCTTGTGGCGGGTCAGTATTTCGTCAGCATACTGTGTGACATGGTTCATGTTGTCGCACTTGTAGTAGACGATGTTGTTGGGGGCATCAGGGCCAAAGGAGCGTAACGCCGCCTTCACCTTGTTCTCCGTGTCCATTAGATAGAACTTGGCTGAGGGCTGGGTCTGTTCGATGTACCAGGCTAGTGACAGGACAGCGCAAGTCTTGCCTACACTATCCTTACCCGCCAACATGATGAACTCACGCAGGGCTGGGCCGGACAGAATCTGTTGTGTTGATAGTGGACTCATTGTAGCTCTCTCCCGTTCCGTTTCAGCATGGCCCAGTTGTCCTTCAACTCATGCCCGCTAAACTCAGCCTCCCATGCCTTGGGGGGCCATGATGGCTTTGGCGGCGACCAGTCACCACAAACGTAGAACACATACAGCTTACTCACATTGACGCCCAGCATGTGACAGTAAGCCATCTGTTGCCACCAGTACTCACGCAGGGTGTCAATGCCCCGTTTGCTGGACTTCCAAGTGGCCTTGATTTCCACCACAGCTCCATCATCACAGTCCACAGCGTCAGGTGAGCCGATGATGTCATCCACTGTAATTTCACCCGGCCTGACATAGCGTGGGGGCCTGAATATCGTTTCAGCCAGTATCCGCTCGAACAGTCTCCCTACTACAGCAAAGGCATCCAGATCATCGCGGGTGAAGTCATTGTCACGCCGCCCTATGGTGGTACTGATGTTGTTGATGATTTGGCTGACGTGCAAGCCAAGGGAGCGTGGTGCCAGTTGTTCTTCACTGATTGGCAGGAAGTCAGCAACATCGACACTCAGCTCTCTCAGCTTCACGTTCATTGCTCCACAGGTAACATTGGGGCTGCCACCGTCGTGCTCATCTGTCGTTATCGGGCCTAGGCCCCAGCTCCAGACAGGCGATGGCAGTAAATCATACAGGGGATGAGCCAACTGCTCCCGTCAAGGAAAAGTCAGCCGGGGATCGCCTGTATAGCTGCCGCATCCCCATTCTCTCGGTCATCCCCTGCCCTAGCCCTTCCCCGATACGGGAACAACAGAGCTAGGTATTCTCGTTAGCTGGCCGCAGCTGCCTCACTCAACACTGCGCCCTCTGGCCGGGCTGGTGTCTGTGCACCCTTGGCTGCCGCCAGCCTGGCCTTCCATGACTCCTGGGCCTTCTGAATAGGTGACAGCTTGGGATTGGCCTTGATGGCGTCCAGTTCAGCCTGCAACTGAGGGCCAACAGGGGCCCCTGGGGCAGGCTTTCTCACCCTGGGGGCTGCTGGGGCCTGTTTGCCACGGGATCGCCGTTTTGGACTGCTGGGAACGCTATTGCCGACAGTCCCACCCAGCACTCGAATAGCCGTTTCGGTGTCGGCCAGTTCAGCCCTGAGCTTGGCTGCCTTGTCTTGGTATTGCTTCAGCACGATTGCACGGTGATTCACTTTGCTGTCTCCTGTTCTCCCTTGACGTACTTTTCGAGGGCCTTAGCTACTGCAATGATGCTGGTTTCATTGGGGCTCATTCCCCTCAGAGCCTCAAGGGCCCATTCGATGCAGCGGCCACGCAAGGACGGCCCGCCGTCAAATGTGACAGATTCGGTAGCGGTAGTCATAGCGCCACCACCTCTCCATCGGTTGTCCACCCGGTCGTGTCAGCCTGGGCAATCAGCCAATCAGCCGTAATCAATTTGGTTAGATCGTTCAGCTTGGTCCCGGCCGCAAACTTGAGACACCGTACCGCCAACCCCTTCACCTTCAGGTTGTGATCCGGTGCAGCCTCAAGGGCTTGCAGGACTGCCTGGATGGCCACGCTATCAAGGTCCCCGTTGACGGCCGCAGTTGGTGCAGCATTTGTAGCTGCTGTGGTTGAGGTGGATGCAGCGGGGGCACGGCCAGCCTGCTGGGTAGGGCGGGCAGCCTTCTCACCGGGCAGGGACAGTACCTTGGTCACCAGTGAGATAACCTTGCCTTCCTTCTCATTGGCCAGGCCGCGCTTCTGTTGAGCCACAGCCGTAAGGGTAATTTTGGTCCCGTTGAACACGGTCACGTCGTCCCCGGACATGCGTGAGGTAGGGAAGCCCGCCTTGAGCAAACTGGCCAGCATCATTGACGCATTGCTGCCTTGGGCATAGGCAGCTGCCTCACCTTGCGGGTGCACCATGCGCTTTTTGTCCTCAGACGGTATCAGCCGATCCGCCTTGCCTGCACTATAGTACTGTTCGTGCGTCTGACCGTTGCCATCATCAAACACGAAACACAGTGCTGCCCCCGATGGCTGAGTGCCGTTGTAGTCAAAAATCTCACAGGTTACGGACTTGATCGTGTAATCGCCGTCCGGTACTGCCCCTCCCTTGATGTGGGTGCTGGGGTCAAGGGATGCCCCTTTTGATGGTGCCATTTAGTTCTCCTTATCGTGATTTGTGTTACTGGAAACTGTTGGGTACCGCTCCAGGGCCTTCTTGGTGAGGATGCGGTATACCACGGGCTTGTGTTTACGCAGCCACTGTACTGCCAGTGACCTCAAGTAGCTATGACGACTGTTGCGTAATGCTATGGCCACTACTTCACCTTATCTGTACCGGGCCAGTGGCGGATCAGCACCACCAGCCCGGCTTGGAGGTTCACATGTTACGCATTGGCAGCACTTGTAGCAGAGTATCGAAACGGTGTCAAGGCAAAAAACGTACCACTAGTACTATTGACCTGTCACCTTAGATATGGTACCACAGTTGTGTCACCAGGCCAGGTGACAAGCCGCCGAGGCTTTGACTGGCGAGCGGGGGTACTGGTCCTTACCTCCCCAGTATGCCCCGCCTCAGTCTAAGAATGAAGGTAAAGTGTCCGATCCCGTTGCATCGCAAGTTCTTTGGAATCAACTAGCTGAACACATCATCAAGCACTTCTATCACCCGGACCTAGAAGCCTTGAGGGTAGTATTCTCAGCCGTGCACGCTCATTACGCTGGTGGTGATCCCACATGGCTGTTTGTAACAGGGCCAGCCGGGTCAGGCAAGACTTCCATAGCCATCAACTGTATCAGTGCCCTCCCCGATGTTCAGGTAGCGTCAGACCTTACCCCCCGCAGCTTCATAGCTGGTAAGACAGGCAAGTCCAGCTCCACCCTGCTCAACAAAAAGTCCATCATACTAGCCTTTAAAGACTTCACCACTATGATTAGCAAGCGGGAGGAGCACCAGAGGGAGATAGTGGCTCTGTTGCGTGAAATATACGATGGCCAAGTCAGCTACCGGACGGCTGAGGCTTACCGCAAGTGGGACGGCAAGGCCACGGTTATAGCGGCAGTCACGCCTGCCATCGAACGATCCTGGGCCATTCACAGGGACTTAGGTGAACGATTCGGTCAAGTCAGGTGGCACAACACGAAACGGCCAACCGAGGCCGCTAGGATGGCACGGGCCCAGCTGGGCCATGAGAAGGAAGTAGCGGCCATGATGCGGGCCATGACCATAGACATATTCCAGGCTGCCCAGAAGGAACCGGCAGGACTGACCGACGCCTATGGAGAACGCATCGACACAGCCGCTACCCTGATAGCCAATCTGCGCCGCAACGTTATCCGTGACTCATCGGCCGGACGCCCTATTATTGAGCTACCCCAAGCCGAGGAACCTACGAGGCTGGCTAAAGGGCTGGCCACCATTGCCTGCCACCACGCTACCCTGTTTGGCCGTGACCAAGTGGAGGGTAAGGACATGCAAACGGCCATGCGATCCGCCCTCGATACTATTCCAGCCACCCGCCTAGCCATCGTCCAAGCCATCCCTGGTATAATACCCGTAGCCACCCGTGAAATACGCGAAATGACCGGATTACACAAAAACTCGGTCCTCTGGGCTACGGATGAGCTGGAGGCTCTAGGGGTGATTACGCTGGGCCAGACCCTTGACGGGGAACGGACCTGTGCCCAAACCAGGGATTTTGCCGAAATGTGGGAGAGTGCATTCTGATGAAGAAAACCGCAGAAGAAAGAATGCAGAGCTATAAAAGCGAGGATTCCGCTATCGTTCGTGGCTACCTTATAAAAACACGAGGGCCCTCCTGCCAAATTTGTGAGAAGCCTTGGCACCTCATCCGAAGCCGCTCGCGCCAGCCTGTCCTAAAGGTGGACCATGACCATGCTACTTCTAAGGTTAGAGGGCTGCTTTGCCACTCTTGCAATGTCGGCTTGGGGGCTTTCCATGACAACCCTGTACTTTTGGCAAAGGCAATCGAATACCTTTTTAGCGTACAATGACTATACGGTAAGACCTCGTAACCCTCTCATAATGAGATATATATATACATAGAGAGAGTAGTTTTTGTAGTACGGCAGGGGAGGCAAAGAGGCCCCGGCCTGAGTCTTGCCGTATACTTGTTGTGCGCTGCTTTACTTGCCACATAGTTCCCATGTGTTAGTGCGGTTATAGGACTATCACAACTTTCCCCTTGACAACCGGCTGCCTTAGTGCGTATCGTCACAGGCCAGGAGAAAATAGCATGGCCAAAGCAGCAGTCATGGCGCGGTCGGAGTTGAGTGCAGGGCTGGCCAAGCTCAACCTCAACCTGACCATAGTTGACCACCCCATACCGATACCCACTGTTGCACGGGGTGGACGCAAGGGGGCTGGCATCTATGCCCAGATACTAAACTCTGCCCTCAAGCTCAAGCCCACTACCGTTGAGGGTGGACTGGCCCCACACTTTGAATGGCCGTGTGAAAGCCGCAGACAGCTGCGCACCCGTATGATGGGACTACAGGGCACGAAGCGACGGCAGAAGGGTAGCTGGGATCATATCTACTTCATGCAGCGTGCCAATGAGGATGAGGGCAAGTTTCACATCTACATTTGGAACGAAGGCCCCCAATGATTCACGCAATACTGTGGGCCCTGCTTGCCATGGCTTTGTTCAGGGCTGCTGCTAAGTCCGGAGGGAAAGGCAGGTGACCCGACGCGTCCCATAAGTTATATACTGTCAGGTAACATAACTCAATAAGTACTATTGCACAGTCTCAAGGTACCCGGCTACAACTGTCACCCAGGACGATTGTAGCGACATCATGTCCCCTAAAGGTACCCAACAATGGACAACGTAGCTTATCTGTTAACGTGCAGTGACACCAGCAGAGACGCCTTTGTGCTGGCCAAGCTGGATCAGTCGGCCAAGCTGAGGAAAGAAATTGGCCGGTTACTGAATGAGTGGATAGAGGCCGAAGCACTGGCCATGTTAGGGGACATGATCCGTGAAATCCAACACACAACTGTTGCAGTCCAGCAGCCAGCCTTGCCCGACTTTCTACAGCCTAGGCTCAGGCAGCCCCGGTGAGTTTGCCTATGTGGACGCAATCTGTACCCACCGCCAGTGGTATTGCGTCGAATGCGGCTGTATAGTTGCGGCTGCCCACCCCCACATGCTGCTGGAACTGTGGGACTGCCTGTTACAGTAGCCTCAGAGTGTCGCCAGCACCAGCAACACCCACAACAGGAATGACACCACCACCACTTGCCCTATGAACTTGGCCACGTTGACGGCCGCCTGCTGAGAGTGGGTCAGCATACTACACCTTCCCCTGAGCCTTGGCAATGGCAGTCTGAGCCCGCAACATCACTTGTGCCCTCATCGCATTAGGCTCAATGAAGCTCAGGCAGGCCAGCATCTCATTGGCCGATTGCAATAATTCCGGTGCGGCTGCGATAAGGCGGGCGTTGGCCTTGCGTACATCTCTTGACCCTCCGTACACGTCTGCTACATTCATACCGTCTGCCCAGACTTGTGCAGGCACATAGTCAGTTTCGGGCTTAGTATGCCACGGTCCGGGTGTATGTGTGTTAGCATTCACGATTGCCACCTAATAGACTGCCGCAGCACTCGCACGGATGCCAAGAGAAATAGGGCTCTGAGTCGCTGCCTCTGCTACCCAAGTGTTTCAGTCCTTCGCGTGTCCAGAATGCCTGTACAGCGGCCTGATACTCTTGATAGTCGTGTGCATTGCGAATGTCTGGCATGTTGTCCTCTCAGTGGGAGTGTGCCCCTCTACAGTACTATAGTACTTTCCAGCACGCACTTGACATAAGGTCAGGATATGCTCTAGGGTGGCCACCGTGAGCACGCAGACTGCCACTACGGCGCTATCGTCCACACGTCCACCTAAAATGACCTTGCGTCAGAGATTGCTTGTGTCAGGGGTTGTGGACGGCAAGTCTATCGCCCAGGCCGGGCGCGATGCTGGGTACAAGTCTCGCCATAATGCCCATGATTCACTGAGGGACGTAAGGGAAAAGTTACCGGCCTTGCTTGTGAAGCATGGTCTGGACGCGGACTCGATACTAGATCGGTTGCGCGACAAACTAGATGCCACAAAGACAGTCACCGCGTCTGCCTTTGGTGAGATTACCGATAGTATGGAGATTGCCGATAATCCCACACAGATTAAGGCAATCGAGATAGCGGTAGACTTGCACGGCATGACGCAGCGCGACGATAGCGTCCGCATCGGCACAGTCAATATACTATGGGCAGGCCAGAGCCCAGCATGGGCAGGCCAGGCTAGCGGTGACACGGATGCCCAGGCTAACCAAGCTATATCTGTTGACGCATCAGTACACACTTATACACAATCAGTAATAGATGGAGAGAGTGTACCCATAAGTACAATTGAAGGTACTGGCGGCGGACCGGCCCCCTCTACCCACACGCACTCTGCCAAATCTGCGACTAGAGGTGTCTTGACACAGCGGATAGTGAAGAGGCGCAAGCCCCGTCTACCTGTATTCCGGGGTGACAAGTGAGCCATCACCTTCTCGGCCCTGCCCCGTCCCTTCACGCTGGCAGCCATCTGCACCAGATCGTTCCAGCGGGCGACACGGAGCGCACCGTTCCAGTACCCCACACCGCGCGATGGCAAATTTCAGCTATCGGTAACAGGTGGGGGGGCGTTCCAGCCGT
>Ga0137394_10004526_pt1 | contig 10560 bp, 6 predicted proteins | sample czobulk116metaG_FD_108278 | JGI IMG/M metagenome (GOLD analysis project Ga0137394, IMG submission 108278) | Vadose zone soil microbial communities from Angelo Coast Range Reserve, California, USA - czobulk1.16 metaG | ecosystem: Environmental > Terrestrial > Soil > Vadose zone | place: USA... | reverse complement strand
GTAATTATCTTGGCATGGTGCAGCGGGCTGTTCCGCAACCGCCTTCAAATTGGGGCACTACCAGTTTTGAGCATTTGGCTGTTGTTGGGACGGCGCCGCACGGACCGTTAGTGCAACGTGAGCAATTTTTCGGGGAAGCAGAACACTCCCTACGTCCTCAAAGTAATTCCTATTGTTGAGGGGGAGCGGGCTTTTTCAGGATGGGCTTATCGCCGGAGGCTGGAGCAGCGATGGTTGCGGCGGTTGATGGCTTCGGTTTTATGTCCGTCGCCGGAGCGGACACAGAGACCCCGCCTTCGGTGTAGGGTTTCTTCAGATAGGCTTCGGCAGTCTGCTGCGCGTTGCCCGTATTGTCGTTCGTTTGCTTTGACTTGCTGTATTCGTTGACGGCGCGTTCGCGCTGCCCCAGCACGTCAAAAATCATTCCCAGATAAATATGACTCCAGACTTCCGTCCACTTCTCGGCCGGTTCGGGCACGGTCTGCAGCGCCTCGCGAAAGGCGTTCGCGGATGCCTGATAGTTCTTCTGATAGAAGAAGGCTTCGCCCATCCGGAAATTCGCGAGCGGCCGGTTCGGTTGAATGGAAAGCGCGCGCTGATACTGGCCAATGGCGTCGTAGAACCGTCCCTGCTCGGCAAGCTCTTCGCCACGCGCTACTGCCGCGCGCGCGCGCAGCGAAACGCCGCCCTTCAGGATCACGTTGTTGGGATCGACCTTGATCCCGCCCGGCTTTGGCCGTCCGAAGGTTTCCACCGTGAAGCCTGATTCGGTGCCGATGACATCCACGGTTTTTTGTTCCGGATTTCCTTCGGTATCGATGCGCAGGTCCAACGGCATCCGGAAGGTGTCCAGCGGCTGCTTGACCTTTCCGATGACGCGAAATCCCTTGGGCGTCCGGTAGACAACGTATTCCAGCGAAAACTCCGGCACGCCCGTCGAATTCAACCATTGCGCGAAGAAGCTCCTGAGGTTTGGAGGTTCCTGGGGCGGTTTCACGGAGGCCTGCGAGCGGCGCTCGGCGATCTTTTCAAAATCTTCAATGCTCGCGGTTTTTTCCGCGAATTGAAAGTAGAAATCGTGCAGCGCGGATTTGAACGCCAGATCACCCATCTGTGCACGCAACATGTGAAACAGCATCGCGCCCTTGTTCATCACCACGGAGCGGTAGTCCGGCGAATAAGGCGCGAGCCGCGCCGCTTGCGCCACGGGTGCGGCATCTTCATACATCAATGCGCCCACGGCGAATTCGTCGACGGCCTTTAGTCCCGCTTCCTTGCCCGAGTTCTGCTCGGCGTACAACGCTTCGGAATACCGCGCCAAGCCGTCCGAAATCCACACGTCTCCTGGCGTTGCCGGCAAGACCTGGACGCCCCACCATTGTGAGGCCACCAGGCGCGCAATGGTGCGATCACTTCCTTTAGGGTCCCAGCTGCGCTGGCTGAGCAGCAAGACTCCCGGAGCGGCAAAATCGCGAAGGGTTCCGTCCGGCAACTGGATGATCGTCAGAGTCGGGTCGGGAACGGGCCCGAACATATCGGAGAAGATGATTACGGCCCGTGCTGCGCTCGTCGCAAAATCCCCAGCATTAGCCGACGCCGCCCTCGGCGCATAAACCGAAACGTTTATTCCTTCCGCCTGCTTGGGATTGAGTTGGAGATTGCCCACCACGAAAGTTCCATGGGGCGCGGGGCTCTTGCATTCGAAGGTGTATTGCAGCCGTCCGCCCTCGACCGCGTTCCTTGCGGCCATCGGCGTCGGAGCCGTGGACTTGCCAGTCCCTGCGACCGCGAACGTGTCCGGCACGGTCAGGCGGAAGGTTGCCGTGTAGCGATTGGAAGGGAAGTTCGTCAGCGGAAACCACCGTGCGGGCAGCAGCAGGTACGCGCCGTCTTTATTGATGACCGCCGCGCGAACACCGGGCACAGGACTGTTCTCTTCGTTGGCCAGCAATCCGGCATAGGTGTAGGTGAGGGTGACGTGGCCGGCCGCCGCCACTGGAGTTGGCAACTGCACAATAACAAACAGGGGGTTCTGATTGTCCCGCAGGAAGCTGAGCGGCTTGCCGTCCGCGCCCTTGACTTCTTTCACAACCAGATTCGGATGGAGTTCGACGCGCACGCTGCTGGAGGCTTCCGTGGCCTTGAAATCGATTTTCGCGACGGCGGAAATGGACTGACCGATAGCGTCCAACGTGGCGGAAACTTCGTAGTGTTGGGCGAGAAAATTTGCAGGAGTGGGAACCTGCGCGCGGAGCGGCGCTGCGCCAAGATCGAGAACGAACAGTGCAAAAATGAAATAGGTGCCAAATACTCTTCGACGAAGGTCCATCGGACCCCTTTCCATCGGGCTCAAACCGGCTTTGCTGTACATCTATAGGATACCAAACCCCTCAGTTCGCGTTGCTTTCGCCCGCCTGCAAGTAGGCGGCAATCGCATCAGCCGCGCGCTCGACCGCTCCCGGCGGCCCCAGCAGCTCACGTACTTCGGCCAAGCCCCTACACGTCTCCTCGACGCGCCTCCTGCCATCCTCGGAGGGGGACAGAAGCTTCGCTACTTCCTCGGCGACGCGCTGCGGAGTGAAGCCATCCTGGACTAATTCGGGCACTACCGCACGCCCGGCAATCAGGTTCACCATGCTGAAATACTTGGTTCTCACTAGGGGCTTCGCTAGTTTGGCCGTCAGGGGGGACAGGCGATAGACCACGATCATCGGCTTTCCGAGCAGCGCCGTTTCCACGGTCGCCGTGCCGCTGGAGACAATCGCCAGGTCCGCGGCGGCCACAGCGTTGTAGGTATCTTGCTCCATGAATTTGACTTGCCACTGCGCCGGGAACATCGCTTTTAGTTGTTCGAAGTCCAGCCCCGGGGCTACCGCGAGCGCAAGCTCCAGTTTGCCAGCAAACGTGTTTCGAATCTCCTTCAAAGCTTCGACCAGGACGGGCACATGGTGCGCAATTTCTCCCCGCCGGCTGCCCGGCAGGATCGTGATGATGGGGCGCCCCTCTATAAGACCGTATTTCTTGCAGAATTCTTCCCGCGTCAGCGTTGGTTTCACGTTTCCCACCAGCGGATGACCGATGAATTTCACCGGTACACCGGCATCGGCGTAGAACTTCTCTTCAAATGGAAAGATGCACAGAGCCAGCGCGAACCGCCGCCGGACCAGATTGGCGCGCCAGGGCCGCCAGGCCCAGAATTGCGGGCAGACGAAGTAGACGTTTCGAATGCCTTTTGGAAGCAATTTGCGGGCGAGCCGCAAATGAAAACCTGGGAAGTCCGTGAGTATCGCCAGCGGCGGGCGCCGGCGTTCCGCTGCGTCCACGAGGCGTTTCATCGCGCGGCGCAAGGAGGGAAGCCGCTTCAGCACTTCGGTAATGCCCACGACCGAGACTTCAGAATAGTCCGTGATGATCTCAACGCCAGCGGCGCGCATTTGCGGCCCGCCCATGCCGAACAGCGCCACGTCGAGGCGTTGCTTCAACGCCGTCGCGAGACAAGCGGCGTACATGTCTCCAGAAGCTTCACCAGCGGAGAGAAGGAGCGGGATGGGTGCCATTTGCGATTTTCGACGGCTTCAGTCGCTGGCCGGAAGCGGCGACGGTTCGGCAGTCCCGTTTGCTTCCAGGGGGAGATGCAACTCTTGCTCCTTGTACTGGAGCTGGTAAAGCCGATAGTAGATCCCGCGCTCGGCGAGCAGCTCCTGATGCGCGCCCTGCTCGCGCAACCGGCCCTTGTGAAATACGAGGATGCGATCCGCATGCTGGATGGTGCTCAGCCGGTGAGCGATCACAAGCGCGGTGCGCCCGGATAGCAGGCGGTTCAACGCTTCGCGAATGAGCAGCTCTGTTTTAGTGTCCACGCTCGAGGTGGCCTCATCGAGAATCAGGAAGCGCGGATTATGCGCCAGCGCGCGGGCAAAATTGATGAGCTGTCTCTGGCCGACGGAAAGTGTTGAGCCACGTTCGTTGACGCTGGAAGCGACTCCCTCCGGAAGCGACCGTATGAAATCACCGAGCCCAATCTCATCGACGGCACGTTCGACTGTGCCGCGGTCAATGCCCGGGGTGCCGAGCCGGATATTTGTTTCGATTGTGCCGGTGAAAAGAAACGGATCCTGCAGGACGATGCCGAACTGCCTCCGCAAATCCTGCAGTTCGATGGTTCGAATGTCCTTGCCGTCCAGAAGAATCTGGCCGCGCTGAACATCGTAAAAGCGCAGCAGCAGCGATATCAGCGTAGTCTTGCCGGCGCCGGTGTGTCCTACGATGGCGAAGGTTTGCCCGGGCTCCACGCGAAACGAAACGTCTCGCAAAACCCAATCTTCGTCGGCGGGCTCCGGAGTGCTGCGGTAGCTGAACCAAACATTACGAAATTCGATCTCACCGCGCGGATGATCGAGCGGGATGGCATTCGGGTCCGATTCGACCAGCACCGGCTCATCCAACAGTTTGAAGATGCGCTCGGAGGCCGCCATCGCGGATTGCAGGATGTTGAATTTCTCGCTGAGATCCTGGATCGGCCGGAAGAAGCGCTGTGCGAACATCGTGAAGGCGGTAAGAACGCCGAGGCTGAGCGTACCGGAGAGAATGCGGTTTCCGCCGGACCAATAGATCAAGGCGATGGTGGCAAAGCTGAGAAATTCGACCGCCGGATAAAAGAGAGCGTAAGCAAGGATCGCATCGCGCCAGGCGAGCATGTTGTCGCGATTGCGCCGCTCGAATTCCTCCATGGCCTTGCGTTCGCGGTTGAAGAGTTGCACGACGTTCATACCGGAAATGTATTCCTGGAGAAACGCGTTGATGCGGGCAATGGCCGTGCGGATGCGGCGATTCGCATCGCGGACAAATTTCCGAAAAATCATGGTGACGATCAGGATGCCGGGCAGGACGGCGAGAGTGTCGAGCGCGAGGCGGCGATCGATCGTAAAGAGCAGGCCGGCCATGACCGCGAGGAGAAAGAAGTCGTTGATCATGGTAACGACGCCGGCGGCGAAGAGGTCGTTGAGGGCATCCACGTCCGTGGTGACGCGCGTAACCAGGCGGCCGACGGGATTGCGGTCGAAGTAGCTCATCGGCAGACGCTGCATGTGGGCAAAGATTTCGCGGCGCATGTCATACATGGTTTGCTGGCCGACGCGCTGCATGATGCGAATCTGGATGTATTGGGCTAGAAAGTCGAACGCCAGCACGGCAAAAAAGAGCAAGCTAAGCCAGCCGATGCCCGACCATGCCGACGCTTCCGGGATTACCCGATGGAGCGCGGGAACAAAATAGCTGTCGATGGCCTTGCGAAAAATCAGAGGCGGGGCCAGCTCAAGCGGGGTGACGATGGCCACCATGACGAGCGCGAGCGCCACGCGCCAGCGGTACGGCTTCATGTATTGGAGAAGCCGCCGCATCAAGCGCGAATCGTACGCTTTGCCGAGGGCCTCTTCTTCGTGGAGGTTGCTCATGCGCGCTCGAGCTCTTCTTCCAGCAACTGTTTTTGATACAAATCTGCGTAGTAACCGCCGCGTGCGAGCAGCTGGTCATGGGTTCCGCACTCGGCGATGGCGCCGGCGATCAAAACGACGATCTGGTCGGCGTCGCGGACCGTCGAGGTGCGGTGCGAGATCAGAATCGTGGTGCGGCCTTCCATAATTCCGCGCAGTCCGGTGAGGATACGCTCCTCGGTTTGCGTGTCGACGCTGGAGAGCGAGTCGTCAAGAATCAGAATTCGCGGATCGCGGATCACGGCGCGCGCAATTGCAGCCCGTTGCTTTTGTCCGCCGGAAAGAGTGATGCCGCGCTCTCCGACCATGGTCTCGTAGCCCTTGGCGAAGCCCAGCACGTCACCGTCCAGGCTGGCGAGTTCGGCCGCTTCCTGAACGCGCTGTTCTTCATAGTCAGGAAGTCCGAAGGCGATGTTGCCGCCGACGGTCTCGCCGAACAAGTAGGTGTCCTGGGGCACGAAGCCGATGGACTGGCGCAACGTGGTGAGAGGCCATTCGCGGATGGGGCGCCCATCGATCAAGACCGAGCCGTCCGGCGCTTCCCAGAGGCGCGCGATGAGGGCGGCGAGGGTGGTCTTGCCGCTGCCCGTGGGGCCGACGATGGCGAGCGTAGAGCCGGCGGGAATCTTCAGATTGATGTCGTGAAGTACCGGACGAGGGCCGGTGCCGTTGGGTTTGGAGGCGCCATTCGAACCAGCTCCGGAAACGACGGTCGGATACGCAAAAGTGAGATGGCGGAATTCGATTTCGCCGCGAGGCTTGGCGCCTTCCGGGACTTTCGCGTCGCGATCATCGATATTCGGCTGGGCCGTGAGGATGTAGTTGAGCCGGCCCATGGAAGCCGCGCCGCGTTGAAAAATATTTGTGACCCAACCGAGGGCGATCATCGGCCAGACCAGCAGTGTAAGGTAGCCATTGAAGGCGATGAGAGCCCCGAGAGAAATCTGGCCGCGAAAGAGCTGGTGGCCGCCTTGCCAAAGCACAATCAGAAAAGTTGTGCCGATGAGCGCAGTAAGCGACGGCATGAACATGCTCCAGGTGCGAATGAGGCGGATGTTCCGCGAGACATATTCGCGGTTGGGTTCGTCGAAGCCGCGAATTTCCGCCTCTTCCTGGGCGTAGGCGCGCACCACGCGCACGCCAGCCAGGTTTTCCTGGACACGCGCCGTAAGCGTGGCGAGCGCGGCCTGAATTTTTTCGTAGAGTTCGTGAATCGTTTTGCCGAAAAACCAGACGGCAACGGCCACCACCGGCGCGGGAAGGAGAACCCATAGCGTCAGCGAGGGCGAGAGCGCGACCATCACGGCGATGGCCAGCAGCATGGTGATGAGGGTCGTCGCGCTGTACATGATGCCCGGGCCAAGGACCATGCGGACGGCGTTCAGGTCGTTGGTGGCGCGCGACATGAGCTCGCCGGTGCGATTGCGAACATAGAATTCGGGTTCGAGGATCAGCAGGCGCCTGAGGAGATCGTTGCGAATGTCGAATTCGATGTCGCGGGATACTCCGATGAGCGTCCAGCGTGCAGAGAAGGAAAGAACTCCTTTTATCGCAACACACAAAACGACGACGAGACAATAGATGCCAAGCGTATGGCGGCTGCTCGGCGCGTAGAATGGAATGGAACGACTAAGTGCCGAAGCGTTCAGGCCCAGGACGATCGGAGCCCCGGCCTCCGTGGTGTGCTCGAAGGGAACTGGATTGCCCGCAAGGGTATCCGTCATAACGCCGGTGGCAAGCGGGAGGATGTTGCCGACAACGCCCATCAAGACGACCGTAAGGAGGCCAAAAACGATCCCGCCGGGGTAGCGCCGGAGATACGGCATCAAGCCGCTCAAGTCCTTTTTGGAACGAGATTTTGTGGCGGCTTTGGGCGCCCGATTTTCAGTGGCACGCGAGGATCCGCTCATCGCAGTCTGGACCTCACGTCGTTCAGCGCCGGCGACTCCAGAAGGAAATGCTCGTAGGTGCGGTCCAGCGATTGGTACCGTTTCGTCGCCAAATTCCACCGCACACCAACGGGAAGGACGTGCGAATCAGTGCCCTGGAGCGGGGTAAAGTAAAGCTGCAGGCCTTTCTCGGCGTTTTGCTCGAACTGCAGCCGCCAGCCAGTCACCGGCGCTAAGGGCGTGAGTCCAAGATATCCCTTTGGGTTTTTCAAATGTTCATCGCAGCGCAAAACTTCTACCCATTTCCCGTCGTCGTTCTCCGCCACAACGGCGCGCGTCACAATCGTTCCTGGCAGATTGTTGGTAGGTGTTTTCGGCACGACGTTGGCCGCAAGAAACTGCTGTTTTGCGTTCTTTGCCAGGTCTCCAAACACGAGCACCCGTGACTCGCTCCCCAGCAAGGCCTTTGCCGCTGCCTGAATCTCCTCAGGAATTGCCGGTTCCACCGGCTTGGTCTCTGCCTGCGGCGCTGACTTCGGCGCATCCGCGCCGCATCCGCCCAGTAAAATAGCCACAGACAATATACCGATAAAGAATTTCAGCGGGACTCTCCACGCGCGGGCCGCGCCGGCACTCCGGCCCTCTCCTAAGAAGGACGGAGAGAGTTCGGCCTCGTTAGCATGTGAACAGCGGGATTGTGAAGTTTTCTCCATCACAGAGTTGATTCGGTTCGCCTGTTCTCGGCCAATTGCCCTAGCGACCTCATGATGTCCAATTCTAGCTGTTGACCAGCCTTCGTGGAAGGACTCCCAAAATCCCGATTGTCCTAGACTTGAACGCGCTACCGCTGCGCCAGAATTGCGTCCAGCCGGGCTTCAAAGTTCTCCTCTCCTTCGGACGATAGTTCGCTGCGCTCCACCGGCAACGCCCGCTCTACTGCTTCGACCCAATTGAATAATTGTTGGATGTTCTCACGCGTCTTGGCGTGATATTCCTTCAAGTTTCCACCCGCCGTCATCCACTGCCGGAACGTGTGCTCAATCGGATGATCCGAAGAGTTAAATGGATTCGACGCTGCACCGGGTGCGAGTAGCCCGCCATGCCCGGTAAAAAAATGTTCGAAGCCCAGGTCCACCATGAAGTGCCCTGCACTCGCCGCAAGTCCATCATCATATTCCGACCCGTGGCACGCCAGCACCAGTGGCTCCGGCTTGTGTTGCCACCGCAGGCTCTCGATGTCCAGCCCCCAGAGGTCCCATTTTGCGCTTACGGTGTACGCCGTGTCCGGGTTCAAGTACTGCACCGACATCGCCGCAACTTCGGCGGGGCCTGCATGGACCGGCCGCAAATCCCACTCGGCGACGGGCGTTTCAGCAGCATCCACGGCCCGCACAACAAGTTCGGCAAATGTATTTTGTGTTGCCGAAAGCGGGGCGGTTGTCAGAAACCGCGCGAACTCAGCGAGCATGGTCTCTACAGAAAAATCGCGTGTCCACACGCGCAGGTAAGCATGGTTGGCCATCTATCTTTGTTCCTTTGAGATTATATCGGGACAGAAAGGAAGTAGCGAATCCGGGGAGACCGGAACTTTCCTAGCCGCCCGTGTTGGCGCTTTTTGCACGCGTCGGTGGTTCCGGCAGCCGAAAGGTTGAAGCGATCTCTTTCAAACGTTCGCGCAATGCTTCTCCGATGCCGGCAAATACCTGGTCGCAGGCCTCGCGAAGTTTTTCTTCGGCGGTGGCCGCAATTCCCGAAATCATGTCCCGCGACTGGTGATCCAGCGAAGCCACCGTCGCGAGCAACCACTGGTTCGAAACGTTCTCGAGCTTGCTCTTGTATTGCTCAGCAGCTTGCTCGCCCATGTGGCCGTAGGTGCGCTCCATTTCCTTCTGATGCGCGTCCGTCATGGACTTCCAGGAAGCCAGCAGCGGCTCAAATCCTTCCTCCACTTTTTTCCGCGCATCCGTTACTCCTGCCTCGAGTGCGCCGCCCATCGCCGCCTGGAACCGCCGAAGGAATTCCTGCTGTTCGGAGGTCACGCGTTGCGCAAGCTCTTCTCGCGCCGCGTTCATCGCGGACCGCGCCTCTTCCTTTGACCTCTGCAGCTCCGCACCGAAGCCATCCAGCTCCTGACGTCCGGTGCGCTGAACCTCGTCCGTGAAAGCCGCGGCGGTTGTGTCTGCCGCCTCGGCAAAAAGTGCCCGGGCGCGTTCGAATGATTCGCGCACGACCTCTTCCATCTGTGTTTGCGTGTGGCCCACGAAGTTGCGGCTCGAATGATCCAGCTCGCTTGCGAACACGCTGGATACCTCTCTCGCCTTATCTCGAAGCTGATTTTCGGCCTGCTCAATGGCGCGGTCCGCCTGATTCTGAATCTGCGTCTGAGCCTTTTTTTCGTACCATTCCGCGGATTTGTAAAGTTCCTCGACTACCTGGTGCTTCAATTCACTGACTTTTCCCTCCAGCTCCGTCAAGTTGCGCCCGACGATCGTTTGCGAAGATTCCTGCAGAATTTGTTCCACGCCCCCCAGGTTTTCCCGGAAGCGCCCGAGCGATTCCGCAAACGCCTCATCCGCCGAGTTGCGAATGCGATCCTGCTGCAGCGTCAGCGCTGCGTCCAGCAGCGAGCGTCCTCCCGCCAGGCGGTGGATCGCTTCTTCGGTCCGCGAAACGTGCGGTTGCACCATCTCCTCGACCTGCCGGTCGAAAGTCGCCAGTGCTTGCCGGGTGGATTCTTCAAACGTCGTTCGAATGCGTTCGTTGATTTCCTCGATCAGCGATCCCGAACGGCGGTGCAGTTCGTTGCGGTGCAGGTTCAGTACGTCTTCCAATTGCCCTTGAAACCCTGCGAGAGCGTGCTGCTTCGCCTCTTCGAGCTGCTCTGCGTGGTTCTCGATCCGCTCGCTCGATTCTCGGGCTTTTTGAAGTGCGGCTTCCAGGCGTTGCGCCTGTTCCTGGAGTTCCTCTTGCAATGCGGCCATGCGTTGCTCGGCCTCCAACTTCGTGCCCGCCGCAGACTCCCGTATGGCCGTGGCGTGGCGCGCCATCTCCTCTTGCAACGTGGCGAACAGGCCGCGCGCTTGCTCGTTCAATCCACTGGCGGCGCGATCCTGCGCCTCCGCGAGTGTGCCTTCGATCGCGGCGCGCCAGCGCACTTGCGCGGCTTCCATTTCCGATGC